>Ga0102925_1002407_pt1 | contig 10320 bp, 8 predicted proteins | sample SalPonR1_A_D1_MG_FD_78216 | JGI IMG/M metagenome (GOLD analysis project Ga0102925, IMG submission 78216) | Salt pond soil microbial communities from South San Francisco under conditions of wetland restoration - Salt Pond MetaG R1_A_D1_MG | ecosystem: Environmental > Aquatic > Marine > Intertidal... | reverse complement strand
GTGCCGAGGCCACGGTTGTGCGCCAGCGCGGCAGGGAAGTCGAACTGAGTCTCAAAGGCAAGCGCATGCGGCTTCCCCTGAAGGCGGTGGAGCAGTTCGAGCCCCGCCGGTTCGAAGAGTCCGGAGAGCGTCGCAGCGTGATCGGAGCCCAGCCGGAGCGCGAGCGTTTCGAATCGCGCCTTCTCCTTGTGGGGCGACGGGTCGAGGAGGCTCTGCCGCTGCTGGAGCGCTACCTCGACGACGCGCTTCTGCACGGCGCATCAGAGGTGACGATCGTGCACGGCACCGGCGAGGGGATTCTTCGCCGGGCAGTACATGAGGCTCTGGCCCGGAACCGGGCGGTGAGCGCCTTTTATGCGGCCGCTCCCGAGCAGGGCGGCGACAATGTGACGGTGGTTGAGTTGAGGGAGTGATGTCGGAGAAGATAGTGGACGACAAGATCGAGGAGATCCGTGATCGCACCGATATGGTCGAGCTGGTATCCTCATACGTCAGTCTGAAGCGCAGCGGCGTCAACCACTTCGGGCTCTGCCCATTTCACAGCGAGAAGTCACCTTCCTTCAGCGTCAACAGCGCCCGGCAGCGTTACCATTGTTTCGGATGCGGAGAGGACGGCGATGCCTTCTCCTTCCTGATGAAGATGGAAGGCCTGTCCTTTCCGGAAGCGATCCGCACTCTCGGTGAGCGAGTCGGCGTCGAAGTCACGCAGGAAAGACCCGATCCCCAACAGGAGAAGCGCCGTCGCGAACGCGAGACGCTTTTGCGGATCAACGAGAGGGTGGCCGGGTTTTATCACCGCATTCTGATGAAATCCCCCGAGGGGGAAGAGGCCCGGCGATATCTGAAAAGCCGGGGATACGATGCGCAGATCGCCACAAAGTTCCAGCTTGGCTACGCCCCCGATCGCTGGGAGACACTGACACGCTTTCTCGACAAGGAAGGTATCGATCGGGAACGCAGCCGACAGCTCGGACTGATCCGGCCCGGCAAGGAAGGGCGATCCGATTACGACCTGTTCCGAGGGCGGCTGATTTTCCCCATCGACGGCAATGACCGGCAGATTGTGGCTTTCGGCGGTCGCTTGCTCGGGGAGGGACAACCAAAATACATCAATTCGCCCGAATCGCCGCTCTACCACAAGGGACGGGTCCTTTACGGCCTGGCCCGGTCCCGCGAGGCGATTCGACGTGCCGGCGAAGTCATGATTGTGGAAGGCTACTTTGATCTTCTCGCGCTTTACCGGGCCGGAATCGAAAACGTCGTCGCCACGTGCGGGACGGCGCTGACCGAAGAACATGCCCGCATGGTGAAGCGTTACGCCGACACGGTCCGCCTGCTTTTCGATCAGGACAAGGCTGGACAGACGGCCACCTTTCGCGCGATGGAAGCGCTGCTGCCTGCCGGTTTGTCGGTATCGGTGGTCGAACTGGAGGCGGGGGACGACCCTGACACCTTTCTGTCCCGGCAGGGAAACGATGCTTTCTCGGCCCGGATGGAGCAGGCTCGGTCGGCCATGGAGGTTTTTATCGACGCTGTTTTTGCAGAGCATGGCGATACGATTGAAGGGCAGGCCAGAGCGGCCGAGAAGGCGGCCAGTAAGCTCTCCCTTCTCGCGCATGATATGGAGCGCGATCTTTATCTGAAAAGGTTGGCTGAACGATCCGGCATCGATGTTCATTTGCTGCGCGGGCGGCAGAAAAAAGCATCGGCAGGAGCGTCTTATAATCGGCGGCAGGCGAGGATGTCGAGTCCGCCGCCCCCGCCCGAGTCGCCTGGTGGCCGAGCTCAACCGAATGCAAACCCGGCCCCGCAGTTTTCTCGAGAGGATCAGCCGGTGGAAGTCAAGGCCCAGCATATGCTTATCAGTCTCATGGTCTGGGAGCCGGGCCATCGAGGACGGGTGGCCGAAGAAGGCCCGGAGCATCTCTTTGCCGATCCAGCCGCGCGGGAGCTGGCCGGAAAATTGCTGGACCTATTCGACGAACAGGATGAATGGGAGCGCGAAGAATTGCTGGGCCGCCTCTCCGAGGAACAAAAAACATTATTATCGGGTATTCTTGTAGAGAAAGAGGTGCTGGAGGAAGATCCGGACCGCATATTTGAAGACTGTCGAAAAATGAGGGAGAAGATCCGTCTCAAAAAACGTTCCAGAGAGTTGACAACGCTGATCCGGGACGCCGAGAAGACCGGAAACCGGGATGAAGTACAGCGTCTGCTAAGAGAGCAGATCGACATCAAGAAAAAGCTTTGACGCTTTTCCGCATATTCAGAACCACGGCATGGGGCGAGAGGAGAAGGCAAAAATAATGGGCAAAAAAACTAAAATCGAAGAAGTTCAACAGCTGATCGACCTGGGTAAGGAAAAAGGATACCTGACCTATGACGAAGTCAACGATGCCCTTCCCACCGACATGGTGTCCTCCGAGCATCTCGATGATGTCATGGCCATGTTCGGCGAGATGGATATCGAAGTGGTCGATTCGGAACAGAAGGCCGCCGTCAGCAAACAGGGCGGCGAAGCCGATATGGAGGCCCAGGACGAGGAGGAGGAAGAAGCCGAGTTCGAGGCTGAAACGATAGGGCGGACCTCCGACCCGGTGCGCATGTACCTCCGGGAGATGGGGCAGGTCTCTCTTCTGACCCGTGAGGGAGAGGTGGAGATCGCCAAGCGCATCGAGGAGGGCGAGGCGATGGTGGCACGGGTTATCATGAAAACCCCCATCGCCGCCAAGGAAGTCATTGCCCTGGGCGAGCGTCTGAACAAGGGACAGATCAGCGTCGCCGATATTACCAAGGATTACGAAGAGGAGGAGGGCAGCGAGGAGGAGGAACGCCACTGGGACCGCATCCTCGACATTATCGAAGAGACCAAGGCGTTAGATGCGCACCTCGACCAGATATATGAAAAGCTCTCCGGGAAGCTCACCGCCAGGCAACGCCAGAAACTGGAAAAGGAAGCCGCTCAGACCAAGGAGAAGATCGCAGACATTCTGCGCAAGATACGTCTCAAGGATTTCCAGGTCGCCAAAATCGTCGATCATCTCAAAGGACTGGCCCGCCAGGTGAAAAAAGGCAAGAACGAAGTCAATGCCTGCCTGAAGGAATTTCGCCGCCCCCCCCAAGAGGTGGACGAGATTCTGAGACGTCTGCGCGAAAGCGAGGACGAGGCGATGAAGGTCAGCGAGGAACTCGACATGCCGATCGATCGTCTGCTCGCCCTGGAGAAGCGCCTCAAGACGGCACGACAGAAGTTCGAGATGGTCCGCGACGAGTCGGGATTCGACCCCGAAGAGCTGCTGGAAGCGCTCAAGGAGGTGGAGAAAGGCGAATGGAAGGCGAAGCGGGCCAAGTCCGAACTGGTTGAGGCCAACCTGCGTTTGGTCGTGTCGATCGCCAAAAAATACACCAATCGCGGCCTGCAGTTCCTCGACCTCATTCAGGAAGGGAACATCGGGCTGATGAAGGCGGTCGACAAATTCGAATACCAGCGCGGCTACAAGTTTTCCACCTATGCGACCTGGTGGATTCGCCAGGCGATCACCAGGGCCATCGCTGATCAGGCGCGTACCATTCGCATTCCGGTGCATATGATCGAAACGATCAACAAACTGATCCGCACAAGCCGGCAACTGGTCCAGGAAATGGGTCGTGAGCCGACGCCGGAGGAGATCGCAGAGAGAATGGAACTGCCCCTCGAGAAGGTCCGGCGCGTTCTTAAGATAGCCAAAGAGCCGATCAGTCTCGAGACTCCGATCGGAGAGGAGGAAGATTCTTCACTTGGCGATTTCATCGAGGACAAGGGCGTGGTCTCTCCCATAGAGGCAGTCATCAAGGGCAATCTCACCGATCAGACCTCACGCATTCTTCAGACGCTGACGCCCCGGGAAGAAAGGGTGCTGCGCATGCGTTTCGGCATCGGGGAAAAATCCGATCACACCCTCGAAGAGGTGGGTCAGGACTTTAATGTGACACGGGAGCGTATTCGTCAGATCGAAGCGAAAGCGCTACGCAAACTGCGTCACCCGAGCCGCGCCAAACGCCTGAAGAGTTTCGTGGAGATACAGGAAAAGACTTGACACGGTCCAGTCAAAGCGTTAAGTTGTTTTTTCGTGTTTTTCTGGGCCTATAGCTCAGTTGGTAGAGCCACCGGCTCATAACCGGTCGGTCCCAGGTTCGAATCCTGGTGGGCCCACCACCTTGAAACGAGATGGGTTTGCAACTCATAGAGAAGTACTCAGCGACATAGAAGAGAAAGAGTGCAACGACGCCACAGTTGCACTCTTTTTTTTTGAAGATCTGCAAGTATATGAAAAAAAAGAAACTTTTTCGGATACAAGATCTGATCGGCGTTGTAAACAGCCTTTTTCCCCCCTCCCTGGCTGAAGAATGGGACAATGTAGGGTTGCAGGTTGGCGACCCCGCAGCCGAGGTCACCAAGGTTCTTGTCTGTCTCGATGTCACGTCAGAAGTCCTGAAGGCTGCGGCCGAAAACGGCGCCGAAGCTATCATATCGCATCATCCTCTTGTTTTTCGCCCCTTGCAAACCCTGACTCCTCGCGATGAAACAGGACAGCTTCTGATGCAGGCGGTTCGAGAAAATATCGCTGTAATCAGCGCCCATACCAATCTGGACCGTGCCGCCGGCGGTCTCAACGACTGGCTTGCCGCCCGACTCGGCGTAAAGCCCTGCGAGCCTCTGGCCCCGGCTCCACCAGGGGATTTGCTGAAACTTTCCGTTTTCGTGCCTTGTGGCTATGAAGGGCCTGTCTCGGAAGCGATCTTCTCAGCAGGCGCCGGTTCGATCGGGGACTACGACTGTTGTTCCTTCCGTACGACCGGCACCGGAACGTTTCGTCCCGGCGAACAGAGCAACCCCTTTCTCGGCGAAAGCGGAGAGCTCGAATCGGCCCGTGAGATCCGGCTGGAGACGATAGTGCCCCGCGAGAGGCTTGGGCGGGTTCTTGACGGGATGAAACGGGCTCATCCCTACGAAGAAGTGGCGTACGACCTTGTGTCGCTGCTTAATCAGCGTCCCGATATCGGCCTCGGTCGTATCGGGCGCCTGCAGACCAAAACGACCCTGGCCGAATTCGTCGCCACGGTCCGGGAGGCTCTGAGCGCTTCGTCGATGCGCGTTGTCGGCAGAGACGAGCAGACAGTGGGCAAAGTGGCTTTGTGCGGCGGAAGCGGCTCGTCCCTTCTCTCCGAAGCGTTACGGCGAGGAGCCGATGTCCTGGTCACCGGCGACATCAAGTACCATGAGGCCAGGACGGCGCAGGAGGGGGGGATCGGCCTGATCGATGCGGGCCATTTCGCCACCGAGCATCTCATGGTTGAAGAAGCGGTACGGGTTTTCTCCGATGAGGCAGCCCGGCGCAAGATGGATATCGAGTTTCAAACCTATTACGGCGAGGAAGATCCCTTTCGATCCGTCTGACGGCGTTGGAACGGGATCATCACCTTGAAGCGGTAAAACAAGTATGTCGAGGAGGAAGTAACGTGCAAGAGCAAATGCGTCTGCTCATTGATCTCCAGGAAATCGACGTGGAGATAAACACCACCCGGGAAAAACGGGAGAAATGCGAAGAACAACTCAGCGTCCTGCGAGAGGAACGCAAACAGGTTCAGGAGATGGTCGAAAGCTTGACCCGCCAGATCGAGGAACTTGAGGCGGATCGACGTCAAATGGCGCAGGCCCTGGAGCAGGAACGCGACAACCTTGAAAAAGGTGAAAGCAGACTGCCGACGATCAAAACCCAGAAGGAATACGTTGCCGTTCTCAAAGAAATCGATTCTGCAAAGAAGATGATTCGCGACGTGGAGGAGCAGATAGCCTCAAAGACCGCCGAGATCGACTCCCTTTCCGGGGACAAGGAAGAGAAAGAGATGGAGCTGGAGACTCTTTCCGAAAAAGAAGCGGAGGCACGGGAAGATATCAAGGAGGAGCTCGAACAGTTGGAACAAACCCTCGAAACGAGGACAGCGGAGCGTGAGAATATCTACAGACAGATCAAAACGCCTCTTCGCAAGCGCTACGAGCTTCTGTTGAATCGTCGGGACGGCCTGGCCGTGGTCGAGGCCAAGGACGGAGCCTGTCTTGGGTGCAATATGCAACTTCCGCCCCAGCTCTACAACAGTTTGTTCCACGGGGATGATATCCATACCTGTCCGCAGTGCAATCGTGTGATTTATGTCGAGGATGCCATCAAGACCGGCTCCTAGCCATGAGCAGGCGACAAAGATCTTCCTTTGATGTAAAATGATATCCGTGGTTGGAGAAGGACAGATGGCCGCCGGTCCGCCGCCGTTCAGGCAAGGTGGACGGGAGGAAAGTCCGGGCTCCGCAGGGCAGGATGGTCCCTAACGGGGACCGGGGGCAACCCCAGGGATAAGTGCCACAGAAATCAGACCGCCCGCCGATGCCTCTGCAAAGGCGGGTAAGGGTGAAACGGTGAGGTAAGAGCTCACCAGTTCCGTCGGCGACGGCGGGAGCTAGGTAAACCCCATCCGGAGCAAGGCCTAATAGGGGAGCGTTCGAGGGCGGCCCGCCCGAGGCTCCCGGGTTGGCTGCTTGAGGTTGTCGGCAACGGCAATCCTAGAGGAATGGCCATCACCCTGCAGCGGGCAACTGCTGCGGAGAGACAGAACCCGGCTTATGGGCTTCTCCGACCACTCTTTCGGCACGGTCGTTTTCGAAACGGTCGTGCCGTTTTATTCTCCACAACAATGATCCTGCGTAACGAAAAGGTCTCATGAAAGAATCAACCGACCAGATTCTTGTCCGCTGGCGGAAAATTGTTTTGCGTGTCCGAAGTGAAATGGACCGCATCGACAGGAGGGAGCGCCTCTGGATGTCGGCCAGATTCGCAGAGATTGCTGGTGTGCAGGTTCGGATGCACGAACTTTTTCTCCGGGCCGGCGGCAGCGGGCAGTGTCAGCAGTGCCAGGGTCAGTGTTGCGAATGCGGGCGCAATCATTTCGCTCTGGTCAACCTTCTGGGGTATCTCCTCCAGGGACAGAATCCCCCCGAACCTGACTTTGATCTGCCCTGCTCTTTTTTGGGAGAGGGAGGCTGCCGGCTCGATGTTGCGCGACGGCCTTTTGCTTGTGTGACGTTTGTCTGCGGCGTCGTCGAGGAAGGGATGGGCATGGCCGACCGGGAGGCTTTTTACAACGAAGAAGCCCGTCTGCGACGACTCTATGAGCAATTCGACCGACGCTATGCGCTGTCGAGTTCCCGGGGTATTCTGATCCGTTCCGCCCGGCTGGGGGACGAACCGTTTCTGCTTCCCATTCAGGCGTGAGATCTAGAACGCGCCTGCGACAGTGATACGCGTTTTCAAGGAGTGCTTTTATGAAGATCGGTTTCCATAAAAACAATGGAGATATCGATGAGCTGATCAGGGACATCATGCGCATGGCTGACGTCCATCATCCCGACGTGATTCGCGAAATGATTCTCAGCGCTCTCAAGGCCGGCCAGGAAAACGATTATCTTGCGGACCTGAAACTGATGCGCACGACCATGAAGGAGATGCGCTATACCAACAAGATTTTTGCCCCCCATCGGCATCGGAAAAAGGTGACTATCTTCGGAAGCGCACGTACGACGCCGGATGATCCGATCTACAAAAAATGCGTCCGTTTCGCCCGGCTGCTGGCCGAGCGAGATTACATGGTCATTACCGGCGGAGGCGGCGGCGTCATGCAAGCGGGAAACGAGGGAGCCGGTACTGAAAATTCATTTGCCGTCAATATCCGCCTGCCTTCAGAACAGGAAACCAACCCGGTGATGGGGAAAAGCCGCAACGTCATCATCTATAAGTATTTTTTCAACCGCAAGGTGGCCTTCCTCAAGGAGGCTCATGCCGTGGCCCTGTTCCCCGGCGGCTTCGGAACGCTCGATGAGGCTATGGAGACTCTGACCCTTGTGCAGACCGGAAAGAATCCCCCGATCCCCCTGGTGCTCATCGACGATGACGATGGGAGTTACTGGGAGAAGTGGTTCGAATTCATTCGTGAAACCCTGCTCAAGCGCGGATTTATTTCCGGCGAGGACTTCAGCCTTTTCACGATCACTCGCGATCCCGAAGAGGCCGTAAAGATCATTCATGATTTTTATCGAGTTTATCATTCCAGCCGTTTCGTCGGTAACCAGTTCATCATCCGTTTGAACAAGAAATTGACTGAAGACCAAGTGACATTGCTGCAGAATGAATTCGAAGAAATTTTCGTCCCGGGAAGTTCACTTTTACAGGTGAAGGCTTTTCCCGAAGAAGAAGACGAGCCCGACTTGCTTGATCTGCCCCGACTGGCCTTCGAATTCAACCGACGCAGTTTCGGACTGCTCAAGGCGTTTATCCGCCGTCTCAATTCCTTCTAGCGAAGGCGGCCGAGTTATGCATCAATACTGACGCCATCCAGGTTGTCGAGTCAAGGAGAGTGAGAGAGGAGAGAGAACAGGTTATGGGCTCTCGGCAAGATCGGACATTTTCCAACGAATATATCAGCCGTCGCTATTGCCTCAAGCTCGGACTTTGGGGTGCGGTTGGCACCCTCCTGCCCATGCAGACCCTCGCCGGAGTTCCGGAAACGTCCGCGGACGAGCGGATTTTGTCTTTTTACAATACTCATACCGGCGAACACCTGAACAAGGCCAGATTCTGGGCCGAAGGACGATTCATTCCAGAGACGCTAAGAGAGATAAATCATCTGTTGCGGGACCATCGGACCGATTCGGTCTATCCGATCGACCCCGCGCTATTGACATTTCTTTATAGTCTCAAACGCCAGTTGCCTTCCTATAGCCAGTTCCATGTCATCTCGGGATATCGGTCGCCGGAAACAAATCAAATGCTGAACCGTCGGAGCAACGGCGAAGTGTCCACGAGCAGTCTGCATATGGAAGGCAAAGCGATCGACCTGCGGGTTCCCGGATGCGACCTCTCGAAACTGAGAAAAACTGCGCTGGCGATGAAGCGCGGTGGTGTCGGCTACTATCCGAGCTCCAATTTCGTCCATATCGACAGCGGCCGCCCCCGCTGGTGGAGCGGTTCCTGATCCAGTCTGCTTTTTTCACCCCCGCCGACACCTATAAAAATGCGGCATCGTTCAACGGGACTTTCTGCCGGGATTGACTTCCTTCAGGTCAGCCTGGCGGGTCGGATGCCACGTTCTGTCGCTATCATGGCATAAACCGAATTGCTGTTTTCGCTTTTCATTATTTTGACTATTTTGCCTGCGACAATTTCAATAGGATTTGAAAATGAATCCAGCAGCTGGAATTCACCCTCTTGCCCCACGAAAAATTCTCTCCTCGGATCTGCGTTCCTGTCTCCCATGCGTTGACCTTCAAGCAATTAAAAAATTATCTGGTTCTATTTTTCGGTTCCACGGCTAAACAGTTTATTTATATACAATATTTGTGCCCCTCACTGATAGAAACCTGTAAGCTGGTGTCTTCATCATGAAGGAGACAGGCGCACCTCGACTTCGATTAACTCGAAAAGTGTTCGCTCACCATCTTTCGGGCCAGGTACATCGAACTGGTGAAGGCCGGGGATATGGGATTGAGAATGTGGAGAGAGTTCTCGCCGCTTTCCACGAGAAAGTCCATGACCATTTCCCGGTTTCGCCAGTCGATCAACTGAGCGCGGATTCCGACCTTGTCGGCACGTTCGATATCGTGGGGTTCAAGCTTTTTGACCAGCTTTTCGGCGTCGCGGTAAAAAGCACTCGGAAAATATTTTTTCGGTTCGCTCAGGGCAACGGAACGGAATTTCGGGTTTGTGCAGAATAAAAGGGCATCCTCGTAGATGATTTTCGGGGCTTCGCTGTCGATCCCCTCGAACAGGCCGTAATTTTCCCGACCGAAGGCCGGTATGGCGGTCGGCCCCAGATAAACACCTCCCGTTGCGCTTTTGCTGAAGTGGACGCCGAGAAAGGGGTTGCGGATGTCGGGGACAGGATAGATGTTCCCATTGACCTTGCATTCAGAGCTTTCCCTGAGGCGGTGATAGAGCCCTTTGAATGGGATCAGGCGGTAATCGAGGCCGACTCCGAAAGGCCGAGCGATACGATCGCACCATGCTCCTGCAGCATTTATAAGATACCTGAAGGAAATTCTGCCTCTGTCGGTACGGATGGCTTTTTTTTCGGCCAGATCCTGAAAAGCGCAGTCGGTGAGAATAGAAACCTTACCGCTGCATTCCAGATCTTTCCGGAGGCTGGAGAGGACGCTTTTCGGATCGACGAGTGCTGTTTCCGGCGAATAGATGGCATTCCGGACTGTGCGAGCAGCCGGTTCGATCTGGGCCAGCT
>Ga0102925_1002404_pt1 | contig 10321 bp, 10 predicted proteins | sample SalPonR1_A_D1_MG_FD_78216 | JGI IMG/M metagenome (GOLD analysis project Ga0102925, IMG submission 78216) | Salt pond soil microbial communities from South San Francisco under conditions of wetland restoration - Salt Pond MetaG R1_A_D1_MG | ecosystem: Environmental > Aquatic > Marine > Intertidal... | reverse complement strand
CGGCAACATTACGCGGTTTCTTGTGATTGGGGGAGATCGTCCGGAAAGAACAGGACATGATAAAACCTCTATCATGTTTGCCACGAATCATACACCAGGCGCCCTTTTCAGAGCGCTTTCGCCGGTAAACCGAGCCGGCCTGAACATGGTTAAACTTGAATCCAGGCCGACGCGCCACTATAACTGGAGCTATCATTTTTTTATGGATATTGAAGGACACATCCAGGATGAAATTGTATTTCAAACCATTGAACAGATTCGAACCCAGGCCTTGTATTTAAAGGTGCTGGGGTCATACCCGATTTTGGAAAAACAGGAAATATTACAAAATGATTGACGCTGCTACCCGGTTATATTGTGTATTCGGCAATCCTGTCAGACACTCTAAAGGCCCTCTAATTCATAATGAGGCGTTTAAAGATAAGGGCATCAATGCCGTTTACCTTGCCTTTGAGGTGCAGGATGCCGCCAAAGCGGTACAGGCGGTGCGTACGCTGGATATCCAGGGCGCTTCCGTGACCATTCCTTTCAAGGAATCCATTATGGCACATATTGATTGGATCGACCCCCTAGCCCGGGCCATTGGTGCCGTAAACACCATAGTCAATGAAGACGGCGTGTTAAAAGGCTATAATACCGATTGTCTGGCCGCTGTTGTCCCCCTTGTTCCTTTGGGTATTTCAGGAAAAACCGTCTGCATTGTGGGTGCCGGCGGCGCCGCCCGGGCTGTGGCCCACGGTATTGCAGCCGAAAATGGGGATCTCATTATCACCAATCGAACGGAACAAAAAGGGCAGGCCCTTGCTGAAACGGTTAACGCACGGTTTATACCGGCCAATGAGATGGCAAAAATCCAGGCAGATGTGGTAATCAACACCACAAGCATCGGCATGATACCTAAAGCGGACCAAATAAGCTTTCCGCCGGAAGCATTAACATCTGACATGGTGGTGATGGATGTGGTGTATGCCCCGTTGAGGACCCGTTTGCTTGACGCGGCGGAACAAAAAGGCTGTACGACCATTGACGGCCTATCCATGTTCATTGCCCAGGCAGCAGCCCAGTTTGAATTATGGACAGGCATTACCCCTGATACAGACCTAATGCGGGGCAATATATTAACGACTGATTAGAGGAGAGCGTTATGAAGCAGATAATTTCCAGAAATGTCCAGGACCAGGTGGTCAAAATCCCGGGCTCCAAGAGCATTTCACACAGGATGCTGATCTGTGCAGCCCTGGCCGACGGCATATCAGAAATTTATAATGTACTGGACAGCCAGGATATTTCACTTACCCGCAAAACCCTGGCGTGCATGGGTGCTCAAATTGAAACCAGACAAGACGGGGTATTGTCGGTCACAGGTTTTGGTGGACGGCCAAAGCCCTGGCCGGACCCCATCCACCTTGGTAATTCAGGCACGTCCATGCGTCTTTTAGCAGGCATTGCCGCCCTTGGCAGTACCCCATATACCCTGACCGGGGATGAGCGCATGCGTCAACGCCCCATGGGAGAGCTTTTAGATGCCCTTGGCCGTATCCGGATCAGTGCCATCTCCCATAACAATGAAGGGACACCGCCGGTGGTGATCCAGGGTGGTGACAGGGCAGGGGGGCGGACGCTTCTTGACTGCTCCCGGTCAAGCCAGTACTTGTCCGCCCTACTCATGGCCGGGGCTTTTTTTGACCAGGGCCTTGTGATCGATCTGACAGGGCCTGCCGTGTCTCAACCTTATATTGATTTAACTTTGGATGTAATGAAGCAGTTCAGGGTCAATGCCTTCCAGATATCCGATACCTGTTATGAGGTTCCGGGGGGACAGATATACTCCGCCGGGACCAGATCCGTGGAGCCCGATCTTTCCAATGCCGGTTATTTCTGGGCAGCAGGCGCTGTAACAGGTGCGGATATCGGTGTGGATAATATCGGTACAACCTCTTTGCAGGGTGATTTGAAACAAGCATATATATTTGAAAAGATGGGTTGTTCGGTAAATCATGACGCCCGGGTCCTGCGGGTAAAGGGCCATCCCCCCTTGCACGGCGTGGATGTGGATATGTCCGATACCCCGGATGCCGTGCCTGCTGTGGCTGTAACAGCCGCCTTTGCCCAGGGCACCACCCGGATTACCAATATCGGTCATCTTCGGGTCAAGGAGTGCGACCGTATTGATGCGGTTTGTTCCCAGCTCACAAAAATGGGAATTCAAGCGGTGCAGGGACCCGATTTTATGGAAATTACGGGCGGCACACCCCACGGCGCAGTCATTGAAACCTTTAACGACCATCGCATTGCCATGGCTTTTGCCGTTGCAGGCCTTAGGGTGGACGATATTCAAATTGAAAATCCTGTGTGTGTGGAAAAATCATTTCCCACATTCTGGCAACTGTTTGACGCCCTGTAAAAAGGAGAAACCATGGGTCCCATTTTTCTTATCGGATACCGGTGTACCGGCAAAACCAGTACCGGAAAGTATCTTGCCGATCTTTTGAACAAACGGTTTCTGGATACGGATGTGGTTTTGGAATCAACTTACGGCACCACCATTGCACGGATGGTCGCCCGGTACGGCTGGTCCTATTTCAGGGCAAAAGAAACTGAAACACTTATGCGGCTTGAATTGAATGACGCGCCTGTTATAGCCACGGGCGGAGGTATCATCCTTGCAGAAGAAAACAGAACGTTTTTAAAGAAGAACGGCGTTATTGTATATCTTTATGCCACCGCATCTGTTCTGACAGACAGAATCCGCAAAGATGAAAACAGCACCGAGCAAAGACCGGACCTTACCCGTGACAGTCTTGCCCTTGAAACAGAAAAAATGCTTGAAATCAGAACACCATTGTACCATTCTCTTGCCTGTATATCCATTAATACGGAAGAATATACCCCGAAAGCAGCTGCGCACCAAATCAAGGCCGAACTTGACCCATAGTAAGGAACCTATAAATGTTAAAAAAGGAGAATTTTTAATGAACATAATTACCCATCAATTGATAGACAATGAATTGTGCGGAACGCCGGTTATGGTGGAAAACGGCAAAAGCCGTGTGGAATATACGACTACCTCCAGAATGGCGGCAGATGATTCAGGGCTGGTGCATGGCGGATTTATTTTCGGGCTTGCTGACTATGCGGCCATGCTTGCGGTGAATCACCCCAATGTTGTGCTTGGCGGGGCAGATGTTAAATTTTTAAAACCTGTCAAAGCAGGGGAATCTGTCTATGCCCAAGCCGATGTAACATCCGCGTCAGGTAAAAAGCAGATGGTCAGCGTTACGGTTAAACGTGAAGAGGAGGTGGTTTTCAAAGGGGATTTTAGCTGTTTTATCCTGGAAAAACATGTTCTGGATTGAGATTATTCTAAAACTCGATTATCAAGTTTTCAGGGAATTTGTTCAAATTCAAGGCGGAAACAATTTTTAATCGAGTAAAAAATAATCCAGGATATTCCCTTGGGTGTATATAATCTTCAATATGGACAGATAAAAGGAGGAGCGGGCATTGGAAATGCGCCGCTGGGCATCTACAAGCAATGTATTGGCATCCATGATATCAATACTGTCAACCATGCCGTATTTAAACTGCATCTGAACGGCATCGTAATTTTCTTCGGCAAATTTCACTTCGTCAGCAAGATTAGTCAGGGTGGATTTTGCAGTGTTAAATTCCAGAAAAGACTGATTTGCTTCAAGAATTACCGCCTTCTTTTCATCGGCCAGGGACTGTGTTGCCTGGCGTTGCCTTGCCTGGGCCTGTTTTACCTGGGCCCTTCGTAATCCGCCGTCATACAGGGTAAAAACGAGTTGGGCCTGGATATATGCCTCTTCGGTATCATATCCGCCTTGGGTACCGGTTCCTGCATAGGTGCTATCCTTTTCCCGGTAGCCGCCTTCAAGCTCAATGCGGGGCCAGTACTCACCTTTTTCATAGGCAATGGTTCGACCGGCAATATCAACATCCTTTGAGGCTTCCTTAATCTCATAACGGTTTTCAAGGGCGTGGGATCTTATCTCTTCAAGGGTAACTGAAAAATTTTCAATATTTTTGATATCCACTGATGCGATGGAGAACTTGTCTTCGATGCCGGTGAGCCGGACAATACCGGCTTTGGCGTTCTGAACATTATTGAGTGCCACAATCTGATTGGTTTTAGCCTTTGATAATTCCGCCTGGGCCCTGAACAGAGCAGTCTTTGTCACACTGCCCACAGTGAGTTTTTCATTCACCGAATCCCTGTATGTGTTCAACCGCTCAACTTCGGCATCCGCCACCGCCACCAGTCGTTTTAAATTCACCGCCTGGATATAGGCCTGGGCCACCTGGAAAATATAATCGCTTCTAATGACCTGTTCTGAAAAATTTGCCTTTTCAATGCCTTTTTTACTCACGTCATAGGCGATTAGTTCCCTGCCGTTCAGTGTAAATGACTGGGTGAGTTTGCCGCCGAACGTATTTACATCAGGGGTATAATAATCGTCGTTTTTATAATTCAGGTAACTGCCGTATAGCGTAGCTGAAGGAATAAGCACGGACAGGGCCCGCTCTTTTTCCTGTTCTGCAATATAGGTCTGCACCCTGGCAATCTGGATGGTTTCTGCATTTTCATTGGCTATTCGGCACAATTGCTTCAGGGTGTATGACGTTTCGCAGATGCCTTGTGCTGAAAATCCGAAAACCACTAAGAAAAACGTCTGAACGCAGACATGAATTTTGTTCATTTTTAAGATCAAGATGAAAAATCAGTCCAGCAATGAGCCTGAACCACCTTGCCTGGATGATACACTCAGGCCAATAACCCAACCAAGAAGAAGCACACCTACACCGGCCAGAAACCATTTAATCATGCCGGTTTTAAACATAACTTCGCTCTCTTGCTTTTGTTGGGCAAGTGCGGCGGACAAAGATGCGTTCCGGGTTTTTAGGCCTTCATTTTCCTTTAACGTACCGGTTATATTGGCAGATGCGGTCTTAAGCGCAGCGTATTGTGTTTTTAAGGTTTCAAGGTTTTGGGTCAGGGTCTGGTTCTCTTTTTTAAGCTGTTCCAGGGCAATCTGGTCTGTTTGTTCCGTTAATGTACTTATTTTGTCTTTAAGGGTGGCATTTTCTTTTTTTAACCGGTCTATAATTATTGATTTGGGTGGATCTGTTACAACATATTTTTTATCCACCCATCCCTGTTCCCCGGATGAAAGTTCCACCTTAAGGTAGCCATTGCTTTCTTTGATTATGGTTAAAGGGGTATCGCTTTTTAACGCCGAGATTACGGGGTAGCCGGGGCCAGGCCCCTTCCTGAATGTGAGAATGAGCATATCAGAGACATAAGCGGTCTGGGCATGGCATATCGCTGTGACCCCGATAATAAATAGAATAACCGCACAAATCCGTAGAAATAGCTTTGTCATGATTACTTGCCTCCTTAGCAGTTTTTAGTTAATTATCAGTCCTTCTCTGTTTTTACAACACCCGGCATGTAAAAAAAACTTGCCAAACTGCATTAAACATGGGATCAGTCATTACTTCCTGTCATTGATTACAGTTTTACCAGTATGTGCCGAAAATATTAACCCTTGAACAGCATTTGCAGGGTGTGCAGATATGATAATTTGTTATGACTCAATTTAATTTTCAATCTATTCCGGATCTGGCCGGTCAGCGTCTGATGCTCGGGTTTGACGGTCAGACCCTTAATGCTGAATTAAAACATCTGATAAAGGAATGCAGAACCGGGGGAATAATTTTGTTCCGGCCCAATATTGAATCTGCAGACCAGCTGCGTCGTTTGTGCATGGATGCCCGAAAATATGCACTGGATCAAGGGTTACCGGATCTGTTTGTTGCCGTGGACCAGGAAGGCGGGCAGGTGGCAAGACTACGCAAACCCTTCACTGAATTTCCCGGTAATCCCCATATGAAAACCCTTGAAGACGCCCGGGAATTTGCCCGGATTACAGCATCAGAGCTGTCTGACATGGGCATTAACATGAATATGGCGCCGGTTATGGATGTAGTCCCGCCGGATGTGGATTCCATCATGAAAGACCGGGTGTTTACAGGGGATGCGGATCGTGTATCCCAAATGGGCACCACAGTAATCCAGGGGCTTCAAGAGGGCGGGATCATGGCTGTGGCCAAACATTTTCCCGGTATCGGCAGAACAGTCAAGGATTCCCATTTTTTTCTGCCTGAACTGGATGCGGAACCGTCCGATTTAAAACAGACAGACCTGGTCCCTTTTGACGCCGCAAAAAAAGCACGGGTTTCAGGAATTATGCTGTCCCATATCCTGTACCCCAAGCTGGATTCACACTGGCAGGCCAGCTTGTCAAAGCGCATTGCATACGATTTATTAAGAACGGATATGGGATATCAGGGCCTTGTCATGACCGACGATCTTGACATGAAGGCCATCAACCATGATATGGACACCTGTATGCACAGGATCATGGCTGCACAAATCGACATGGCGCTTGTCTGCCACGCAGGTCCTAATATTGCTGAAGCCAGGGACGCCGTGATGCGATATCTTGAAAAGGACAGAGAACTGTTTGAATCCGGCCGGACCTGTGTGAAAAGGATTTTAGCGGCCAAAGAAAGGTTTCTTGTTTAATACTGTTTTTCTTGCTCCTGCTCTTAATCTTGCTCCTGCTCGAATTCACAGTCTGGAGTAAGATTAAGCGCACGACTGAGAACTTTAGTTGGCTTCATCCACCGTAAATTTTACCCGGGAGTACACATCATCGCCAAGGCCGCATACCTGATTGTCCCGGATCATTTCCCAGCCCCTGGCTGCGATCATGGCCGCATTATCTCCGCACAGGGACAATGGGGGTGAAAATACGTTGATTTTATACCGTTCAGCCCTTTCAGAAAGGATGTCAACAAAGGTACGATTGGCGGAGACCCCGCCTGCAATGCCGACGTCGGCACAGTTTTTTTCCTTAGCTGCGGTAATCAGTTTGGTGGACAGCACATCAATGACAGCCATCTGGAATCCAGCTGCCACATGGGCAAGTCGGTCATCGTCTATATCTGGACGCATCTCCGGGTTTTCATGCAGGTGCCGGGCTACCGCGGATTTAAGTCCGCTGAAACTGAAATCAAAGTTGTCTTTCCCAAGCATGCTTCTGGGAAATTTGATTTTTTCAGGCTCTCCCTTTTTTGCCAGGGCTTCAATAGCAGGCCCGCCCGGATAGCTTAACCCCATCATTTTAGCCACCTTGTCAAAGGCTTCGCCTGCCGCATCATCCCGGGTCTGCCCCATAAGGGTAAATGCACCGGGTCCTTTCACATGGTAAAGATTGGTGTGCCCCCCTGACACCACAAGACAGATGAATGGGAAACCGGGCGGATTATCCAAAAGCTGTAAAGAGCAGATATGGGCTTCAAGATGGTTAACGCCGGCCAGGGGTATATTTCGTGCCCAGGCCAGGGCCTTTGCATAGGAAAATCCCACCAGCAGTGCGCCGATCAGTCCAGGACCTTGGGTCGCGGCAATGCCGTCAATCTCATCTAAACCGACACCGGCTTGTGCCAGGGCCTGGTCCACCAACGGGTCTATGGCTTCAAGGTGCATTCGCGATGCAAGTTCCGGCACGACACCGCCGTATATGGCATGGGTGGATACCTGGGAGGCCACAATAGAAGAGCGAATGCGCACACCGCCTTCTACGACGGCAACCGCAGTTTCGTCGCAGGAGGATTCGATTCCGAGAATGCGCATGAGTTACTTTCCGGCGGCAGGATAATCAGACATACTGGGTCTGGTTTTCGTCATTTTCTCTTTCCTGGATTTCTCCTATAAGATAAGCCGTTTCTTCCATGGCACCCAGTCTGTCCATAACGTCCTGTGTGGATTTTTCAGGAACCACAACCACCATGCCGATGCCGTTGTTAAAGGTTCTGTGCATGTCATGTTCCGGAACATTGCCTTCTCGTTGGATGATGTTGAATATAGGTGGAATCCGCCATGATCCTTTGTGAATAATGGCCTTGCATGCCTTGGGGATGACCCGGGTGATGTTTTCATCTATCCCGCCGCCAGTGATATGAACCAAGCCGTGAACAGGCAGGTCGCGCAGCAGGTTTAGAATGGTGGATACATAGATGACAGTGGGTTTAAGCAGTTCTTCTCCAAGGGTAGTGTCCAGGTCCGCTATCCGGGTATTGACGTCATACCCGCATTTGTCAAAAAAGACCTTGCGCACCAGGGAAAAGCCGTTGGAATGAACACCCGAAGAGGCGATACCGATAAGTTTGTGCCCCGGGCGAATGTAAGAGCCGTCAATAATTTTATCATTATCAACGACACCAACGGAAAAACCTGATAGATCGTATTCGCCTTCCTGGTACATGCCCGGCATTTCAGCGGTTTCACCGCCGATCAACGCACAGCCGGCCTGATTGCAGCCCTGGGCAACACCTTCAATGATTTTTTCAGCCACGCCGTTGTCCAGTTTGCCCATGGCAAGATAATCCAAAAAAAATAATGGTTTGGCACCCTGGACAATAATGTCGTTGACGCACATGGCCACAAGGTCTATGCCAATGGTGTCGTGTTTGCTCATCTGGAATGCGATTTTCAGCTTGGTACCCACGCCGTCTGTGGAACTAACCAGCACCGGGTTGGAAATATTGGCCAGATTCAAGGAAAAAAGTCCACCAAAACCACCAATTTCACCCATTACCCCGGCCCGTGGGGTCGCTTTGGCAATATTTTTTATCCGGTCCACCAGCCGGGTGGCTTTATCAATATCAACACCGGAATCCGCATATGTCAAAGAGTCATTCATTTCATCTCACCTAATGGCATATTAAAAGATTTATTCGTCCCGTTAAAGGCGTCAATCATACGCCCAAAGCCTTTAAAATGTCAAAAGCTTTTTGACAAGGGCTACCTGGATGAAGTATTAAGTGGAGAATTTTTAAACACGGGACTATTTTGGAGAAAATATCTTCGATGAAAACAATTCATATCGGCATACTTGGATTCGGTGTAGTAGGGGCAGGCGTGGCAAAATTGCTTAAGGAGAAAAAAGAACTGCTTGAATCCCGGATCGGCGCTTGTCTGAATCTTAAAACCATTGTTGACCTTGATATTACAACGGATCGGGGTATTGATTTGACGGATACCCAATTAATAACCGATGCCGGATCGGTTATTAACGACCCTGACATTGATATTATTGTGGAGCTTATCGGCGGGCAAACCGTAGCAAGGGATTTCATTCTTAAAATTCTTGAAAACAAAAAGCATGTGGTGACTGCAAACAAGGCACTTCTGGCAAATTTTGGTAATGAACTGGTCGGTATTGCCGGAAAAAATCAAGTTGATCTGGCGTTTGAAGCCTCCTGTGGGGGATGCATGCCTGTGATAAAAAGTCTGAGAGAATCTTTGGTCGCCAACGACATCCAAGCCATGTGCGGCATTCTCAACGGAACCTGCAATTATATTCTAAGCAAGATGACCCGGGACGGCTCCCAGTTTGAGGATGCCTTAAAAAGAGCTCAGGAACTGGGTTTTGCCGAGGCGGAACCGTCCCTGGATGTGGATGGATATGATACGGCCCATAAATTAGCCATCTTAAGTGCCCTGGCCCATGGTATGGAAATCAACCTTGATGATATCCATATCGACGGCATCCGGAACATCGGTCCGGCTGATATCGGGTTTGCCAAAGACTTTGGCTATACCATTAAACTGCTTGCCATCGGAAAAAGACATGAGAACCATGTTGAAGCCCGGGTACATCCGACCATGATTCCCCGTTCCAATCCTTTGTCCTATGTGGATCATTCCATGAATGCCATTGCCATTGATGCAGACGCCACAGGACGAACCATGCTTTATGGTCACGGCGCAGGTATGATGCCTACAGCCTCTGCTGTTCTTTCGGATATAGTCGATATTGCCAGAAACATCATAGCCGGCACCCGGCGCAGGGTTCCCACTTTGGGGTATCCCGAAGAAAATATTCAAAAAATACCTATATTGCCCATGGCCCAGTTATACACCCGGTATTATCTGCGCTTTGAGGCCCAGAACCATCCGGGGGTTCTGTCCACCATTTCAGGGTTTCTCGGTGAAATGGACATCAGTATAAAATCAGTCCATCAAAAAGGACGCAACGCCAATGGTCAAGTGCCCATTGTTATGCTGACCCACCTGGCAAAGGAACAAAGCGTCCAGGCGGCCCTTGCCAAAATTTTTCAAACCGACTGTGTCGTGGGACAACCCGTTATTATCCGCATTGAAGATGATGACACTGATTACTGAAAAGCCGTTCCGTTGTATTCATGTCCCGGTATCCGGGATAAAAGT
>Ga0102925_1002403_pt1 | contig 10326 bp, 13 predicted proteins | sample SalPonR1_A_D1_MG_FD_78216 | JGI IMG/M metagenome (GOLD analysis project Ga0102925, IMG submission 78216) | Salt pond soil microbial communities from South San Francisco under conditions of wetland restoration - Salt Pond MetaG R1_A_D1_MG | ecosystem: Environmental > Aquatic > Marine > Intertidal... | reverse complement strand
GCCCAGCAGCACCGCCCAGGCCAGCTTGGCCTCCCCCTCCAGGCGGCGGGTGACCAGCGAGCGCCCCCAGTCCCCGGCCATGGCCCCGATCTCGCCGCGGAAATAGACCAGCACCGCCACCAGCGACCCGGCATGCACCGCCACATCGAAGCCCAGCCCCTGATCCGCCCAGCCCACTAGGCGGGGGAACAGGATGAGGTGGGCGGAGCTGGAGATGGGCAGCCACTCGGTGATGCCCTGCAGCAGGGCCAGCACCAAGGCCTGAAAGTAGGTCATAGCGTTCCCGCCCGGTCGCCTTCACGGAACCCGGTAAACGGCCCGTCCACGCCGCGCACCAGCAGCAGCACCTTGAAGCTCTCGCCCATGGCCTGGGGCAAGGTGAGCTGCTTGAGGGCGGTGGCAAGTTGGAGTTGTTCTTCGTCGGAGACGCCAGCGCCCAGGTAGGACTCCACCCGATAGGCCAGGCCCAGGTTCATGAGGAACTGGGCCTGTGTGGTGAACCCACCCACCTCCAGGCCGGCGGCGCGGCCGGCCGCGGCGGCGGCGGTGAAATCCACATGGGCAGTGATGTCCTGGACGCCAGGCAGCCAGAAGGGGTCGTCGTGGGCGCGGTGGTGGAAGTGGCACATGAGGGTGCCGGCGGCACGCACCGGGGCGTAGAGGTCGGCGGCGCGGTGGCCGTAATCGATGAGCAGCAGGCCGCCGCGTTCCAGGCGCTCGGCCGCCTGGGCCACCCAGGCGGGGGCCTCCAGGCTGACCTCGGTTTCCATGCCTTCCGGCAATTGTTCGGGATCACCCAGGCGTTCAGCCAGCGCGGGGTCGCTCAGCGGCCCCTCCTGCCACTGGAAGCCGTCGCCCTCCTCGGCCGGGGCGACGTACAGTTCCTTCAGGCCCTCGGCGGTGACCCGCACCCGATGCACAGGCAGGCTGTCCAGTAGCTCGTTGGCCACCACCACGCCGGACCAGCCCTCGGCGGGAAAATCGTCCAGCCACTCCACCCGTTCCAGCAGGTGGGGCAGGGTGCGCTGAATGGTCTTCTCCTGGCGCTGGCGCAGGTCAGGGCTCACCTCCAGGATGCGGTAGCGCTCGGGCAGATTGCCCAGCCGCTCCAGCTCGGCCAGCAGCTCCACCGCCAGGGCGCCGCTGCCGGCACCGGCTTCCAGCACGTCGCCGCCGCCGGCGCGGGCCAGGACATCCACCACCTGGCCGGCCACGGTATAGCCGAAAAACGGCGTCAGCTCCGGGGCCGTGGTGAAATCGCCGCCCTTGCCCAACCGCTCGCGGCCAGCCACGTAGTAGCCCAGCCCCGGCTCGTAGAGGGCGATGCGCATGTATTCGTGAAACGGGAGGGCGCCCCCGGCCTCGGCCATGCGCTGACGCAGACGGTCGGCGACGGCCCGGGCGCGTTCCTGTTCCTCGGGGGTGGGCTCGGGAAGAGCGGATTCGGTGTACTCCATGGCGTCCTCGGGCGCTTGCCGGGTATGCTCGGGAAGGATAATGGCGCGGGGCAGGCCGCGAACGCGCGTTATACTAGCAGGCCAGCGGCGGCGGGTCCCGGCGCGGGCGACCGCCGCAAAGGAGCGGCAGATGAGCGACGGCGATCTCAGCGGGCGCGTGGCCCTGGTGACCGGGGCGGCCCATCGCCTGGGGCAAGCCACGGCACGCCGGCTCCACGGGGCCGGCGCCGACGTGGCCATCCACTACCACACCAGTCAGGCGGAGGCCGAGGCCCTGGCCGAGGAACTGACCGCCCAGGGCGAGGCCCGCGCCCGCGCTTTCGGCTGCGCCCTGGAGGACAGCCGCAACTTGGGGCCACTGGTGGAATCGGTGGTGGCCGCCTTCGGCGGGCTGGACCTGCTGGTGAATAATGCGGCCCGCTTCTACCCCACGCCCTTGGCGGAGGTGACCGAGGCCGCCTGGGACGACCTCATGGACACCAACCTCAAGGCGCCCTTCTTCCTGGCCCAGGCGGCGCAAGAATACCTCGCTGCCCGCGGCGGCTGCATCATCAATCTGGGTGACGTCTACGCCGAGCGGCCACTGGCCCACCACCCGGTGTATTCCATCTCCAAGGCGGGTATGGTCATGCTCACCCGCACCCTGGCCAAGGAAATGGGGCCGGCGGTGCGGGTGAACGCCGTGGCCCCGGGGGCGGCGCTGTGGCCGGACGCCGGCATGGCGGAAGCGGAGCAGGAGACCCTCCTCGGCCAGACCGCCCTGCGCCGAGCCAGCGGCGCCGAGCCCATCGCCGAGGCGGTTCACTTCCTGGCCACGGCCGATTATATTACGGGCCAAGTCGTGGGCATCGAGGGCGGGCGCCTGCTGTACTGAGGCGCGTTCACAGCGCCAGGGGCACCGGCCGCAGGTCGGGGTCGCCGGGGAATTCCGCCCACAGTTCGGCGAAGGTCCGGTCCAGTTCGGGATGGCGCCCGGCCGGATCCAGGTCCACCAGGGGCTTGAGCACGAAGGGATACGCCAGCACGTCCCGCCGCGGCAGGGTAACGGGCTCCCGGGTGACGCACTCGCCGAACAGCAACAGATCGAGATCCAGGCTGCGGTTGCCGAAGCCGCCGCCAGCGGCGCGGTCCCGCCCCTGCCGATCCTCGATGGCGCGCAGCCGCTGCACCACCTCGGCCAGCGGGCGGTCCGTTTCCAGGCGCACCACCAGGTTGTAGAAGGCGGGGCCCTCGAAGCCCACGGGGGCGGTTTCATACACCGGCGAGCAGGTCACGGCGCCGAATTCCGCGCGTAGCGCGGCCACCCCCGCCCGCACATGGGGCGCCGGGTCCAGGTTGCTACCGATACCGACATAGGCGATGGTCATGGCGTGCTCGCTTGGGGGCGCTCGCCGCGCTCGATGGCCACGCCCACATCGCGGGCGTCGCGCAGTGCGCCGGGCTTGTGCAGCCGCAGGCGCAGCCAAGGGATGGCGAACTCCGCGCGCACCATCGCCGCGGTGTGCTCGGCGGCGGTCTCCACCAGGGCGAACTGCTGCTCTTGCAGGAAAGCCACAATCCGTTTGCTCAACGCTTTATAATCGACGGCCTGGGCCAACTGATCCGTGGCGGCCGCGGCGGCGCAGTCCGTGGCCACCTCCAGATCCACGGAAAGGGTTTGGCGGATATGCCGTTCCCAATCGAAAATGCCGATCACCGCATCGACCCGCAGGTCCGTAATGAATACCGTATCCATGGGAAACCTCATCCCCGGCGTGCCCAATCGGTTGCCCGGATTATGCCTCAGCCACGGCACCCGTGGCGAACCCGGCCGAGCAGCGGGGGGCCGGGCATGAGCCGCATCCGGGAAGCCGCCCGGCGCACTTTGCAGATCGAAGCCGACGCCCTGACCGCCGCCGAGCAGCGCCTCGACGGCGAGTTCGAGCGCGCCGTGGAGCTGATTCTGGGGTCCCAGGGCCGGCTGGTGGTCACCGGCATGGGCAAATCGGGCCTCATCGGCCGCAAGATCGCCGCCACCCTGGCCAGCACGGGCACCCCCTCGTTCTTCATGCATCCCGCCGAGGGCAGCCACGGTGACCTGGGCATGGTCACCCGCCAGGACGTAGTGTTGGCCATCTCCTCCTCGGGCGAGACCGGCGAGGTGGTCTCGCTTCTGCCCCTGCTGCAGCGGCTGGACGTGCCCCTGATCGCCATGGTGGGCCGGCGCGAGTCCACCCTGGGCAGCAGCGCCGCGGCCATCCTCGACATCGGCGTGGCGACCGAGGCCTGCCCCATGAACCTGGCACCCACCGCCTCCACCACGGTGACACTGGCCCTGGGCGACGCCCTGTCCGTGGCCCTGCTGGAGGAGCGCGGCTTCACCGAAGAAGATTTCGCGCGCTTCCACCCCGGCGGCAGCCTGGGCAAGCGCCTACTGCTGCACATCCGCGACCTCATGCACACCGGCGAGGCCGTACCGCGCGTGCCGGCCACCGCCTCCATGCGTGAGGCCTTGCTGGAGATGACCGCCAAGCGCCTGGGCATGACCGCGGTGGAGGACGGCGACGGCCGGCTTCTGGGCCTGATCACCGACGGCGACCTGCGCCGCGCCCTGGACCACGGCCTGGACCTGCAGACCACCACCGCCGGCGATGCCATGACCCCCGATCCGCACACCATCGGCCCCGATGCCCTGGCCGCCCGCGGCCTGCAGTTCATGGAGGACAAGGCCATCAACGGCCTGCTGGTGGTGGACGACGACCGGCGCGTGGTGGGCGCGCTGAACATGCACGACTTCCTGCGCGCGGGGGTGATCTAGATGGGTCCGTTGCCAGCCGACGAGGTGGATGCCCGCGCCGCAGGCATCCGCCTGCTGGTGCTGGACGTGGATGGCGTGCTCACCGACGGCGGCATCGTCATGGATGACGCCGGCAATGAATTCAAGCGCTTCCACGTGCGTGACGGCCACGGCATCAAGCTAGCCCAGCGCCATGGCATCGCCGTGGGCCTGATCACCGGCCGCCGCTCGGGGGTGGTGGCCGAACGCGCCGCCGAGCTGGGCATCGCGCATGTGTATCAAGGGGCCGAGGACAAACGGGCGGCCCTGGCCGACCTGCTGGCGCGCCTGGACCTGGCCCCAGCAGCCATGGCCATGGTGGGCGACGATGTGGTGGACCTGCCCTTGCTGGTACAGGCGGGCTTGGCGGTGACCGTGGCCGACGGCCACCCGGCGGTGCGCGAGCGCGCCCATTGGGTAACCGCCCACGGTGGCGGCGCCGGGGCGGTGCGCGAAGTGTGCGACCGTGTACTGCGCGCCCAGGGCCACGAGGCCGCCCTGTTGCAGGACTACCTGGAGCCCGGCTGAGCATGGCCGGGTCGGGGACATCCCGGCCGGCGGGCGGCCGTCCCTTCTGGCTGGCGGTGCTGGTGGCCATCGCCGCCGGCATGACCGTCATCCTCATGTGGCAGCGCCAGGGCCCCGCCCCCGAACCCGCCGCCGAGGGGCCGGAGGTGGACGCCGAGGCTTGGCAGGTGCATCTGCGCCAGCGCGATGCCGACGGCCAGGCCTGGGAACTCTTCGCCGATCACGCGGCCCATTATCCGGAAGCGGGCCACACCAAGCTGACCGAAGTGCGCCTGGTTCTGCGCCGCGCCGACCGGCCATCGATCACGGCCGAAGCCCGGCGCGGGCGCGTGAACGACGCCGACAACCGGGTCACCCTGGAGGGCGACGTCACCCTGGTGGACCCCGAGGGCTATCGCATGACCACCCCGACCCTGCACTATCTCCCCGACGCCGAGCGGGCGGAGACGGACGCACCGGTGCGCCTGGTGGCCGATTTCGGCGAAGCCACCGCCGTGGGGGCCACCATCTGGACCGGCCAGCGCCGCCTGCGCCTGCACGACCAGGTCCACACCACCGCCTGGAGGGACCCGCGCGATGCCTCGTAAGCTGCCCGGCCTGCTCGCCGCCCTCCTGCTGGTGGCCACCGGCCCCATCCTGGCGGCCGAGCCAGCCGAACCGGCCGAGCCGACCCAGGAGGCCCCGTTGGTGGTGGAATCCGACGAGATGGTCATCCGCGACGCGGAGCAGCAGGCCGTTTACAGTGGCGCGGTCAAGGCCACCAAGGGCGAGATGGTGTTGCGCGCCGACCGGCTGGTGGTCAACTACACCGACGCCGGGCTCCAGCGCGCCCATGCCTACGGCCAGCCGGTGACCATGGACCGCGGCGACCGCCACGGCGAGGCGCGCGAGGCCATCTACGACGCCAACGACCGCTCCCTGCTGCTGATGGGCGCCGCCCGCCTGGAGGATGGCCCCAACGTCCTGGAGGGCGCGCGCATCCGCTACTACCTGGACCAGCGCCGCACCGAGGTGTTCAGCGACGACCCGGAGGGGGCGGAGGACGGCGACGGCCGGGCCCGCGCCGTGTTCCAGCCGGGCAGCGCCCCCGGGGAAGAAGACGACGGCGACGCCGCGACGGAGAGCGCCCCCGCCGATGAGTAGCCTCCAGGCCGAGCATCTCACCAAGAGCTACAAGGGCCGCACGGTGGTCTCGGGCATGGACCTGTCCCTCCACCCCGGGGAGATCGTGGGCCTGCTCGGCCCCAACGGCGCCGGTAAGACCACCAGCTTCTACATGATCGTGGGCCTGGTCCGCCCCGACAGCGGCTCCATCCGCATCGACGACACCGACATCACCCGCTGGCCCATGTACCGCCGCGCCCGATTGGGCATCGGCTACCTGCCCCAGGAGGCCTCGGTGTTCCGGCGGCTCACGGTGGAACAGAACCTGCTGGCCATCCTGGAAACCCTCAAATTGCCCCGGGCGCAGATGGAGGAGCGGCTGGAATCCCTGCTCATGGAGCTGGGCATCGGCCACATCCGCGACCAGAAGGGCCAGTCGCTGTCCGGCGGCGAGCGCCGGCGGGTGGAGATCGCCCGGGCCCTGACCACCGACCCGCAGTTCATCCTCCTCGACGAGCCCTTCGCCGGGGTGGACCCCATCGCCGTCCGCGACATCCAGCACATCATCCACCAGCTGGAAGAGCGCGGCATCGGCATCCTGATCACCGACCACAACGTACGCGAGACCCTGGGCATCTGCCATCGGGCCTATATCCTCTCCGAAGGCCAGCTGCTGACGTCGGGTGAGCCAGGCGCTATCATTGAGGACGAACGTGTCCGACGCGTGTACTTGGGCGAGAACTTTTCCCTGTAGGCCATGAAACCAGCCCTCGAACTCAAGGTCTCCCAGCAGCTCAAAATGACCCCGCAGCTGCGGCAGGCCATCCACCTGCTGCAGCTTTCGCGCTTGGAGCTCGACCAGGAGATCCAGGAAACCCTCGAGGAGAACCCCCTCCTGGAGGAAGTCACCCCGGGCACCGAGGACGAAGTGGAGGCCGACGCGGACTCCGAGAGCGTGTCCTCCATGGAGGTGACCGACCAGACCGCCTCCACCCAGAGCGAGACGGAGAAGGCGGCCGACGATAGCGTGGACACCGACTGGGATGCCGGCGTCGGCCCGGACTACCCCCTCTCCGGCGGGGGGGACGACGAAGAGCTGCCCGACTTCGAGGCGCGCAACTCCGCCCCGGAGACCCTCACCGATCATCTGCAGTGGCAGCTGCACATGGCGCCCCTGTCCGAGACGGACCGCGCCATCGCCGAGACGCTGATCGCCGGCATCAATGAGGACGGCTACCAGACCGCTACCCTGGCGGAGGTGGCCGAGACCCTGGACCTGCCGGAAGAAGACATCCACGCCGTTCATGTCTGGGTCATGCACCTCGACCCGGTGGGCGTGGGCGCCCGCGATCTGGCCGAATCCCTGGGGGCCCAGCTCGACCTCCTGGACCCCGAGTTGCCGGGCTACGCTACCGCCCGCGCAGTGGTGCGCCACCATCTGGAGGACCTGGGCCGCCACGATCAGAAGGCCATCCGCAAGGCCTTAGGGGTGGACGAAGATGAGCTAGGCCAGGCCATCGACCTGATCCGTAGCCTCAACCCGCGGCCCGGCTCGGTAATCGGCGGCGACACCGCCCCCACCGTGGTGCCCGACGTGCTGGTCTATCACCGCGGCGACCGCTGGCACGTGGAATTGAACGCCGAGTCCATCCCCCGCCTGCGCATCAACTCCGCCTACGCCGACATGGCGCGCGACACCGGCGGCGATCGCGAGGCGCGCAAATACATCCGCGACAACCTCCAACAGGCGCGCTGGTTCATCAAGAGCCTGGCCAGCCGCAACGAAACGCTGCTCAAGGTAGCCACCGCCATCGTCGAACGCCAGCAGGGCTTTCTGGAGCACGGCCCCACCGCCATGCGGCCCATGGTGCTGCGCGACATCGCCGAGACGGTGGAGCTGCACGAGTCCACGGTGTCGCGCGTGACCACCCAGAAATACATGCACACACCGCAAGGGGTGTTCGAGCTCAAGTACTTCTTCTCCAGCCAGCTGGGCACCAGCGACGGCGAGGGGGTCTCCGCCACGGCCATTCGCGCCATGCTGCAGAAACTGGTGGACGAGGAGGAGCCCGGCAAGCCCTATAGCGATGCCAAATTGGCGGAGATCCTGGAGGAGCAGGGCTTCCAGGTGGCCCGGCGTACAGTGGTCAAATACCGCAAGGCCCTGGGCATCTCCTCCTCCAGTGAACGCCGGCGCATGGCCCGGCGCTGACAGCCACCGCCGGGCTTCGCACCCGGCCGCAAGGGGAGACGCAATGCAACCCGACATCAGTGGTCAAAACATCGAGGTTACCGACGCCCTGCGCGCCTATGTGACCGAGAAGGTGGACCGGCTGGAGCGCCACCTCACCAACCTCATGGACGTCCATGTGGTGCTCGCCGTGGAGGATTACCGCCACAAGGCGGAGATCAACATCAAGGTCAAGGGGACCACCCTGCACGCGGACGCCGAAGACAAGGATATGTATGCCGCGATCGATGCGATGGCCGACAAGATCGACCGGCAAGCCCGCCGGCACCAAGGAAAAAGCAACGACCACCACCGCCGAGAAGCGCGGGATGCCAAAGAACGGCAAGCGAGCGAGCCGGGAGAGCCGGGAGAATGAGGCGGTGAGCGAGGACACGGGAGCGGCGGCCGCGGATCCGGAGCCCATCCACGTACGCGACCTCCTGGCCCCGGGCCGCATCCGCACCGACCTCACCGCCGCCAGCAAGAAGAGCCTGCTGGATCAGCTGGCGGCGGAATTCCACACCGACCGCCCGGACCTGGACGAGCGCGAGGTGTTCCAGACCCTACTGCGCCGCGAGCAGCTGGGCTCCACGGCCGTGGGCCACGGCGTCGCCCTGCCCCATGGCCGCATGAGCAACCTGGAACGCCCCATCGGCGCCTTCACCCGGCTCAAGCAGCCGGCGGATTTCGACGCCATGGACGACCAGCCGGTCTCCCTGGTGTTCGCCCTGCTGGTCCCCGATGAGCAGAACGACCAGCACCTCCAGGTGCTGTCGCGGCTGGCCCGCATGCTGGATGATGCCGATTTCCGCGAGGAGCTGATGCATGCCGCCGAAGGCTCGCTCTACGACCTGCTGGTGGCCAAAGACGAAGAGCTGACCGGGAATTGAGCAACGCCATCCGGGTGGACGCCGTCTTCGAGGCCCAGGCCGAGGATCTCGGCCTGGAGTGGGTAGCCGCCCGTAACGCCGGCGGCCATCTCATCGAATCGGAGATGGTGCAAAAGCCGTCCCTGGCCCTGGCCGGCCAGCTGGAATTCGTCTACCCGGAACGGCTGCAGATCTTCGGCCGCGCCGAGATGGCCTTCCTGCAAAAGATGGCCCCCGAGGAGCGGCGGCGGGTCCTGGAGGGCCTGTTCGGCAAGGGCCTGTCGGCGCTGATGATCAGCGAGCGCGAGCACCAGGAGCCGCCGGCGGAGCTGCTGGAAGCGGCCGAGGCCCACCAGACCCCCTTGTTCCAGTCGCGCCTGCCCAGCCCGCGGCTGGTCCACCGCCTGCACCACTACCTCAGCCGGGTGCTGGCCGAGCGCACCACGGTCCACGGCGTCTTCCTGGACGTCATGGGCCTGGGCACCCTGCTCACCGGCTCCAGCGGCGTGGGCAAGAGCGAGGTCGCCCTGGAGCTGATCACCCGCGGCCAGCACCTGGTGGCCGACGACGCCCCGGAATTCGCCGCCGAGGTGCCGGGCATGCTGGTGGGGCGCAGCCCCGAGCTACTCCAGGACCATATGGAGGTGCGCGGCCTGGGCATCCTCAATATCCGCGACCTGTTCGGCCCCGCCGCCATCGTGGCCAGCAAGCGCCTGCGCCTGATCATCCACCTGAAGCGCGTCGCCGGCGAGGACCTCTCCCAGATCGACCGCCTGCAGCAGGAGCAGGATACCCAGGAAATCCTGGGCGTCCCCATCCCGCGGGTGGTGCTGCCGGTGACGCCGGGCCGCAACCTGGCGGTGATGGTGGAGGTGGCGGTGCAGAGCTACTTCCACAAGGCCTCGGGGCGCAATCCCGAGCAGGATTTCCGTGAACGGCTGCGCAAGCAGCTCCTGGAGGACGACCGGGGCGGCGAATGGAACTGATCGTGGTGAGCGGCATCTCCGGCTCGGGCAAATCCAGCGCCATCCACGCGCTGGAGGATGCCGGCTACTACTGTGTCGACAACCTGCCGCCGGACCTCTTGTGCGACCTGGGCCAGGTGCTGGCCTCTGGCCCCAAGCCGGTGCAAAAGGCGGCAGTGGGTATCGACGTGCGCACCCGCGCCCACCTGGAGGATCTGCCCCACGCCCTGGAGCAGATGCGCCGGGATGGTGGCGTGACCGTGCGCGGCCTGTTCCTGGAGGCCAACGAGGACAGCCTGCTGCGCCGTTTCAGCGAGACCCGCCGCCGCCACCCCCTGGCCGAAGGCCGCCGCAGCCT
>Ga0102925_1002399_pt1 | contig 10331 bp, 10 predicted proteins | sample SalPonR1_A_D1_MG_FD_78216 | JGI IMG/M metagenome (GOLD analysis project Ga0102925, IMG submission 78216) | Salt pond soil microbial communities from South San Francisco under conditions of wetland restoration - Salt Pond MetaG R1_A_D1_MG | ecosystem: Environmental > Aquatic > Marine > Intertidal... | reverse complement strand
GTTTCGCGTATTACAATCGCCAGCTCTTCAGGACCATAGCTCAGTTGGTTAGAGCGCTACCTTGACATGGTAGAGGTCGGCGGTTCGAATCCGCCTGGTCCTACCAAACCCCCATGCCACGCGGGTTTCGGGACGACACGCACATCTGTGCAGAACAATGCGCCTCTCAGCGCATTCACTGACTTGATGATGGAGTGTCGTGATGAGAAACATACCCAATAGCACGCAGTTGGCAGTCGCCGTGCGGCAGAAAACACCGATTCAGTCTTCCGAGCAGTCTGAAGTCCGACCACTCACCTTCCGCGAACTCGTGCGACTGTACTGCCTCGTCAAGCGGCCCAACGCGTCGCGGGACAGTCGCCTGAAGAAATGGCTGGAGACCTACGGCAATCGCGATGCCTGGAGCATCGTGGAAAGCGATTGTGACAGCATGCTCGATTGTCTGACTGAGCATGGGTATGCGTCGGCCACGGTGAACCGCGAACACACGGACATTGCGGCGATCTATAGCTGGGCGATGAAGCAGCGTCGGCGCACGGGCTGTCCCCGGGGCTTCGAGCATCCGCTCAAGCACAGGGAGCGGATTCCAGAAGAAATGCGCCGTATCATGCTTCCAGAGCAGACAATAGAGCATCTCTGTCTGGAGGCTCGCGCATTTTCCTATTCGCGGGTCTACGGCCTTGTGCTGACGGCCCTGACAAGCGGCGCCCGGAAGAATGAGCTTTACCGAATGACCTGGGCGAATACTGACCTCGAACGGGGGATCTCCGAGGTCGGCATCGATAACAAGTCACGCCTTTATCGGACAGTTCTACTGGCCCCCAACGTTATCGCGGAGCTCAAGCGATACACACGGCACGATCCTGAAGCCTTGATCTTCTGTGCCCGTCAGGACCCGTACTCGCCTTACGACGAGCGACGCGCCTGGGACCGAATCAGGCGCGCCATCGGACGTCCTGATTTGCATTTCCACGACCTGCGCCACGTGGCCACAGCCAGGATGTTGAAGGATGGTAACAGCGCCTTTCTCACGAGTCGGGTGCTGGGACACAAGGACACCCGCATGGTTTGCCGCCGTTACGGTGCGCTCGAAAGCGGGGATTTACTGGAGGCCGTGACGTCAGCCGCCAAGGGATTGTGACATATGGCTGACACTGACTTTGTGGAACGCTGCAAGAGGTTGATCCTTGAAGAAGTCTGGGCTGCGAGCCAAGGTGAGGAGGTTGAGCTCTGGGAGGCAAAAACGTGGTTTTGCCTGTGTTGGCGCGCGTGTATTTCCGCGGGCCTCGCCGCCGAATTCAAGTCGTCGATGGAGCCACACATGGGCGAAGACCGAATGCTGCGATTCATGGACGGTCATTTTAATGGCGGTCCTTTCCTGCGAACACAGTCCAGATTGCTGGAGGTGCTTAGATCACGAGACAGAGTGGATCGTATCCGAGCTTTCGAGAATTTGATCGACATGGTTCGGCTTGATGAGCGTGAATACGCGCAGCTCCTTAGGGGAGGTTCCATCCACAAGGCGGGGGCTGCGTCGCTCTGGAACGCGAAGCCTTCGCTTCGCCAAGTGCTAACTGCGCTCGCTGCGGATCAGCTATTCGACTTCACTCAGCTCGACTTGGAAAATCGTGATAGCGCTCCGCCCCTGCTGAAAAAGGGAGGCCGTCCAACCGCCGCGCTTGCTGCTTTTATGTGTGGCATTCGAAAGAGCAGGCCCGATATTGATGGCTTTGCAAAGCTCCGTGATTTAGTAAAGCACGAAGGCTCTCTGGGAGTAGTAGATCCAATTTATGGCTATATCGAGGCGTCCGTTGTCTACTCCAAGCGTGACTTCGAGCTCAAATTTGAACTGAGAATAAAAAGTCATGCCCGCAAGTCAGGATCTTTCAAACTCAAAGTCGCTGAAAACGCGTTTCGTAGGGCAAAGAACGTCGCTTAGCGGCAACCACGCTGACCCCCTCAACACTCTTCCAGCTCTCCTTAGCAAAAAAGTTTCCCACCACAACATTTGTGATGGGAGACGGCTTATGTCTTCCGTACTACGTTCAAATAGTCGTTCCGAAAACGCGTGGCAGCGTGAGAGAAGCAGAGGAGGCAATACTAGAAATGAGTATCGAAGAGGGTGGGATTACGTACGTCGTTGACAAGGATGGCGATACTTTTACGCATTGGCAGCTCGCCAGTGAATGGCGTGCAAAGAGAGGATGCCGACTATTTCCGACCATGGGTTCATGGACATGGTTCGAGCGTTTGAACCGTGAGGCTTTGTTGAAAAACAACGCGCTGCTGGTGATTCGTGGTCGCAAGCACGTGAACGTCAAGCGGATCGAGCCGATCTGTCTGACCATACTGAAGCAAAAGCAGTGAGAGAGCTTCCAAAATTTGCGCCTGCTGGCCTTCCAGCGCAAAGCCTAGCGATCGGAGGAAAGTCGGAATGACAAGTGTGGAAGATGACGTGGCCCTGAGAACGGAGGTTAAGAACAAGTGTCAAGATCGAAACCCAGTCAAAGTGGCAACCCGCGGGGAAGACAAAAGGGGCCATCCTCTCGAATTAAGGCATCGTCTACCGCACTGGAGTCAGAATTCACTGGCGAGGCGGAATTCTGGCGCGCAGTGGCGCGAAGTGCGAAGGAGCGTGATAGCGGGAGTTTGAAGCTGATCACCAACAGGCTTGCCCTCCCATTGCGCTCCGAAAGTCAATGCGTGCGCCTAGATATTGAGCTCAAGTCAGGCACGGCTGCGCTTGGCACTGGCCGCTAACTAACATGCCTGTCTCGATAATTTACCACAAAGATAATTTCTTTCTCGGTTCGCCGACAGCGAACTGTAACTGGCCGTTTGCCCAACATGGCCGCTTGGGCAGTTATGAAAAGTGGTAGCCGAGCGGGGGTTTACTAATAGGGGGGTCAGAATGACCTTCGCAGTCTCAAACATACACTTGAAAGGACCAATAGATGATTGATTTTGATTTCTTTGCGGCCACTTTGGATTGTCCTGCCGAGGACGTTATCAATTCGCTGACAGATCAGTTGGACATGACGTCTTCGCAAACCTGTAAGCCAAGGTATGGTTACCAGCATGGTGCCTTGATCAGGCGCGGCTCACTAAAACTTGCATCCGCCTATTGGGGTGGGCCAAACGGGCGAGCTGACATTCATGTTGTAGCAGTGGGTGACGAATCTCCAACCGTGAGATCAGCGTTATGCCGAATTGCCCGCCGGCTGGGAGTTGAACTAAGCGTAACTCGTGTGGATGCCCGTCAGGACATTGTAGAGCCGGGCTTCTTCGATCGCGCCGCGGCAGTTTGCACTGAGATCGCCCAGAGAAAGGGGCTGAAGATAAGCCAGGTGGGCGACTGGGTGCGCGGCCAAGGCAGGACCCTTTATATCGGATCGAGGACCTCTGAAACTCTGGTCCGAATCTATGAGAAGGGTTGCCAGATGCAAGCGGATACTGACTGGGTACGCCTGGAGCTCGAGTTCAAACCCAGGACGAGGGATAGGCGGATCGCGGCGAGCAGCTTTACGCCGAGTGACGTGTTCTCCATGGGTATTGGTTCAGGCATCTTTCCGGCGCTTGGTCTAGGTTCCGCAGAGGGACCCGATTTGCCGAGTGCAAGTCGACCTTCAGACACCATGCGAGCACGCGAATTCTTGATCAAGCAATACGGTCGAACAATCGAACGCTGGGCAAGAGAGGTCGGTGGCTATTCGAGGCTTGCACCGGTTCTCGAATCACAGATCAATGAAAGGCGCAGCCACCATCGGTGATCATGGCGCCCGAGTGGGAATCGGTGTTGATGATCTGTCAGATGATCACGCCGTTTGGAGCGTCCTGTTGAGCCGTGCCGGCTGGCCAAGATCCCAGCAGGCAGCGGCATCAGTATCGCAATATATCCGTCGCGGGATTGCGATGTGACCGGAGCTATGGAAACTGGAGAAGACAATCATGTCTGACGACCGGAAATCCGGTAGCGCGTCCGAGACCAAGCAGGATGATGCATCAGAGGCGCGTATCCATAATCACAATAGTGCTCGTGCTGTTCTGGATCCGACCATTCAGGCTGCATTTACCCTTACACAGTACGGAAAGCTGTTTGGTTCTCCCGACCTCGGTGCACTGGTTAGTTCATTATCGGAACAGGCCAGCGCATGCAGCGAGGGAGACATGAAACGAACGGAGACCATGCTCACATCACAAGCGCACACTCTCGACGCCATTTTCAATAATCTTGCGCGGTGCGCTATCAACGCAGACTACGTAGATCATTTTGACAGGTACCTCAAGCTCGCCCTGCGCGCGCAATCGCAATGTCGCGCGACCTTGGAAGCCATTTCTGCTATCAAGAATCCTCCTGTCATGGGGTATGTCCGCCAAGCCAATATTGCCCACGGACCGCAGCAAGTGAATAATACATCACCCCCAGGCAGTGACTCTCCGGTCGCCGGGGAAAATCCAAACGCGCAAAACAAACTATTGGAGGAAAACGATGGCGAACGGCTGGACCCCGGAACGACGAGCGCGCCAGGCCGAGTTGATCCAGCAATGGCGACCGTGGGAAAAGTCCACCGGCCCAAAAACACTGGCCGGTAAGGTAGCTGTGTCTCAGAATGCCTACACCGGTGGAACCTGGCGGATTTTGCGTGATCTGTCGCGGGTACTTCGAGATCAGAAACGGCGACTGGTTGAGTAAGCGGCTTACACACGATCGGGATAACTCTGTTTCTTTGAACGGGTGCTCCAATGCTGAAATGGTGAAGCGATGGTCCCACCCCCAAAGCGCAGGCAGCATTCGGCGCCGCCAATTACGATAGCTGCACGAGCTTTAAGCTGGAGTGGCGCGCTCCACATTTTCCCGAATACAGACGACGGTAATCCGGGTGAGCCCTACCAGAGCCTGATTATCCAAGCCCAGATTGTTCGCCATGACTCAGGCAAGCTCGGCGCCATTGAAATTAGCGAGATCACCATTCACACCCGTAATGGTGCCGCGTGCCAGGCCGAGCTAAGTGGCTATATGGACATTCGTGGCGCTGAGCTCTCGGTAAATGTCTGGATCGGCCTGCATGCCTTTGTGTTTGCCACGCAGTTGCTGGGCGCCGGCAAGCCACTGTTTCTGATCATCTCAGCACAGGAATTCCGATACCGACGTAGTGTGCCCATCAGCTTTTGTTTTCAGACGCACTTCTCGGAAGAAGACTACTTCTAATTGCTTCAAGCCCCTGCACTGGGATGAAGAGATGAAACCCATACTCAACATGAAAAGTCTTTTGACGAATTTTCGAGAATACACATTGACTTAATGCCTAACTCCTATAAAGTGTATTTACACATTTATGAATTAAGGCATTATGATGAACTATCAGAATCTAAAGAAGTATCGTTGGCCTCAGCAGGTTGAGAAAACCGCCGACAAACTGAACAGTCTGCTCGCCGCCGCGCCAGATACCGTGACTCGACCACCGGAGATTAATTCTTTGCTGATAGATAGACTTATAGCGATCACTGGCTATAAGCCTCAGGAGTCTTCAGGGCGGATAAACATTAAGTACACCAACCAGAGAAAAAACCAGCGAGACTGGATGCGAGAAATCGCCGTTGATACCCGATGGGATCAGGAAAAATCTGTTCTCGAGTACGCCAGGCTTGACGATGCCGGAAAAACTCCGCGAAAGAATCGAACCCAGGATTCTTTGAGCTATGCTCGAGCACTCTGGAATGACGGTTTGCAGAAGGGATGGCTGCGATCTATGGATCACCCATCAGTCAAAGAGGACGTGGAGGAAATTCTAACTTTCCTCAATGACCGAAAGATAAAAGCAACCTATAATGCTGTTGCCGCAGCCATTGGTATACACCACACTCAGTTTGTGAAGCTCTTTCAGCTTCTGGGAGCGCGGCGGCCGCGAGCTTCCTGGGTAGTAAACAAGGATACGCTTGAGCCAAGTCGTTACTTAGAAGGTCAGAAGCATCCTGATCTGAACACCGCAAAGTACGTCATCACCGATGGGCCCGAGCTTAGGCGTATGCTTGGATGGTAGGTTCCGCACAAAATCACGCGGAGGTCAAAGAGAAGTCTTGCTAACCAAAGGTTTTGACGTGACCGAGCTTGTCGCGTCAGCGCTTCGACGAAGTTGGTGCGCCCATTTTTTGTATATGGGTCAACGCCTTTGCTATATGACATATACTTGCTAAAGTGAGGCCAGAGATCGAAACATATATTTATTTTGGGAATAAGAAATACATTTATTATATACGATAACGGGGTTTTATCTTTTGCGAAAGTGCGAATTCCCGTTTGCAGCTCGGAACATCCAGCGCTCTAATGAGTCTATGGTGTGATGCTGCCTTACAATTATTAATTGGTAATGCCGTATGAAAAAGCCAGAGAAAGTAAATTATACGATCTTTCGAAATGGGGTTATTCACCGATCGTCATTTGAAATATTAAAGAGCAAGAGCGTGCGAAGTGTTGTAAAAAATGGTGTAAAAAAAGAAAAGCAGCAGTCAAGTCGCACTTCTGAAGAAGAGCGGCTGCGCTCAGATGAAAAATTGGCAGGCGCTGCCACATGAGACCTAACGCGTCATATGAGATATGTCATATTGTGAAAGGTTTCAATAAGTAGTAGCCCTTGTACGCCGTAACAATTTTGTTACTTCCTCTTGTCGCGGGTTATGCCTACGTCACAACCTTCTTCTTCACGCAGTATTTGGCAGCCAGGGAAACTGGCTATCGTTTGTATTTCCGCGCAGCATTCTATGGCCTCTGGCTCTTCATGTTGGCGTGCTTGTGCTATCTATTGATTGTCGGAATTTTTTCTCAATTTTGGCAGGTCCCAATATGGCTGTATGCCCCCGTCTCGACGGAGCGCCTAGTTAAGGACCTTTCAACTCAAAATTCTCTGATCGAAGCACAAATACAGGCAACTCTAATTCAAGTTTCCATATTGTCTGTTTTGTTAGGGGTCGCTTTGGGGCACCTAATTACCCAGTTTCTCCACTTCACGCTTTGGCTAGATAACCAATATAAAGCAGTAGTCCCGTATCTCTCTGCGCTGCTTCGGCTACGCTCGAAAGCATATCAATGGATTATTCGGAACGACGAGTTTGAGAAGCTGCTATTGAAGTCGGTCGAGGAGGAACTGCAGGTTTGCTTCACGCTAAAGACTGGGAAGGCCTACGTCGGTTATGTAGTGACTGGTGTGGATCCCTGTATGGAGAGAAGCCATGTTCGAATACTGCCAATGAGAAGTGGCTATCGTTCGCAGAATCAAACGCTCCATTTTACTACGCTTTATTATCACCATTATTCAAAATTCATCGAGCTGCAAGAACTGTATGTAGATGACGACCATCAGGAATTCCTTGTTCCTACGCTACTAAACCCTGAAAGCTATGAGATCGTTATTCCCTGCGAAGAAATAATTACGGGAAACATATTTCTAGATGAAGCATACGATTTATTAAACTTTCACGCATCGACCGAACAAGATTCCAGCGATACTCAGAACCGCCAAGAGTCCTAGCACTTGTTTATTTATTGTCTGGTAGTCGAACACCGCGAAATCTTATTTTTTACTCGTTCATCTACTTTGGAAAAACGTAGGCCACACTTACGCAACATAGAACGTGATTCGATAAATCTTTCGGTAGAGGTAGTTTATGCGGGCTTAAACAAATATCTGATCCAATGATATTTTATTCTCCAGCGCCAGCCGTAGCTCGCTGTGGTGCCTGAGTGAACGTTCGATGTCCACGGTAACGATGATCAGCTCGAGTGGGCGAGCTCCAAACAGCTTTACGGTGTAAACTGGCGAAAGTTGGTTCTGTCGGGGGTAAATGAGTCCGATCCTTGATATGGCATAAAGGTTGGCGTAAGCACTCATCTGATACAGATCAGATTGATTTATCCCAAGGCGCGCATCATTACCATCCAGCAACTTCCATTTAGCGTCCAGCAGCCAGGCGATGGTGCCGCTGCTATCGATAAGGCTAATGTCAGGACGAGTCTGATATACATTTACTTCTAGATCGTTTCGGTAAGCGAGATAGCGCCGAGGCGCCTGTTCACGCACAGTACAGCCGTGTTCACGAGCGAGTGGTCGCAACTCCACGGCAAGCCAATGCTCAAACAGACGATTCATATCGAAGAGCAGCGACATAAGCGGCTGTTTTCCCGCCGTAACATCCGGATTGCTCGCGGTGATGAACAGGCGGCACCAGTCGAGAATACGTTCATAACGGTCGTTTGTGCGGTTCAGTACTATGCGGTCCAGCTGTGCGGTACTGATCGGCAAGTCGCTAATTTCGTCATGCCGCATCAATTGTTCAGTGATGATTTTTTTTGCAGCACTCCCTCGGCACTGTGGTAGTAACAGTCGTAGCGTGAACTTGATGGTTTGATTTATGAGGATATTCTCTGAAAGCTCATCGTAACGACAATACAGACGCTCCTGATGTATCAGGTTTCGGCGCAGCTGCTGGTTGGTAAGCAGACGACCCTTTAATTTTCCGAGATTAGCTTCGCTCTGCTGGTAGGCACGCGGTTTGCCGAGCACGGTTTGCTCTCGAAGCTGCCGACAAAATTCGGTGATGAAAATATCCAGCAAGGTATGCGTTTGTGTGTTGATCGCTGCATTGTCGCCTCGGTGCATCTTCATTAGGCCCGCGCGCCGCAATAATTTGACCAGCACGGCCTTGCAGGCTCCAATATTGGCCTCCTTGCCGTGTACTTTGGGTAGAATTTCCAAAGTGAGGCCGTTCAATTGCACCACACCGCAATACTGTCGCCACTGGATCGACTGGTTGCCCCAGCGGAATGCGTCGCGTGGAATGTTGCTTGCCTTATCCAGCTGACTTGCCTGGGCATGAGTCAGGGCGAATTCACCGGGCTGCCGATGCGGGCGCACGGGGATCGACTGGTGCTCAAGGCAGGTGATCAGGTCCACGGCCAGGCTACTCCTGCGCCTCGTAAATCTTGCGGACAGCTTCCGGTGTGATGCTATAAATGTCCGCGATCTGATAATCGATGACTTCCTCAAAATCCTCATGATCGAAGCCAAGGGCATCACCGGCGCTGATAGTGCTATGTTGGACGATCTGCGGCTCGATGGCCTGTTGGTCCGGGCCGACGTCTCTAAGTACGAGCTGAATGCGGTGCCAGTCGTTGTAGAAGTATTCCTGTAGCAATGGAATTACCTGGCTCAACAGTACGTCGCGCAGTCCGCGAAAGTCTTTCACCGCGTAGAAGTAGGCATGGCCCAAAGTAAGGTCGCGGTGCAAAAGGAAGCGAATGCGCTGGTTGAGAGCGCTGAGTAAGGATCGCAGGTCGATGAGGCCACCCTCGCCGTCCTCGATGTACCCGTCCCCGCGGGAGCCTGTAAGAACCTTGGCGTTGGGCATGAGTTCCTGAAAGGTAAAACGCCGACGGAGGGCGGTATCAAGGAGAGCGATGGAACGATCAGCTGTGTTCATCGTGCCGTAAATATCCAGATTCTTCGGCACTCCGAATAGCTCCCTCGAGTAGGGTAGGGTGAGCTCCATACCTTCACGCAGTTCGTTATTCACACTGTAGATGGCTCGCTTGTCGGCCTCGATAAGGGTGATCAATTCACCAAAAATCTGCGCGATGTTGCCCCGGTTGATTTCGTCGATGAACAGCGCAAAGCGAGTTTCGGGCGCATTTCGAGCGTCCTGACATATTTGCCGGAAAACGCCAGGCTCCACGCGGTATTCGAGTTGATCAGTCTCCGGGTTGTGCACGGGACGAATGCCTTCCACAAAGTCCTCGTAGCTGTAGGCCTGATGAAAAGTTACAAAAGCATAGTGCACTTGTTCCGCTTGCTGCGGTGCTCCCTGGCGCAGCTCCGCCGCCTTCGTGACTAGATCCTCGCAGTCTTCCTGCCAGTTGCCCGTGAGGTGCCAACTGCTGTCCTCGCGCTTGTCGAAAATCAGGGGTGCCACCCGGTTCTTGTACTTGACGGTCTCCGACGCCTCGGCGGTGTGCGCTTGTAAGGTCGCCCAGATCTGCGCTTTTAGGTGGTGCAGCCGGCCGAGGGCCTTGGCCTTTTGCACGAAGAAGGGATGTGCCTCGATGTCCTTGACTTTGGCGCTGCCGCCGAGATCGTGAAGCGCCATGAACACCACGTCGAACCAGCTCATCGGCTTCAGCTGCTCTGAGAGCCACTGCTCGTGGGAGATAGTGGACTGCTTGACGATATAGCGCTGCTTGAGCTTATTTAGCTCGAACGTCTTCCCCGTGCCGGGCGGCCCATACAGAATTCTATTGACCGGGTCTGCGACCGTTGTGCCGGGCGTGGGTTCGCGAATCT
>Ga0102925_1002396_pt1 | contig 10334 bp, 9 predicted proteins | sample SalPonR1_A_D1_MG_FD_78216 | JGI IMG/M metagenome (GOLD analysis project Ga0102925, IMG submission 78216) | Salt pond soil microbial communities from South San Francisco under conditions of wetland restoration - Salt Pond MetaG R1_A_D1_MG | ecosystem: Environmental > Aquatic > Marine > Intertidal... | reverse complement strand
CGTGCCATCCACGCCAATAGTAAGAGGAAGGATAAACCGCTGATAAAAGTAAATTGCGCCGCAATTCCGGAATCGCTGATTGAAAGTGAATTCTTCGGTCACGAGAAAGGAGCCTTTACCGGTGCAACCGAGCAGCGGAAAGGCCGTTTTGCTATTGCCGACGGCGGCACCATATTCCTGGATGAAATCGGGGACCTGCCTTTTGCACTGCAGTCAAAACTACTTCGAGTACTTCAGGAAGGCGAATTTGAACCGGTTGGAAGTTCACAGACTCAGAAAGTAGATTGCCGTGTCATTACCGCCACCAACCGTGACATCAAAAAAATGATCCGGAAAAGTGAATTCCGGGCCGACCTTTATTATCGATTAAACGTTTTTCCCATAACGATCCCTCCCTTACGAGAAAGAGACGGAGACATCAGGCTGCTCGCGAAGGCCTTTGCAGAAAGATTCTCCCAACAGTCAGGAACTACCATTCTACCGTTTTCTGAAGAAGATATTAATTGCCTGAAGTCGTATCACTGGCCCGGAAATGTGCGTGAGCTGCAGAATATTATGGAACGAGCCATTATTACAGCACGCGACGGCAAACTTAATTTGCCTGCCCTCATTTCAGGCAGTGACACCATCGACAAAGTCGACCCAGCCAAAACCCCTGAGAAAATACTGACAGGCGATGAGTTGAAGCAGCAGGAACGCGAAAATATGATTCGTGCACTCGAGATAACCGGCTGGAAGGTAGCAGGAAAAAACGGGGCCGCCCGGCTACTCAACATTCCTCCCTCTACATTCAGCTCACGCATGAAAGCGCTTGAAATTGAACGCCCGTCTTAGCCAAAACTCTCCCCCGTCCTTACCTCCTCTCGCCATTTTTCCTAACGAAATTTCGTCATTTTACGAAATCTCGTAAAAATAAGCGAGTACTGACAAATTCGCTAACTCACTGCCCCTCAATGAGTTAAAAATTATATTCAATTCTGGCACAGTATATGGTTTGTGAAAAATAAACCAAGGGTGTTCAGCCGGACGCCCACAAACATGAACCAAATCAGTTAATATTATGAAAGCACAATGGAAACCCGATGAAACATTTTATGCCTCCCCTCAATTTGCTATGGAAGCGCCGGCGGAAGAACTTGCCTATGTAGCCATATTCAACCCGGAGGGTTTAGGAGAAAAAGACGCGATTGGTGTGGTAGATGTCAATCCTGAATCTTCAAGCTATGGGCAAATGATTAATAAAGTGAAGCTACCCGATTCGGATAATGAACTGCATCATTTCGGGTGGAATGCCTGCAGCTCCCACCTTTGCGGTTATGCCCCGCATGCCCACGTGGAACGTAGATACCTGGTTGTTCCGGGATTAAAATCCTCGCGCATCCACATTATCGATACCAAACCCGATCCCAGAAATCCCAAATTGGTCAAGGTTATCGATTCGGAAACCGTAATGGAGAAAACAGGTTATTCCACGCCTCATACCGTTCACTGCGGGCCAAACGGTCTCTATATCAATGCACTGGGCGCGCCCAACGGCGATGGGCCCGGTGGTATTTTCATGCTCGATCATGAAACCTTTGATGTTATTGGCCCCTGGGAACGGAACCGCGGCGACCAATACCTTTCTTACGATTTCTGGTGGCATCTGGGCTATGATACCATGATCACCAGCGAATGGGGAACACCTAATATGGTATCACAGGGTGTGGACCCCGAGTTACTGCTAAACGGAAAGTACGGCCATGCCCTTCACGTGTGGGATTTGCGCAGTCACGATCATTTGAAAACTCTGGACCTCGGCGCTGAACAGCAGATGGTACTGGAACTCCGTCCGGCACACAACCCCCAGAAAGCGTACGGCTTTGCAGGAGTGGTAATCTCGCTCGAAGACCTCTCCGCCTCCGTCTTCCTTTGGTACCGTGAGGGACATAACGGCAAGGGAGAGTGGAAAACAAAAAAGGTAATCACCATTCCGGCGGAGCCGGCAGAAGCTTCAGATCTTCCGGAACTGCTGAAAGGATTTGGTGCGGTACCGCCACTGATAACAGATATCAACTTGTCGCTGGATGACCAATATCTCTACGTTTCCTGCTGGGGAACCGGTGAGCTTCGTCAGTATGATGTCAGTGATCCTCACAACCCAAAGTTTACCAACTCTGTAAAGATTGGCGGAATTGTAAATCGCACAGCCCACCCGGCTACTCCCGACACGCCGCGGAACGGCGGCCCGCAAATGGTGGAAATAAGCCGTGACGGCCGTCGCATCTATCTCACCAACTCACTCTACTCGCCCTGGGATGCCCAGTTCTATCCTGACGGCATCAAAGGCTGGATGAGCAAAATAGATATTGCAGACGACGGTGCCATGAATTTCGATGAGCGTTTATTTATCGAATTCAACGGTTTGCGGCCTCACCAGGTCAGGCTGCAGGGAGGCGATACCTCCTCCGATTCATTCTGTTACTCCTAACCATCTAATTTAAAAGTTATGTATAGCGAAATCTTCTTTACACTCTTTATACTCCTGATGCTGGGAGTATTCCATGGAATTAACCCGGGTATGGGATGGCTTTTTGCCGTAAGCCTTGGTTTACAGAAGCAACGCAGGGCCGCCGTCTGGTCGGCCCTGCTGCCTCTGGCTCTGGGCCATGCGCTGGCCATAGCAGTTACATTGATTGCAGCCGGGGTCATCGGGCTTGTTATTCCATTTGAACTGCTAAAATGGATAGTTGGAGCCTCATTGGTATCCTTTGGTATCTACAAACTGTACCGCAACCGCCACCCGCGTTATGGCGGTATGCAAGTGAACTTTAGGCAGCTTACTGTTTGGTCATTCCTGATGGCCTCAGCACACGGGGCCGGTTTGATGATACTGCCTTTCTTATTCAATGATACGGGAAAAGCCATGCCAGATCACGCGCCGGCAATGGATATGACACAGCATGCGGCTCACGAAGCAGGTATGGCAGCAACACACGCCAGTCATGCCAATATCTTATCAGCACTGCCAACCGAACCGGTATTTGGCCTTCTGGTCATTCTGGTTCATACCCTGGGATATCTCCTTATTATGGGTATTGTGGCTGTAATAGTCTACGAAAAGCTGGGCCTGCGCCTGCTTAAAACAGGGTGGATCAATATGGATTTAATCTGGGCATGCGCCCTGGTTTTAAGCGGGATTCTTATTCCATTTATATAGCCAAATTCATTTACCCGGTTAAAATAAAACCCGGGCAGCAAGTAAAGATCCAAACAGAAAAAAATATCAGGAAGATGTTATTTACTATAAACTTAGGGAATGTTTTTGCAACCAATATAATCCGGAATCGTAGTATTTGATGATAATCAGACTTCAATAATGCCATCATACTAATGGGATATAAAACACAGAGCAAAGAAGAAGATCTTGCGCTTCGTAAAATTCTTGAGGGAACCGCTTCTCATACAGGCCGGGAATTCTTTCGGGCGCTGGTTAAGAATCTCGCTGAAGCCCTCGGTACCAAAGGGGCATGGGTCACTGAATTTACACCGGGCAGGTGCAGTATGCGGGCTATCTCTTTTTGGGTGGAAGATCATTTTGTTGATGATTATGAGTTTCAATTACAGGATTCACCCTGCGAAAGAGTACTGAAAGAAAGGCAGCTTTTTCATGTCCGCGACAACATTTTGAATCTATTTCCCAAAGATCCTGACCTTAAAAACATAGGGGCATCCAGCTACCTGGGCATGCCCCTGTTTGATACCGATGGCTCCATACTGGGCAATCTTGCCGTACTTGATACGCGTCCAATGCCCGAAGAGGCAAGAAATGTTGCCCTGTTTAAAATTTTTGCCGACCGTGCTGCATCCGAGTTGCGGCGGCTCAATGCGGAAAACCGCCTCTATGAGCGCACTAAAGAACTTCAGAAGGAATATAGCAGGAAAAGTGCGGAACTTGAGGATGCGCGAAATATGCAGCTGAATATGCTGCCCAAATCAGATCCCTATTGCCCCGGATATCAATTTTCATTTTCAATGAAAACCGCATCTGAAGTGGGCGGCGATTACTATGACTACCGGGTGTCGGATGACGGAGCACTGACTTTCGGCATTGGCGACGCTACCGGACATGGCCTTCAAGCGAGTGTAATGGTAACGGCGATGAAACTGCTGTTTTCAGAACATGCCGCTGAAACCGACATCATTGAATTTCTCAAGAAATCTTCAAATTCAATCAGCCTGATGGATTTCAGAAAGATATATATGGCCTTTGCCATCGGCAGGCTTGAAAACCACACTCTTGAAATTGCCGGAGCCGGCATGCCGCCTGCGCTGATCTTCCGAAACCGTAATAATACCCTTGAAAAAATTAAATTGAACGGGTTACCGTTGGGCACCCGGACCTCCTACCCCTATAAACGCTATACTACCCAGATCGAACCGGGTGATGCAGTCATACTTATGACCGACGGCCTTCCCGAATCCTTTAACGGTGACGGTGAAATGCTGGGATATGACCGTGTTTCCGAGCTGATTTTGGAAACTGCTGAAAAGTCACCAAACGATATTCTTGATCAGCTTCTGGGGGCATCCCAAGACTGGCTGCGTGGCAGTTTGCAGAATGATGATATGACTTTCTTTATTTTTAGGAGAAAAACTGCAAAGGATACAGAAGCCGGTAGCAAAATATTCGTCCCCGAAAGTTTCTCACAAGAAAAAAATGCGGAAGTCATCTTAAGCGGTTCCTGACGCTTTAATGTTAACGCTGGCCGTACCCAATGTCTCTTCCATCCATCCATTTCAGCATGATAAGATCATAGACGGCATGTGCAACCATTGCAGCTATCAATCCGGCTTCCTCAAAAAGATATCCAAGCCCCATACTTAGACCGAACATCAGTACACCGAAAATTATATGTCCGGCTGACTTGAATTTGAAATACCCGTGGAGACCCACAAAGATTATTGATGTGATCCATATTCCCAGTAGCGGCTGAATAAAAGCACCCAGGATGATGATATGACTTTCTTTGTTTTCAAGAGGAGGATAAAGCAACCGAAAAACGTTATCCCTAATAAAAATCTTTCAGTTCAACCAAGAAATACAAAGGCTAGCCGAAACTTATCAATGGATTCTTAACCAATTATCAAATAGTGGAAAATGATTAAAGAACTTATATCAAATCCCCGAACCTTTTCAAGATTCACGTTAAGTTACTATTTAATTGGATGCCTTTTTGTTTTGATATGCAAATATCTAAATAGACAGCTAAGAAATTCTGCAATATTAAAAATCTGATGTCTATAAAAGATTAATGAAAAGTACATGCACCAGACTATAAATTATCGTCAAGCTCTATTAGCTGTTCTTCTGTAAATAATTTTGATTTGATTACAAACCGTACGCCTAAAGGTATTTCGAGTGAAAAGCTGGATCCCCTGCCGGGTTTAACATCGAGGGTGAGCTGCATGTGTTTCCAATATTTGAACTGATCTTTAGCCATCCAGAATTCAATTCCGTAAACTTTACCAAGTTTGACATCACTTTTACCGGTTCGGAACTGCCCTTTCTTGTAACACATGGGAGAAGAGCCATCGCAACAGCCTCCACTTTGGTGAAACATTAGTTCTCCGTGTTTTTCACGCAGTTGGTCGATTACCTTTTTTGCCTCCTCAGCTATTAGCACTCTTTTTACTGCCATGGTTTTACCAATTGTATCAATCAAGGTGCTCAGGATTCATACTGAGCACCTTGTGTCAATTTATAATTTTCAGGCAATTTGCAAAACTATTCGCCCTTCAATTTTATTATTTCTCATATCATCAAGAACTCTATTAATATTCTCCATTTTCTCAGTTTTGATAATAGACTTTACTTTTCCCTTAGCTGCAAAGTCTATTGACTCCTGAAGATCTTTTCTCGTGCCAACAATTGAACCTCTAATTGTGATTCTGTTTAGTACGGCATTGAAAATATCGAGTTCAAAACTCCCCGGAGGAAGTCCGTTCATTGCGAGCGTACCCTTTCGCCTGAGAGTATTTAGAGCCTGCGAAAAAGCCTGAGGGGCTACAGCTGTTACCAAAGCGCCGTGCATCCCACCGGTTTCATTTTTTAAATATTCTCCCGGATCTTCAATCATAGCATTTACGGTTAGATCAGCGCCCAACTTTTTTGCTAATTCAAGCTTGTCCTCAGCAACATCAATTGCCGCAACATGAAGTCCCATAGCCTTTGCATACTGCACTGCTAAATGTCCTAAACCTCCAATCCCTGATATAGCTACCCATTCACCCGGCTTTGTATCTGTTTCCTTTAATCCTTTATAAACAGTAACACCTGCACATAGAATTGGTGCCATTTCAGGGAAATTAACATCAGATGGCAAATGTCCCACATATTTTGGATCAGCCAAAACATATTCGGCATAGCCACCGTCCACACTATATCCCGCGTTACTCTGTTCTTCACAAAGAGTTTCCCAACCGGTAATACAGTGGTCACAAGTACCACAAGCTGAATAGAGCCATGGAACTCCTACTGCATCTCCTTCTTTTACATTTTTCACATTTTTACCGGCAGCAGCTACATAGCCAACACCTTCATGCCCCGGGATGAGCGGCAATTTTGGTTTTACCGGCCAGTCTCCGTCAATAGCATGTAAATCTGTATGGCAAACGCCGCTCGCCATTACTTTCACCAATATGTCATCATCGCCCGGTTCTTTTACCGGCATTTCTTCAACAGAAACCGGATCTCCGAATTTCTTCGCTACTATGGCTTTCATTTTTTTTGGAATCATAACTTCCTCATTAATTTTCGTTGTTTAAACATACTGCCCTAATCGCACCGGATAGTGGATTGGATTTTAGGCCAAAGATTTTTAAAAGAAGCCCATCGCTTTCTTGTCATATGAAATGAGCATGTTTTTGGTTTGCTGATAATGACTGAGCATCATCTTATGATTTTCACGTCCAAAACCTGATTTTTTATACCCGCCAAATGCGGCATGAGCCGGATAGGTGTGATAACAATTTACCCAAACACGACCGGCTTTTATAGCTCTCGGTACCTGGTAAAGCTGGTGGGCGTCACGGGTCCATACCCCGGCTCCAAGCCCGTAAAGGGTATCGTTGGATATTTCAATGGCTTCTTCTACGTCTTTGAATGTGGTAAGTGATGTAACCGGGCCGAAAATCTCTTCCTGAAATACCCTCATCGTGTTATTACCTTTAAATATAGTTGGCTCAATATAGTACCCTTCTGAAATACCATTACCCTGGCCTAAGCTTGCCTTTTGTCCGCCGACCAGAATTTTGGCTCCTTCTTCACGGCCCACTTCAAAGTAATTTAGTATTTTTTCAAACTGGTCGTTTGAAGCCTGGGCTCCCACCATAGTCTCATCATCTAATGGATGACCCATTTTGATATTTTTTACGCGTTCTACCACACGCTCTGTGAATGCATCAGCAATAGATTCCTGCACCAGTATTCGTGAAGGGCAAGTGCACACTTCTCCCTGGTTAAGGGCAAACATAGCCGCACCTTCCAGGCATTTATCAAAATATTCATCATCGGCATCCATCACACTTTCAAAAAATACATTGGGACTTTTACCCCCAAGTTCAAGGGTTACGGGGATAATATTTTCAGAAGCATATTGCATGATTAACCTACCGGTTGTTGTTTCTCCGGTAAAAGCAATTTTAGAGATCCGTTCACTGGTAGCAAGTGGCTGGCCGGCCTCAGATCCGAACCCGTTTACTACATTTAAGACTCCGTCCGGAATTACATCGCCAACCAATTCCAGCATCACCATGATACTAATAGGAGTCTGTTCGGCAGGTTTTACTACCGTACAATTACCGGCTGCAAGTGCCGGTGCAATTTTCCATGCCGCCATCAGTAAAGGAAAATTCCATGGTATTATCTGTCCGACAACGCCGAGAGGCTCAGGCAGATTAATTGAAACAGTATGCTTGTCATGTTCGGAAATACCGCCTTCCTGTGAGCGAATAGCTGCGGCAAAATAACGATAATGATCTACTACCAGCGGCAAATCAGCATTTATAGTTTCTCTGATGGGTTTGCCATTTTCAATAGTTTCAACACGGGCAAGGAATTCGAGATTCTCTTCAATAATATCAGCCATTTTATTTAGTACAGAAGCGCGCTCCGTTGCAGAGGAACTGTTCCATTCAGTAGCCGCCTCATGTGCCGCATCAAGTGCAAGTTCGATATCTTTTTCGTTAGAACGAGCTACTTTGGTGAATGGCTTTCCATCGATGGGTGAAATATTTTCGAAGTACTCACCATCAACGGGAGGGGTAAAACAGCCGCCAATATAATTGTCGTATTTAGATTTAAAACTCGGGCTTTCGTGCAACATAATGTGCTCCGGTAATTAATTTTGGTTGATGGATTATTAATACCTAAAAAAACGCTCCCATTCTTGTGCTTATATCTCAAAAAGTATCGCGATCTTCTCAATTTGGTTTTAAAAGCGCCTTTATATATAATGAGAGTACATTAACCGTCATATATGAATAATTTCTATCAGCATATCTCTGAAAGCAAACCTCGTAAATTGGTCGAAAACCGTACCAGTTATGTGGGTGATGATGCGATATTTTCGGTTTATGACACTTATCAAATAGCCCAACGTGTTGAATTGTTTGCCTCTTGTCCGATGTATTGCGGTATGATTTCCGGCAAAAAGGTTATTCATTCCCCGGGTGAGGATCCATTTGAGTTCCTTCCTAGCGAATCTTTAGTGTTGCCGCCCGACCAGTCTATTTATATTGATTTTCCGGATGCTGAACTTGAACAGCCGACAAAGTGTATTACGGTGGAGCTCCCTTTAAAGAAAGTGAATGATATTGTTGCCAAAATGAATGAAAAGATTCCCAGAACCACTACATCAGGTGAGTGGAAATATGACAGTTCATCCTCAGTTCATTTTCAAAATACTGACAGTGTAAACTTACTAATTCGAAAGTTGTTCAATCTTTTTACCGAAGACCATAGCCAAAAAGATTTGCTTGTAGACATGAATATTTCAGAATTAATTGTTCATATGCTTCAAACTGAATCTAGAAATTTACTGCTTAAAAATTATCGAAATTATGTTACCAAAAACGGACTTTCAGCAGCTATAGATTATATTCGGAAAAACTTGAATCAATCTATTTCTATAGATATGGTAGCAGATGCGGCTTATATGAGTAAAGCATCGTTCTATCGATATTTTAAGAATGAGTTTGGAATGACACCGCTTGAGTACATAAATCAGGAAAGAATCAAAAGAGCTTGCCAACTACTTAAGGATAAAAGATACAGCGTAACAGATGTGAGCTTTCAGCTTGGTTTTTCCAGCCTTAGTCATTTTATAAAATTATTTAGAGAGCAAGCAGGAATAACACCAAAGCAATTCCAATTACAGGCTCTTTCTGAATCTGCATAATTAATGTTTAATATGCAGTGCTATCTAAAGTATTCTTAGACACTAAAAATTCATTTGTTTTGAACAATTTTAATGGATAGTGTGCAATAACTAAAATCAATCACACAGTATATTTAATGCAGAAACCGCTGATTTATTCAGTGAGCTTCGCAGATGAATTACTTATCAATAATTATTCATCAGCTCAAATCAGTGATTTAGACGGCATAAATCTGCGAGAATAAAAAACTTTTTACTCAAACAACTAGTTTTCATTAGCAGTAATTCTTGCTTCCATCCATCTTAGGATAATAAAATCATAAGCCGCATGGGCAGTCATAGCTGCAATGAGGCCTGCTTCCCTGAATATATATCCCAGTAATACACTTAAAGCAAACATCAGAACACCGAAAATGATGTGTCCGGCTGACTTACATTTGAAATACCCGTGGAGACCCACAAAGATTATTGATGTGATCCATATACCCAGCAGTGGCTGTATGGCGCCGCGAAATAAGAGCTCTTCTCCTGCACCGGCAAAAAGGGAGAGCTGAAATCGATCAAAATTATTGAAACGAATTTCTGATATTGCTTTTACTATATAAAAGTCATTCAGTACACCGGCTACAGGAGGTCTTAATATCACAAAACCTACCAATGCTGCGGCAATTCCGCCCGAAATGATCCCGGTCACAAATTGCAGATTGAATGACATTCGGTGTTCAAAAACGGTAAATATGCTTTTCTCATGAATAAAGTGGTATATCAAAAGTGATAGTACCACGTAAACTGTTGCCGATACCACCGAGAGCATCAGCAACCGGGAACCGGAGAGCTCTCCGTGCGTCATGCCTGCTTCAATGTCGTCATCGAATTCGTTTTCCATACTCGTTTAAGCCGGTATCTCTGAAAAGT
>Ga0102925_1002395_pt1 | contig 10336 bp, 12 predicted proteins | sample SalPonR1_A_D1_MG_FD_78216 | JGI IMG/M metagenome (GOLD analysis project Ga0102925, IMG submission 78216) | Salt pond soil microbial communities from South San Francisco under conditions of wetland restoration - Salt Pond MetaG R1_A_D1_MG | ecosystem: Environmental > Aquatic > Marine > Intertidal... | reverse complement strand
GGCCTGTTCCAGCACCCGGACGTTGAACTGCAGATGGGAGAGCTCGCGGTTGAAGTACAGACCGGGGTCTGCGAGGTCCGCCTCGGGGTCCGGCAGCGCCTTGGGCTTGATGCCGGTGCGGGTCTGATTCAGCCGCGGGGCGGGTGGCCCGGGGGGCTCGCCGCCCTGAGCAGGCGTGGTCACATCGGACTGCCGGTCGGGACCGCGTGTCTCTTCCATGGGGTTTCCCTGTCGTCGGACGGAAGGGCGCTGTCCCTCCCGTCGTTTATGGTGTGGCGAGCAGCCGGGCCGCCCGCTTGGCGAAATAGGTCAGCACGCCGTCGGCCCCGGCGCGCTTGAAGCACAGCAGTGACTCGAGGATGACCGCATCCGCCTCGAGCCAGCCGTTTTCGAAGGCGGCCATGTGCATGGCGTACTCGCCGCTTACCTGATAGGCGAAGGTCGGGACCTTGAGCTCGTCCTTCACCCGGCGCACCACGTCCAGATAGGGCATGCCGGGCTTGATCATCACCATATCGGCCCCTTCGGCGAGGTCCAGCGCGACCTCATGCAGCGCCTCGTCGCCGTTGCCCGGGTCCATCTGGTAGGTGGTCTTGTCGGCCTTTCCCAGGTTGCCGGCGGAGCCCACGGCATCGCGGAAGGGCCCGTAGTAGCGAGAGGCGTATTTGGCGCTGTACGCCATGATCCGGGTGTTGACCAGCTGCTCCTGTTCCAGCACCTGGCGGATCGAGCCGATGCGCCCATCCATCATGTCAGAAGGGGCCACCACATCGGCGCCGGCCTCGGCGTGTGAGAGCGCCTGCTTGAGCAGCGTCTCAACGGTACGGTCATTATGGACATAGCCCGCCTCGTCGAGGATGCCGTCCTGGCCGTGGCTGGTGTAGGGGTCGAGCGCGACATCGGTGATGATGCCGAGCCCCGGTAGCGCCTGCTTGAGGGCACGAACGCTGCGCTGGACGAGGCCCGCCGCATTGTAGGCCTCCTCCGCCAGTTCGCTCTTGAGTTCCGTGCCGACCACCGGAAACAGGGCGATGGCCGGGATGCCGAGGTCAAAGGCCTCGCGTGCCTCCTCGATCAGCAGGTCGATCGACAGCCGCTCGACCCCCGGCATGGAGGGCACCGCCTCGCGTTGGCCCTCGCCCTCGAGCACGAACACCGGCCAGATCAGGTCGGCCGGCGTCAGGGTGTGCTCGCGCATCAGGCGGCGTGAGAAGTCATCGCGACGCATGCGGCGCAGACGCGAGGTCGGGAACTGGCGTGTGGTCGTGAAGCTCAAGGCGTCTCTCCGGGTAGTGTTCGGGACCGCCGTCCCAGCAGTATGACGATGCAGGATGAAGGATTGATGACAGCGGCAGGCGAATGCCTCGAGTATATCAGTATGGCCTGGTGTCGAAAGCCGCGCCTTGTCCCACCCCGGCCGACTCTCTAAAGTGAAGGCTTGCGGATTTCAGGGCCTGGCTAAACAGGCACCTACCTTCAAGGAGAAAGGCATGAGCAAACAGGTGGCGGTCATCCTCTCGGGATGCGGGGTGCAGGACGGTGCCGAGATTCACGAGACCACCCTGACCCTGCTGCGCCTCGATCAGCTGGGCCTGGGCTATCGCTGTTTCGCCCCCGACATCGAGCAGCATCACGTCGTCGACCATCGGCGCGGGGCGGTGGCCGAGGGTGAGCATCGCAACGCACTGACCGAGTCGGCGCGCCTGTGCCGGGGCGAGATCTCGCCGCTCGACGAGCTCGAGGCCGATGACTTCGATGCGGTCATCCTCCCGGGTGGCTTCGGTGTCGCCAAGAACCTCTCCAACTTCGCCGAGGCGGGGGATGGCATGCAGGTGCTCGACGAGCTCAGCGAGGCGCTGTCGGGCTTCCACGAGGCGCGCAAGCCGATCGGCCTGATGTGCATTAGCCCGGTGCTGGTGCCGCGCCTGCTGGGGCCCGGCATCGCCGTGACCGTGGGACATGATCCGGGCGTCGCCGGGGCTATCAGTGCCATGGGCGGTCTCCACCGCAGCTGCGGGGTTGGGGATATCGTGGTGGATTTCGAGAACCGCGTGGTGACCACGCCCGCCTACATGCTGGCCACGCGCATCAGCGAGGCCGCCACCGGCATCTTCAAGCTGGTCGACCGCGTCGACGAGCTGATGGACCTGTGACCCGGGCTTCGCCCGGGAGCTGTAAGCTATAAGCTTGAAGCTGTAAGAAACCCGTTGCCACTGGCCAGGCCAGTGGCATTTTTTTCGCTTACGGCTTACGGCTTACGGCTTACGGCTTACGGCTTATTCCTCCTCGCCTTCCTCGTCCTTCTCCCGCTTGCGGCGTACCAGGCGACCGAACAGCAGGCCGATCTCGTAGAGCAGATACATCGGCACCGCCAGCAGGCTCTGGGAGACCACATCCGGCGGGGTGAGCAGCATGCCGATGACGAAGCAGCCCAGTACCACGTAAGGGCGCTTCTTCGACAGGCTTTCCACCGTGGTGGCCCCCGAGAGAATCAGCAGGAAGGTGGCGATGGGGATCTCGAAGGCCACCCCGAAGGCGAAGAACAGCTTGAGGACGAAATTCAGGTACTGGTTGATGTCGGTCATCACCGCGACGTTCTCTGGCCCGGTCTGGGTGAAGAACTGGAACAGCAGCGGGAAGACCACATAGTAGGCGAACGCAGCGCCGCCATAGAACAGCGCCACGCTGGAGGCCAGGATCGGCAGCGCCAGCGCCTTCTCATTGTCGTAGAGCCCCGGGGCCACGAAGGCCCAGGCCTGGTGCAGCACATAGGGAATGGCGGCAAACACCGCCACCACCAGGGTCAGCTTGAAGGGCGCCAGGAAGGGCGAGGCCACTTCGGTGGCAATCATCTGCGAGCCTTCCGGCAGCAGCGCCATCAGTGGCTGGGCGACAAAGGAGTAGATGTCGTTGGCGAAGGCATAGAGGCCCAGAAAAATCACCAGGATGGCGATCACCGCGCGCATCAGCCGCGAGCGCAACTCGATCAGGTGCTCGATCAGTGGGGCCTGGTTCTGCTCCTGGGGGTCACCGGTCTTGCTCATCGGGGGGCAGAATCCTTGTCGGCGTGGGAGGAGGTCTCGGCTGGGCCCTCCTGGGAGTCCTTGGCCTCGGTGTCCGTGCGGGCCTTGGCGAGGGCGTCGTCGAGTCGCTTTTCGGGCGTCGCGGCCGGCCTTGCTTCACCGCCATCGTCACCCGTCGAGCTCGACTGGCGCGTGTCACTCTCGTCATCGGCGATGCTTTCCACGCCGCGCTTGACCTGCTGGACGCCCTCGTCGAGCTTTTTCTGCTGCTCGTTGAGCTTCTGGCGTAGCTCCTCCGCCTCGAGCTGGGCACTGATCTCGCGCTGCATGCCCGACACGGTGCGCTTGATCTTGCCGATCCACAGCCCCACCGTGCGCGCCGCCTTGGGCAGGCGCTCGGGGCCCAGCACCAGCAGGCCCACCACGCCGATGATCATCAGTTCGAGAAAGCCCATATCGAACATGGCGGATTACTTGCGCTCTTCCTGGTGCTCTTCCTGATCGTGGGCCTTGCGGTCGGCCTTGACGTCGTAGGTGTTGGCCTCTTCGTCGTGGCTGACGCGGCCCTGGGGATCATCCGCCTTCTCGCCCTCGTCCTTGTCCTTTTCCTCTTCATGCATGGCCTTCTTGAAGCCTTTCACGGCGCCGCCCAGGTCGCCACCGACGTTGCGCAGCTTCTTGGTGCCGAAGATCAGGATGATGATGCCGAGAACGATCAGCAGCTGCCAGATACTGATACCACCTAACATAGTTGCTTCCTCAGGTTGGGGCTCCGGGCGGGTCCGGAATAGCCAGTTGACGCTAGGATTGCCGTGCGGCTTTCTCGTCGTGTCCGGAAACGCCGAAACGGCGGGCCAGCTCATCGAGGACCAGGCGATGGTCGAGGCCCAGGTGCGAGAGCATTACCAGGCTATGAAACCACAGGTCGGCCGTTTCGGCGACCAACGCTTGGCGTGCCGGCTCGTCGCCATGCTCGGCGTCCTTGGCGGCCAGCAGCGTCTCGGTGGCTTCCTCGCCGACCTTCTCGAGTATCTTGTTCAGTCCCTTGTGATGCAAGGCCGCCACATAGGAATCCTGTGGCTCGGCGCGGCGGCGCTCTTCGAGGACAACGTGAAGGCGGTCGAGGATATCGCTCATGGTGAAGGTTCCATTGCCGTGTGTGAAAGCGCGGTGCAGGCCATCAGTGCCAGGTCAGCAGCAGCACGCCGAGTGCGGCGGCGACCAGCGCCGGCCAGGCCTGGCCGGCGGCCCACTCGCTCAGCGGCTGCCAGGCGACGGCAGCCGCCACCAGCAGCAGGCCGAGGCGCATCCTCCGCTGGCTCCTGATGTGCCGATTCAGCTGTTGATGAATGCCGCCCATGGCATCGACCTGGCGGCGTCGCTGGCGGTGTTCCAGTTCGGTACGGCTGAGCACCTGATGGGCGAGTACCGGTAGCTCGGGCAATTGGCGAGACAGCTCCGGTGCCTGTCGCTTGAGCGATTCCCAGAGGCCGCTGACGCCGGCACGCTCCTTCATCCATTGCTCGAGATAGGGCTTGGCGGTGCTCCACAGGTCCAGGTCGGGGTAAAGCTGGCGACCCAGTCCCTCGATGTTGAGCAGCGTCTTCTGCAGCAGTACCAGCTGCGGCTGCACCTCCATGTTGAAGCGACGGGCCGTCTGAAATAGCCCCAGCAGTACCTGGCCAAACGAGATGTCCTTGAGCGGTTTTTCGAGGATCGGTTCGCAGACGGTGCGGATTGCCGCGGCGAATTCGTTGGCCCGGGTTTCCTCCCCCACCCAGCCGGACTCGATGTGCAGCGCTGCCACCTCGTAATAGTCCTGATGGAAGAAGGCCAGCAGGTTGCGTGCCAGGTAGTCCTGGTCCTCGCGGGTCAGGCTGCCGACGATGCCGCAGTCGATGGCGATATACTGCGGATCCTGGGGGTGGTCGTAGGAGACGAAGATATTGCCCGGGTGCATGTCCGCATGGAAGAAGTTATCGCGGAACACCTGGGTGAAGAAGATCTCCACGCCGCGTTCGGCCAGCTTCTTGAGATTGGTGCCCTGTGCGAGCAGGGCCGCGGTGTCGGCGACCGGGACGCCGTAGATCCGCTCCTGCACCATCACGCGGCGGTGCGTCAGCGCCCAGTAGATGGCCGGTACGTAGAGCAGCGGTGAGTTCTTGAAGTTGCGCTTGAGCTGGGAGGTATTGGCCGCTTCCTTGGTCAGGTCGAGCTCGTCGAACAGCGTTGACTCATAGTCGCGGACGACCTCTACCGGGCGCAGCCGACGCGCCTCGGGAATCCGCGCCAGTACGCTGGCAAAGCGGTACAGCAGCGCCATGTCCTGGCGCATCACGCGCTCGATTCCCGGGCGAATGATCTTGACCACCACGGCCTCGCCACCGTGCAGGCGGGCGGCATGCACCTGAGCAACGGAGGCTGACGCCAGGGGCTCGGGCTCGAAGCTGGCGAAGGCGTCCTCGAGCGACATCGCCAGCTCCTCCTCGACCAGCGCCTTGGCCTGCTGAGCGGGGAAGGGGGGAACCTGATCCTGGAGCCGCTGCAACTCGTCGGCAATGTCCTCGGGGAGCAGGTCGCGGCGTGTCGAGAGCATCTGGCCGAACTTGACGAAGATCGGACCCAACGCCTCAAGCGCCAGGCGCAGTCGCTCGCCGCGGGGGCGCTCGCCGATCGGTACCAGGCGTAGCGGGGAGAGAACGAACAGGCTACGCAACCACCAGGGCATGCGCCCCAGCGGCAACAGGGTGTCGAGCCGGTAGCGGGTGATCACCCAGACGATGCGCGCCAGGCGAAAAATCATGGCGTCGTCTCCGGCGCCGCCAGGCGGCGGCGCAGGCGCTCCAGCCGCGCCTCGAGGCGGTCGGTGGCGATCTCCACCTCGGTGAGGTGGTCACGCATCGCTTCGAACTGATGACGTCCAGGCAGCAGCCGTGCCTCTTCGAAGACATATTCACCCACGTCGGCGCAGAGCTCCTGGCGGGTTCGCAGGCCCCAGCGGGAGAGGCTTCGCAGCCCCTCCGCCAGGCTATGGGCCGGGATGTCGCCAAGCCAGCGGGCGAGTTCCGCCTCCCAGTCCAGGTCGAGGTCGAGCAGCAGGTCGCGGGTCGTTTCCAGCAGATGGGTGCGTCCCCGCACGGCGAGCTTGCCCTGGAACATCAGGCGCTCGACGGAGGCGCCACCGAGCAACTCGCCGAGGGTCTCGGCATCCAGCTCGACCACCGCATCGAAGCCCTCCTCGGCGAAGGCTGTCTCATCGGTCAGGTCGGGGCGTATCAGGTCGAGGCCGCCCGGATGAAAATGGATGGCCAACGCCAGGGCGGGTTGCTCCAGGCGCAGCAGGATTCGCTGCCCGGTCAGCCTCGCCAGGCGCGACGGCGCGGCCGGATCACGGGCGAGCAGAGCATTCAGGGTGCGTTCCAGGCCAGCCAACAGCAGGGTAGGAGATAGCGTCATCTTGCCCTCACAGCTTGATGCCGCGATGCAGGGCCACGATGCCCCCGGTCAGGTTGGTGTACTCGACCCGCTCCAGCCCGGCGTCTTCCATCATTGCCTTGAGGGTCTCCTGATCGGGATGCATGCGGATCGATTCGGCCAGATAGCGGTAGCTGTCGGCATCGCTCGCCACCAGCTCACCGATCTTCGGCAGCAGCCGGAAGGAGTATTCGTCGTACGCTTTGGAGAACAGCGGGTTGCCCGGCTTGGAGAACTCCAGCACCAGCAGGCGGCCGCCGGGCTTGAGCACGCGGGTCATGGAGCGCAGCGCGGCATCCTTGTCGGTGACGTTGCGCAGGCCGAAGGCAATGGTGATGCAATCGAAGGTGTTGTCGGGAAAGGGCAGGCACTCGGCATTGGCCTGGACGTACTCGACATTGCCGCTAATGCCATTGTCGAGCAGCTTGTCGCGGCCGACCCTCAGCATGGACGCGTTGATATCGGCCAGCACCACCCGCCCGCGGGGGCCGACCATGCGCGAGAACTTTGCCGTCAGGTCGCCGGTGCCGCCGGCGATATCGAGGACGCTGTGGCCCGGGCGCACGCTGGCGCGTTCGATGGTCAGTCGTTTCCACAGGCGATGGATGCCCATCGACATCAGGTCGTTCATGATGTCGTAGCGGGCCGCCACCGAATCAAAGACATGCGCCACGCGCGAGGCCTTTTCGTCGACCGGGACCTCTTGGTAGCCGAAGTGGGTGGTGTGCTTGTCACTGGCGCTCATGCCGTGGGCTCCCGAATCGCTGCGGTGGGGAAAGGCCTGGCGGCCTCGCAATGGGCGCCATTGTAGCCTTCCCCAATGGCGATTGTCTTGACGCCACCCCTACAGCTGCTTGATCTCGATGCCCAGGGGCTCCCGGGAGGCGCCTGCCTCTTCCAGACGGTGCAGGTAGTCGGCCCAATTGACCTCACGCTTCTGGATCAGGTCGTAGAGGTAGTCCCAGCTGAAGAGTCCGCTATCGTGGCCATCGTCGAAGTGCAGCTTGAGGGCATAGCGGCCGGCCTGGGTAATGTTCTGCAGGCCCACGTACTTCTTGCCCACCTGCAGGGTGGCGGACTCGGGGCCGTGGCCACGCACCTCGGCGGAGGGCGAGAAGACGCGCAGGTACTCCACCGGCAGCCGGTAGCTCTCGCCGCCCTCGTAGGTGAGCTCGAGCTCACGGTCCTGGCGATGGTAGTGCACTCGGGTGGGAATCGGGGCTGTCATAAGCACCTTCGGTACCGGGCTTCGCCCGGAGCTTTAAGCTGTAAGCCTTAAGCCGTAAGTGGCCTGCGGCCGGTTCCTGCTCGCAACGCCTCCTTGGGGCGCAGTTCCGTGATCGTGATGCTACCGGGACTGCGCCATCGAGAGGTTGCTTACAGCTTATCGCTTAAAGCTTACGGCTGGGTTTACAGGATATACCGCGACAGGTCCTCGTCCATCGCCAGCTCGCCGAGTTGGGAGTCGACGTAGGCGGCATCGATCGACAGCGGGCTGCCGAAGTCGCCGCCCAAGTAGGAGGCCTCCTCGAGCAGGCGCTCCATCACGGTGTGCAGGCGGCGGGCGCCGATATTCTCGGTGCCTTCGTTGACCTTCCAGGCGATCTCGGCGATGCGCGCGATGCCATCTTCCGTGAAGTTGACCTCGAGCCCCTCGGTGGCCAGCAGCGCCTCGTACTGCTTGGTCAAGGCGGCGGAAGGCTCGGTGAGGATGCGCTGGAAATCCTCCGGCGTCAGGGCGTTGAGCTCGACGCGGATCGGCAGGCGGCCCTGCAGCTCGGGGATCAGGTCCGAGGGGCGTGCCAGGTGGAAGGCGCCGGAGGCGATGAACAGGATATGGTCGGTGCGCACCATGCCGTACTTGGTGGAGACCGTGGAGCCCTCGATCAACGGCAACAGGTCGCGCTGCACGCCCTCGCGGGAGACCTCGCCGCCGCTGGACTGGCCGCTGCCCTTGCAGACCTTGTCGATCTCGTCGAGGAAGACGATGCCGTTCTGCTCGACCGCCTCGACGGCACGGCTCTTGATATCGTCCTCGTTGACCAGCTTGCCGGCCTCTTCGTCACGCAACAGGCCGAAGGCGTCCTTGACCGCCACGCGGCGGGTCTCGCTCTTCTGCTTGCCCATGCCGGCGAACAGGTTCTGCAACTGGCTGGTCATCTCCTCCATGCCCGGCGGGGTCGTGATGTCGACGCCGGCGCCCTGGGGCGTGACCTCGATGTCGATCTCCTTGTCATCGAGCTGTCCCTCGCGCAGCTTCTTGCGGAAGATCTGGCGGGTCGAGCTGTCCTGGCGGGGCGCGTCTTCCTGGCCGCGGGGCGGCGGCAGCAGGGCGTCGAGAATACGCTCCTCGGCGGCATCCTCGGCACGCTGGCCCACTTCTTCCTTGGCTTGCTCGCGCACCAGCTTGATGGCGGATTCGGTCAGGTCGCGGATGATCGACTCGACGTCGCGGCCCACGTAGCCCACCTCGGTGAACTTGGTGGCCTCGACCTTGATGAAGGGGGCGCCGGCGAGCTTGGCCAGGCGGCGCGCGATCTCGGTCTTGCCCACGCCGGTCGGGCCGATCATCAGGATGTTCTTGGGCGTCACCTCGTGGCGCAGCTCGCCGTCGAGCTGCATGCGGCGCCAGCGATTGCGCAGGGCCACGGCCACGGCGCGCTTGGCGTCCTGTTGGCCAACGATGTACTGGTCCAGGGCGTGGACGATCTCGCGGGGTGTCATCCGGGTCATGATCAGAGCTCTTCCAGCGTGACGTTATGGTTGGTGAACACGCAGATGTCACCGGCGATGGACAGCGACTTCTCGGTGATCTCGCGGGCACCGAGGTCGGTGTTCTCGAGCAGCGCTCGGGCAGAGGCCAGGGCGTAGTTGCCGCCCGAGCCGATGGCGATGATGCCGCCCTCGGGCTCCACGACGTCACCATTGCCGGTGATGATCAGCGAGGCCTCCTTGTTGGCCACGGCGAGCAGCGCCTCGAGACGGCGCAGGGCGCGATCGGTGCGCCAGTCCTTGGCCAGTTCCACGGCGGCCTTGACGAGGTTGCCCTGGTACTTTTCCAGCTGTGCCTCGAAGCGCTCGAAGAGCGTAAAGGCGTCGGCAGTACCGCCTGCGAAACCGGCCAGCACCTGGCCGCGGTAGAGGCGGCGTACCTTGCTGGCGTTGCCCTTCATCACGGTGTTGCCCAGCGAGACCTGGCCGTCGCCGGCCAGCGCCACCTGGTCACCGCGGCGCACGGATACGATCGTGGTCATGGAGGGGACTCCTTGGGGGAGCAAAGGGCTCCCGATGACTGGCGGCGCCGCGGGCAGGGCCGGGGCGCCGGGGTGAACTCAGCAAGTAACGTGTGGGCGGGGAGTGAGGAATTCAACCTTGGTCGAGTTTCTCCCTCGTCCGGTCGGGTGCGTCAGTTCTGCAGCTGGATCAGCAGCGGCTCGATGCCCTGGGTGACCATCAGGTCCTGGGCCCGGTTGAGCTCACGCCGGTCGCTGTAGGGGCCGACCTGGACCCGGTGCCAGGTGTCGCCGCCGCCGGCCTTGACCTCGCTGATCTTGGCCAGCAGGCCGAAATCGCGCAGCCGTCCCGCCAGCTTGCTGGCATCGCCTGCCTCGCGAAAGGAGGCGGCCTGCAGCATGAAGCGCTGATCGGCCGACGAGGTGCCCGTCGCTGGCGTGCTTGCCTGCTCGTCCTGCGCCGCGGCGTCGGTGTCCAGATTGGCGGCGATCACCTGGGCGATGGGGTCGTCGCCGGCTGCTGTGTCGATTGCCTCGGGGCGTTCCGGCGGCGTGGCGGTGGAGGCCGGCACCTTGCCCCCGGGGGCGATCACCTCGGATTCCGGC
>Ga0102925_1002391_pt1 | contig 10339 bp, 6 predicted proteins | sample SalPonR1_A_D1_MG_FD_78216 | JGI IMG/M metagenome (GOLD analysis project Ga0102925, IMG submission 78216) | Salt pond soil microbial communities from South San Francisco under conditions of wetland restoration - Salt Pond MetaG R1_A_D1_MG | ecosystem: Environmental > Aquatic > Marine > Intertidal... | reverse complement strand
GTCCGCTCCCGGCCCGTGAGGCGACCAGTGTCCTCTCGATGATCGGAACGGTTCTCATCTCTGTCTGCCTCGTCTCGAGCCTCGGCGCGATGACTGCGTTCGCGTTCGCCACCGTAACCGACACCGATTCCCACGCCCGGTACGGCCGACTGTTCGCCGCCGGGTCGGCCGTCGTGCTCTCGGTTGCGACGCTCCAGCTGGGGTACCAGTTCGGGGTGACGGACTACGCGAACGGCTACGTCTGGGCTCACACCGTCGATTACCTCTCGTTGCCGTATCGGCTTTCGGGACTGTTCGCCGGGGTCTCCGGTGCCTTGCTGTTCTGGGCGACGTGTCTCGCCGTCGCCACGTGGCGAATCGCCGGATCCGACGAGGACACAGCGGCGGTTGGCCTCGTCGCCACGATCGTTACGGCGTATTTCGTCGTGCTCGTTGCCGTCGATCCGCCGTTCGCGCCGCTCGAACTGTCGGCCGGGACGCGGATCGTCGGCCCGCGGGGACTCAATCCGCTGCTCGTGAATCTCTACATGGCGATCCACCCGCCGGTCACCTTTCTGGGATACGCGCTGGCACTCCTGCCGTTCTCGGTCGGAGTGGTTCACTTCGCTCGAACCCTGCAGGGGACCCCGGGACGCTTCGAAGAACGGGTCGGACGGGTCGCGACCTGGTTGCGGGGGACGTGGGTGTTACTCACGGCGTCGGTCGCCCTCGGGGCACTCTGGTCGTATTACACGCTCGGCTGGGGCGGCCTGTGGGCCTGGGACCCGGTCCAGACGGCGACCCTCGTGGCCTGGCTGGTGGTCACTGCAGCACTCCACGCCGTCGACGAGTACCGACACGGGGACGCCAGCCCGTTCCCGGCCGCCGCACTCTCGATGCTTTCCTTCCCCGCTGTCGTCTTCGTTCGCGTCGTTACCCAGACCGGGGTGCTGACCTCCGTCCACTCCTTCGGCATCGATTTCGATCCACTCCTGATCGTCCTTTTCGCCGGGACGCTCGTGCTCGCCCTGGGGCTCGTCATTGGTGGCTGGATTCGAGCGGGCCCCCGGGCGGGCGAGGTGTTGGCGTCCGTCCCCTATTCCGTCGTCGCGTTGCTCCTCCTCGCGGCGATATACGCGTGGGGCGTAGTCTTTCCCGCCGTGCATGCGAGTCTCTCGGGTGGCGGAACGTCCTTCGGCGTCGATTTCTTCAACCTCTGGACGTATCCGGTTGCAATCGCCCTGTTAGTCGCGCTGGGGCACTACCGCGTTCGGCGGTTGGACGGTAGAATCCGGAACTACGCGCTGACGCTCTCGGTGGCGGTGCTGGTGCTCGCCCTCCTCGCCGCGGTCGCCCCGATCTGGAAACTGGGATCGACGGAAACGGGCCCCATATACCGGGTGTTCGGGCAGGTGAGTCTGCTTTCGTCCGTCCCGCCGGCCGCCTACGCGCTCGTGACCGAACTCGCGACCGCCAGCCGGCGAGTCTCGAGCGGACCGATCCGGCAGACTGCCCCGACAGTCGGGACGGCCCTGATTCACCTCGGCATCGTCGTGTTGATCCTCTCGGTCCCGCTCTCGTACGTGGCTGGCGGGTCGACGGTCGACGTCGGCCCCGTCCTCGCGGGCGAGGACAGCCCGGACGACGCCGCCAGGTATTCGTTGGTCGTCCACGAGGCGAGGTCTACGACCCGAGACTCCGGCGTCTCGTTCACCGACCGTGAGCGGCAGTTGCTGCGCGAGCAGATCGACGGGATCGGATTCCGGGCCGACGCCCTGCCTCCGTCCGATCGCGAGAACGTCGTCCTCTGGGGACGGATCGCGGCGATCGGGACCAACGTCTCGAGGACCACGTATCGGCTGGAGGGGGCCGACGTCCGGGTCAGGGTCGACGAGGTCGGCGACGAGGCCCCCACACAGCGGTTCGCCGTCGGCGATACGCTCTACGCACAGGGCACCCTCGAGACCGATCCCTCGGGCGGGCGAGTCGTCGAAACCGACGATCGGTTCGTCGGGCGGGACCCGATCGAGGCCGTCGTTCTCGAGCGCCGGGCCGCCAGCGCTCGAGCCAGGGTGACCGTGCGCGACGGGGGGACCACGCTCGCCAGTGGCTGGGTCGGTATTCGGTCGGCCTGGAACGGCAACACTGCCGACGTCCTCGTGGCCGGTGGCCCGATCCGCGACGTCTACGTCGTTCCGGGCCAGATCGTCCAATACGAGGACACCCACCTCGTCGCAGTTTCGGTCGACCGGGTGCCCGGAATGACCGCCATCCGGGTCGGTATTGGAGCGCTGTTGCTCGGCGGGATTCTCCGGTTGTGGGCCGAACGCGGGCGTTCGAAGGGAGAACGTGGATCCGAGGCCCGAGGCGAGTGAACGAATGAACGGCCGTCTCGCGCAGATGACGGACTAAAACCAGCGAACGGGAAACGCGGGGCGACTTACTCGTCTTCGTCCGGGAGTGCGTCCATCATGTACGCGATCATGGCCGGCTCCTGCTCGAGGAAGTCGACGGTCAACCGGGCGATTCCCTCGTAGAACGGCTCATCGGTGTGTTCTTCGATGTCCGCACAGCAGTCTGGCACCCACTCGAGGAGGTGCTCCTCGAGGAACTGCTTTTGCAGGTTGAGATAGCGCCGGGCGTATTCGATCTCGCCGCTTTCCTGGCTGCGAGCGGACGACCGACAGAGATACGCCACGAACGCGAGTTCGTTGCCGAGGTGGTCCTCGGGTTCGGCGTTCGCCTCGGCACCTTCGTAGCCCAACTCCCGCATGATCTCCTTCAGCTTCAGCGTCTCCTCCTGGTAGAGGATGGGTTCGTCGCCGAGGTAAAACGACTGATAGGGGTTGACCTGCTTCGACCCGTCGGTCAAAAACAGGCTGGCGTACTCGGCCGCGAGGTCCTCGATGAAGTCCTCGCGCTCGGCCGCGTCCATGTCCCGCACCCGACGGCCGACGTCCTGCAACAGGGCCGTTCCGTCGAACGCGTCCGCATTCGAGATCTCGTCCCGAACCTCGTCCGGGACGAATTCGATTTCGTCGGCCTCGACACGCTCGGCCAGTCGGTCGAGGGTCGCTTCGTCGGGCTCCTCGAGGAACGCGTCGCTCAGGAACGCGTAGACGTCTGCCCGGATCCGGCTCATCTCGGCGATCGGTGGGAGTTCGGGGTTGGAATGCATCAGAGATCTTCACCTTCCGAGTGACAGCCATCGATGTAGGGATCGATGTTCAATTTGACGGTGACGAATTGCGAGACTTCGTTACCATTGACGGTCGCCTGGATGGCCATACTCGTCTGTTCTGACGGTGGCATCTTGGGGTAATCTTCGGCGTCGGTCGGCTGGTGATAGACCCACTCGCACGTCGCCTTTCCTTCGCTATCGGTCGTGACCTCGTTTCCGGGAACGAACTCGCCGGCGGCCCCGACCGACTGCAACTTCACGTTCGCGTTCTTCACCGGGGATCCATCCGAACGCCGGATGGTGATATCAAATTTGGCCGACTGGTTGTCGCCGACACCTTCGGATGGCTGGTTCACCTCTACCATCATTTCCACGTCGGCGTTCGAATCACCGTCTCCAGTACCCGTGGTCGTTTCGGGCGCTCCCCCATCGCCTGGCGTCGTCGTGCGTGTCGTCGTACCCTCTCCGGCCCCATCAGTGCCCTCGTCGGGCGTCGGGGTGGATTCGGGTGTGGGTGTGGGAGTCCACTCGACTGCCGGGTCCATCGTCGTCGTCTGTACTGTCCCCGCGATACCGGCGCCGACCGCCGCAGCGCTGAGGACCGCCGCCAGAATCACTGCGATCCCTATGAAGAGATTGCGTCGTTCCATACTGTGATGGGGGTTTCGAGGGGGTTAGTCCTCGATGATAACCGCGGGTTTCGTCTTTTCGACGGCGTCGGCGCCGTAGAACTCCTTCAGGAGATCCTGTGAGGCGTCCGGGTGTTTCTCGCGGAGTTCGGCGATATCGCCGAACTCGATCGCACCCGTCGGACACGCGTTGACACAGGCCGGTTCTTCGCCGTCCTTGTCGAAGCAGCCTGTACACTTCTGGGGCAGTCCGGCGGGCCGGCCGTCGGGGTAGCCGGAGGTGGCGGGCATGTCCTCGTCGGCGACCTGCATCCGATCGAACGGGCAAGCGTCCACGACTGCCTGGGTGTCGGATTCGGAGAGGTTCGAAAGCTCGACGAAGACCAGCCCGTCTTCCTCGCGTTTGTAGACGCCATGCTCCGGCGCGGCGTCGACGCAGGCTGGCTCCTCGCAGTGGAAGCAGGGGGCGACCATCGTCGTTAGCGTCAGGTCGTCGTGGGTCCCCTCCTCCTCCTGGACGATGTCGATCCACTTGACGTCGTTCGCTTTTTCCGACCACTCATTCGGTCGGATGTCGTTCCAGTCGCTACACGCGATCTCGCACGTTTTGCAGTTGATGCAGTTCTTCTCGTTGAAGTAAAAGCCCATTTGTGCCATCGTCAGTCACCTCCGTATTTCTCGACTTCACCAAGGGTGGACTTCGCGGCGAATCCCTGGGCCAGTTTCGAGGAGTGATAGTCCGGGGTGACCATGTCGACGCTCCCCTCCGTACAGGGGCTGTCCACGTTCCCGGAGTCCTCCTGTTCCGTCCAGGCACCGTATCGCATGGCGATGCAGTCCGGTCGGACTCGCTTGGTGATCTTCGCCCCACCGAGGGTCTCTCCCCGGTCGTTGTACACCCTCACGACGTCGCCGTCCGAGATCCCGCGTTCCGCGGCCGTGTCCGGGTGGATCCAGACGGGTTCCTTGCCGTTGACTTTCGACCACTTTCGCAGGAACGCCGCGTTGTCCGGCTGTGAGTGAAGCCGGTACTTCGGGTGCGGGTTCTGGACGTGGAGTGGGTATTCCTCGGCCTTCGGGCTTCCCAGGTACTCGTCCTGTTCAAGGAACTTCGGAGTGGCTGGACAGTCGTCTAGGTCCATCTCGGCGAGCGCCTCGGAGTAGACCTCGATCTTGCCCGAATCCGTCCCGAGCGGGTTCGCTTCGGGATCCTCCCGGAAGGAAGACCACGCCGTCTTCGGTTCGTCGTTCGTCTCGAACTCGTACCGTCCCTGCTCCCAGAACTCGTCGAAGGAGAGTGGCACGTCCGAACTGTCGTACAACGCTTCGAGCCACTCCATGACGGACCGCCCTTCGGTGAAGAGGAGCTCGTTGCCCATGCGCTTGGCAACGCCCCGGGAGATGTCCCAGTCCGTTCGCGACTCGTAGAGTGGGTCGATCGCCTTCGTCATCGCCGTGACGGTGTTGTTCCCGCCGCTGGCGATGTCGTTGCGCTCGAGTTGCCAGGCGACCGGCAGGACGATGTCGGCGTGCTCGGCCGTCGGCGTCCACCAGGGTTCGTTGACGATGACGGTCTCCGGTTGTCTGAACGCTTCCACGAGCTTGTTCGTGTCCCCCTGGGCGGTGAACAGCTCTTCGCCCGCGACCCACAGGAACCGAATATCGGAGTACTCCCGGGTCTCGAGTTCTCCGTAGTTGTCCCATTGGTACTCCTCGCCGGGGTTCAGTAACGTGTCGGCGATCTTCGCGGTCGGATACCCTTCATCTACCGGATTCGACGGGACGGGCAACGACCCCGGCCCACTGCCCTTCGAGGAAGGAACTCCTCTATCGGTGTAGTGGAACCAGTAGGAGAGCCCGCCGCCGGGTTCGCCGATCTGGCCGACCATCGCGGCGATGGTCACGAGCATCCGAACGGGCTGCTCGCCGTACTGGGACCGCTGGAATCCCCAACCGGGTGCGAAATGCGTCTGGTTGTTGGTTATCTTCCTCGCCAACTCCCGGATCTTGCTCGCCGGGACGTCGGTGATTTCCTCGGCCCATTCCGGCGTCTTCTCCTGACCGTCCTCCTTGCCGAGGACGTAGTCTTCGAACGGTTCGAAACCGGCGACGTATTCGTCGATGAAGGCCGTGTCGTGGAGGTCCTCCTCGAGCATCACGTACGCCATCGCCGCCATCATCGCACAGTCGGTCCCCGGTCGCAGGGAGATGTGTTCCCCGTCGGTTACCTTGACGCTTTCGCCGTATTTCGGATTGATGAAGATGTGTTCGACGCCGGCATCCCTCGATTCGATCAGGAACTTGTTTTTCTCGTTCCGGACGGATCCGCCAGCCCCCTGGTTGCCCGTCACCGTGGGATCGGCACTCCACCACAGGCAGACGTCCGAGTTCTCGATGACGTCCCGGTGATTGCTGGCTGGCCCGTAGACGGTGCCCATACTGTACGGGAGGGCGTGCATTTCCGCTGCAAGCGAATAGTTGTCGTAGTCACCGACACCGCCCCCGTTCAGGTTGATCACGCGGTTGACTGGGCCGCCGGGATCATGGAAGTTCCCACCGCAGGACCAGCCGTTTCGGACCTGCACCGAGTTGTTTCCGTGTTCGTCCTTGACCCGTTTGAGTTCGTCCGCAACGAGGTCGAGGGCTTCCTCCCACGAAATGCGGACGAACTCGTCGTTCCCCCGTGCGTTCTTGTCGCCGCCGCCACCGGGTTCGTACCCTTTCCGTTTCATGGGGTACTTGATCCGGTCCGGGGCGTATGTCCGGTTGCGGAGGCTCGGCCCTTTTACCGTCGGCTTGTGGGGGTCGTCGGGGAAGGACAGTCGCGTGGCGACTCCCTCTTTGGTGTGTACCTTGTATTCCCCGAAGTGGCCCGCCATCCAACTGACCTCTTCCGTTTTCTCGACGATTTCCGGCTGGGGAAGTTCTTCCGGCGGTTCCTCGGTGGGTTCCGCGGTCGGTTCCTCAGTGGGTTCCGCAGTCGGTTCCTCAGTGGGTCCCGGTCCCGCAGTTGTCGTCTCGTCGTCCCCACCACCGCCACAACCTGCCAGTCCGGCGGCGCCGACGACGGCGCCCGTATATTTGAGGAAAGAGCGCCGCGAGTGGCCGCTGTTCGTGTCCTGTTGCATTGTGTGCTACTCCGTGGCGAGATAGTCTAGTGAACGGGTAAAGGATGGAACCGCAATATTCGGTGGCGTTTTAAGCACCCCACTGTGGGTTTCTTGCCCGGTTCCAGTCGGGGGCGTCACTCAGTTTCGGATTCGGAGTCCGAAGAGCCCAACCCAGCGTCCTGGGTGAGTCCGAACGGCAGGTAGTCCTCCACCCAGAGCGTCTCTGGACGCCGGAAACTCACCTGTTTGATCGGCGTGTTCCCGTACGTGATCCCACGGACGGTGTAGGTCGTCCCGTAGTACCTGAATATCTTCTCGAGCCATTCCCGGCCGTGGGTAAACGGGCAGGCGATGATGCAGTTGTTGCAATCGGTCCCGCCCGCGTTCTCGATCCAGAATCGCAGACAGCGCTTGGGATGCTGGTACCACTTCTTGACCCCGTTCGCCTTCGTCGCGTCCCACGGTGCGTCAGTTGCCCGCTTCCAGGAGTCCGGGGGTCGTCCCCTGTACCGCCAGGTTTTGTGCTGCCGGTTCGTCAGTGTGTTCGACGGGCAATTGTCCACGCAGACCCGACACGCTGAACAGTAATCCGTCACGCCGAACTTGATGTAGGGATCGACCGGCAGCGGCATGTCCGTGTACACCTTCCAGATCCGGACGTTGCCGCCGAACTGCGGGTGGATGAGTCGTCCGTGACGGCCGCCCTCGCCGAGACCGGCGTCGATGGCCGTGGGCACGGAAATCGAGGTATCGTTCCGGCAGGGGAGCGCCCCGTAGCCCATCGCCCGGATCCACGTGGCGACGGTGGTGGCCTCGATACCCATCCGGCCGTACGCCAGCGCCGCCCCGCCGCTGGCGGATTTGGCGGGCGTGGTTCGCATCACTGGCCGGGGCATCTCGGTGACGCCGACCACGACCCGGTCGAACCGCTCGGGGATCGCGGTCTTCTCGTCGTTCAAGATCGGATCCTCGACGTCCTCGAAGACGATCGGGGCGCCGTCGCTTCGATACTTGTAGATCCACCGCCGGTCCAGGTCGGCCACGCCGACGTCACCCGCCCCGGCCAATCTGCCCACGGTATCGATCATCCCCCGGAGTTCGTCCGGATCCTCGAGGTCGGGATCGCGGCCGACGAGGTGGTCGGCCGCGAAGCCGGTGCCCTCCGCGACGTGTTTCTGGATGTCGAGGCGGTCGTCAGTTCGACCGAAACTGTGGGGCTGGAACACGTGGTTGAGGCTCCCCAGGGCGTAATAGAGCGCCTGATGGGCGCGAACGAGTTCCTGGCTCTCGCCCGACTGTGCGTCGTTCCCAGGGATCGGCTTCGGGTACGAGGTACGTGCCCCTTCGAGGCCGCGCTCGAGGAGGTCCTTCTCGGAGGCAGGCGTGCCACCCGCCTCGTGGATCCACTTGTAGATGTCCCCGTAGAAAGCGAAGTCGTTGAGCCCCGAGTGGCGTTCGAATACGTCGTCGTCGACCTCGTAAGTCGGCGTCTCTGTCTTGGTGACGCCGATGGGGTCGTCGGTCGCTTCCGCGACTGCCTTCACCCCGGTTTCGAGGTCGTCCCCGAACACGAGTTTCTGCGCGAACAGGCCGTTGAACAGGGCCAATCCGCCACCCCCGGCGAACATGCTCAACAGCGTCCGTCGATCCATGTCCGGGTCTTTCGCCTCCTCGAAGAGTTCCTCGTAGGTCGCTTCCATCTCCCGTCGGCCGATGGGTTCCTCGCGCTTCCCGAGCTCCTCCAGTCCTTCGGGAAGGTCTCCGGATCCCATGGCTAGGGTCCCTCAGTTCGATCACTCGGAGCGGTCCCGTTCTCGCCGGTCCCGGGCGAGCCACGTCCTGACAGGTCCATGCCTGGTAGCGTCCCCATACCTGCCAACATCTTTCAATTGGGGAAAAGAACCGACCGCGATATGGGGGCCGTTTAGGAGGCCCCCGGTCGATTGCCCCGAGGGATTCAGTACCCGAGGACGAACGACAGCAGGAAGCCGAGGATCCAGATGCCGATCACGATGGCGACGACGAACCCCACGACGTAGCCGAGGCCGATCAGCGGCGAGCGGAGTTGGCGGGGGTCATCGAGGAACCACCCGCCCAGCATGACGTATAACGGAAGTAATACGACGCCGAAGATGACGTACAGGCCGATCGAGGTCACTTGACTCATTCGTCCACCTCCTGGGCGTCGATCTCGACCATGGGAATCAGTTTCGTCGCGATCGCAAACAACAGCGCCGCGATGACGAGGCTCCCGCCCGCGATCGTCACCTCGACCAGCGAGGGCACGTACCAGCCGGAGGGGTAGAGGTTCGTCAGCGGCGGGAACGTCGGGTGCAACAGGCCGTCGACGACGAAGAGTACCTTCTTCGTCCAGATGCCGCCGGTGATGAGGACGCTCGCGACGACGGCGGCGGGGATGTTGAAGAACCGGGGTCGGATGATCCCGAGGAAGAGATAGAGCATGCCGACGTTGATGCCGATCACGGCGACCCAGTACAGCGGGGTGTCCAGCAGCGCGTGGGTCACTTCCTGGCTCTGGGTGGGGGCCGCGTACAGTCCCGGCAGTACCTCCTGGAGGAGGAACCACATCACGGCCAGCGAGAGGAATCCGAGGACCTTGGCCAGGCCCTTGAACACGTCTTCGTCGATGAATGTCCAGTCGTAGACGTACCGGAACACGGCGGTGACGATGAACACCATCGCGACCGCTGACGCGAGCGATTCCATCAGCATCGTCGGCCCGGCAGCGGCCCCGAACCACCCGGGCTGGGCACCGACGAGGCCGAACAGCCACGGGACGACCCCTCCGCTCAGGAGCGGCACCAGCCCGAGGATGGCGATGGCGAGCCACCACAGCATTCGATCGACCTTCTCGTCTTCGGCCGGGCGATACCCGAGCAACACGAAGCTATAGAGCGGTTGCAGGTATCCCGGCAGTCGATCGCGGAGCGCGTGCAACTCCGACCGGAGGCTCAAGATGAGGTAGGTAACCGACAGCACCAGGTACAGCGTGATGACGGTAATGTCCCACGCCAGCGGCGAGTGATAGAGGGTCGAGGGCAACATCTCGAGCGTGTTGAACAGGCGGTCAGGTCGGCCCAGGTCGAACACGATGTTCGCCGCGGCCATCATGAGGGCGATGACCGTCAGGACCTCCGCGATCCGGGCGATGGCGTCGAACCGTTCCACCTTGAACACGCGGACGGCGGCCGAGATGGCGATGCCGCCGTGGGCGATCCCGACCCACCAGACGAACGTGCCGATGTACAGGCCCCACGGAATGCCGCCACCCGGTCCCCAGTCGCCCAACCCCGTCACCACGAGGCCGTGCTGGAGCTGGAGGTACCACGCGTACAGGAACAGCCCCGTATACACCACCAGCACCGACACCAGCACGCCGAACTTCCAGGTGGTGTTCCGGAGGGGCGCCAGAACCTCCT
>Ga0102925_1002390_pt1 | contig 10339 bp, 8 predicted proteins | sample SalPonR1_A_D1_MG_FD_78216 | JGI IMG/M metagenome (GOLD analysis project Ga0102925, IMG submission 78216) | Salt pond soil microbial communities from South San Francisco under conditions of wetland restoration - Salt Pond MetaG R1_A_D1_MG | ecosystem: Environmental > Aquatic > Marine > Intertidal... | reverse complement strand
CGATAGAAGACCCTGTGCATTCTCTTGACCATGCATATCACATCTATATTCAGGTCGCAAACCTTGTTTATAAGAGCAGGGAAAGCGAACCAGCTGTCGAACAGGACGTAGGAAGCAGATATTTTCTGTTTCAGTGCTTCCTTCAGAAGTTCCAGCGCCATATCTGTACCCTTGCAGAGAGCTTCGGTCCTTCTTTTGTAGCCATTGCAGCGCTTATCTACAGAATCCTGTATTTCCTGTATCCTGTTCTTCTTTTTCGAGGAGCTCAGGAGAGAGAATGACAAGGGGATAAAGGTTGCACCATCGGACCAGCCCAGAGTCAGCATTCGGAAACCTTTGACATACTTGCCGGTTACATGGTCATAAACCTTGCTAAGAAGCTCGACCTTCTTGCTTCTGGTTCGGTCATAATAAGAATCATCTACTATCAATACCTTTGTACGATCTCTTGATGTAAGAGGCGCAACGAATTTGTTTATAACGGAACTGCCCAGAAGGAGAAGAAACTTGCGCCAGTTGTATCGGCACGAGTTGAGGAACCGATAGGCAGTATCCTTCTTAAGGGAAGTGCTTCCTGTTTCGATCGTCCTGTACAAGTTCATACCTGTAAATACCAACTGAAAGAGTGTCAGGAAGACCTCAATAACAGGAACACCCTTCTCCTTGTTGAAATTGCATTTCTTAAGGAGGCCTGGTATTTCAAGTTCCCGGAAAAAGTTGTTAATAGCTGGAGAAACAGGGCTGTTATAAAGACCGGACTTTGATAAAATAGACATCATGAAGACATTCCTTTCTTGGTAAGGTTGTGTAGTGATGTACATCTATTTTACCTTAGTTATGGAATGTCTTCTATCTATTTATCCAGTTATTGCAAGGCTTATTCGTTTTTCAAGATCCTGCGAAAGTTGAGTTAACATACTCTTACAATTAATGGAATATATATTATTTATGGGAGAAATGGATATGATCATTGTGAGTGCCTGTTTAGCGGGCATAAGGTGCAGATATGACGGTAATAGCAACTACATTGAAGCTGTATCGAGGCTGGTTCTGGAAGGGCATGCAATACCCCTTTGTCCTGAACAGCTTGGAGGCCTTGAAACTCCTCGAAATCCCTGCGAAATTTGTCCTGAAAACGGAAAAGTTTTGGACAGCTCAGGTATTGACAGAACTGAGGAATTCCAGGCTGGAGCCAATGAAACAGTGAGGCTTGCAGAACTCTGGGGGGTAACGTGTGTTCTGCTGCAGGAGAGGAGTCCCTCCTGTGGTGTGTATCAGGTCTATGATGGGAAATTTACAGGTACCTTGATCCCTGGTAAGGGAATAACCACGAAAAAACTTGAAGAGGCCGGGATCAGGATATTTTCTATAGATGAAATTGAAGAATTTCTTTTCTACTGCAAAAAATAATTTATATAGGGGCAGGTAGTTTTATGTCGACGCTAACTGTTTCATACGTTACAATATAAAGGCAAATAATTTTCATTATCTATAGTATAGAAAGGAGGTAGGGCCAATGGCAGATAAAAAAATAAGCTGTGCGCGTCCCTCGTCCAATGTCGAAAAGTCACCCGCACCAGAAGCGGGCGCAAAGGAAATTGTTACTGAAAAGGAGGAATCAGGCATGTCGATAATGGTAGGAAGAAAGGCTCCGGATTTTACGGCTCCTGCATATCATAAGGGAGAGTTCACCCAGGTTAAATTGTCGGATCACCTTGGGAAATGGGTAGTTCTGTGTTTCTATCCAGGTGATTTCACTTTCGTTTGAGCAACTGAGGTATCGGCAGTTGCCGATCAGTATTCTAAGTTCCAGGAACTTGGAGCAGAAGTTATTTCAATGAGCGTAGACAGCCAGTTCGTACACAAGGTATGGAACGATAATGAGCTATCAAAAATGGTCGATGGTGGAGTTCCTTTTGCCATGGCGTCCGACGGCGGTGGAAATGTAGGCTCCCTTTACGGTGTCTATGATCCCGATGCAGGTGTTGACGTCAGAGGCAGATTTCTTATAGATCCTGACGGAGTGATACAGGCCATGGAGGTTCTCACTCCGCCAGTTGGAAGAAATGTAACTGAGACGATCCGTCAGCTTCAGGCATTTCAGCTTGTCCGTGAATCTAAAGGGGCAAAGGCGACACCCTCTGGCTGGCAGCCAGGCGGAAAATTCCTTGAGCCGGGTGTGGATCTCGTTTCCAACGTCTGGAAAGCATGGAATCCGAAAGACGTTTACAAGAAATAGATAGCATGATTTTGCGGGACCTCTCGATTCGGGAGGTCCCGACATTTGTATCTGGAGAGGACCAGTGTAGATAATATGAAAAGAAAATTACTTCTTCCTGTTCTTTTTCTTGTCTTGATCCTTTCATTACTCTTTTCTTTTGAGGCATTAGCAAAGCCTGACCCAGCCGGGTCCTTTGATGTTTTTCAAAAGGAGGACCTTTCAGCAGCTGAGTATGACAATATCGCCCGCTTTGTTTTCTCATCGATAAAAAATGACAGTTTTGATCCTGAACTATACAAGTTTCTGGCCCGAGATCCTTTACCCCGGTTCGTTATCCTTTCAGTATCTGACGGAAAAGAGAGGTATTTGGATTATTACGCTTCGGAAAAAGGATTAAGGGCAGCCATTGAAAATGCAGTGTCAAAAATCCCTGACGATTTAAAAGACAGCGCCAGTTTTGTGACAGTTTCACTGGCTGGAGACTTTGAAAGGATAGAGTCTCCCGATACGAAAGAGTATATAAATCTTGATCCAGGTATTGAGGGGATATTCGTAGACGGAAAAGTTTTTCTGCCTTCCCGTCTTTTGTTCTCCGGTTTTCTGGACAATAAAGGCATGTTATCAGTAAATGATCTGCCACATGAAGAAAAAGGCTTTCTGGCCACTTTTATGGGCTTTTTCAGACCCGAAGAAAAGAAAGAGCTTTACAAATTTACAACCCTTTCATTATTCACAGACGGAAAAGAGGTTCTGCCCCTTTATAGGGGGCATGGAGTTTTTCGGGATCTGAATGAAGACCTTCTCCAAGAAAGGATAGATATTGCCGCCGGTTATCTTGCAGATGCTGTTGAGCCTTCAGGGAAATTCAGATACAGTTACCAGCCTGAAAAAGATCGATATAACAGTGGCTACAATATTCTGCGTCACTGCGGCACACTTTATTCCATGCTCGAGGTTTTTGAACGATCTGGAAATTACAGGATCCTTGAAAAGGCAGAGCTTGCAATTGACTACCTTATGGACCAGATCAGTGAAAACACCCTGAAGGGCACGGAAGTTGCCCTCGTGGAAGAGGGAGGAGCTGTAAAGCTTGGAGGAAACGGTCTGGCTATAGTTGCCCTTGCAAAATACTCAGAAGTTACAGGAAATATGGAATATCTTGCTGTCATGCAGCGATTGGCGAAATGGATGGAGCTTACCCAGGCCGATAATGGCAATTTCACAATACACAAGATGGCATATCCTTCCGGCCAGGTCTCTTCTTTTATATCTTCATTTTACCCGGGAGAGGCGATTCTTTCCCTTGTTCGGCTTTATTCTCTTGACAGAGATCCAGTGTGGCTCGATGTGGCTGAAAAAGCCTCGAAATATCTGATAAACGTGCGAGATCGCAGAAAAACAGTAAGGAATATACCCCACGATCACTGGTTGCTTTATGGTCTGAACGATCTTTATAGATACAGAAAAGATCCTCTTTTTGTAACACATTCCCTTAAAATCGCAGATGCAATAATATCCCGACAGAACAGCAACAGAAAGGTTGCCGACTGGAATGGCGGTTATTACATTCCTCCAGGGTCTACTCCCACGGCTACACGAACTGAAGGACTTTGTGCTGCCTTCCGGCTTGCCCTTGAATCGGGTCACAGTGAAAAGGCGGAACAATATCTCGATGCCATTAAAAGGGGAGTTGCTTTTCAGCTTAATACACAGATCGGAAAAGAGAATGCATGGTTTTTCCCTGCTCCGGGTAGGGCTCTCGGCGGATTCAGAAAGGACCTTACAGAGTCGGAGATCCGGATAGACTATGTTCAGCACAATATCTCAGCGCTGAAGGGGCTTCTCGGTATTATGAAAAGGGGAGAAGATGATAATTTTGAAAAGTAAGTTTCTGGTTGCGGTCCTTCTGGTGTTGCTGCTGATTCCGGTAATGAGAATGGAAGCCTCAGAAAAGAATGTATTATTTCTGGGCGATATCAGTTTTGGCGAAAATTATATGATCTTAGAGGGAGTCAACACAATAAAGGGAGATCGACGCTATATTTTACCCCTCAAAAATTTCAGAAGAATATTGAATGACGCAGAACTGGTTATAGGAAATCTTGAGACACCGGTTACAAGGGATTTCAGCGACCTCGTTGCCGGAAAAGCCTATATCCACTGGACAGATCCTGAGAAAGCCCCGGATGCCCTTTATAAAAGCAATATAATGGCATTATCCCTGGCGAACAACCATACCCTCGATTATGGAGTAAAGGGACTGAAGGATTCTTTTGAAAGCCTGGAGAAGGCGGGGTTATATTTTTTTGGAGCAGGAATGGATTCCCGGGAGGCTATGGAGCCTTTTCATTTCAGGATCAAAAGCGGGAAGGAATGGACTGACTGGTTTGTCATTGCAGGTTTTGAGTACTACAAAAAATACGACAGGTACGATTTCTATTCGGACAGACAAAAACCCGGAGTTAATCGGCTTGACATAAAGGCTGTGGCAGAAGAGATAGAGAAGATAAAGTCAGATTATCCTGAAAGCAGGGTAATAATATATCCTCACTGGGGAGGAAACTACAGGTGGAGGACCAGGCAGCAGCAGAGAATGGCCAGGGAACTGATAGAAGCAGGTGCGGATCTGATAATAGGTCATGGAGCCCATATGATGCAGGAGATAGAATATTATCGTGGGAAATGGATAGTCTACAGTCTTGGCAATTTTGTCTTCAATTCACAGGGCAGGTATGAGAGGTACGGTGTCGATCCATTCAGTCTCATTGCAAGTCTTGAACTGACAGAAGGAGAAGGCAGAAGAAGTTGGAAACTCAAGCTGTATCCGATCTTTACAGACAACAGGATAACCCGTTACCAGGGATTTTTTCTTGAGAAAAAGGATTTTGACAAGGTCCTTGGTATTCTTGAAGAAAAGGACAGTTCCGGCAGTTTTAAAGCTAAGGCGGTGTCCGGAAGGGACCAGTTCGGATATTTTATGGAGTTACCATTAAACTGATCCTGTCAAGGAGTCTTGGGAAGGTGGGAAAATGATGATGAGAGTAAAAGGGTTTTATAGGGTTCTGCCTGTTTTGCTGGCTATAATTTTATCCTTTCTGGGAGCTTCTGTTGTATATGCCGAAACTTTGGCAAAGAACTATACTCTGGACAGGTCTGTCCTTGACAGGTCTCTTGAGCTTGGTACAAAGTTTCTGTTAAACAACCAGAAAATGGAAGGAAATTTCAACTACGAATACGACTGGAGAAAGAAGGAATTCTCTCCCGGAGACAGTGAGGTAAGGCAGGCAGGTGCGGCCTGGGGTCTGGCTCTTATTTTCCAGGAAACTGGTAATACAAATGTTCTTAAGGGCCTTGAAAAAGTCCTTGCCTTTTTTGAGAGAAATTCCAGGGTAAACATAAATGGTGAAAGGTTTATTATTTATCCCGGAGCAGGAGAGGGAAGGACCGGGACCGTTGCCCTCTGTGCCCTTGCACATATTGAACTGTTGAGGTCGGAAAAAGGAATACTGGAAGAGGAAAAACTGGACCATTACAGACAGGTTCTTGAGGGCTATCTTAAATTTCTGGTAAATTCGAGGGACAGCAGGGGGCTGTGGCACAGTCTTTATTCCATCCCAGAGGGCCGGCCATACGGTCCGTCGTCTCCGTATTTTGACGGCGAGGGTCTTCTTGCCCTTACAAAGGCGATGAAGTACCTCGGAAGAGAGGAACTCTTGCCTCTGGTAAGAGAATCTGCAGACAATTGCTATCTATATAACGTTAAAAAAGCCCTTGCTAAGCATCCAGACTCACCGGTTACAAAAGGATTTTTCCAGTGGGGCTGTATGTCATATTTCGAACTTGCTGAAATGGATACTGAAGAGTTCGGGAAATACGGCCTTTGGCTTATGGATCTTGCTGACTGGATGATAGATGTTCACAAGACCCTCAGAAGGACAAGAAATACTGCCTATGCCTATGAGGGTATAATTCCTGCTTACCAGTGGGCAAAGACAAAGGGTTATCAGGAGAGAGCCGAAAAGTTCAGGGAAACTATAGAAATGGGGCTTGGAAAACTTTCTCAGTGGCAGGTGGGAAGCTCGGTTGCGAATGACTTTATCAGGAGGTCCCAGGACACAGATCCCTTTGCAATTGGTGGAGTACAGAACCACAGCAGAGAATCCCTACTCAGGGTAGATGTAACACAGCACCAGATGCATGCTTTGATCCTCGCCAGACGTTACGTTTATACAGGATCAGAATAAGATCCGAAGGAGTTTTTTAATGGGCAGAATCAGAATAGGAACCTGTTCATGGAGCGACCGGGCCCTTATTTCGAGTGGTTGGTATCCGAAGAATGCCTCTGATCCCGAATCGAGGCTCAGGTTCTATGCTGGAAACTTTTCCACTGTTGAGGCAGACAGTACTTTTTACGCAATTCCGGCACCGGAAACTGTTTATGCCTGGGCGGCAAGGACTCCGCCGGATTTTCGGTTCAATATAAAGGTCTTCGGCCTTTTTACATTTCACAAGGTAAACTTTTCAGCGCTTCCCGGGTGGCTTCGAAAAGAGCTGCCTGAGGATACCAGAAAAGAAGGCAGGATAAGTTTTGCAGATATTCCCAAGTCCTTGAGAAATGATCTGTGGAGCCAGTTTACCGATGTTGTAAAGCCGCTACATCAGATGGGTAAGCTTGGGTATCTCCTTTATCAGCTGCCGCCGTGGGCTGGATATTCGGAAAGAATGATGAAATACCTTGAAAAGGCAGGCCAGATAAGTCCCCCAATGAGGGCCGCGGTAGAAGTCAGGAACAATTCCTGGCTTCACGAGTACAACAGGAGCAGTTTTCTTGATCTGTTAAAGGACTATAATATGGCTTATGTAATTGTTGATGAACCGGGGCTGGATTGGACTGTACCTTCGGAGGTTTGTCTCACTGCAACCTGGGGATCAGTTATAAGGTTTCACGGAAGGAACAGAGAAACCTGGAGTCAGAAGGGAGCTTCTGTTCAGGAACGGTTTCGTTACCGTTATTCAGAAGAAGAGTTGATCCCATGGAAGAACTCCATACTTGATATTGCTCCAAAGGTTGATACGGTTTACGGCATGTTCAATAACTGTTACAGGAACTACTCGGTCAGTAATGCCATGGAGATGGAGGTGCTGCTGGGGCTTAAAACTCCTGAGAGCAGTTATGTCCAGCAGGATCTGGGGTTGTAATGGTGTAAAGATCAAGGCCTTAACTGTTTTTAACCGCAGAGGCTCGTTGTAGTAACTTTTAGAATATATATTGAGAATACTACAAGAAATACATGAGAGATAAAAGTGGGTTTAGCGGACCGCAGTGGGAACCTGTAATTCTTTTTAAACCCTTGAGATCACGAGAAAAATGATGGAACTATTTTTTCCGCAGGATTTCAGATCAATACATACTTCAAAAGCTACTCACCACGGTGGTCGCGGAGGGACGCGGAGGAAGTCAATCCGTCATAAATCCGTCGAAAACCTTCGATATAAATCGTAGAGGCCGGGTTGGCCGGACGCGAATTCCATGCGTCTTTCCCGTGGATTTCTTTCATTACCTGGAAAAGGACTCCGTCTTTTCCTTTATGCCCCGGGTTTTAAAATGTGTCTAATCGTAGGGGCGGTTCGCGAACCGCCCATTCATCTTGTAAAAAATAATTATTTAATATCATGATCTTTCTCAGTGTTAGTAAGGGCTAATCCAAAGGGATCGAAAATCGCTGGAATTTTGCGTTTTGAAAAGTATTTCCGTACTTACTGACTATTAATGACGAAAACTGGCATTGCCTGAGCTATATTTCAAATGGAAGCTTAAAAAATCCATTGACAAGTGAGACTGATTTGGTGTATCATTTAGATGAACTAAGGAAAGGGTAAAAGTTCAGTGGAGTCTCAAAGTTGCCGGGTTACCTGGTTACAAGTAAGGTTACAAGTTGCGTGAACCAGAAGTACGGCAGTGAAGTAAATAGACAGTACCGAGCAAGTGTCAAAGAAAAGATCAGCGTTTAAGGTTCGAGAAAGTTACTTGGAAAGTAAATAGAAAAGAAAGTGCAAGGAGTTGTTTGGTTGAAAGCTGTTAGTAATTAACCAGGTAACCCGGTGCAATTTTAAGGGAAGGGGGACGTGTTCATAGAACAAACGGTAACATCCTTCTCCGTACAATTGAATAGTTACAAAAAAACAGGGGTGAATACCCTGTAGTGGCCAGATAAGGCTGAAGCCTGATCCCATTAAGTTGGTGTTTTCGGGGAAAAAATAAATTAGATGAGAGGAAGCACTGTAAAAAGGTGTTTCCTCTTTTTTGTGCTTTATGTTTTATGCGCAGACATTCAGATAAAGTGATAATATAATATTTGCTAGAAAAATAAACAGATCATACTTATTATTGGAGGGGAACAGAATTGGACAAGATGGACAGGCATGAATACGAGCAGTATCAGCTTCTTCGTAAAAAACTGGAAATGAGATGTGTGAATCTCTGTCATTTGTACGTTGAGCAGTATTATGATATCGAAAAGGACGACAGGGAACTTTTCATAACCGGAATAGAGACAGGTAAAAGTGGCAGGATCATGGTTCATTACACATATGGAGACGTGGAAGAGAAGCTTTATCTTCCGCCGGAATATATATGGAGGACAGACGAGGAAGTCAGGGTTCTGATGGGTATTGACAGGGGGAAAAAAGAAAATCGGATGAAGGAACAGAGGGAAAAGAGAAGGCAGGATAAATCGGCTCAATAACTGAAGTAGTTTCAATTTCCTGTTCCGATTGATATTTTCCGGTATATTAGGGTACAATCTCCCGGTGACTATGAACAGAGTTTTTTGTTTCAAAGGGGCCTGACGAAGGAGTGAGCATCCATGCAGGAAGATGACAAGGTTTTCGAAAACTACAAATTGAGTCTCAGGACGCTCCACAAAACGGACTATGAAGATGTCGAAAAGATCATGGACAGGGTATATGCTGGAGCAATGGGTGGAGCATGGACCAGGGAACAGTTCTATGCCATGGTGGACAGATTTCCCGAAGGTCAGATCTGCATTGATGATCGGGGCAGGGTTGTGGCTGCCGCCCTGAGTCTGATTATCGATTATTCCAGCTACGGTGACAATCACACCTACGATTCAATAATAGGAGACGGACTTCTTCGTAACCATGATTCGGATGGAGATTACCTCTATGGAATAGATGTCTTTGTTGATCCAGATTTCCGGCAGATGAGGCTGGGAAGAAGACTTTACGATGCGAGAAAGGAACTCTGCGAAAACCTTAATCTCAAGGGTATCATAATTGGAGGCAGGATCCCTGGATACTCTGAATATTCTGAAGATATGGGGCCCTGGAAATATATTCTGCAGGTCAAGAACAGGGAGATTCATGATCCGGTTCTAACATTCCAGTTGAGCAACGATTTCCACTTTAGAAAAGTTGTCAAGAATTACTGGCCAGAGGATAAAAAGTCAAGAGGCGTTGGTGTAATTCTTGAATGGAACAATATATATTATGAGGAAAAGAAAAGGCTGATACCCAGGGTAAAGACCTATGTAAGGGTAGGAGTTGTCCAGTGGCAGATGAGACTTTTTGAGTCCTTCGATGAATTTCTCCACCAGGTGGAGTTCTTCGTGGATGCCATCTCGAGTTACAATTCCGATATTATCATGTTCCCCGAGCTCTTCAACCTTCCCCTGATCGCCCAATATGACCAGGAGGATGCTGCGGAGGCCATGAGATCCCTGGCGGAATATACGGATCAGCTTCGAGATGAACTGCTTAAAATGGCGGTAACCTACAACATCAATATTATTTCGGGAAGTGTTCCAGAGTATCGCGATCACAGGCTTTATAACGTATGCTTCCTCCTCAGGCGTGACGGAACGTGGGACAAACAGTACAAGCTCCACATAACTCCCGACGAGACCAAGGCCTGGGGGTTAAGAGGCGGAGAGGACCTTAAGGTTTTTCATACGGATGTGGGCAGAATAGGTATACTGATCTGTTACGACGTAGAGTTTCCGGAGTTGCCCCGTTATCTTGCGGAGAAGGGAATGAACATACTTTTTGTTCCTTTCTGGACTGATACAAAGAATGCCTATCTCAGGATCCGGAGATGCT
>Ga0102925_1002389_pt1 | contig 10342 bp, 2 predicted proteins | sample SalPonR1_A_D1_MG_FD_78216 | JGI IMG/M metagenome (GOLD analysis project Ga0102925, IMG submission 78216) | Salt pond soil microbial communities from South San Francisco under conditions of wetland restoration - Salt Pond MetaG R1_A_D1_MG | ecosystem: Environmental > Aquatic > Marine > Intertidal... | reverse complement strand
CGATCAAGAACACCCAGGACTAGGGACTGCACCCGGCTACTGCGATGACGACCACCTGCACATCAGCAATGCGCTGGCGGAAAACGCGATCCGACCCTTTGCCGTTGGCAGGAAGGCCTGGTTGGATTCAACCGGTCGTCGCAACATTTGAATGTTGAACCGATTTTAAGTGTCTGTCTAACACTTCAGCAGGTGTCCTCCATCCGAGCGTTTTTCTTGGTCCTGCGTTCAGTGTATGAACCACAGCTTGCAGCTCGTGAATTTCCCATTGAGTCAGGTCATTACCTTGCGGAAAGTATTGCCGAAGCAGGCCGTTGGTATTTTCATTGGTGCCGCGCTGCCATGGACTATGAGGGCCGGCGAAAAAACACCCTCACACCAGAATCGACAGTAAAGTGGGCGTGATCTGATAAATCCTTGCCACGATCCCAAGTCAATGAACGCCACAGGTGATCTGGTAGGCTAGAAATTACCCGCTTGAGCGCATCAGCCATAGTAGTAGCAGAACCGGCGAGCGCAGGACCGTTCTTGATGCGCGGAGCTTGCCCATAGCCTTCCTCGCGCGTCAGAATTTGCGGCTCGCGAGCTTTTCAGAACCGTCCTTGGAAATGGGGTAGGACCCCCTCGTGTGCCACGGGAGGCCGTTGGCTAAAAGATCCAAGCCCCCGCCTGTCTGTCGACGGCCCGGTTCACCCGTGCCAGGAGGGGCGCACTGTCAGAAAATTTTACAGGTTATCTCGCCCGGGTCCCGATGCTATCCGCAACCACCTATTCTCTAAAATTTTATCTCTTATGGGCTTAATTTTTGCAACAGATTCTCCGCGTCGCTTGCGAAGCCCGTCGTTGCCATTTTCTTTGAATGGAAACACGCGCTGGACATCAAAGGCGCGGCCGCACGATAAGCCGAATGAAGGGCAATCCGGATGAAGTGCGATAAAGCTAACAGCCAAAGTGAGCGCTATCATGAAGATCTCGCCTCGAACGCATACGACGGTCCATCCCGGAGTTCACGCCGCTGATCACGCCACCAATCATGCTCATGCCACTGAGGGCCGGGAACGCGCAGTAATTCGCTCGGCCGCGCTTTGTGCCGCCATCGCGGTATCGACGATGCCGATTGAATCAAACGCTGGTGTTCGCACAGAGAGCAACACGCAGTCGGTTGTCTTTGACACGACCACTTACTCTACATCCAATCAAAGCCTTTGGGGCTCGGATGGACCGGGCGCGCTAAACGTCGACTGGTCACTTTCCCAATCGCAATGGGACTCGATCTTTGGTGAGCCGCCGTCCGCCAGAATTGGGGTCGGTGGCATATCCAAAGTCTGCATCGTCAAATGCGCTCGCTTTGGCGCCGCTGCCGGACTGGAGTTTTCTGCTTATGCGCTGCCCTATCTCAGCGCCGAGGTTCAGCCGGGCACGTTTGACGCGACAGTAAGTTTTACTCCTTCAATCAATCAATATCAATTCGAAGGTCTAGGAGTAGACTTTTTCCAGTTGGATACCCGCTCGGGTATCGGAGATGCAAACACATTTACGGTTAACGCGCCGTCGATCAAGCTCGATACCGGTATCAATGTCGACGCAAGTCTGGATCTGTTCGCAAAAGCATGTATCGCCGGCTGCTTTCTGGACGAGACGTTTAACTTGCTTCGGGAAGATTTCAAGTTGCCTTTGCTGCAGGTCGACACGCTCAACTCGAGTGCCAAAGTGTTCACGCCACCGACAAATATCATCGAAGCCAAGCCTCTGATACAGGATCTGTTGTGGAATCCCCCTTCTAATCTCGAAGAGATCGTGACCAACGAGGCTCTGTATACCGATGCTGGTGTATTGCTCGGGGCGCAAGTCGGCGAGGGACTTGACAACTACGAAAGCAGATTGAGGGACAGCGGCAACACGGCTCAGGCTGACCAACTCGGGACTGTTCGTAATCTGATCGACGACAGCCCGGTTTCCGTCACCCTGTCAAACCCGTTTTCCACTAACGCCGAGGGACAATGGGTCGGCGAGGGTCAGGCTATCGCCACTGCGACGATAGGAGGCGAGCTACTGGACCTGAAACTGGACGTGGATCAGGTCATTGGCTCTGCGTTTGGTCTGCCAAACGGCGGCAGCCTATCGCTCAGCGATGTCGACCTCGGCAATAAATTCGTTGATGCCAGTGTCACGCTGGTGGATTTGCAGGTGGGTCCGACTGTTGATTTGAAAACCGACTTGCAACTCGCGCCCGAACTGATGGTGGATCTTCAATTTACCCGTGGCCTCGCTGGCGAGCTAAGCCCGGCAGAGGTGATTATCCGGGGTGAAATCGGCAAGCAGACCAGCTATCGCGGTAACTGGGACAACATACCGGAAATTGCATTGATAGCTGAACCCGGCATCACCAGCGACGGCACCTTCAGTCTGTCCTCCGACCCTGTCTTCGCCACTCCGACGTTTTTTGTGGAGTCGACGCTCAGTAACCGGACTTACCTTGATCTCGGTGCTGAGCTTGAGCTCACCGGCCCCAGCGCCCGCCTGGATATAGTCGACTTTGACAGTTTTACTTTCGATTCAGGTTTGTCCCTGGAGGAGGACATCGGCAGCATCGCGCAGATAGATATATTCAATCGAAGCTTTCGCACCAGTGGATCCGACTGGACACCAGGTCAGGCCACAACCGGGGACGCCCTGTCTTTTGTGGCTGCGGGCGAAATATTGTTTCAGGCCCGCTCTGTAGTCGATGAGGATATTGATGTCGCGTTCAACGCCGGTGTTCGGGACAGCCGTATTAATCAGGTACTGACCATTGACGCACTTATTGCTGATGATATTGATCGAGTTGGGTACGACTATACCGAGCCCGCCTACTTTCTAACTTTCCCGAAAAGTTTAAGCGTTGGTGATCAGCTAGCAGTCACCGACATCCTAAACGGACGCTATGGTGTCCAGCCAGGCCCTCTCTTTCTTTTTGGGGATGACGCGGTCGAGGCTGCAACGCGCAATGAGTACAAAATCGACTCGGGTCAAAGCGCGCAGGTGATGACGGACGGTTCGCTGAGACTCGCAAGTTCAACCGACAGGCTGGTCATTGAGGCAGACGGCACCCTTGAGCTCGCCGCAGAGCACCCCTACGGTAGTGCTAATGGCTCGGACGGCCCCTTTGGGTTGGCCAATTTTGGAACTGTCGAGGTACACGGAAATATCTACATGGGGCCTGGTGGCGCCTCCACAACGGACTATCTCTTCCAGAACGGCCCCGGTGGCTCTGTGGACGCCACGACGTATATTGGTGCGACGGGCCAAGTCAAGCTTGACGGGCGTCTGGAGAATCGCGTTTCGGGCGTCATTGATAATTATGGTGGCCTGGAACTGACTGCTAGTTCGAACATCTCGAAAGGTGAGATCGTCAATCGCTATCTGGCCGATGTCGACATTTACGGCAAATTAGCGCTGGAGGCGAGTGCTGGTCAGTTTCTTTCGCCATCGCAGACGACGCTTCTGGACAACACCGGCACCGTGACTCTGCACAAAGGTGCGCAGCTTGTGGCTGAGTCCACCGGTTCATTTAACACTGGAATAATAAAGAACAACGGGCAGTTGCTTCTCAGGGAGCACAGTCAAATGACCCTGACTTCCGAGAATTCATTGTCCAATGTCGTGCTGAATAATCATTTTCTGATTGATAATGCGGGAACCCTCACAAACAGCGGGGGTGCCAACCGTGCAAACGCTGAAATTATCAACGGAAAACAGGGGTATGACTGGTCCGATTACCGCGATGCTACCGACCTGGTGGAAAAGCTTCTGGCTGAACGATTTGCCAGAGTGGGGAAGGTTGATGCAACCTTTGCTACTGAACCGGTTGTTTCTTTGCCGCCGAGTGCTCGTGCTTCGCTTGCGCTGCAAGCCAGCACGGCGGCAGGTGGCGCGGTGCCGCCAGTGCCGGGTGCGGATCCTGCGGTTCCGGGAGAGGTGCCTGCCACCCTGGCCGCGCGTTATGTGGTGGCAAATAACGAAGCACGCGTGGCAGCAAATATTGCCGCCGGTGCAAAGCAATTATTCCTGTCGGAGATGAACGCCTACATCAATGATTCCCAGGCGGCGCTTGCAAACCTGAACACGCCTCGCGCACTGATTTCTCAGGGGGACGGAAGGTATAAGGTAAATACTGTCGAGATAGACACCCACCTTTCTACAATTAACGATGAATATAACTTGCTTAGATTCGATTCGCTCCCGGGCGATCCTGCCAATGGCGTGAGAAGCGCGGAGGGAGCGTATGGAGAAGCGCTTCGCAATGTGGGTGCGAAGCGTGATGCGGCTGCGGCTCTTTATGGACAGATTGAAGATGGTCTGCAGGCGCAAGCCGACACTGGCATTGGCCTGATTATAAACCGAGGCACTGGGATACTTGAAAACGGTGGCGTGCTGACCAACCACGCTATCGTGCTCAATAAAAACGGCGGGCAAATATACAACACCGACAATGCCCTGGTTCACAACGACGGCGGGTATGTCCGGAACAATGGCCTGCTTGTCAATCAAGGGGAATTGATAAATTCCGCTGATGCGGCGATCGACAATGGTATGAAGTCGGTCAGAGATACTCTGGGTGTGCTCAAGCTTGCTCAGTTGGTAAATCTTGAAGCTCTCACCAATGAAGGTGAATTAGTAAATAACGATACGTTGACGAACTACGGCACACTCAATAGCGGCGCGACCACGGCGGGTGCCCGGATACTCAACACCGGCGTAATGACTAACGTCGGCACGCTCAATAATGGCGGCACAGTGACCAATGTACAGGCAGCTGAGCTGACAAACCATAGTATCCTGGTAAATGATGGCACGCTGGTGAACAACGGCATTTTTAATAATGGTCAGTACGGCATTGACCGACAAATTGGGGTCTCAACATTTCTCGCTGATGCCAAGCGCTTTTACGACGGCCGCCTGCGTTTGAATAGACTGACTGACGAAATTCGCAGCTTTGACGAACAGATAATAGACAGCGAGGCTAGGAAAGCTCTGATTGATGCGCCGAGCCTTGTCCCCCGGGCGAGTGGTGCATTGAGCTCTATTTTTAACGTTGCTATCGACCTTTTGAACGATGCCATTACTAGCGAATACGACAGAAAAATTGCCAAAGCAACGGCCGAAACTGACGCGTTGAAAGTTGCAAGGGGGATCAGGGTCACGCTTAGAGAAGCAGCCGAGGATTCTCTCCTGACGATTGGGAGTGTGAACCGCCAGATGTTGCAGGACGAGAACGGTGGTGCCGTGACTGGGGATCTTTTCCTAAATCTTGCACGACTCTCATCGACGAATACGGCCCACCTCCGGAACAATGGCACGCTCACCAATCTTGGTATATTCAACAATCGGGGCAAAGTCACTAATAGCGGTGATGGCATGCTCGAAAATAATGGGCTTTTAATGGTTAGTGAGGAGGGCGTTATTGATAACGCCGGTACGATACTGATCTCCCGCTCTGCAGCAAACGGGTTCGAGCAATCCGGTATGCTCGCGTCCAACGGTCGTATTACGAATTCTGGCACCATCGAGGTATCGTCCGGCGTCATGTTGAACGGCACCTTCAACGACGGGAGTCTGTTGGAGAATAGCGGACTCATCGTACTGAGTGCCAGCGCCGAGCAGGATACGACGGCACCGTCGGAGGGTGAAGATGCCCAGCCAATACAGACCGCACTGTTCATCAACGAGGGTGTCTTGGAAAACGGGCCTTTCGCGACGGCTGGTATCAAGATCGGGACGGAGCCCTCCGAAGCGTCCCGGAACGGGTTTGGCAGCGCCAATACCTTTTATAACGCAGGCACTGTCAACAACAGGGCCTTTGCCAGCATCCTTAACTACGGGGAGCTAATTAACACCGGCACGATCAATAACTCGCAGTTCTCCAGCTTTGCGTCAGATGGGACCCTGCAAAACCTCGGAAGCGGTCAGATCCTCTTCAATGACTCCGCGCAGCTTGACGGTTTTGTAGTGAATGACGGCCTGATCGAAGTTGCTGATGAGGAAATACTGACCCTGACGGGCGACATATCGGGCACCGGCACGTTCGCAGGCAGTGTCCTAATCAGAGGCAAGGCGGAGCGCGATAACGAGGGTAATTTTACGGCTTCGGTTAACCCGGGCAACAGCCCGGGCATGCTTACCTTCGATGGCGACGTTGAATCACAAAACGTCGACTGGATAATGGAGATTTGGGGAACCGAGCGTGGCTTCAGCTACGATGGTGTAGACATCAACGGCGACTTCACGCTTGGCGATGGGTTTGGCCTGACGCTACTCTCCTGGCTGGATGTTGGAAGTCTGCTGGATCAGACCTTCACTTTCTTCTCTATCACCGGCGATCTCTTTGACGGCGCGGGTGCTCTGGTCGCGCGTAGCTCGTTTGAGTTTACTGGCTTTTCCTCTGATCTCATGCGCGATAGCTGGGCCGGCACTTGGCTTTACGACGCCGCTGCCGGCTGGAGTCTCAACCTGTCCTTTATTGGTAACAGTATCGATCTGTACTCCGAACTCAAGTCAGTGAGCATCCAGACTAGACTGGGCAACGATTCGTCTGTGCCCCTCCCTGCCAGCTGGTTGCTTTTTCTGTTTGGGTTTGGCGCTATGTTGATTCGGCAACGGGCCAATGCAAGAGTCGTGCATTGACAGTGAGGCAGATAGCTCGGCGGCGCTTTAGCTGGTACGGGGTAGCGCGGGGGCTTTGTGTAGGGCTGTTGCTGCTGTTCGCAAGCGGTGCCTGCTCCCCTTCGAAAACCCCGCAGGAATATACTGCTTTGGGGAGACTTGCCGTTGCCGCAGGGGACCTCGATGAAGCAAAGTTGCATTTCAAAAATGCATTGCAGCAAGATCCCGGTTCCACGCAAGCGCGGATTGAATTGGGAGCGATTTACCTGACACAGGGCGATCTGGCCTCCGCAGCCGGCATGTTCGAGAGAGTTGGATTACCCTCATCCGGGGCGCAGTCCCCGACACACGTATTCCCTTTACTGGCGCTGTCCTACTATCACCAGCGCGAAGATCAGGCCTTGCGGGACCTGATCAGCAACGCGCGCTCTCAGGGCGAAGATACCTTGCCTGTGGCGCTGTACGACATCTTGATCCAATGGCGGAACGGTGAGCAGGCCCAGGCGGAAGAAGCTTTTCAGCGCCTTACTGCCAGGTCTCCGGAGGCTGTGCGGGTGAGCCCGTTGTGGCTTTATACGCAAGCGCAGTTGCAGAGCCACAATGAACCGGCGGATGCGTTGAGCACACTCGGACGACTATTGTCTGATGAGATCTCTAAGACCGCTCCGGTGGACCTCAATCGGAGGATCATAGGCACCTATGCTTACCTGCTGCGTGGGCAGCTACATCTCGCGCTGAGAGACGCCAGCGCTGCGATGAAGGATTTTGAGCGGTTTGAAGCGCGCCAACCGAAGGAGCCGCTGGTTCAGATCCTGCTCGCGGCTACCGCGCTGCAACTCCGGGAAACGGAGAGAGCCGAGGGCTACGTGGATACCCTTCTGGCCAATGTCCCTCAACATCCGCTCGCCAACACACTTAAGGCGATCATTGCTTTTGAGAAAAGAGATTTCCCGGCGGCGCAGTGGCATGCTGAGCTATCCATCAGTCAGGGTCTGAGATTACCGGTCAATCTCATCGTCGCGGCCGTTGCTGCGTATCACGAGGAACACTTTGCTACCGCTCACCGACATGTGACTGGTGCCCTGCACTACGACCCGGAAAATCAGGTCCTGCAACGTCTCAAGATGGTGCTGGACTACAAATCCGGGTACCTCGAGGATGCAAGTGATGCATATCTTGCTCAGAAGATCGACGGCGTTCGGGAGGCCTTTTTCGGCAACGCTATGGCTTTTGAGCTTATTGCTCAGGGCGATTCGGCGAAGGCGCTCGGGTTACTTGACCATCTACAGGCCTCACCCTCCGGATCACCGGTAGATGCGCTGCAGGCACAGGCGCTGCGCAATGCGTTGGCGGAGGACGCAGTTTTACCTATTGCTGTAGATCCGAGTATTTTCTCACACGATGAGAAGCTGCTGCGGATACTGATGCTCGCTCAGCTTGGCGATATTGACGGCGCATCTGAGGAGGCTGAGCAGTGGCTCAGCGCCGCAGCAGAATCTGCGCCCGAGAAAGTGGATGCGCTTAATCTGCTTGCCTACCTCAGTCAGGAGCGGGGGCAGACAGCGAAGGCGGCGTCTCTTTTTTCTCGTGCGACGGACCTTAAGGCGGACAATATCCCGAGTCTTCTATTCGACGCCCGGCAGTCACTCGCGGCCGGTAACTATAACGATGCCCGGACTGCTTTCGAGGCTGTTTTAGGGGCAAGTCCGCATCACCTTATTGCGTTGCGTGGCATTTTAAGACTCACGTTCGAAGATCATGCACCTCCGGACTGGTCAGCGCTGCTGGCACCAGTCGACTTGCTGAACGCGCCGGACGATAACCTGATAGCGGTCGCGGATGCAGCGTTCAAATGGCAGCAACCGGAAACTCTCGACCGGTTGCTGTTCGATCCGAAACCCGCATCCGAGTGGTCACCAGAGTTGTGGATGCTGTGGTTGAGGACCCGGTACGTCGTGGATGGCTCCGAAGGTTTTCCGGCTCACGCAAAGACCTACCTTGATCGCCACAACTCGCTTTCGCATGCGCTATATGCGCTATCTATTCTGGAAGCGCACCGGGATTATACGCAGCTGCTTGTATTGATCAGCGGCCTGCCTGACAGCCTTCAGGCGAGCCAGGCCATTCGAGTCCAGCACGCAGCCGCCCTTGTTGAGATAGACGCATATGACGAAGCGCGCGCCCTCATTCGGGGACTTGAGCAGATTTCCGTGGCGCCTGCCGATGATGGTCATAAAAGCCGTTCCGACTTCGGGCGTGCCGGTGACGGCCAGCGAAGTCGCGGGCCGATAGATATTGCAAGCCTCTGGTACGTGAAGGGCCGACTGAAACAAAGAGAGGGCGACCTCGTTCAAGCGGCGAGCTATCTTCGCGCCTACTACAAAGCTTCTCCGGGACGGCACAGCGTGACCCAGCTGGCCTCTGTGTTGGTGGAGGCGCAGCGGCTGGACGAGGCGGTGAAGCTTGCTCTAGCGTATTCGGACTCCCACCCGGCAGACGCTGGCGCGATACTATCGTTAGGTCTCAAGTTGGCTCCTGACCGTCCGCTGGAAGCCCTCGAATTATTGCAATCGGAGTCAGTGCGCCCTCATGTCTGGCGAAATGCCAAGCTGTCGAATAATCTCGCGCTTTTGCATTTTGGCAATGGTGACCTCCGCACGGCGGCAATCTATTCGGAGAACGCACTATCCATTGACGCCGATAATCGACGCATACGCGCGAATCACGCCACCATCCTTGTCGCACTCGGACAAAACGATGAGGCCAGGCAGCTTGTTTCAGAAGCGTCTCGACAGGGGGCCGAAAGCTAAAATGGTGTTCTGAGACATGCATAGTTTTCTGAAATATTCATAGGAGTCGCTCTCAGTTGGCCCACTCATGCGGTCGAGACCTGGTGCACGTTGCCAGTGATGCCCTAAATGACATCGGCAGTGCGGTTCCGGCAAACGCAAGGCCGCCGAATCTTTGTCGTCGCTCCCTAATTACCGATCAAGTCTGCGAGCACCTGCCGCGCCTTGGCAAAACGCGCATCAAGGGTAGGGGTCTCTCCTGGGTGGTAAGCACCGGTAAACCGGCTTTGGGAGAATTCCGGGTATAGGACAGATAAAGGCCCTATAGGGAGTCGGGGCCCTCGCTGATTCTGCTGCCCGGACCCGTAGACCCATCGAAGTTTTTCTTTTTACCCGATATTCCTGTTCGCAGCGTTGGGCATGCCAATCCGATCCGGTCACTCCTGAACGAGCGCGCGCAACCGCTCTAACCATGCGGTTTTCACTGGCTTCCTTGCCGGCTATGGGCTGGAGTCCTTCCCGGCGAGAAGAGGCAGTGTTTCAGGCGGCGCTCTGCTCGGTGGCACAAGCAACGGCCGAGTCGGTGTTTTCTGCTGTTTCTGGCGCAGGTGAGTCAGTATTCGATCGATGACGTTCTGCTCTTCGATGCATGCGATGACCCTGACAGATCTGCCACAAAGACTGCAGACCTCGACAAGGTGAATCGGCGCGAAGCGTCGAGAGAGGGTGCCCTGGGGCATGTCGATGTTGAAAACACGCTTTAGCCGCTGAGCCCAGGTCATTGCTGCAGGACGTTCAGCAGGTGTGCGGACTTCTGCGTTGGAGGTGGACTTGATGCCTTTCCCGCGCCTTGCTGGTGTGACGAGCCCGCGCCAGCGGTGGTTCGGCGCGAGTACGCCGTGGTAGCGGGT
>Ga0102925_1002387_pt1 | contig 10344 bp, 10 predicted proteins | sample SalPonR1_A_D1_MG_FD_78216 | JGI IMG/M metagenome (GOLD analysis project Ga0102925, IMG submission 78216) | Salt pond soil microbial communities from South San Francisco under conditions of wetland restoration - Salt Pond MetaG R1_A_D1_MG | ecosystem: Environmental > Aquatic > Marine > Intertidal... | reverse complement strand
TTAAAAACGCCGGGTAAATTAACGGGAAGTCTTGCCGTGCTCTTCGGTACAAAAGGATTAATTAGCTTTGATTACTCTTATAAAGATTACTCAGCAACTGAATTTAGACCTACTGATGATCCTGAATTCCAGTTTCAAAATGAACTTATTTCAGATGAACTCCAGCCGGTTTCCACTTTTAGATTGGGTGGCGAGTATAGAATTAGTAATTGGAGTTTAAGAGGTGGTTACCGTTATGAACAAAGTCCATATGCAAACGAAATTACAGTAGGCGATCTTACCGGCTATTCTGCCGGACTTGGTTACGACTTTGGAAGCATGAAAGTAGACTTAGCTTACACTAATTCTCAATATGAAGAAAATCCAAGGCTCTACGAAAGAGGCCTAACAAATACAGCAAATATAGACCGTGATCTTTCTAATTTTATCCTGTCTTTAAGTTTCGGTTTGTAAAAAGTAGAACAAATTATTTTAATTTCAACGCCCGGTTTGGGCGTTTTTTTTATTCCAAAAATAGAAAATAGCAAACGAACAGAAATAACTAATTATTTTTCAGTAACTTAGAGTACCTATTTATTTTAGCCTCATCTATCATAGCTGCATTACTAACACTTAATTAAACAGCTTATGAAATCAATTTTTTACTGGATGATGCTAATCCCTTTTTTAGTATTCTCCCAAGATCAACAAATTAATAATGAGGAATATCTCATTGTAGGAACTTCTATTTTTTCAGCTAAAAAAGACAAGATGAAAGAATTCTCGGAAGGAATGAAAAACCACAACGAGGAATTCCATGCCGAAGGTGCCATGGGGGTCCGAATTTTTAATATTATGAATGGTCAAAACGCCTATGATTATATGGCGGTTATGGGACCGATGCCCTGGAGCGCATTAGATAAATCCTATCAAAACCAGGAAGCTCATGATGAAGACTGGGAAAATAACGTAGTACCTTATCTCGCCAGCGAAGAACAGGTGAATTTTTGGAGATTTCATAATAATTTATCTCACTTCCCTCCAGATTTTGAAATGAGCAAACTTAGAGTTACCCTTTGGGATATTGCTAGAGGCAAATATGACGCTATGGTCTCTAAATTAGAAAAAGTAACAAAGGTCTTGAAAGAAAAATCATCTGAAACACCTTTTGGAATTTATACCAATGAATTTTCTTCCACCCAGTCAGGGCAGGATTTATCGGTAGTCTATTTTTTTGATGATTTTGCATGGCTCGGAAAAGATCAAAAACTTAAAGAGAAATTTAATGAAGTTCATGGCTCTGGTTCCTTCGATTCATTTGTAACTGAATGGATGGATATTACCAATGGTGCCTCCCAGGAGGTTTGGATATACAACCAAAGTCTTAGTGGCATTGGACCACAGGTTACTACCTCTACCGAGGATTAGAAGAGTCTTAGCTACGATTAGAAAAGCCTGCCCAGAAATTATCAGGGCAGGCTTTTCTAATAACTTTTACATTTAGCATCTTCAATGCCATTCAAAGCATTCAAAATTAATTTTTGAAAAGTCTCCAGCATGAAAAGTAGAATTTAATTCCTGAAAAATTCAGAATTTCTTATCTTGTCAAAAATTAACAACCTATCATGTTTGAGTTTGACCAGGAAACCTGGATTTACTTCGCGCTCATAGCGGTTTTTCTCATTTACTTTATCTGGAATTCTCGAAGAGCCAAAAAGAAACGAAAAGCCCGTAAAAACAGGAATTTCAGAAGACGCTATATGGAACGTCGAAATCACGAAAAATCAGAAACCAATACATGATTTCTCTATCGGCATAAATCTTCGTTTTGTACCTTTGGAAAATAAATTACCATAGGCTACTTAAGGAAACAAAACATTTTTATGAAGATTTATACTAAAACCGGTGACAAAGGAACCACCGCTCTATTTGGAGGCACCAGGGTTCCAAAACATCACATTCGCATAGAAAGCTACGGCACAGTAGACGAGCTCAACTCACACATCGGACTTATTCGCGATCAGGATACCGGAGAGCACACCAAAAAAATATTAAGCAGAATTCAGGATAGGCTATTTACTATTGGCTCTACATTGGCTACAGATCCAGACAAACAAAAATTAAAGAGCGGCAAAGACCGACTAACAATTCCAAAAATTTCAGCTGAAGATATTTACCTGCTGGAGAAAGAGATGGATAAGATGAATGAAGAGCTTCCCGAAATGACTCATTTTGTGCTTCCGGGCGGTCACCAAAGCGTGTCATTCTGTCACATAGCTCGTTGCGTTTGCCGCCGCGCAGAGCGACTTGCCACCGCTTTATACGAAATTGAAGCTTTTGATGAAGCTGTATTGCAATACCTCAATAGACTTTCTGACTACCTATTTGTGCTGGCACGGATGTTGTCTAAAAGATTACAGGCCGAAGAGGTAAAATGGATTCCTGAGAAAGGATAAAACCTCAAGGTTAGCAAGAATTATCTATTACATTACCCAAGAGGAGCTTATGAGGAATTATGAATCAATAGTATTCTAATTTAATGACAAGCTCAGGAGCTTCTAAAACTCGATTTTGGAATAAAATTTATAACTTTTGCGTAAGTTCTTAACATTATTGATTAAATAATAGATTTTTTTCTTGGCTATTACCACAAAAAATTTATTTTTGCAAAAATAATAAACCTGATCAACCCATGTATTGGACTTTAGAATTAGCATCTTATTTAAGTGACGCCCCCTGGCCAGCAACTAAGGACGAGTTAATTGACTATGCGATTAGAACCGGTGCTCCGCTAGAAGTAGTAGAGAACCTGCAGGCAATTGAAGATGAAGGAGACTCGTATGATTCTATTGAGGAAATTTGGCCCGATTATCCAACTGATGATGATTATCTTTGGAATGAGGATGAATATTAAATAACAACACGCAAAAAATAGAAAAAAGTCTCCAAAGTGAGGCTTTTTTTTTGCGTACATTTAAACCCGTATTAAACAAAAACTATTATGAGTTTTTTAAATTCTGTATTAAAAGTATTTGTTGGCGATAAATCAAAAAAAGACGTCAAAGAAATACAACCCATAGTCGAAAAGATCAAGGCGCTGGAAGGTGAGTTTGAAGCCCTTTCTATAGACGAACTTAGAGCAAAAACTACAAGTTTTAAAGCGAAGATTGCTGAAGCTTTAAAAGATATAAACAAACAAATAGAGGAACTGGAAGCTGAGGCTGATGCCAGTGACGACATTACGCGAAAAGAAGATATTTATGCAGAGATTGATGCCCTTAAAGCTAAGTCTTATGAAATATCTGAAGGCGTCTTAAATGATATTCTTCCAGAAGCTTTTGCTACCGTGAAAGAAACCGCGAAACGTTTCTTCCACAACGAGCAACTTAAAGTTACAGCATCAGAATATGATCGTGAACTTTCTGGCGAGAAAGACTATGTAAATCTGGAGGGAGATCACGCTATTTGGAATAACTCCTGGGATGCTGCCGGTAAGCCGGTGACATGGGATATGATCCATTATGATGTTCAGCTAATTGGTGGTGTAGCAATGCACCAGGGTAAAATTGCAGAGATGCAGACCGGTGAAGGTAAAACCCTTGTGGCAACCTTACCAATGTATCTTAATGCGTTAACTGGTAACGGAGTACACCTTGTAACCGTAAACGACTACCTGGCAAAAAGGGATAGCGCCTGGATGGCCCCAATCTTTCAATTTCACGGTTTAAGCGTAGATTGTATAGATTACCACAGGCCAAATTCAGCTTCCAGAAGAAAAGCCTATAATGCCGATATTACCTACGGAACGAATAACGAGTTCGGTTTCGATTATTTGCGTGATAATATGTCTCATGCGCCAGACGATTTGGTGCAACGCCCGCATAATTTCGCCATCGTAGATGAGGTAGATTCGGTTTTAGTTGATGATGCTCGTACACCACTTATTATTTCGGGACCTATTCCAAAAGGAGATGTGCACGAATTTAATGAGTTAAAACCCGCAATTTCCAATATTGTAGAGTTACAACGTAAACATCTTACAAAGGTTTTTGCTGAAGCTAAAAAGCTAATCAAAGAAGGAAATACCAAAGATGGTGCTTTCTTATTACTAAGAGTTTACCGCGGACTTCCTAAAAATAAAGCATTAATTAAATTCCTGAGTGAAGAAGGTATAAAGCAACTACTGCAAAAGACCGAAAATCACTATATGCAGGACAATAACCGCGAAATGCCCAAAGTAGACGCGGATCTTTATTTCACTATTGAAGAGAAAAACAATCAAATAGACCTTACCGATAAAGGTATTGATTTCCTTTCTGCCGATGGAGATGCCGATTTCTTTGTATTGCCAGAAATGGGAATGGAGATCGCCAAAATCGAAAAAGAAGAACTTTCTAAAGAGGAAGAAGCCCAGAAAAAAGAAGAGCTTTTTAGAGATTACAGCGTAAAAAGCGAGCGTATTCACACCCTTCGTCAATTACTTAAAGCCTATACCCTATTTGAGAAAGATGACGAATATGTGGTAATGGATAACAAGGTGAAGATTGTAGATGAGCAAACCGGTCGTATTATGGATGGTCGTCGTTATAGCGATGGTTTACACCAGGCAATTGAAGCTACGGAAAATGTAAAAATTGAAGACGCGCCGCAAACTTTTGCAACGGTAACCCTTCAGAATTACTTTAGAATGTACAGCAAGTTATCGGGTATGACCGGTACGGCTGTGACCGAAGCTGGAGAATTCTGGGAAATCTATGAATTGGATGTAGTAGAAATTCCTACCAACCGCCCAATTGCAAGAAATGACAAAGACGATTTGGTTTACAAAACCAAACGAGAAAAATATAATGCTGTTATAGATCACGTTACAGATCTTTCTAATGCCGGAAGACCGGTACTTATTGGTACAACTTCGGTAGAAATTTCAGAATTACTTTCAAGGATGCTGAAATTAAGAAATGTTCCGCACAACGTGCTTAACGCGAAATTGCACAAAAGAGAGGCCGATATTGTTGCTGAAGCCGGTAAATCTGGTATTGTGACTATCGCCACTAACATGGCAGGTCGTGGTACCGATATTAAACTGAGCAAAGAAGTAAAAGAAGCCGGTGGTTTGGCTATTGTAGGCACTGAGCGTCATGATTCAAGACGTGTTGACCGGCAGCTAAGAGGTCGTGCTGGCCGTCAGGGAGATCCGGGAAGTTCTCAGTTCTATGTTTCTCTTGAAGACAACCTAATGCGTCTATTCGGCTCTGAAAGAATCGCCAAATTAATGGATAAAATGGGTCTTGAAGAAGGTGAAGTAATTCAGCATTCTATGATCTCTAAATCTATTGAACGAGCACAGAAAAAGGTAGAGGAAAACAACTTCGGAATAAGAAAGCGTTTGCTGGAATATGATGATGTGATGAATGCGCAACGTGAGGTAATTTACAAACGCCGTTATCACGCTTTGTTTGGCGACAGGCTTAAGGTTGATATCGCCAATATGATCTTTGATACTTCTGAAGCGATTACCGAGAACAATAAAGTTGCCCAGGACTATAAGAATTTTGAATTTGAACTAATTAGGTATTTCTCTATGAGTGCCCCGGTTTCAGAAGAAGAATTCGAAAAAATGGGCGTTCAAAAAATTGCCGGAATTGTTTACAAAGAAGCCTACAAGCATTACCAGCAAAAAATGGAGCACAGTGCCTCCAGAGCATTCCCGGTAATTAAGCAGGTTTATGAAGATGAAAGTAACAATTTTGAAAGAATTTCGGTTCCGTTTTCAGATGGGCAAAAAACACTCCAGGTAGTTACTAATCTTGAAAAAGCATACGAAACCGAAGGTGTTCAGTTAGTCAAAGATTTCGAGAAGAATATTAGTCTTGCTATTATAGATGATTCCTGGAAAACTCACCTTCGAAAAATGGATGAGTTAAAACAGAGCGTTCAGTTAGCTGTTCACGAGCAAAAAGATCCATTATTGATCTATAAATTTGAAGCTTTTGAATTGTTTAAAGCTATGTTGGATCACGTAAATCGCGATGTGATTTCTTTCCTTTTCAAAGGCGAAATTCCTGAAGGAAATGTTTCGAACATTCACGAAGCAAGACAACGTAAAAAAGAGAAGGTAGAAACACAGAAGGAAGAAATTCCTAATATAGATGAAAGAGCCGCCCAAAGTCGTGCTGCAGGTAATACGCAACAGCAACGCAGACCGCAGGTAACTGAAACCATTACAAGAGACCAACCTAAAATTGGCCGTAATGATAAAGTGACCATTAAAAATGTAATGAGTGGTGAAAATAAAACCTTGAAGTATAAACAAGCGATTCCGCTTATTGAAAAAGGAGATTGGGTGGTAGTAAACCAATAATCTAATTTCAATTCTTTAAAAAAGGCTTGTCTAAAATTCCGAAATTTGGAAGCTTTTAGACAAGCCTTTCTTTTTTCGCCTATTTTTTTGAGTAAATTAGCTTTTCAACTAATCAATCAAAAAAATGAAAAATTATCAGATAGAAATAAAGTGGGGCGTAATCTTCTTCGTCATCTCTTTACTCTGGATGTATTTTGAAAAACTAATGGGTTGGCACGATGTTCTAATTGCAAAACACCCTATTTTCTCCAATTTTTTCGGCTTAATCGCAATCGGCGTTTACTTATTCGCCATCCATGATAAAAGAAAGAATTTCTTCCGCGGAAAAATGAGCTGGAGACAGGGCTTTATTTCTGGAGTTATTTTAAGTATTGTTATCGCCCTACTCTCTCCAATTGGCCAATTAATTACTCACTATCTTATCTCACCGGAGTTCTTTGAAAATGCCATAGAAAGCAGCGTAGAAAGAAATGCTATGCAACAAAAAGATGCTGAAGCTTATTTTAATCTAAGCTCATACATAGTACAGTCTATTGCAGGTGCCTTAATGTTTGGGGTTGTAACCGCGGCAATAGCGGCACTTATTTTAAAGAAAAAGTAACTAGGAATTTCTTAGTTTGAGCAAGTAATTGGGGTCTGGGCAATTTTGCAAATAAAAATCCAGGTCCCTTCTTGAAGTTACCCCCGGAAAATCTCCAATTTTTTCCTCGAGCTCTTCTATTATCTGAAAGTGTAAATGTGGTGCATAATCTCCATTTTCTTCCGCAGTTCCCAATTGACCTATTTTCTCTCCTTTTTTAATGGGAGTTCCGGGCTCTAAATTTTCTAAAGAAGCCCTACTTAAATGTCCATAAAGAGAATAGAATTTCTTCTCTTCAAATTTATGTTCCAAAATAATTGTTGGCCCGTAATCGCCAAAATTGGTATTATCATTAAAACTGTGAACTCTACCATCCAAAACCGCCAAAACATCGGTATAGGCATCAGCCCAGAAATCCAGCCCTAAATGAATGTTCCTATTAGTGTCTTCATCTTCTGAAGCTGTAAAAAGATCACTTCTTTTATACAATTTTCGAACTTCAGAATAACCGCCAAAAGCGACTTTTTTTCCGAAGGCATTTAAATATTCAGCTATATAATCAGAAAAAGCCCGGGAGGAAGATATATCTACTTTCCCGAGCTCTACATTATCCTCAGATAAATCTATTATTATATAATCCTCTTCCCTTAAGTTCACATCTAAAACCTGGGTAAACCCAGAAGTTAGCTGCGCAAGAAATTCAGAAAAATTGGTGGTTCCCATAAGCGATCTTCCAAACGATTTTGCCGTTTGCGAATCGCAAATTACAGTTTGAAATCTAATTTAACAAGACTTCGCTAAAATTAGCTTTAATACTAATATTTCCACCTGCATCCTTTGACTTATAATAACCGCTTACTTTTTTATTATCGTAGGACTCGCTGCTTGTTAACTTTAAAGCATTAGGATGCTTAATATCACTCTGAGTACCGCTATATATAAAATTAAAAGCCGAAGATGGCAGACCTAATTCCAGATCGCTATTCTCTAAATTTATATCCAGGTTTTTAAAATTAGGACCGACACTTGCGATATTCAATTCACCAAAATTTCCCGATAAAATCCCGGTATCCTCCAGCTCGTTGATATTCACATTACTTGAATTGGAAGTGAGCTTAATGCTCCTAACTTTATTAATTTTAAAGTCCTTTACATACTTTGCATCCATAATCCCATAAGACCAGTAGTTGATATCCACGGGCGTGTAGGCTGCTTCCACATTGGTATTTTTCCCTTTTATCCTATCGGCATTAAGTTTACTGTGAGAAAGATCGGCTCGTAAATTATTAGTTGTTCCCGAAAGTTTAACCTCTCCGTGACGAACATCAAGCTTAAGTTTCCCGTTTTTTGGCATTTTCACCTTAATGGTCTTTTTAGCCTTAGAATTACTTAAACCTATCACTTTACTTTTTCCATTTTCGCCTTCTCCAAAACGAGCTTCCATTTGTGCGCCAAAAGATTCACCCCAGGCTTCCATATCTTTCCCAAAGCTTTCTGCCCATTTCTCCATAGATTTTTCCAACTCTTCCTCATTTATTTCCATTTTCATTTCAAAATTCTTCTCCCATTTCTCAGCGTTTTTCTCAAACTGGCTAGCCCATTTTTCCATAGATTTTTCAAAATCATCCCCAAAATTAGCTTCTATCTCTTTTTCGAACTTTGCAAGATATTCGTCGCCGTCTTTCTGATAAGCTTCATAATCAAATTTAATTTTTCCCATTTTCTCACTAAATTCTGGAGGAAGGGGCGCTCCCATACTTTCACCCATGCTCTCTCCCATACTTTGCATCAAGGGAGTTACCAGGTTATTCATTAGCGGCTCCAACATTTGCGGAAGACTAGCCAAAGGCTTTTCGAGTCCACTTAGATCTATATCTCCGTTCCATTGCATACCGCCACCGGAAGAAATATTAACTGTAGCAGTATTTCCTGAAGTATTTAATTCCCAGGCAGCCAGTAACTCTTCCTTCATTTCTTTATCAAGCTCACCGGTTTCTAAAGTGGCTTCTATTTGAACTTCATTTTTATCCCAGTAATCTACCACGATATTGGTATGGCTGGCATCTATTTTCACTTCTACATTATCGGAAGTTTTATAAGTTTTATTCAACTTACTGGTTTGGGCACCAAGCATTACCGGAAGGCAAAGTGCTAGTGCGAACATTAAATTATACCTCGTAGTTTTCATATTCTTTATCTTGTGATTGATTGATTTCTTTTAATTTATTCTTAAGCTTATACAGTAAATCCAGTCTTAATTGAAGGTTTGCGATCATTGCCCCTAAGGTTTCCTCGTTTGGACCCGTCTCTTTTATTTCTATGTTTAAGCGTTGATATTCTTTATCTAACTCTGCCATTTGTTTCATAAAAGAATCTATAAGCGCTTTATTCTCAGGGGTAATATTGATCTTGGAAAGTTCAATATTGAGACTTGCCATATAATAATCTTCAATTTTCTTGAATTCCGGAGAAACTTCACTTAGTTGAAAACTATTTTCAGAAGGTTCTAATTTATCCTCTTTTTCTACCGAAGTTTCTTCAGTAGGAGTATCGACTAGCGAAGGCTCATTATTGAAGTTTTCTCCTCCTGAATTCAGAAAAAAGAATCCTACCCCCAGCGCTACAACTAGTACAGCCGCGATCTTTATAAAAAAGAAAGAATTATGTTCTTTTTCTTTAGGAGCCTCTTTTTCAAGACGATCTTCAAATCGTTTTTGGTGTCCTTTGGGTAATGTATTGGGTTTGGGCTCCTTTTCATTTTTAAATATTTCCCTAATATCCTGTGCCATTTTTTATAGTCTTTAATTCTTGCTGCAATTTTTTCTTACCTCTGTGTACTAAAGTCCGTGAGGCTACCGAACTAATATTTAAAATCTCTGAAATTTCTTCGTGATCATAACCTTCCATTAAGAACAACATCAAGGGATATTTATATTTTTCCGGAAGATTTTCTATACTTCGCTTTATTTCTTCCATCCCAATGCCATCATCTACCTGCCAATTATCATCCTCATCGGCACTGCTTAATACCTGTTCGTTTATGGCCACTAACTCCATTTTTTTCGCCTTTAACTTATCGATGCATTTATTAATTACAATGCGTTTAAGCCAGGCGCCAAAAGTGACTTCTCCTGTAAATTGTTGCAGTTTAGCAAAGGCTTTTATAAAAGCTTCCTGCATCGCGTCTTCCGCTTCGTACGGGTCTTTCAAAAATCGTAAAGCCACATAATGCATACCCTGACAGTATTGATTATAGAGCTTAAGCTGCGCCCTGCGATCATTATTTTTACAGGCTTCTATTAATTTATGCTGTATCATTTTTGATGGTTGATTTCACCCCAATAAAAGGGATTTGATATTCTGGATACAAGCAGCGAAAAATTTTGGTTGGTTATCAAAACACTCGGCTTTTACCAGCTTGGTT
>Ga0102925_1002377_pt1 | contig 10374 bp, 6 predicted proteins | sample SalPonR1_A_D1_MG_FD_78216 | JGI IMG/M metagenome (GOLD analysis project Ga0102925, IMG submission 78216) | Salt pond soil microbial communities from South San Francisco under conditions of wetland restoration - Salt Pond MetaG R1_A_D1_MG | ecosystem: Environmental > Aquatic > Marine > Intertidal... | reverse complement strand
CCCGCCGTCTCGTCACCCTCGCCGCCGATGATCGTGATGGTGCCGGTGTCGGTCTCACCGAGATCCGTCAGAATAAACACATCGTCCCCGCCGCCGCCCGCGGCACTGTCGCCCTGGCTCACGTTGATCGTGTCGTCGCCGTCTTGCCCGAATAGCTGATCATTTTCGGTGCCGCCGGATATCAGGTCATCGTCGGCCCCGCCGAAGATCGTGTCGCTGCCCGCATCGCCTTGCAGTGTGTCATTGCCGGTATCGCCGATGATCTCGTCATTGCCATCGCCGCCGCTGATCAGGTCCGCGCCACCTGTGGCCCCGACGTCATCGCCATCGAGCACGTCATTGCCCGCGCCGCCCGAGATCGTGTCAGAGCCGTCCTGACCGAAGATCGTGTCGTCGCCTGTTCCACCTGACAGCCCGTCATTGCCGCCACCGGCCAGAATGGTGCCGCCAGTGGACGACAGGGTGATGGTGTCGCCGAAATCCGAACCGATCACATTCTGGAAGTTGCTGATCACATCGCCATCGGCATCAGAGCCAAAGGCGGTATCGGTTTCCAGATTGACGGTGAAGGAACCGACTGAGGCGGAGTAATCCAGCGTGTTGCTGCCGGTGCCGCCATCCATCGTATCGGCGCCGGTGCCGCCCGCAATGGTGTCGTCGCCCGCGCCCCCGTTCAGGATGTCGTTGCCTGCGCCGCCATCCAGGATGTCGTTGCCGTCCCCGGCATTGACCGTGTCACTGCCGACCCCGGCAAGGATTGTATCATCGCCCGCTCCTGCCTCGACGCTGTCATCATTGTTTCCAGCAAGGTTGTCATTGGCGTCGATGCGGTCGCCGTCGGGGTCGCCGATATAGTCGATGTCGATGAGTTCGCCCGCTGCCGTGCCTTCGACGATCCCGTTGAGAGTGACATCGAGCACAAGATTGTCGAGGGCGATGCCTGTCAGGCTGTTCAGCGCCCCGGCGTCGCTGGTGGTGGACAGCGACAGGCTGCTGGTCGTCTCGGTCGCGGTAAAGGTGAAAGTCACTGTCTGCCAGTAGGGGGCGGATTGACCGGTGCTGTCCAGCGGGATTGTCAGCGTCTGCGTGCCGATCGTGGCGCTCAGGTTCGTGGCGCCCGCCTGATTGGTGGTGCCGTTCGAATCGTTGACGTAGAAATCGAAGGAGAACGTATAGTCCTGCCCCGCGACCACCGATGTGTTGAGCGTGGTGGAGAGCGATTCACGTGCCGTGCCGCCATTTCCGAACAGGGTGATGTATCCGCTACCGCCAGAGGCATCGAGGTCGGCCGGCATCCAGCCTGCGTTCGCCCATTCGAAATTTCCGTCGGTCTGCAGATCGGGCGAGCCCGAGGCAATGCTCCAGCCGGAGGGGGCCTGGGATGCACCTGTGGCCGTGTTGGTTTCAAAAACACCGTTCGTGATATGGTTTGCCATCGTTAATCTCGCACTCGTTCAAAGTCGATCGTTACCAGCGTTACCTATGGGGCAGGCGTTGCCCTGAGCTGACAGGGGCGCGCCCGCCTTGGCGCCGTATCCATACGGACGGGCGTTGTCACGGTGCAGGGCACCTCCCTAACGGCCTGTCGGGAGGCTGCGTTTCAGCCCTGTGCATTCTGAAGGGATCGGCATACTTGCTCATTTTCATCGTACTCAACACTCGACTTGGCCAGGCCCCGAAGGTAGGCGAAATGTCTGGTCATCGGATTAATCGTCCTGTCTGGCGGGTCTTTGGTCGTAATCCGGCATTTTCACGGCAACCCGGACGGCCGCTTCTGGTCCTCGCTCACCCACAGGGCTGCAACAGCCGTGCCTCGTGGCGTTTCAGGCACGGGCGTGCCGTGGGGCCATAGGATTCGGGATGACTGCGCAATAGAGGGAAAATGCGGAACATTTCCTCGCGGGACTGATCAGAAATCGCGGCCAGCCCGACATCGCCTGCGTGAAAACTCTCGGTTGCGGCGCCCTCGGCATAGATCACTTCGTGGCGATCGAGCATGACGTGGATATAGGTGACCTCGGCCTGGGGTGCCTCGGTGACGTCGCGCCCATCCACCAGGTGTTTGGCCGAGACCAGCACCTCGTCGCAGCCGAACAGCAGTTCCGCCTTGTAGCCGGTGAACAGGAACCTGTGTTGCGGCGAGACCAGAAGCGGCCTGGTCGCCCCGTCGAGCACATGCGCGGCCACGTGGATCGGGGCAAAGCGCTCGATCCCGGGCACCGTGCGACTGCCGGTCCAGCGCACCGGTTGCGGGCCGTTGTCGCGGGTGATGACCAGATCGCCCGCCCTCAGGCTCTCGACACGGCGCAGACCGCGCGGCGTCAGGATGCGCGCGCCGGGGGTAAAGCAGATGATGTTCTCGATTTCCGAGAAATTGACCAGGGTGCCATCAGGTGTTGTGAAAAACCCGGACAGGCCGCCCGCGGCATCGTCCTCATTTGTGAAGGTGATGTCGGTGTTGCCGACATCGGGCGTGAGAAACAGCGTATCGCCATTGGTCTCGTTGCCCTCGCCCCCGCTGAGCGTGATGGTTCCACCCGGTGTCGCGTAGTCCTCGAGTACAAAAAGATCGTCGCCATCGCCGCCGAATAGTGTATCGCCCTGACCGATGGTGATCGTGTCGTCCCCCCCACCGCCGAAGACGAGGTCGTTGCCTGCGCCGCCATCAAGCACATCGTCGCCTGCAGTCGTCTCAACCCCAAGGATGAGCGGGCTGGCGTCAAGGCTGCTCGCCGTGCCGCCTGGGGGTGTCACCGTGCCCGAGAGCACCTGCCCACCGGCATTTTCCCAGACCCGCACCTCGATAGTGTAGACTTGGTTGGCCTCTAGCGTAACGTCGCCGAACCGCTCTGTCGGGGCCTGATGAAAGTCGTTGTTGAGATACGGCAGGTCGCCACCGGTCTGGTTGCTAAACGTAACCGGGTTGCCTTGTGCATCGAAGATCCGGATGGTCGAGCCGTCATCCGAGGTGGTGGTGAAACGATATGTGCCTGCCTCTGGTGAAAACAGGGTGGAGGTGAAGATCACCCCGAAATCATTGGGGTCGGCCTGGCCTGTCGCGGCCTGCCCAAGGGCATTGATCGCAAGCGTATCTTGCACCCCGGATCCCGCCAGCGTGCCGTTTTCTATGGTAAAGGCCTGTCCGTCGGCGGAGGTGAAATTCTGTGTGTAGACCTCGTAGGACCAGCGGCCCGAGGCCCCGTCGCCGTAGATCGTGTCGGCCCCGTTGCCGCCCAGGGCAGTGTCATTGCCCGCCCCGCCTGCCACCGTATCGTTGCCGCCGCCACCCAGCAGGCTGTCATTTCCGGCACCGCCGAGGATCGAATCGGCCCCGGTGCCGCCAGACACCGTGTCATCGCCCAGCCCCGCAAGGACCGTGTCATTTCCCGCACCCGCTTCGATACTGTCCGCGTTTCCGCCGCCCGGGGCATCGTCATTGTCCACCCTGTCCGAACCATTGGCGACGGGTTCGGTATAGCTCGCGTCGATCTGGTCGTTTCCGCCGGTGCCTTGCACGATGCCGTCGTCGATACCGATATCCTGCCGGTCGGGATTGAGACCGCTGAAGTTCGACCCGACCAGCGAGGTGAGGTTGAGCGATTCTATCGGCTTGTCCGCGAGCGCCGCCGCATCGGCGTTGGCCGAGAATGGAGGTGCGAGGAACAGGTTGCCATCGGTGTCCTGTAACACGATGGCCAGAATGCTCGCGCTGGTACCATCGGTGTAGGTGATCGATGCGTTGTAAGTGGCCACCCCGTCAAAGGTATAGGTCTGTGACCCGCTCCCGATGTCGGTGATGAACTGATCGTTCGACAGGGAGTTGTTCATGTCGAGCGCACCGCCGGTGCCGCCATTGTCGATGGTGGTCGCGCGCGTGACCTGTTGATACAAAGGCGCCGCACCCGATCCGAACGTGGTGTTCTCGAAGAGGTTGGCACCTTCGGCGATCGTGTTGCCCTCGGTCGGGTCTAGCACGAGGCCGGATGAGCCCAGGTATATCCAGTTGAATGTCGTCGGCATTGCACCCACACCGTTTTGTTTCCAAAATGGATACACAGCGTCTGCGGCGGCAATTGGCGGGGTTTTTGGTAAATTTGAGACAGAATGGGGCGAAACCCGGGCTTTTCACGCTCAGGGTTGTGTCGGCTTACCTTAGGTAACCGCGTGGCGTGTCCGATACTCTGGAACGTCCCAGGTTCGGTTCTGCATCACGTCTGTCAGGGTGTGGATGGCGGTCTCGACGTCCTCATCCGAAATGTAGAGCGGGGTGAAGCCGAATCGAATGATATCCGGGGCGCGGAAGTCGCCGATCACGCCGCGCGCGATCAGGGCCTGCATCGCGGCATAGCCCTCGTCAAAGCGGAACGACACCTGAGAGCCGCGCCGTGCCGGGTCGCGCGGACTGGCCAGGCGCAGCATCGGGCAGGCGGCCTCGACCCCGGTGATGAACATCTCGCTGAGTTCGATGGAGCGGGCGCGCAGATCGTCCATGTCCACCGCGTTCCAGACATCGAGCGCCGCATCCAGAGCCGCCATGGCCAGCACCGGCGGCGTGCCGACGCGCATCCGCTCGATGCCCGCGCCGGGGCGATAGGCGGGCTCGAACGCGAATGGCGCGTCATGGCCGAGCCAGCCGGAGAGCGCGGGAAAGGCTGTCCCGGCGTGGCGCGGGGCGACATAGATGAATGCGGGCGCGCCGGGGCCGCCATTGAGATATTTATAGGTGCAGCCCACGGCGAAATCCGCGCCCGCGCCCGCCACATCGACCGGCAGCGCGCCCGCGCTATGCGCCAGATCCCAGATCGTGACCGCCCCGGCGGCATGGGCGCGCGCGGTCAGGTCCGCCATGTCGTGCAGCCGACCGCTGCGGTAATCCACCTCGGTGATCAGCGTTACCGCGACCTCGTCGGTGATGGCCTCCGCCACCTCTTCGGGGGCGACGACGCGCAATTCATGGCCCCGGTCCAATGCGCGGATCAGCCCCTCGGCCATGTAGAGATCGGAGGGAAAATTGCCGCTGTCACTTAGGATCACACGCCGGTCGGGCCGCATCTCGAGTGCCGCCGCGAGCGCCTGATAGACCTTGATCGACAGCGTATCACCCAGCACCACATGGCCCGCCTCCGCCCCGATCAGCCGCGCGATGCGGTCGCCGATGTCCCGCGGCTGCGCCATCCATCCCGCCCGGTTCCAGCCGGTGATCAGCATCTCGCCCCATTCGTCCTGCATCGCCTGTGCCATACGGTCGCGCGCGGCGCGGGGCAGCGGGCCGAGCGAATTGCCGTCGAGATAGACCAGACCCTCGGGCAGGTGGAACATGGCGCGCGTGGCGGTGAAATCGGTCATGTTGCTCTCCTCAGACCTGCCCGCCCGCGATCTCGATGGTCTGACCGTTGACGCTCTGCGATCCCGGTCCGCACAGCCAGAGAACGGCCTGTGCCACCTCTTCGGGGGCGATCAGCCGGTTGTGGCGGTTTGCGCTGACCATAATGGCGCGGGCGTCATCGGTTGAGACGCCCGCGCGCTCGGAAATGGCGGTGACATTGCGGCTGACGATCTCGGTATCGACATAGCCCGGGCAGATCGCGTTGAAGGTCATCGGCGTGCCGAGATAATCCTCGCTCAGGGCCCGGATCAACCCGATCATCCCGTGCTTGCTGGCACTATAGGCCGAGGCGCCCTTCAGCCCCTTGAGACCGGCAATCGAGGAAATCGCGATGACCCGGCCCCAGTCGGTCTTGCGCATGTCAGCGAGACACTCGCGCACCGTGTAAAAGGCCCCGTCGAGATTGGTGGCCATCATCTGCCGCCAGAACGCCGCATCGGTCTTGTGCAGGGCGCGGCCCTCGGCGATGCCGGCATTGGGGATGCAGATCTGCACCGGGCCGCGCGCCCTCACGGCGGCGGCGACACCTTCGACAACCTGCGCCTCCTCGGTGACATCCATTGCCAGCGGATGCAGGCCGCCGCCCGCAACCGCGTCGAGCACGCCCACGCGCCGCCCGGTGATCGTGACCTCTGCCCCCTCTGCCGCAAGCGCGCGGGCAATCGCCAGACCGATGCCGCTGCCGCCGCCGGTGATCAGCGCGTGTTTACCACCAAGTGTCATGTTGCCTCCCTTGTTTCAGGCGCTACTGTAGCGACGCGCCCGAGGGTGACAACCGCAGAGAAAAGGATGCCGTGCGAATGCTCAAATGGATCGACATGCCGCCGGTCTGGCTATTGGCGTTTCTTGTCGTCGCGTGGGCGCAGGCCACGCATTACCCTATGGCGCTTGGCTTCGGTGAGACATGGGCCGACCTTCTCGGGGGGCTCCTGGTGGGGGGCGGTCTGCTCCTCATCGTGATGGCGGCGATGGAATTCCGGCGCTACAAGACCACCATCGTGCCGCATGAGACGCCCGAGCGCCTGATCCAGTCCGGGATCTTCAAGCGGTCACGTAATCCGATCTATCTGGGGGATGCGCTGATCCTCGCCGGGCTGATCCTGCGATGGGACGCAGTTCTGTCGCTGCCGCTGATTCCCGTCTTCGTCTGGGTGATCGAAAAACGCTTTATCATTCCCGAAGAGAACCGCATGCGCCGCACATTCCGCATGGAATTCGCCCGATATTGCGAAAAAACCAGACGTTGGGTGTAGAAACCGCGACAATCTTGATATCGCCACTCGTCAAATAGTGTGAAATAACGACCTTCGGGAAAACGAAACCGGCATGCGGCTTCGGCGCTGCCATAAGAACACGTGATCTGCCAAGGGGGGACACAGATTTGAAGATCGGAACGCCAAAGGAAGTGCTAGACGGCGAGAACCGGGTGGCGATGACGCCCGACTCGGCCCTGCAATTGCAAAAACTCGGCTACGACTGCGCCATCGAGGCCGGGGCCGGAACCGCTGCGGGTTTCTCGGATGCCGCCTACAAGGAGGCCGGTGTCGAGGTGATCAAGAGCGCGGCACAGCTCTACAAGGCCGCCGATGTGGTGGCCAAGGTGCGCCCGCCCACCGAGACCGAGGCCAAGCGCCTGCGCGAGGGGCAATTGCTGATCTCCTTCTTCTGGCCCGCGCAGAACGAAGAGCAGATGAAGACGATTGCCGACAAGGGCACGTCTGTCATCGCGATGGACATGGTGCCGCGCATTTCCCGCGCGCAGAAAATGGACGCGCTCAGCTCCATGGCCAATATCGCGGGCTATCGCGCCGTGATCGAGGCGGGCAATAACTTTGGCCGGTTCTTCACCGGTCAGATCACTGCCGCAGGCAAGGTGCCCCCCGCCAAGGTTCTGATCGTCGGCGCGGGCGTGGCGGGTCTGGCCGCCATCGGCACCTCGACCAGCCTCGGCGCGATCACCTACGCGTTCGACGTGCGCCCCGAAGTGGCCGAACAGGTCGAATCGATGGGTGCGGAATTCGTCTATCTCGATTTCGAGGAAGAGCAGCAGGACGGCTCGGCTTCGGGCGGCTATGCGTCGGTCTCCAGCCCCGAATTCCGCGAGGCGCAGCTTGCCAAGTTCCGCGAACTGGCCCCCGAGGTCGATATCGTCATCACAACCGCCCTCATTCCCAACCGTGAAGCGCCCGAGCTCTGGACCGAGGATATGGTCAAGGCGATGAAGCGCGGCTCGGTGATCGTCGATCTGGCCGCCGAAAAGGGCGGCAACTGCAAGATGACGGTGATGGACGACAAGATCGTCACCGACAATGGCGTGACGATCATCGGCTATACCGATTTCCCCAGCCGGATGGCGACGCAGTCTTCGACGCTCTATGCCACCAACATCCGCCACATGATGACGGACCTCACGCCCGAAAAGGACGGACAGGTCAATCACGACATGGAGGATGACGTGATCCGGGGCGCGACGGTGACCCATGCGGGCGAGGTGACCTTCCCGCCACCACCGCCCAAGGTTGCGGCCATCGCTGCGCAAAAGCCCAAGGAAAAGGCCAAGGAGCTGACGCCTGAGGAGAAGCGCGCGCAGGAAATCGCGGCCTTCAAGGCGCAGACCAAGAACCAGGTCACGCTGCTCACGGTCGGGGCGGTGCTGCTGCTGGCCGTGGGTCTGGTGGCTCCTGCCAGCTTCATGCAGCATTTCATCGTTTTCGTACTGTCGGTCTTTGTCGGCTTCCAGGTAATCTGGGGCGTCAGCCACAGCCTTCATACGCCGCTGATGGCGGTCACGAACGCGATCTCTTCGATTATCATCCTCGGCGCGCTGATGCAGATCGGATCAAGCTCGATCCTGATCACCATCCTCGCCGCTGCGGCGGTGTTCATGGCCTCGATCAACATCATCGGCGGCTTCCTCGTGACACGGCGCATGCTCGCCATGTTCCAGAAATCCTGATCGGAGGCGACAATGGATTACGGATTTACCATTGCGGCCTACGTGGTCGCGGCGATTCTCTTCATCCTCAGCCTCGGCGGTTTGAGCGGGCAGGAAAGCGCCAAGCGCGCCGTCTGGTACGGCATCACCGGCATGGCCATCGCGGTCATCGCCACGCTGATCGGACCGGGGCAGGGGCTGTGGCTCCTGTCGCTGATCCTGATCGCGGGCGGGGGCCTGATCGGCTATCAGCTGGCCACGCGGGTGCAGATGACGCAGATGCCCGAACTTGTGGCGATCATGCATTCGTTGGTCGGCCTCGCAGCGGTCTTCGTGGGCTTCAATGCCGATATCGAGCTGACACGCGTTGCGGCGGCCTTTGCCGATGAAGGCTTTGCCTTCCCGCGCCCCGAGACGGCGCTGGCCGAGGCCACGGCCTTTGCCAAGACCTTCTCCGGCTTTGCCGCCATCGTGGCCAAGAAGACCGCGGTCGAGGTCAGCATCCTGCGGGTCGAACTGGTGCTTGGCGTGTGGATCGGTGCCGTGACGTTTACCGGCTCGGTCATTGCCTATGGCAAGCTGGCGGGCAAGGTCGACTCGGCCGCCAAGAAATTGCCCGGCGGGCATATGCTCAATGCCGCTGCGGCAGGCCTGTCTCTGATCTTTGCCGCGATGTATCTGGGCGGGGCCGGCATCTGGACGCTGGTGGCGCTGACGCTGCTGGCGCTCTTCATCGGGTATCACCTGATCATGGGGATCGGCGGCGCGGACATGCCCGTGGTGGTCTCGATGCTCAACAGCTACTCGGGCTGGGCGGCAGCGGCGATCGGGTTCAGCCTTGGCAACGACCTCTTGATCGTGGTCGGTGCGCTTGTCGGCTCCTCGGGTGCGATCCTGAGTTATATCATGTGCAAGGCGATGAACCGTCAGTTCGTCAGCGTGATCCTCGGCGGCTTTGGCGGCGCGTCGGGCCCGGCGGCGGAGATCGAGGGCGAGCAGGTCGCCATCGACGCCGACGGTGTGGCCACCGCGCTCAACGAGGCGGATTCGGTCATCATCGTGCCGGGCTACGGCATGGCAGTGGCGCAGGCACAGGGCGCGGTGAGCGAGATCACCAACAAGTTGCGCGCGAAGGGCAAGAACGTGCGCTTTGCCATCCACCCGGTCGCCGGGCGTCTGCCGGGGCACATGAACGTGCTCTTGGCCGAGGCCAAGGTGCCATACGACATCGTCATGGAGATGGAGGAGATCAACGAGGATTTCCCCGACACAGACGTGGTGATCGTCATCGGTTCCAACGACATCGTCAACCCGGCGGCACAGGACGACCCCAACTCTCCGATCGCCGGAATGCCGGTTCTGGAAGTGTGGAAGGCCAAGCAGGTGTTTGTCAGCAAGCGCGGTCAGGGCACCGGCTATTCCGGTATCGAGAACCCGCTGTTCTTCAAGGAGAACACCCGCATGTTCTACGGCGATGCCAAGGACAGCATCTCGAGCCTGCTGAGCAAGGTGGACTGACGCACGCGTTGATACGCGACCGAGACGGGGCGTCCTGCGGGGCGCCCCTTTTCGTATCGGCGGTCGAGACTGTAAGGCGCTCGCCAAGGTTCGCAGACGGACGGGATTGCCGCACGCATGGGGCGCATGAGGCGCGGAACAGGCGCGGATCGTGTCGGTAGGCCAGAATGGGCCTGTGCGTGCGATAAAAACCTTTCATTTGCACGCTGATCGGGCCGCTTGACGACGAGTTCCGGCCTCCACGAGTTAGAGCATCAGTGCTGTTTGGCGCGGCGGCCCCTTGGATCAAGGCATCCGGCCCCGCGGCTGTCGCAACGGCGCGCCGTCATTTGCCGACAATGGTCATCCCTGCGCCATGCTCTGGCCAGAAACCGCGCTTACCGCTGGAGCCCATGCAATGGAAAAGGTGGCCGTTGTTCCGGCCGGGGGATGTAGCCCTATGTTGAAAAGTATCGTCGCGCTGTCTTTCGCGATCCTCCTGCCGAGGATCCTTTTGATTCCGGTCTTCGTGATCATGCTTGGCCTTGCGATGCTG
>Ga0102925_1002373_pt1 | contig 10378 bp, 7 predicted proteins | sample SalPonR1_A_D1_MG_FD_78216 | JGI IMG/M metagenome (GOLD analysis project Ga0102925, IMG submission 78216) | Salt pond soil microbial communities from South San Francisco under conditions of wetland restoration - Salt Pond MetaG R1_A_D1_MG | ecosystem: Environmental > Aquatic > Marine > Intertidal... | reverse complement strand
CGCCTTCTCCAAGGGCAAGCCTGGTACCTACCGAACGCATGCCTAAATTATGACTGGATACAACTTCCAATTCTTCAACATCTTTATAGTATATGGCCAGTTCGCCTCCGGTAACTCCAAGCAATGAAACGGTACGTTCGACTACCGAATCCAAAAGATTTTTAAGTTCAAGTTTGGAAGACAGGTCCGTCATAGTATCCAGCAGCGCTTTTTGCTCATCTGCTCTTCTTTTTTCCGATTCGAACAGGCGGGCACTTTCCAGGGCAATGGCAGCGCTGTTTGCCATTCTTTTCAGCATGTCTACATGGTGACTGGAAAAAGCATGCTCCCTGTCGATGTTTTGAAGGCTTACGTAGCCGTTTATCCGCTCTCCCAACAAAAGCGGCGCAAACAGCATAGACTTCGGGAATTTGGTTCCGGGTACCGGTTCCGCAGGTTTACCGGTAATTTTTGCGAACTTTTCTTCGGCATCTTCATTGATCAGAATCAATTCTTTTGTGCGGATCAATTTTCTGCGCAGGTCATCAATCGGGCGGGGAGGGGAGCTGATCAGCTGCTGATTTTCATAGATATACCTGAACTGTTCTTCTGCTTTCTTATGGTCGAAGGTTGATATGGTAACCGCCTGAACATCAAAAATATCCCGGATGTAGTTACCGACTAAGCGGTAGATCACACCGGTTTCAACACCTTTTAGCAAAGCTTCCTGCACGATATTTATTACCGTCAATTCAGCTTCATGCCGGATCAGCGCCTGGGCAGCTTCGCCTAACTCTATTTGATTTTGCTCAGATGATTTCAAGCTTAAGCAAGTCCTCTTCCATTATTTTATCAATTGGCACCATCAACTTTGCTACTCTGCTTTTGTTTTTTTGCCTACACACAATGCACTGCTTGGTGCAACTTTGTGCAGTACAGATATTTCATGAATGCCGGTTAACACCCTCAGGCTTCTAATTAAATCTGACCGATAGGAACTATACGCCGGAAATCTGCTGCTCATGCGCTTTGGCTCTCTCTTCCTGCACCTGTTCTCAGGTCCAAAAACAGACAGTACAGTTTCCCCTAAATTTCATTTCTTTTACTACAGCCACTCTATATTCGTGTTGAACCCCTACAGCTATAAGCAAACACATATAATTTATTAGCTTATAGCTAAATATATAGCTCAATATACTCTATCTTCTCATAAATGCTAGTTTTGCAGCTTATTTTTTATCAATTTTTTTGAAGTTGCACGGCGGGATGGTACTGCGATCACAGTATTTTTCTGAGTCTTAATTATCTTTGTGCGACACAGCTGCCACGCAAGTGATGCCGGGTTTTCTTCGCCACTTGTTTTCCGGACTCCTATAATATGTTGGTTATTATTAATTTACGGGAAAGGATTCTATATGGACCGTTCTTTAAAGTGCGTATTCCCCTTCACGTCGAAGTGACTGATACCATGGTCGATGGTCTCTAATCCGAATCGGTTATTCAGGTAATCGATGGCCCGGTACATTCGGCGAATTCTGGGATTTTCCTGAAAGAAAAGTTCCGCCTGGGTGGTCATATTAAGTTCTGTAGTTCCCAGCATGATGGCGCGGAATTTCTTGCCGCGATCTTTATAGTAAAAAAGCATGGGCATCACTTTCTCCAGGCAGCTTTGCAATACATACTCATCGAGATTGGTAAGCCCCGGCGCGCGAAAGGTAAAGGAGAAGCCCTCTTTGTCTACGCTTTGAAAGCGCACGTTGCCGAAGAACTTGTCTGACTTTTTACCATAGCCCCGCAACCGGTAGCAGACTTGTTTGGTGGCTTTGGCAAATTCGCCTGCGACCCTCCATGGGTCTCCGGTCCAGGTAGAGAAGGTATGCCCGTAGGATACCCGCTCCGGAATGTACTCGGTATCATCACTCACGGTAGCGCGGTCCTTGCCGGCGGCCGTCTCCCAGAGCAGCTTTCCGAAATACTTGCCGAACAGGCTTTGAAAGAGGGGGTAGCCTCGTTCAATGGCTTCCCGGATGGTATAAATGCCGCGGCTTTTGAGTTTTTCAAAACGCCTGCGTCCGATGCCCCACACCTCATCGAGGGGAAGGGGCCAGATGTTATCCTGAATATCTCTCTCGCTGTTGAGCACCGTCAGGCCGTTGGGCTTCTCCAGGTCGGAAGCCAGCTTGGAGTAGGTTTTGGAGGTGGAGATGCCGACGCTGCACTGCAGCCCGGTCTCTTCAAATATGGCCTCTTTGATATCCCAGCCGAACTCTACCAGCTTTTTGTAAGGCTCCGACTGCTTCCAGGTAATATCCATGAAGTATTCGTCCATACTGTAGGCTTCCACGTCCGGTGAAAACGTGTCCAGCACGGCTTTGATTCTTTTGCTGAAGGCGCGGTATTTTTCGTAATCCACCTGTTTTAAAACGACGAAAGGGCAGAGCTTGTAGGCTTCCAGGGCACTCATGCCGGTTTTGATGCCCCAGCTGCGGGCTTCATAGGAACTGGTTGCCACAATGCCCTTCACGGTGCCGTCTTCCTTGCGCCATCCGCCTACCACCACCGGCATGCCGTAGAGATTGTAGCAGAGCTGCTCAACCTGGGCGTAGAAAGCGTTCATATCGATGTGCACATACAGCCGGTTGCGCAGGCTGCGGTGCTGCATGTCGGCCGCCACCGTCTGGTAACGCGTGATGTTATGCACGTTTTTGCTGAGCTGGTAGTGTCCGGGATGAGGGAGGTCGGGGAGATTATCATTTTCAATGAAATTCATATTTGAAAAAGCACTGAGTGTTGTTATACTTTATATGTACGTTTGTACATATAATAAAAAATTGGGTTAAGCAATCAAACTTCTTTAGCAACAAGATTTGAAATAACAGGGTAAGTCAATGAGCGAGAACGACAGGAACAAAAATAAGAACAACAGGCCGAAGGACCCGGAGCCGTTGATTGTGATCACTACTGTGGCCTCCTTTGCCGATAAGGAGCGGGAGATTACCCGCCGCCTGCAGCCGGTAAAAATTCTGCGGCGCAACGGACAGGTTCACCACGTGCAGAAAATTCGCAAGTGTCACGAAGAGCCGGTGGGGCACGGGCACAAGCAGGTGCATGTAACGCTTCAGACCAGGGACGACCGCTACCTTGATATTGTGTTCGACACCCGCAAGGTGGGCTGGTACCTGGTATACGAAGAGGCGGGCATGCTGCTGGATTAGTTATTTGCCGCAGATTTACACGGATCTAACGGATTATTTTGTATTGCTCTATCTACCATGGTTCTTCGCCTTTATTTCATCTCTCTGCATTCTCCCTCAACCCGGTCATCCCTGCGCAGGCAGGGATCTCATAGAGCTGACAATAAAAATACCTGGTTTATGGGTTATTCGGGTGGCCGCAGAATACCCCTCTGTTTCCAAAGCAGAGCTTTGGAAACAGAGGGGAGGAGCACCGGTCATGGATGTTGAGGACGGAGTGGCAATCCGTAAGGGCGCCGGTCATAGAGATTGAGCCCGTACCTTTCATTCCGCAGCAGAGTGGCAGAATAAGACCGGTGGACCATGGATAAGGAGACAAATACAAAATAATCCGTATTAATCTGTGCCAATCTGCGGCTAAAAAATCAGTACTGCGACTTGAACAGGCCCTGTTCATTGAGGTGCCCCACATACTTGCCCAGAATCCGCACCTCCTCCGACTCATCCGGTTCAATGATGATGTCGTCAAAATCAGGGTTGGCAGGCTTGAGGCGAAGCCGGTTTTGCTCTTTCTGTATCTTTTTGAGTGTAGTCTCCCCGTTATACAGTACGGCCCCCACATCTCCGCTTCGCAGTTCTGTGTTGGAAAGCAGTACAAAATCCCCGTCGGTGATATCCAGCTCTTTCATGCTCATTCCCTTTACGCGCAGGGCAAATACGTTTTCAGCCTGCGGGAAAAGATTGTTGAAGGTAAGTTCGCCAAGGTCCGATTCGATAGCCTCCTGCATGGACCCTGCGGCAATCTCACCGAGTATAGGTATGGAAGAGCCTGTACTCTCACTGCCGGGCCAGGCATCCAGGGGAGAGCGAAAGGTATAGTGCTCCGGACCGTCTTTGCGCAGATACCCTTTTTCAACCAGGGCCTGGTGATACTGCACCGAACTGTTGGCTGATTTAAAGCCGTTGATCTCGGCCGCTTCCCGGTGACTGGGCAGGCGCAGATGCTTTCGAAAGAAAGCTATCAGGCTGTCGTAAAATTGCTGCTGTTTTTCGGTCAGGGATTCCATAAGGGTAATTGTGTACGTTTGTACATAAGTTAAGAGAAGTGGGGCTCAAAAGAAAATGAAAGAGCTATTGGCCACGGATTGGCACGGATTTGTGTTGGTTACAGATATACACGGAATCCCCTGCTTCCGTCGCTCTGCTGCGGAAGCAATGGGAAGGGCACCGGTCTTGGATGCTGAGACCGTGCCTTTCATCCCGCAGCCAAGCGGTGGAATGAGGGCGGTGGGGACACTATGAAGCAAGGTAAAGTTGGCACTCTGCTCATAAAGCAAGAGGGAAGCATACTGCTCGAGTTTCTATATACTCTCCCATTTCGGTCATCTCTGCACAGGCAAGGATCTTATAAAGTTAAGAACAAAGAAACCGATTCATTCAAAAACGGAAGACAGGCCTCGCTCGTCACCTTTTTTAGCCGGGAGCAAGGGAAACGGGAGCAGGTATAAAATCCCTGTGAATCTGTGGCAAAAAAGCTTAGAGATCCTATCCGCTATAAACCTGCAGTGCCCTTCCTAACTGCTGAAGTCCTTTTCAAGCAACCCGTAAAAAAGCGCATCCTGGATCTCACCATTTATATGGTAGCACTCTCTGAGGTACCCTTCTTTTTGGAACCCGAATTTCTCAAGTAATTTTATGGAAGCCAGATTCCGGGGGTCCACATCCGCCTCGATGCGATGAAGTTTTAGTTCCTTAAAACCATAAGAGATGAAAACCGGGAGCAGTTCTGACATATATTTTTTGCCCCAGTAATCCTTATGCAGGGCAAAGCCTAACTCCGCACGACGATGCTCTCTGTTCCAGCCGGCAAAGGCGCAGACCCCGATCAGATGTTGAGTCTCTTTTTCAATGATTCCCCATTCCAACAAGCTGCCATCTTTAGCACCGGAAATCGTTTTCTCAATAAAATCTCTTGCCTCTTCTCGTTTCTGAAGTGTGTCATGCCCCCAGTAGCGGGTAACTTCAGCATCCGAGAATATTTCAAAAATATCTTCGGTATCATCGTAGGTTAAAGGCCGCAGTTTCAGTCGGGTGGCAGTGATTTCGGACAGTTTCAAGATTGATTTGCTACAAGGTTCTTCATTCAGTGACTGTTTAATCTGCTAAAAAGCCTCGTTCAGGTCAATATAATCCCCGGAAGAATCTTTTCCGATGGCATAATCCACCCGTATGTTAATCTTTTCGTTACGGGAGAAGAGGTAACGGATGCCAATACCTGCTGATAACTTCAGCCTTTTCAGTTGTAATTCGTCAAGATTCCCGAAAACATCCCCCATTCCTGCGAAGGCGGCAAACCCGATTCTGCCCAAGAGCGGCGCCGCCCGGTACTCCAGCTGTATGGCAGCCACATGATCATCTATATACCGAACGGTAGAGTAGCCGCGTAATGTGCTCCCAACGGAGGAGAGCATCCGGAATGGCGGATCCCCGGAGCTAAGGGAGAGAAAACCCTGCATGGCCAATACGTGAGTTTTCCCCAGAGACAGATATCTCCTCAGGTCAAGAGTATAGCGCGTGAAGGTAAAGTCACTGCCCAGAACTTTATTAGCGGACGTAATTGCAAGGGTGTGGTAGCTTCCTTTTGAGGGATAAAAGTGATTGTCACGGGTATCTTTTTTAAAAACCAAGCCGGCTGACGACAGCTGAGATCGGCCGCTCCCTAATACCCGGTTTGAGGATAATATGCCGCTCTCATTAAATGGATCAACTTTTGCCCGCCGGTAGGCGAAACTGAACCCGCCGTAGTAATCCGATCCAATGTGAGAGGTCCCTTCAATGGAGGCCTCGTAAAGGATTTCTGTAAACTTTTCCGGGTTCTCAAGAGAGTTGACGTTGCCTATTCCGTAAAAATTGGTGGGCCATTTCTTGAAAGAGAACTTACCCGAGAGATTGACGGAACGGTTACTGAGCCAAAGGCCGGGACGCAGCAACAGGTGGTACTGTTTTTCTTGGGTATAATAGGCATCCATGCGGATGCTAGACGGATTATCGGAGCCGGGAGTTCTGAACACTACCTGCGGCAATATACCTACAGCCAGACGGGTGTCGGGGGAAGAAAATAGGATAGGCAACAGCATGAATCGCGCATTCTTCTGTTTTAAGGAGTCCGTACGCACGGTGTCGGGCCTGGCAGGTATTACCGTTCCGGAACTGCTTAATAAAATGAGTGTCAAAAATATGAATGCCATAGATTAAAGGTGAAGTCTTAGTTGCGGGCGGTTTCTTTTTCTTCTTCCTTATTTTCTTTCCTGTTTTCGTTCTCTTTCTCACTTTCTGTGTACCTTATAGCAAGGGCTTTGGCCCAGGATTTTGGCTGTTTGCGGATGCGGATAATGCTTCTTGGCACGTTTGCTTTTCCCGGCCTTCCGGGTGGCGTATAGGAAGGCTTTAAGGGGACGGTTGAGTGGCCGGGGACAGTATGATACTCCATCGGAATAATGGCATGAGCGCCGATTCGCTGTGCCCTGTTTCTCATTTTCTCAAAAACAAACTCACCGTTTGCATATGCGGGCGAAGTGGCTTCTAAAGTTGCAATAACTATGTATGCTCGCTGTGGAGTGTGTGTTAAAATCTCGACGGAACGGGTCGGCTTATACCTTTCCTCGCCGGTATGATAGACTTTGGTCGAAGAACATCCATAGCATAAAAAGAGGGCGAATAAAAGGATGATATAATTGCTGGAGCCATGCATTACGTCGATTAAAATTCGCAACTTCACGTACCCATTGCAGTTGGAAATACGTTTTTTGTATATGATAGGTAATCAAATTTCGACTAAAGGGCACTACCTAAAATTATTCCCCAACTCTTCTAAAATTCCTTATATCAGCCTGTTTTGAGGGATGAGACTGCCTAATAGTTGTTTCTGTCATAATTAACACCCATATTTATTTATCAGCATGGCGCATTACCTCTTATCATCAGGGAAGACCGGCTTGGGTTGGCAGGGAATTACTAAATGGTGAATGCGCATGAGAGTTTTATCGCAGGACTTATCCTTACGATCCTTTCTTACCATCGGCCCTTATGAAAGGGACCGCGAATTTAGAGAACTGCTCAAATCTATTGGCCAAAAGGGAATGGTTATTTATGGCCTGATCGGAGTAGTCATGGTGCTATTTTATGTGGCAAGTCACATTATTCTGGATGAATCTGTGATCATCTGGAATTATAGTAAATACCGTGGTACCGGGGAGATACTGATACTTGATAAGATTTTGATATTCCTGTTCTCTTCGCTCATGATTTTTCTTTCCCGAACCGACCTATCATTAAAATGGATCAGAATTTTCATATTTATACTTATCTGGTTCATTTCAGTCGCGATGCTGATAGAAGATATTGCCGGGCAGGATACCTCTTTTACGATGGCATACACTACCATTGCTCTGTTATTTGCCGCAGTAATGGTTCCATACACAGGCTGGCAAATTGCACTGCTTTCGGTAACGGTCATCATTTCTACGATAGCAGCATTGGATTTCCTGCCTGTTGTGATGGGAATACAGCCGGATACCCGGCTTAGATTAGACCTGGCACAGATAATTTATATATCAAGTGTCGCGATACTTTTGACGGGTACATCCTCACAAATCTATATAAACAGGTACCAGCAGTTTCGAGCCAGGAAGCAGGCTGAGAAATTAAGTGAAATACTTGAGGAGCGTGCGCAGATACTTGAAATGCTGAAGAATAAGTCAGAAAAACAGGCCCGGAAAATCCGGGAAAACGAAAAGCTGAAAGACCGGTTCTTTGCCAATATCAGTCATGAATTCAGAACCCCGCTTACCTTAATTCTGGGTCCGCTGCAGGATATGCTGTCCGGTGATGATGATGCCGGCAAAATCAAGGTTAAGGCGGGCCTGCTCAAAATCATGCAGAACAACGGCCGCCGATTGCTGGATTTGATAAACCAGCTGCTGGATCTCTCAAAAATTGATGCTCATGAAATACAATTAAAGCCGGAAAAAATAGATTTAACGGAGTTCGTTCAGAAATCGGTGAAGGCTTTTGCTCCACTGGCAGAGTCGCAGAAGGTTTCGCTAAAGGTGGAAGCGGTTGAGGCGCCGGTGATGGCTGAAGTGGATCCCGTGCAACTAGACCGGGTGATGGGAAACCTGGTTTCGAATGCCATAAAGTTCACCCCTCAAGGGGGATCGGTAGCAGTTTCCCTGTCTAAAGAAGAGGCACCGGAAGGCAAAATACGCATATGCGTCAGGGATAATGGCCCTGGCATTTCTGAAGAAGACCTCAGCCATATTTTTGACCGCTTTTACCAGGCGCCTCACTCCGGGGATACATTCATCAGGGGAACCGGCATTGGGCTGGCACTGGTAAAGGAGATTGTGGAGCTTCATAGGGGCAGGGTAGAGGTGACAAGCGAGCCCGGTGAGGGCAGCTCATTTGTGGTAATAATTCATGAAACACTTCCGGAATCAGAACTTCAAATTCCGGCAGATGGGTCGCAGCTTCCATCGTTGGAACCGTACGATGCCAGTGAAATGGAGCCGGTCGATTTGTTCGATTATGAAACACGGCAATCGGTACCTGAGGATGCTCCGGTTGTGCTCCTGGTTGATGACAACCCCGATATTCTGACCTACCTGCAGCCCAGGCTTTCGGATAGGTACAGGGTGCTGGCTACCGAAAACAGTAAAGAAGTGTTGGATCTGATCAGCCAAAAAGAAGTTGACCTCGTTATCAGTGATGTGATGATGCCCGACCCGGATGGGTTCGAACTCTGCAAGCTGATCAAAGAGAATCCCGATTTAAATCATATCCCGGTAATTCTGCTCACAGCCCAGGCCGCCGAGGAGAGTCGTATTGAGGGTCTGGAACTGGGCGCCGATGATTATATCAGCAAGCCATTCAGTGCTTCCGAACTGCTGGTGAGGGTAGAGAACCTGATCGATTTGCGACGGTTGCTCCGCAATAAGTTTAGTGAAGAAATTCATCTCAAAGGAAAGGAAGTTGAAGTGACATCGGAGGATGCCCGTTTTTTAAAGCAGGTACAGGGAGTCATCGAAAAGCATATGGAGAACGGCAATTTCGGGGTTGATTGGCTGGCCGATGAAGTGAACCTTAGCACGCGTCAGCTGCAAAGGAAATTAAGGGCAATTACCGATTTGTCAGCCGGCGGCTATATACGGATGATGCGCCTGGAGCGGGCTAGTCAGCTGATCGCGCAGGATTGGGGTAATGTCTCTGAAATTGCCTATAAAGTTGGCTTTCAAGACGCAAAATACTTTTCAAAACTTTTTAAGCAAACCTTTGGAAGCACACCTACCGAATATGCTGAAGAAAAGGCATAATACTTGGTAAATGATTGGATTGTGGGCCTCCGTTGTATAAAACGGCAGCTTACCAGTAATATAGAAATAAACCCTTCCTGCTTATCATGAAAAGTGACCCTGTAAATTCCTTCCCTTGAAGTTTTTTAGTATTGAGTTCGCAAAAGGCGATTTCCCATCTATAATCCGGAAGGCTGGCAAAGAGGATAAGGCTTTGTGTCGTAAATAGCCTCCTTGTTTGTCGGGTTTACCTGCCTCTTTAATATCATTTTGAGAGTAGTTGATAACTAATAAACGGAGGCAGATATGAAATTCAGGTATACGTTATTAATTGATTATGTGATCGCCAAGTTCAAAAATAAAATTCGGTTTAGCCGTGGACTATTTTTAATGGTTTCGAGTATGTACCTGGCACTCTCACCTATGGGGCTAAAAGCTCAGCAAGCGCTTGTCAATGAAGGAGACCGTGTAAGGCTTCATGTCCCTTCGATGCAAAAACGTCCCATGGTCGGAATCCTAAGCAGTATCAACACGCACGGATTGGTTCTGCAGGGTGCCGATTCAACCTACTTTATCCCCAATAATTCAGTTCACAAATTTTCGGTGAGTACCGGAAAAAGAAGACACATTGGTAAAGGGGCCTTAATAGGCTTGTTTAGCGGGGCAGCAATTGGAGGTATCATTGGCCTTGTATCCTATGAGGAATGTACCGAAGTAGGTTTTATGGCTTGCTTCATGGCACCTGAGAATGCCGGGCAGTCTTTTGCTTTGGGAGCAATTCTAGGCACAATTCCGGGGAGTCTTATTGGTATGGCCATCGGTTCGGCTAAAACGGATCGTTGGGAAAAGGTACCT
>Ga0102925_1002368_pt1 | contig 10390 bp, 12 predicted proteins | sample SalPonR1_A_D1_MG_FD_78216 | JGI IMG/M metagenome (GOLD analysis project Ga0102925, IMG submission 78216) | Salt pond soil microbial communities from South San Francisco under conditions of wetland restoration - Salt Pond MetaG R1_A_D1_MG | ecosystem: Environmental > Aquatic > Marine > Intertidal... | reverse complement strand
TGGGTGAAATTATATCCAAGCAGAAAATCATTGAACGGTTTTACGAAGCAACGGCACAGACCTGGCTGATCATGGCGTTGTTCATCTCCCTTTTTGCCGGCGCCACAGCATTCAGTGTGGTTTATAACAACGCCCGCATTTCACTCTCAGAGCGAAGCCGGGAACTGGCAAGCCTGCGGATATTAGGCTTTACACGAGGTGAAATTTCCTACATCCTGCTGGGAGAGCTTGCGCTGGTAGTAGCCGCTGCCATACCGATTGGCTTTATCTTAGGCTGGGCACTTACATATTTCATTGTCTGGTCATTGCAGACAGAACTCTACCGCCTGCCTATGGCTATCAGCACTTCAACATATGCACTGTCGGCACTAATAGTACTAATTTCGGCAATCTTATCGGGTCTGGTTATCAGGAGAAAAATAAACAGGCTCGATTTAATTGGCGTACTGAAAACAAGGGAATAAATTATGCAACTGACGAAAAAACAGATCTACATTTCATTATTCAGTATCACTATAATTGTGCTGATCCTCTGGGGATTTTGGCCGGATCCGATTTCGGTTCGGGTCGATGAGGCCCGTTCGGCGCCGCTTGAAGTCACCATAGAAGAAGAAGGGATTACCCGGGTCATGGACCGGTATACCGTCTATGCCCCGGTAACCGGCTACCGGATGAGAATCAATCACGAAGTGGGAGACACCATCCGGTCAAACCAGAAACTGTTCATCATGCAGCCGGTACCCGACTTGTTAAGTGCCCGTCAGCGAGATGTAGCGGAAGCCCAGCTGAAGGCTGCCCGGGCACGACTTCAGCAGGCCCGGGAAAATTTCAAGCTCTCTGCCGAAGAAAGATTGCTTGCTGAAAAGGAATTGCAACGTATTGAGAACCTGCACCGGTCTGAAATTGGCAGTCTTCAGGAACTGGACAACGCGGAAATGGCGGCCAAAAGAGCCCTTACCAGAGAAAGATCAGCTGAATTTGCGGTACAGGTTGCCGAACATGAAGTGGAGGGGGCAAACTCTGCCGTGCAGGCTTTTCAAATGCCGGGCGGACGGGAACAGCTGGATGTTCGATCGCCGGTTAGCGGCCGTATTCTTAAAATCAATGATAAAAGTGAGAGTTCAATGCAAATGGGTGCGCCGGTTCTTGAAATAGGGGATCCGGGGTCCATTGAAATTAAAGTGGATTTGTTGTCTACGGATGCAGTGGCCGTTGAAAAAGGGACGCGGGTTAGGATTAAAAGGTGGGGAAGTGACACGATTCTGGACGGCATAGTGAAAGTTGTGGAACCCTCCGGTTATACCCGGTATTCCGCGCTTGGCGTTGAAGAACAGCGGGTCCCGGTTATCGTCGACTTGCTATCACCGAGGGATCAATGGAATACGCTGGGCGACGGGTTTCGGGTGGTTGCAGAGTTTATCATATGGCAGGGAAGGGAAGTGCTTCAGGTACCTTCTTCAGCACTCTTCAGGGTAGGGGATGCGTGGGCTTTGTTTGTGGTGAGCAACGGGAAAGCGAATCTTCGCAAGGTACAGGCGGGCCACCAGAGCGGCCTGCAAACGGAAATAACGGGCGGGATTAAAGAAGGGGAAAGGGTAATGACGCATCCTGACGAACGTATTGAGGATGGAGTCAGGGTCAGCATCCGGGATTAACTCATCCGGCTACTGCATGGACCTAAATCTGTATGGCATCGGCATAAATCAAGGGCTTGCCGCCGTGTCGCTGCAGCGGGTTACTTTCAAGGGAAGCCAGTATTACATTTGATATCACCTTGTTTGTAATAAATGTATCGGTTGCCTTTAGGAGAGGGTCATCCTCACTGCTGCCAAAGATTATTGATTGAAACCCTTTGCTTCGGTAATGTTGATAAAGAAATCGAAGCAGGGCTTCCATAATCCCGGGGTCCCGATTTCTGACGGCATATTCGGCTATGGTAATATCACGAAAGGCCTCGCCGGGTTTGGGCAGCCGGGGACTTCCGAAAAGCATGGCAGCCGAATTATACAGAAACCTTAGCAGGGCCAGTTTTCTTCCATAATTCAGCACCCGGTTTCTTTTAAAAGAGGTCATATCCCAGGCTGAGCAGACACCCACTATCTGTTGACCCTCTAATGCCACGAAGTAGTTATTAATGCTGAAATTGGGTCTGCGATGCAGGTTCTCAAGGAAAATATTGTTATCAAGAACGGGGGCCAGGAATCGCTCTCGGTGCTCTGCGGCCAGGAGTTGAACGATCATTCCTAAATCATCCCGTTCTGCCGGTCGTACCCGGTATTTGCTACTCACTTTTTTTGGAGTGACTAAAAAGATGGTTGCCATTACAATTTTGCCGATCACGCTTGACTGAAGGTGCCCTGTTTCAACCAGCTTCATTGCAGGTATGTTTTTGCCGATTACATAGGCATACAGGTACTCTACATCGGTGCTTGAGGGGACGATACGCTTAAATCTTTGAGATAGTTTTTCGAGGAATACTTTGCCTAAACCGCGTTCAATAACATGCATGTTCCCAAGATAGAGCACATCTGCAACCTCTCCGTCGATATATCTCTCCTGATAGGTTGCTATAGCGTAACCGGCCAGGTCTTCCTGCTTAAAAAGTCCGAGGCAGCGATACTTGTAGGAAGTCAGCTTTGGGATGGTAAAGATGTCGGGAGAACGATCGAAATGTATGCTTAACCCTTCGGTTTTAACCGGCGAGACCCGTGCTAAATCGAGCAGCCGGCGGTTCCATCCATCATCCAGAACCCGCAGGCGGTAATCATCTGAAGCAGGATTGGTATGGGCATTTGGCCTACTCATTTTATGTGTTATTGAATGAAAAGGGGATGAGTTTGTAGAAAGGGAACCGGTCTTGCTCTAATAACTCTTTCCCCTGTTTAGCTTTAAAACCTAATAATTCTGTTAATTTCGGATCTTTGACCTCGGCAGTATAGATATAGCGGATGAGCCCGGCAGCGTTTTCCCCTGATTTATCTGCTACAATTTGCAGCAGTTCGGTAAACTCATCTTCGTTCAGCCAGTCGCTTACATTAGATAAGGCGAACTTATTATAGTACCCGGGTTGCGATTGGTCCAGAATTTCTGTGTAGGATTTTTTAATAAAACTCAGGCGTTCGCTCTCCTTTCTTAGCCGGTCTATTCCATTTGGCCTCAGGTAGGAGGGAAGGGCCTGTTTGTAGATAACGTTTTCGAAAAGAACAAACTGCAGTATCCAGTTATCACGGACCGGTGTGGCCGTGCAGAAATCCCGGAACTTCTTATAAAAGGTGTTACCGATGTTTTGGGTCCCCATATGTTGCAGCCCCTGTTCTGAAATACCCCGGTTTTTGTAAACGCGGGGATGAAATATCAGCCTAAACATTTTTTTCAACAGTCCGATGCGCAGTCTTTCATCAAAATAGGCTTTCTGTTCCTCAATTCCGCTGCATTCAAACAGTCCCTGCAGTTTATTGCTTCCTCCCAACAGCCATCTTCCCAGGGGTGCAAATCGAGCGATATAGGTTTCATATCGACCCAAATGGACAGGGCCTTTCTTGAATATTTCGAAGTTTTCTTTCCAAAATATAGTTTCGTTCTCCGGCAGCCGGGCTTCAAAAAGCTCAAACCATTTTATTCTGTTTTTCATATCAGCCGGTAAGAAACCGAGGAACCGAGCTGCATCCCAATCGTTAAGCGTTTGCGCCGCTTGTAATTTCAGGTTTGACAGGTAAAGCTGGCGATGATCAATATCCACCGCGTCAATAGGGATGGATGCATCGCTGTTTACCAGCAGTTCGAGGGGCACTTCACCGGCACTGGCAATGCACAGTATGCGATCGCCCGAGACCGGGTTCAAGGCCCTCAATTCGCTTCGAGGGTCGTCCTGAGCTACTCCAAAATCATATAAGAATTTCTGTCTGAACATGTTTTGAGATTTGGCCCATGATATTTCTCGGCTATCAACTTTGTCAAAGCCGTAAGCGCATGCCAATAGCAGCTATTCTTTTGCCAGAGTGTAATACGATGGTATGAGGCTCTAATTCAACCTTTTTCCAACGATCCCTGATAATGAAATGCCCGATAATGGCACCGCTTGCCCCGCCCAGCAGAGCGCCTGATACTAAGCCAAGTTTGAATGAGTCACTTCTGCTGAATAAATCAATACACCATCCTTCCTCACTGCTGCAGGATTCGTCTGTTGACATCATTATTAGACCTAGAGTAAGCCCAAGACTTCCTGCTCCGATAAGAGCACCGCGGCCGGCAGATCTTTTTTGTCCGGTACTAACCTCCAGCCGGCTGAGTGAGGCTAAAGAAACATTGAAGGTTGAATCACGATGCATAAACTGTAGCGAATCAGGGGTGATAATTGTCACGACACCAGTTTTTTTCCCTGTTAATTGCCCCGGTGCTGCTATCCTGATTTTCTCTCCTTTTTCCAGACCTGTGAACTGAGCTTCCGATACCAGTGAAGTAATAAAAAATAGTAATAGGGTTATGATGAAAAATTTTGAATAGTTCATAGCTGAAATTCTCCTGAATATTTATATGCACATATTGTGCTTCAATCAAGCAACTTGCCAGGTTAATGCTATAGGAATTCGGCTAATGCCTTTAATCCAGTGATAATTTGGAGACCGTTGACAGATAAATCTGTACGTTGAATCACTATCATTATGTAGTACTATCGCTTACATTAAATGTAAAATCCAATCCTTTTTGATCGGTTTTTTCGATTACCTTTTTCTCCTTCGATGAATCACAATTTGACTGATTTATTAGATAAAAAACCGGTCATAGCTATGTACAGGTACCCGAGTCGAATTCGACTATAAAAAATCAGTTTAGCAGGGCCTTGCTGGTATTATTGCACAAATCTACAGGAACAGAATTAAAACTCATTCCGGAAAAGTTTGCCCATCCGTTACTGCTTATTTCAAAGAGGCATACGGACTGTTCTTTGAGAAATTAACCGGATGCAATTTTACTCAGGAAGATTTATTGTCAGTTTCCCGCTTCAAGCGATTGCTATTTCCAATCCATTGTAAGACTTCATTATCGCTTAAATTCTTAAAGTGCCGGTATGCCTGGGATACCGCATAGTAGTCTTCCGGTGATTCGAGGATCACTACCTCATCTGCCTTGGCAATTAATTTTTCTCGAACGCTTATTCCCGAAACCGGCGCAGCGACTACAATTTTTGCAGCTTTTTGTTTTTTGCAGAGGTCAATAGCAACAAACAGGGTAGAACCGGTAGCTATGCCATCGTCAACCAAAATGACGGTTCTATCTCTAAGTGGCGGGAGGGCTTGCCCTTTCCGGTACTGTGAGATACGCCGCTTTATCTCTTTCTCTTCTTTTGTTATGACTTTTTCAATCACCTCTTTACTGAGCATTTCCTGTACCATAGGGTTAAGATAAAGGCTTTTATCTTCGGCTATCGCTCCGAATGCAGCCTCGGGATGAGCTGGTAACCCCAGCTTTCTGGTAATGATAACTGAGAAGTCGGCGTCAAGCTTCTTGGCAATGATTGCACCCGGAATGATTCCGCCCCGCGGTATCGCCAGGATTATCGGGTGCTCATTCTCATAGCTTTTCAATGCTTTTGCCAACTGTAAACCGGCTTCCGCTCTGTTCTCAAACATGGTTTGATTGCTGAGGGTTAAATTTCGGATGAAGAATGCCGGACTATTCTCTAGTCCAGGAGTGTGTCTATTTTATCTATAATTTTCTTGCCGGCCTCCTCGGGTGTTTCACCGCTTTCCATAAAGGTACGGCCGTCGCTGTTTATTACGGTAAGGCTTACGCCGTCCCATTTCTTTTTGATATTCTTCAAGGTAAAACCCCGGTATCCTTCTTTCTCAAGCTTGGAAACCCGTTCATGCAAAATATTATCTCTTCCTTCGTCTTCTAATGCCATAACAGTGAGAGTTGGTTACTATTTGACTTTTAATACTAAACGTTATCTGTAATTACACATCTTTGTGAAAATAATTTATAATAGATCCCGTATATGTTTTGTAGTGAAATGACTTACCCTGATAATGTTTAACGGCAGCATACCTATGTTGATCTCAAGTATTGCCTTACTGGTGGGACCGATACAGTAATCAGTATTAATACTCCAACACTTCCATATATAGCTTGAAGGGGAGGTTTCGCCTGGTAACCGACCATCGCAATTTGAACCGCAATCCAGATTACCAGTATTATCCCTGTTAAAAAAGCGCCATTGCCGGCCCGCGGGTGTTTTTGCCAAAGTCCAAAGCCTGTTACTAAAGGAAATATGCCCAGCAAGACTAACAGTATGATTCCCGGGACCATATAGTCATGAAAGGGACTCTCAGCTAGCAGGTTCAAGGGTATTTGCAGCAGGGAGCCGGAGGGATCAAGTACCAGCATGATTCCGCCATAAAGGCCGCTGAGGCCCTGGAACAGAACCAAAACGAGCAGCAGATAAAAGCTCGCAGGTGCTTTGTTGTTATTTGTCATAGTTAAATTCTTTGATATTGTTGAAAATGAAGAGAGTACAGATTAAAGCAACGAGCCCGAAAGCTGGAATGATAAAAATGGCAGGCACGACGTTTTCTCCCATGGACCACATGGCAATTACTTTTGCTATCAGTGCAAGCATCAGCAGGGAGAGAAATACAAAGTAGACGGGTGCCATCAGATACCCGTAGGGTTTTCTCCTGATAAAAAGTACGCCTGCCACTATTCCTATGGGGAGAAGCAGGGCAAGGTCGAGTCCCTGCACTATGAGCGTAGTGTAGTGTTCTACCTGTTTTGGTATGATTTCACCACTGATAAGCGGGGGAATGACAATGCCAAGCCACATGAAGGCAATGGCAATGCACTGGAAAATTAAAAAACCGCCTGTGGTCACTACCGGGGTTTCCCCGCGGAACCTGTCCGGCAGGGAACCCGGCTCAAAAGAGAGCATCATAAGTACAAAAGCAAAAAACGAAGCCGATAATAAGGCCACATAGATTAGGAAAAGGGCATTGTACATACCCATCACAAGGTAAAAGAGGTAGGTGACCAGGAAGTAACCGAGAATACCCGAAAGCAAAAACCGTCCTTTCAGAGAGCCGCTTCGGGCCCAGGCAAGAGCAAGCAGTAACAGCGGGATGGCGATAAAAAGGGTAACATAATCCTGGGCTATGCCTTGTGGAGCCACCTCCAAAGACATATCACGATACAAGCCTTCGCCATAGATGATAACGGTTTCTCCCCGTACAGACTCTATGCTATGGGGACCGGGTCCGCCCCCGGAGTATATACCGGTATAAGCTGCTAAAGCTGCCAGAACAGCAATTAGAATAGAAAGCTGGGTTACAATGAATTTATGCCTCATGAAATAATTATTAATCAGCTGCTTATCGGTCATTATAGACACTTTAGCTTAACAACGAAGGAAGGGAAACCGTAAAATTCTTGTAGGGAATAAACCTATTTCAGGATGCAGGATACAGGATACAGGATACAAGAGGCAAGATATAAGCAGAAGATAGAAGGTAGGATTCTGGCTTTAGAATTCATGCCTATTGCAAGTTCCATCCTTGGAGGGGCAGGTTTCTGATTCATCAGAAACCGAGGTGTGTATGGCTTGATAAGCAGGACCTTCGTTCTCATTTCCAGCCCAAGCGTCGGGAGTACTCCAAAGGCGTGCCTGTAATAAAGATCGCCATGAGGTGGTTGTACTACCGACTTATGTGCTTGTAAAGCGTGCCAGCGGAGCAACTCACCTACAAATAACAGGACAATCATTGAAAGTACAAGCGTACAATGAAATCGACGCGGAGCATCGGGTATTATCGTCCACCGCGGAGCGGGTGGATGAGAGAAGGTGGGGATGTTTAATTTTAAAGAAGTAATCCCAGAATAATTGCAAAACATCAGAAACAACGAGAATTCCCCTCCTTGGAGGGGCAGGTTTCTGATTCATCAGAAACCGGGGTGGGTTTGCCTGTGCGCACATTCATTTATTCTACTCCCGGGGTACCGGCTAATATTCAAAATACCACACTCACAACTCACAACCGCCAAAAAACCTGTATGATATTAGTAGGAATTCCCCTACAATGTATCACCTGATAGAGGTGTATAATTAACGTCAGTAAACCTGATTACCAAATCAAAAGCGAGATCCTATGAAGAAGATATATTTAGTTTTTGCACTTGCACTTATCTTATCCGGGTGCACAAGCTCCGGGGCTTTTTTATCCGTTAATCAGACGAATGTCGAACTGGGAGAAGGCAACTATTCATTGACGGCAACAGGGGTTTCCGGACAGGCTGAGGCCGAATATATAATCGGCTTAAGCTATTCAAGCGGCTTCATGGCAAACACCATTGCACTGGCCAGGGTAGGCGGTTCGGAAAAGCTTTATGCCGACGCCCTTGATAATCTATGGCAGAATTATGAGAGCAATCATGGGGCCATTTCCGATAAGAAGCTGGCATTGTCAAACCTAAGGTATGATGCCGATATCATTAATCTGATTCTTTATACAAAGGTTAAAATCACAGTCAGAGCCGATATTATTGAATTCAGGTAATCCGGTTGTTGGCTTTTGCACTCTTTTAGGGGCATTTGCCAAACGCATTACAAGTCAATATCGGGCTGCTGGTTTCGCCAAACAATCTGCCAGTGACCCTTATGGAGGTTCAGGACCAGAATTTCCAGTCCTTCTTCGTCATAGTTGGTGGTATCTACCTTGTACTTTATGCTGAATGTGTAAAGTACTATTGCGGTATATTCAAATACATCAATCCGTAGATCCTTAATACGAAAGTCCGAAACCTCGGCTTCTTCCATAAATTCCCGGTAACTGTCCACCAATTCCTCGCGGCCAATTAGTTTTTTATGCGTGCCGGGCTGAATCATTACTACCTGCTTATGAAAGTACCGGCTTAAATTTTCTATCCGATCATTCAGCCAGTCATCATTCATGCGATTGATCAAATTCTCGATTTCTTTAGTCTGAGTATTCATGTATTGGAGTTTTAAGTTAACCGGGCAGCGACATCTTGCAGCAGAAGACTGTTAAGATGCCTGTATTATTCAGTGTCTGAACAGCTGAAACTCATCTTACTGAAAAAGGCCACAGCCCGAAAGAAGGGCAGACAGGAATCTGCCCTTAAGGTTTTTCCTTACATAGTTCCCATCCCCCTATGTTTAAACTCCAGTTCTTGTCCCAGTCTTAGGGGCCTTTCAGCGGATGGAAATCACATTTCCTTATGTAGTATAGTGGTAGGCTAAAGCGTAGCAGACTTCGCTGTATGGGAGTAGTGCCTTAGGTACTTTTTTGGAGTACTCCCGTCTGGCAGTCTTATTGACCGGAGCGTAACTCTGCTGAACGGGATGTTTGTAGTCAATAAAAACGATAGGGAGGGGCCAGGTCTTCAAATAAGAAGCCGGCATCTGCTTACAGAGAATCCAAGGCCGCTTCAGGGAAACGAATCGACCAAATGCCGCGCAAGTCGCCCATATTAAACCCGGTTGCCCGGTCTTTGGGATACAGCTCGTTGATAACAGACAAATTCTCTTCGGTTATATCACTGCCGGGCTGTCCGTGGCAGCTCAGGCAGAGGCCGTTGTTGATCCTGATAGGAGCGTGGTAGATAAATGACTTTTTATAGCGGTATGTAATGGGTGCCGGATCCTCATTATTTTCAATTTTTGCCAGGTACTCTTTGATGGTTTCCATCTCCAAAGAATCGGCCTCATTAGCCGGGTTTCGTGGCCGGTGGGAGGCGCGCCGAATTTCAATGCCGCTCTGCTCTGACAGAGAGTCTGTCAGTGGAATGGCCTCAACGTTACAGAATTTCAGGGCATAGGAAACACCTCCCTCACTTACGGCCTGTTGCAGTTTGCCGCTGAGTGTGCCAAATGCCTTTTTAGAGATTTCCATACCTTTTTCCCTAACTGCGGGCAGATCTTCTCTGATGGCAGTATCCGCAGTGGTTTCCTGTTTCTGCTGTCCGCACCCAGTGAGAATCAGCATTAGTAATATGGTGATGTATCGCATAGCTTTAGGTCCTTATTCCTATTGAATGGATAGTTACTTGCCAAAGGTATTTTTTTCAATCCGCTTACAGCTGATTAACCTGTGGTTGAAAATACTACAAAGACCGGGCAGACCATAATAGGGCCTTTTGAAAATGGAAGCCGTGAAAGGCAGCCAATGGCAAGGAGTAAAATTATCCAGGCGGCCTGTATATTGTAGTAGCTGAGCTGGGAAACTCAATATTTACGGCCGGCATGCGGGACCGCTGTTTACCGCCTTTGATTTTAGATAGTTTATCTATTCTTAGGCAGAGAATGATTGAATTACAATGAAATACGACCGCTATGGCATCTGTGCAGTATTCACTCGTAACTATCAGTATTTTTGCTCTT
>Ga0102925_1002367_pt1 | contig 10390 bp, 7 predicted proteins | sample SalPonR1_A_D1_MG_FD_78216 | JGI IMG/M metagenome (GOLD analysis project Ga0102925, IMG submission 78216) | Salt pond soil microbial communities from South San Francisco under conditions of wetland restoration - Salt Pond MetaG R1_A_D1_MG | ecosystem: Environmental > Aquatic > Marine > Intertidal... | reverse complement strand
ACGGGACGCTCGGCACCCGAATTCGGGCCGCGGTCGCGAACCGTCGCGGGTCGTCGACCCCACTCACCGACGGGCAGGGCCCCTCGTCGGGGACGGGTGTGGGATCTGACTCGCTTCCCTCCTGGACAGCCTTCGCCGCGTTCGCCGGCGTCCTGGTCGTCGTCGCCCTGCTACTGGTCGCGACCTATGCACCCGCGCTCGGCACCCCCTACGACGCGGAGCAACGCGACGTGGGCCGGATCGTCGCCCCCGAACCAGACGTGGAGCGGTTCGGGGGCGACGTCGAACGCCGGACACTCATGTCGCTCGACTTCTACGCCGATCGCTCGTTCGAACGGACGACCCCGGAACGGTTACGGACCGACCCGGACCTTCGATACGCGATCGTCCCGATCGACGAACGGGACCGAATCGACCGCGATCACCGGGTGCTGGCCGAGGCCCCCAAAAACGGCGTCGTCGTGATCGAGTTCGTCGAGTCGCCCTCCTCGACGACCGATCGGCTTCGAGGGGCGATCAGACCGTCGTGACGTCGAGGGAAAGCGGCGTCGCGTTCCCGATGTTGTCGCTCACGGGACAGCGCTCCTCCACCGTCTCGAGCCAGGTTTCGAGGGTTTCGTCGTCGGCGTCAGTCTCGACCGTCAGGTCGACCCGGACGTTCTGGTAGCCCGCTCGCGGGTCCTCGGCCTCGCCCTGGAACTTCGCGGGGTCGAGGTCGCCTTCGATTTCCACCCCGATGTCCTCGACGGCCATGCCCATCTCCTCGGCGACGCCGTGGCCGACGACGTTCAGGCACCCCGCCAGGGCGCCCAGCAGGTACTCGACGGGGTTCGGCCCCTCGTTCGATCCGCCGAGGTGTTCCGGTTCGTCGATCGAGAACTCGAAGTTCCGCGCCTGGACGACCGTGTGGGTCGGCGATTCACTTTCCGCGTCGATCGAAAACGAGACGAGCCGCTCGGACTCGCTGGTGGACTGAGACATACACGTGAACGTCGGTGCCGAACGACCGTATATCTAATCGTTCTGATCTATTCTGGGTGGCATTCTCTCGCACAACCCGACGGAGTCGCCGAATTGCCGGCACCAACTTAAAAATTTCAACATTGGAAATCATGTGTTCGGTCGCCCGGCTCCCTCGGTGTCTCGGTCCACGGGCTCCTCGGCTCCCGGGATCGGCCCGGGACTTAAATATCGTCGCGCCGGAGTGACGGTGTGGAAATCGACGCGTTGCCGCTCGATTCGGCGCTTCTCGACCACTTCCGCGAGCAGGGAATCGCGGAGCTGTATCCGCCCCAGGCCGCGGCCGTCGAGGCCGGTGTGACCGAGGGCGCGGACGTCGTCCTCGCGGTGCCGACCGCCAGCGGGAAGACCTTCGTCGCCCAGGTGGCCATGCTGACCGCCGACGGGCCGGCGCTGTACGTCGTCCCCTTGCGGGCGCTGGCGACGGAGAAGTACGAGGAGTTCTCGGCGCTGCCAGGGGTGAGCGTCGGCATCGCGACCGGCGACTACGACGCGACGGACGCCGACCTGGCGGGCGAGGACGTCGTGGTCGCCACGAGTGAGAAGGTTGACGCGGCGCTGCGCAACGACGCCGACTGGGTCGAGCAGGTCGGCTGTGCGGTCGTCGACGAAATCCACCTGCTCGACGCCGAGGGGCGTGGGCCGACCCTGGAAATGGTCCTGGCGGCGCTCCGGCGGCGCTCGCCGGACGTACAGATCGTCGGCCTCTCGGCGACGGTGGGGAACGCGGCCGCGGTGGCCGACTGGCTCGATGCGACGCTGGTCGCCGACGACTGGCGGCCGGTCGAACTCCGGCGCGGGATCTACGACGACGGAACGATCGATTTCGAGGACGGACCGCCCAGGCGGATTTCGGCGGACGACGACCCGGCGGAAGCCCTCGTCAGTGACGCCGTGGACGAGGGCGGGCAGTGTCTGGTGTTCGTCCACTCGCGCCGCGAGGCCCGGGAACTCGCGGCCGACCTCGCGGAGACCGGCTTTTCGTTCCCGGGCGAGGTGACCGAGGAGATCCGCGAGACGGCCCGGACCGGTGCGGGCATGGCGCTCGCCAGGACGGTCGCCCACGGCGTGGCCTTCCACCACGCCGGCCTCCGGACCGACCACCGACTGGCCGTCGAGAACGCGTTCCGGGACCGCGAGGTGAAGGTCATCTGCGCGACGCCCACCCTCGCGGCAGGCGTGAACGTTCCCGCCCGGCGGGTGGTCGTCCGGGACCTCCGGCGCTACACCGACGACGGTCCGGCGCTCCTGCCGACGCTGGAGGTCCACCAGATGATGGGCCGGGCCGGCCGACCCGGCCTCGACCCCTACGGCGAGGCGGTCCTGGTGGCCGGCCGCGACGACCCCGCGGACGTCCGCGAACGGTATCTCGAATCCGACCCCGAACCGGTCCACTCGAAACTCGCCGCCCCTGGAGCGCTCCGGACGCACGTCCTCGCGACGGTCGCGTCGGGCGGCGTCGAATCGCGAGACGCGCTTCGTGGCGTTCTCGAAGAGACGTTCTACGCCCACCAGCACGGCGTGGACGCGCTTGGGGCGGACGTGGACGACGCGATCGCGTATCTCGAATCGGTCGGGCTGTTGGCGTCCCCCGACGACGGTCTCCAGGCCACCGACCTCGGCGTGCTCGTCTCCCGGGTGTACGTCGATCCGACCACCGGCACCGACGTCGTCGCCGCGCTGGAACGCGCCGCCGACCTGGACGGCGTCGCCCCGCTCACCGTCCTCGAAATCGTCTGCGATACCCCCGACCTCCGGACCGAGTACGTCCGCGACGACGAGGCCGGCGACCTCAGCGAGTTCGCCATGCGCAACGCCGACCGCATCGCCAAGCCCATCCAGGACTTCGAGGGCGACTTTCACGAGTGGCTCTCGGCGCTCAAGACTGCCCTCCTCCTGCGGGACGTGGTGGACGGCGCGAGCGAGGACGACCTCGCCGAGCGCTACGGCGTGGGTCCGGGCGACGTGACGCGCCTGGTCGAGCGCGCGGCCTGGTTGCTCGGCGCGACCGACGCGCTGGCCGGGCACGTGGACGGCGAGGGGATGGCCGAGGTCCGGAAGACGATTCGGGCGGTGCGGGAGGAACTGGTGGGGCGGGTCGAGTGACAGGGCGTTTCGCCCCTGCGAGTCTTCACAGACGATCGATCGGCTGGTTGATAATCTCGAAGACTTTCTGGGCCCGGTAGAACCGATTCCGCTCCTTTCCAGTAAGTTCTTCGAGCACACCGTCTTCTTCGAGTCGCCCCACGAGCCGATTGGCAGTGCTGTATTCCACGTTCAGCCAGTCTGCAGCCGTTTTGACGTCGAGATACGGATCCTCGAAGAGTCGCATCGCCAGTTCGAGGATGTTTCCGGACCGTTCGTTCTGGTACCGCCGCTGGTACTCCTCGCGGAGGTCCACCAGCATGTTCGCCCGTCGATGCGCTTCGTCGGCCTGTGACTGGACGCCACGCAGGAAGAATCGCAGCCATTCCTCCCATTCTCCGCGCTGGCTCACGCCGAGCAAGTGATCGACGTACTCGGTTCGGCGCGCGTTGAAATACGAACTCAGGTACAGGTAGGGTTCCGGGAGGAGGTCCTTGCGCTGCAAGAGGAGACTGATCAGGAGCCGTCCCAGCCGGCCGTTTCCGTCGAGAAACGGGTGGATCGTCTCGAACTGGTAATGGATCATCCCGATACGGAACAGTGGATGCAGGTCGTCGCCGTCGTGATTCGCGTATTCGACGAGGGCCTCGAGGAGTTCGGGCACGTCGTTCGGTGGCGGTGGAACGTAACGGGCGTCCTGTATGTAGGGCGTACTTCCGATGAAATTCTGCGATGTCCGAAGATCACCGGGATCGGCATCGCCGCCACGAACGCCGGAGAGCAATCGCTCGTGCATCGCACACAGCAACTCCGTCGAAACCGGTTCTCCTCCCGTAATCGCGTCGAGACCGTGCGTAAGCGCATGGAGATAGTTCATCACCTCCTGTGTCCCCTGTCGTCGGTCCGCTTCGATGAGCACCTCCTGTCCGGCTTCGTAGGCGTAGATGTCGGAGAGGGTGGCGTGGGTTCCTTCGATCTGAGAGGACTCGAGTGCTTCCTTGCGGAGGAACGGTTCTATGAGGATCTCTTTCGATCCGACCCGAGGACCGATTCCGTGGAGGCGTCCGAGTGCTTGGGTTGCTTCGGCAAGCGGGGTAATGAGTTCTTCGGCCTCGATTTCCGGCGGAAGCGGGTCCGGACGGAACGCTGCATACGTTCCGTTTGACGTCGTGGTCGGAACGATTTCTCCGGGCGCAGTCTCGTCGAAATCCTCTCGGTCCATCGATGTTGACACACTCACCAATACAGCGTCCACTATTATTATTTTCGCACTGGAATCAAAATAGTGGCTAGCGTAGTTGCAGCGTCGCGTGTTCTACACCCAGTATTTGGATTTCTAAGTGAAAATACAAATTGGGTTTTCGCCGCTCGCCAAGTATTCGTTTTTCACAACGACTTCACTTGCGGAAACGTCTGTCGTGAAGGCATGGCGTAGGTCCGGAAGACGATTCGGGCGGTGCGGGAGGAACTGGTGGGGCGGGTCGAGTAATCGAGTGGCGGATATCGGTGGTTTGGATCCTCAACACCGATTTTCTGCCCGGTACGTTCTGATTTCAGTTGTTATAATTGATTGATATTTTTTTGATTCCTTATTCCAAAATCGACGTAATTTTAGCAGTAGGAAATCTATTGGCTGCAATTGATGGTTATTTAAATAGGCAATTTTTTTAAATGTGGGTATGTTTGTAGTGGATGGATATGTCCGACAATGTGAACAGGCGGAGATTCCTCAAATCTTCGCTCGGTGCAGCGATTGCAACGCCCTTTATTGGGACCGTCTCGGCGAACCAACGGGACGGGACACTTGCCGATTATCGTCGTGCGTTTCAGAAGTATACTCGACAATTCGGTCAACCTGAATTCGACAGGCAGTTCGTCAAGTCAGAGGGCGAAATTTTGCAGGAATCGAGTGACGTTTCGACGGCCGATCTTTCGCTGGCACAGGCCCAAGACAACGCAATCGTCGATCTGGTGACGTTCGGTGACGAAGTGACGAGAGAAGCCACGTTCTGTCGAACAGGACCGGATGCGATGAAAATTCGGTTTGATGGGGACGTGTACGAGGTCGAGATTACAGATAGACTCCGTCAGTCTCTCGAACAAAAAACCGCGATGACGATGCAGATGGGTCGAGCAAGGGCACGGATGGAATCGCGAGACCGTCCATCAGTCTCATCCTTGGTGGAAGTTGGTGAGGACGTCACGTTCGATACCTACGACGCGTCTGAAACGAATGGTGTTGACTTTTGGGAAGGAGCAGCCAGATCTCATCAGTATGTTAGCTCCCGTGAACCCGAAGCAAATGCGGAAGTCTATGGATTAGTCGGCTCTAGCCCATATATCAAGGCAGAAATGTGGAAAAGCATCGAATTTACAGGGGGTTCCGATACACTTCGCTTACATTGTGAGGGCGAGTATAAGGGCACAGCATCGGCGGCACTTGCTGGAGGTCGTGCTTATGGAAACATCTTTGTCCGTGAAAAAGACAATCATGGCGATCTCGGAGAATTCGAACGTCCTCTCTCGTGGAGTTTTGAGTGGGGGAAAGGGAAAAGCGCGCATCGCAATTATGATGAAACCGTATTCGCACCTGTGGACTCGAAAGAGTATGAGATAGGATTGCGACTTGAACTGGCAATTACGACAATTAGCGAATCTGCTGCACTCATTGATTTCTGTCGTGATGGAGGAGATAAGTTTACTTTAAAGGGATTCATGGATTATGCCTACATGGATTTGGAGTGGACGTGAAGGAGGCAAAGAATGAACTATCGGCGAATCAGTAACGTTCTCGTGATTTCGTTTCTAGTCCTTTTTCTATTTGGAATTACTCCGGTTGGTGATTACACGTTTCGAATGTTTGGACTACTAACCTGGCCGTTCGAACTCTTGATCGGCGGCGTCATCGGCTATATCCTGATCTACCGATTCGATCTCGACAGGAAAATCGTCGAAATGCGAGAGTAGCCGACTACTTGAAGCGGTGACGCCGGCCGACCCCTCGATCCCCGTCGCTTCAGAACGTCACCAGCGCCCCGGCGGGCGCGTCGGTCAACTCGGCGGCCCGGTCGATGCCCTCTTCGCCGACGGCGATCAGGGCGAAGACGCCACAGACGTGGGCGTCGACCTCGTCGGCGATGTCCAGCAGGAGGCGCTGGGTGTCGCCCGACCGGATGAGGTCGTCCACGACGAGGACGGTGTCCCCGGCCTCGATCGCGCCCTCGGGCAGGTAGTAGGTGAGTTCGATCCCCGATTGCAGGCGCTGGCGGGCCTCGACGAACTCCTCGACGGCGGTCTCCTTGGAGTTCTTGGCGTAGACACAGTGCGCCCCGAAGTACCGGGCCATCGCGGAGGCGAGGGTGATCCCGTCGGTCGCCGCCGTCAGGACGACGTCCGGGCGGTCGAACCCGAAGGTGTCGGCCGCCACGGGCGCGACCAGGTCGAGGAACGCCTGGTCGAAGACGATTCCGGAGTTGTCGACGTAGCCCTCACCGTCGAGTTCGACGCGGTCCTCGAGTTCGCTGGCGAGTGCCTCCCGGCCGATGTCCCTCACGATTTCCCGTGCCCGGTCCTCGCCCGGGAGCACGTGCCCGTTGACGTACCGGTTGAGGTCGCCTGCCGGCAGGCCCGTCACCTCGGCGAGTTCGTCGTAGGTCCGCGTGTCCTTGAGCATGCGCAACACCGACACGGCGCGCAACTGGAGGGCCGCCTTCTCGACGCGGTTCATACGTGGTATCCACGAACGCACAACAATGAATACTCCGAAGGGATTCTCTCGTGGTTCGATCCACAGACGTGGTCAGGAAACCGAACTCCGATCAGGCCAGGAAGTCCGGTTCGATCCGCCGCTCGTCCTGCTCCGCCTGGAGGTGCTGGAGGAACGCCTCGGGATCGACGTCGCCGGCCTGTCGCTCGGCGCGGTCGCGCACGGAGATCGTGCCGTCCTCGGCCTCGTTCGAGCCGACGATGATCATGTAGGGCACCCGGTCGTCGTGGCCGGCGCGGATCTTGCGTTCGAGCGTGGCGTCCCGGTCGTTGACCGTGACGCGGAAGTCCTCGAACTGGTCGGCGATCTCGTTCGCGTAATCCAGCTGGTCGTCGCTGATCGGGAGGACCCGCACCTGCTCGGGCGCGAGCCAGAGCGGGAACTTGCCGGCGAAGTGCTCGATGAGCACCATGAAGAAGCGCTCGTAGCTCCCGTAGAGCGCGCGGTGGATCATCACCGGCTGGTGCTCCTCGTTGTCCTCGCCGACGTAGCTCAGGTCGAACCGGTCGGGCATGTTGAAGTCGAGTTGCACCGTCGGGCCGTCCCACTTGCGCCCGAGCGCGTCCTCGAAGGCGTAGTCGATCTTCGGGCCGTAGAAGGCGCCGTCGCCGGGTTCGAGTTCGTACTCCATCTCGCGGTCCTCGAGCACGGCCTCCAGTTGTGCCTCGGCCTTCTCCCAGATCTCGTCGCTCCCGACGCTCTTGTCGGGGCGCGTGGCGAACTGGATCTCGTAATCCAGCTCGAACGTCTCCAGGACCGTCTGGATCATGTCCATGATCAGCTCGACCTCGTCCTCGATCTGGTCGGGGCGGACGAACAGGTGGCCGTCGTCGATCGTGAACGCCCAGACGCGCGAGAGTCCGGAGAGTTCGCCGCGTTGTTCCTTCCGGTAGACCTTGCCGTTCTCGGCGTAGCGGACGGGCAGGTCGCGGTAGCTCCAGGAATCGTGCTGGAAGATCGAGGCGTGCCCGGGGCAGTTCATCGGCTTGAGGCCGAACTCGTCGTCGTCGACCTCGAAGAGGAACATGTCGTCCCGGTAGTTCTCGTAGTGGCCCGACTGCTTCCACAGCTCCGTCTTGAACACGTGGGGCGTCTCGACGAAGTCGTAGCCGGCGTCGTCGTTGAGGTCGTCGATGAACCGCTGGAGTTCGCGCAGGATCGTCTTGCCCGGCGGGTGATACAGCGGGAGGCCGGGCCCCGTCGTCTCCTGGACCGAGAAGAGGTCCATCTCGCGGCCGATCTTCCGGTGGTCGCGCTTCTCGGCCTTGCGCCGACGCTCCATGAACGCCTCGAGGTCGCTCTCGCTCTCGAAGGCCGTGCCGTAGATGCGCGTCTGCATCGGGTTCTCCTCGTCGCCGCGCCAGTACGCGCCGGCGATCTCGAGGAGTTTGATCGTCCCCACCTCGCCCGTCGACTCGACGTGCGGGCCGGCACAGAGGTCCTCCCACTCGCCCTGGGAGTAGAACGTGACCTGGTCGTGTTCCTCGGCGAACTCCTCGAGCAGTTCCAGCTTGTAGGGCTGGTCGGCCAGTCGCTCCTCGGCCTCCTCGATCGAGAGGACCTCGCGCTCGACCTCGTAGTCGGCCTCGACGATCTCCTGCATCTCGTCCTCGATCTCGCGGAGGTCGTCCTCGTCGACGTCGAGTTCGTCGAAGTCGTAGTAGTACCCCTCGTCCGTCGGCGGGCCGATGGCGAGTTCGACGTCGTCGTACAGGCGCTGGACGGCCTGTGCGAGCACGTGCGAGGCCGTGTGGCGCATCACCTGGAGGTAGTCCTCGGAATCCTCCGTGATGATTTCGAGGTGGACGCCGTCCTCGACGATGGGCTCCTCCTTGGCGACGAGTTCGCCGTCGAGCCGTCCGGCGACCGTGTCGCGTCCGAGGCCGGGACCGATCTCGAAGGCGACGTCCGCGACCGTGTCGCCGCGATCGATCTCGAGTTCCGAGCCGTCCGGCAGGACGACGCTGATTCGCTCCGATTCCGCATCCGCTTCCGATTCTGATCGTGACATGGTTATGATTCTGAGTGGGATGGCCGTCGCTGGTCGATTGCGACCAGCGCGAAGAACGACAGGTGACTGTGGTGGTTAAAAGCGGGCGAACGCCCGGCGTGTAAAGCAGACACCTGCCATCGTGGTTCCTCGTAGTCCGGAGGACGGTATAAGGGTTGTGGATGTTCGGGCTCGAAGTTCGGTTCGCGAAGGGAGAGCGCCGGGCATGGACTGATGACGGCTTCCACTTTGTCGAGCCACGGTCGATCTAGTTCTACGCTCGTTCGTCTAGACTACCGTCGCGTTAGTAAATCAATTCCAAAATTACTTTACTAACGGCCCCTGTTATTATAGCCAATGAAGGACGGGTTCGGTCTCCCGGAACAGGCACCCGGCACCTATCTCCCGGTCAGATCCGACAAAGGGGTTCCGTTCAACAAGTTCTACAAGCCGGAACCACTTCCGCCGGATCTCGACCTCTCCGAAGACCTGATCAAATCAGTCGAACGGGGGACCCACGCCCTGGGCCGCCTCGATGGATTTCGGAGTCAGGTCGAAGCAGCGGACACGGTGTTCAGACCCCTCCTCTACAAGGAAGCCGAACAGTCCTCCCAGGTAGAGGGAACCCAGGTGACGACCACCGACATGTACCGTGCAACGGCCAGTGGAGGGTCGACTGCCGGAAGCCGTGACGTCCAAGAAGCGCTCAACTACGTCGAGGCCCTTCGGGCTGCGAGTTCCCGGCTTCTCGAATGCGGGCGTTCCCGGAACAACATCTCGCTCGATCTCGTCAGAGAACTGCACGCGACGGTTATGGAAACAGGGCGGACAGACGAGGAAGACCCGTTACCCGGCCAGTTCCGGCCCGGGTACGCGTGGATCGAAGAGTCGAAAGACCCCTGGAAGCGGTCGATCCGATTCGTGCCTCCGAAAGCCGAGATGGTCGAGTCGATGATGGAAGACTTGCTCTCGTACGTGCGATCCCCGTCCAGGCACCCGACGCTCGTCGACGTTGCCCTGATCCACTACCAGATCGAGACGATCCATCCGTTCAAAGACGGGAACGGGCGCGTCGGTCGACTCCTCGCGTTGCTGTTGCTCGTCGCGAGTGATCTGCTCACGAAACCGTTGTTCTACATGAGCAGTTACATCAAGGAGAACCGCCAGGAGTACACCGACCGATTGCTGGCCGTCAGTGAACAGGGTGCGTGGGAGGAGTGGCTGCACTTTTTCATCGCGGGAATGCGCGATCAAGCAGCGGAGGTTCTCGGGAGGGCCAGCCTTCTCCGTGACTTGCACGAGTCCTACCACGACACCTACGACGAGGGGCCGACCTCGATCGAGCGCTTGGTCGACGTCCTGTTCGAACAGCCCTACCTGACCGTCCCGACGGCTGCAGATCGGATCGGGATGACCTATCCTGCCGCCAACAGTGCCGTCGAACGACTCGTCGAGGACGGCGTCCTGGCCCAGGCCGATACGAGAGAACGGAACCGGGAATTCGTCGCGACCGACATCAGGAGCGTCGT
>Ga0102925_1002360_pt1 | contig 10404 bp, 8 predicted proteins | sample SalPonR1_A_D1_MG_FD_78216 | JGI IMG/M metagenome (GOLD analysis project Ga0102925, IMG submission 78216) | Salt pond soil microbial communities from South San Francisco under conditions of wetland restoration - Salt Pond MetaG R1_A_D1_MG | ecosystem: Environmental > Aquatic > Marine > Intertidal... | reverse complement strand
TTTTCATAATGATTGCTGACTGTAGTGAATGTTGTTTTCTCTTTTTATAGTGGATTTGTCAGCGAGAACGTAACCCCAACCCCGTGGTATAATTTTTTACAGAATCGTTATTTAATTTTATAAAATCAAATTAAATGTAGAATGATATATTTTTATTGGTTTCATATGATATCTGTCGACAAAAGGCGGGAGATGTATCAAACCTTACCAATCCTCAGGGCAACCAATCAACAAAGGGTTGAAAATCCACAGGATTGGTGAGGTTCAGGGCAAGTTTTATAAAATTCCAAAAATCAAACCCCGACCAGGGGTTTAACAATAATAGCCCCGACTCGATTGAGTCGGGGTTCAATTGCGGTTCAATTGCGGCATATAATCCTTCAAACCCGTAAGTGGGTTGAACAGTCAGGCCAGGGTTGTTGAACCCATTCAGGGTTCTGTGTGGCTGAAATCGCAATCCGGGGAATCACATGAAACGTTTTGGCCAGATGTACCCGGGATATTAGTTGTGTAACCCGAATAATTCCTCATGGTCTGAAAGCAGGAAATATTGCTTGTAGCCCAGGACACACCCCTCGTTTGCGAGGCTGTCCAAAAAGATGTATATGATTTATGGGTGCCTTTATAATTAGAATTTACTTATTGAACCATTGAGTTTTTCGGTCTTCACAGCAAGAAATTGTCATTCTTTACCACGAGGACACGAGGTCACGAAGCAACACGAATTTGTCTTACTACTACAACTATTTACAATTCAACTAACTAATTTAAGTTGAAATACGGTAACCATACTTTCTGGACAGCGCACTTCACTTTTGATCAGCGTTATCTCGTGAATTCGATCCCGGGATTTCCCGCCATCATCCCTCGATTTTGTTGGCCGGCGATGGCGAGGACCCGCCTCGGGATGTGTTATGTTGATCCATCTGTTTTCTATAAACAGGGCGTCCTTACAGGACGGGTTCGATAGCAGATCCAGGGTTTGCTAACCTTGCAAATAATTGTCATTTAATGAAAAAGGCATCCATTGCCCTCGGCTTTAGCCGGGGGAAGATGGGGTGATTCCAAAATGCCCATCGGCAGTGATTTTGCAGAGGCGAATGAATCCGGGTCCGATGGGTGCGGGTAAAAAATTTGATCAGCGTTATCCGGTGAATTCGATCCCGGGATTTCCCGCCATCATCCCTCGATCTTGTTGGCAGGCGATGGCGAGGTCCTTTCTCGGGATGTGTTGGCTTGAAGCATCTGTTTTCTACAAACGGGGCGTCCTTACAGGACGGGTTCGATAGCAGATCCAGGGTTTGCTAACCTTGCAAATAATTGTCATTTAATGAAAAAGGCATCCATTGCCCCCGGCTTTAGCCGGGGGAAGATGGGTTGATTCCAAAATGCCCATCGGCCGTGATTTTGCAGAGGCAAATGAATCCGGATCCGATGGGATTGGGCAAAAAATTTGATCAGCGTTATCTCGTGAATTCGACCCCGGGATTTCCCGCCATCATCCCTCGATTTTATTGGCCGGCGATGGTGAGGTCCCGCCTCGGGATGTGTTGGCTTGATGCATCTGTTTTCTATAAACAGGGCGTCCTTACAGGACGGGTTCGGTAGCAGATCCAGGGTTTGTGAACCTTGCAAATAATTGTCATTTAATGAAAAAGGCATCCATTGCCCGTGGCTTTAGCCGGGGGAAGGTGGGGTGATTCCAAAATGCCCATCGGCCGTGATTTTGCAGAGGCGAATGAATCCGAATCCGATGGGAGTGGTCAATATTTTCATCAACGCTATCCGGTGGGTTCAATGTCCGGACTCCCTCACTCCATGTTTTTTTCCAAAAATCACGTCGTATACTCCGCGTTAATTCTCACATATTCATATGAAAAATCCGACCCCCAGCCGGTAGCTTCACCATTTCCGTTATTAAGGTTTAGCCGTATGGAAATGGTAGACGATTTCATGACCGATTTCAGGGCATCCCGCGCTTTATTCAGCGGCTGACCCTTTTTCAAAATCTGAACACCTTTATTCGGATCCGAGCCGATATACAGGTCTACTTTTTCAGGATCAAAATCAACCCCGGCGCGGCCGGCTGCCGCGAGAACCCGTCCCCAGTTGGGATCCGACCCAAAAACAGCCGTTTTCACCAAGTTGGAATCGGATACCGTCCGCACGATCTTTCTTGCTTCCTGATCATTTTTTGCACCGGCAACCGAATACTCAACCAGTTTGGTTGAACCCTCGCCATCCGAGATGATCAGTTTCGCCAGATGTTTGCAGAGATCATGCAGATTCGATACAAAGGTTTGATAATTCTTATCTTTTTTAGAGATCTCTTTATTTCCCGCCATTCCGTTACAGAGAATGGAGACCATATCGTTGGTGGATGTATCACCGTCTACCGTGATCATGTTAAACGTTTTATCCACAACCTCCCGGAGTGCTTCATCAAGCAGTTTGGGTGTAATGGCTATATCACAAACAATAAAAGAAAGCATGGTTCCCATGTTCGGATGAATCATGCCCGAGCCTTTTGCAATGCCCGCCATATTAATTTCGTGACCGTCAATCGTAAAAGAGGTAAATCCTTCTTTGGCGAACGTGTCTGTAGTCAGGATTGCATTGGCGGTCAAGGTGCCTGCAATTTCCCGGTCTGACAGTTTTTTCGCACTTTCGCGGATTCCTTCCAGCACCTTTTCCGTAGGGAAAGGTTCACCGATCAACCCCGTGGATGCAACAAGAACACTGTTTTTAGAGATATCCAGGCATTTAGCCGTCTCTTCCGCCATTGCTACGGCTCCCTTCCACCCGGCTTTGCCTGTACAGGCATTTGCATTGCCTGAATTGATCACAATCGCCTGGACGATCCCGTCTTTGATGTGCTGGCGGCTCAATTTAATCGGCTCCGCACAGACTACATTTTTGGTAAATACAGCAGCTGCGGATGCAGGTTTTTCAGAATAGATAAGCGCCAGATCCCTTCGCTTCGATTTTATTCCCATGTGGGCACCCCAGCACTTGAAACCCCGAACGTGTGTAATGTTTTTTAACATAATGTTATCTGGTTAATCAGTAATTGATATAAAATTCAAATCATTAAATAACTACGGATTCAGGGGTGTGATCCTCAATCCGGTCAGTTCAATCAGGCCAAACATCAGGTTCATATTTTGAACGGCCTGTCCGGCAGCACCTTTCACGAGGTTATCGATGGTCGAAACTGTCACAATCTTATTTGTTCGTTCATCATAGGTGACATAAATATCACAATAGTTGGATCCCCTGACATGTTTTACCATCGGCGGTTCATCAACTACACGGATAAAGTGCTCTTTTTCATAGAAATTTAAAAATGTCTCTTCTACCAGTTCCCTGTTCACCGACCGTTTCGGAACAGTGTAAGCGGTAGTTAAAATGCCGCGGTCGATAGGAAGCAGGTGTGGCGTAAAAAGAAGTTCAGGCTTTGATCCGCAGTACCTCTCAATGGTTGTCTGGATTTCAGGAGTATGCCTGTGATTCAGCAAGCCATATGCCGAAAAATTCCCGAATACATCCGGGAAGTGGGTCATGGGTTTGATTTTTGCACCGGCACCTGTAACGCCTGATTTGGAATCAACTATAATGTTTTTGAAATCGACCAGGTCATTTTTTAAAAGCGGGGCAAGTGCCAGGATCGCGGAGGTTGGATAACACCCGGGATTGGCAACCAGCTGTGCATTTCGGATTTGATCCCTGAAAAGCTCCGGAAGACCGAAAACCGCCTTCTCAATCAATTCGGGAACCGCATGTTTTTTGTGATACCAGGTTTCATATTCCCCGGCCGATGTTAATCTGAAGTCGCCGGAAAGGTCGATGATCTTTTGATCTTCAATGCCGTGCTCTTTGATAAAATCCATCGAAATACCGTGCGGCAGCGCCAGGAAAAGCAGGTCAAGCTGATAGTGCTTCAGGTTTTCCATCGGCTGCAGCTCCATGTCAGCCAGACCGTAGAAGTGGGGATGAATTTCAGAAAACTTTTTTCCGGCGTGGGTTTCGGATGTAATAATTTCAAGCGTCACATCCGGATGATTGATCAGCAGGCGGACCAGTTCAGATCCTGTGTAACCCGTTGCGCCGACAATACCAATTTTGTATTTACTCATGTTCTTTTTCTACAATTTTTATCGATTCAATTAACACATCAAACAGATGGTCTAACTCTTTTTTTGTGATGATGAGCGGTGGCACAATGCGCATCACGGTATCGGATGCACAATTTGAAAGCACACCCAGTTTCATCATCTCCTCCACAACCCTCGCTCCTTTAAAATTCAAATCCACCCCGATCATCAGTCCCATTCCGCGTACCTCTTTGATGGCCGGCCAGTTGTGGGCAATGGAGAGAACTCTGTTCTTAAAATACTCACCCATTTCAAAAGCATGGTTTGCAAGATCCGATTCAATGATTGTCTGAAGTGTAGCGTAAGATGCCGCGCAGGCAAGCGGATTGCCTCCGTAAGTGGTACCGTGGTCTCCGTAGTCGAAAGCGGATGCCACCTTTTCATTGGCCATCACAGCCCCGATGGGGAATCCGTTTCCGAGGGCTTTTGCGGATGCGACAATGTCGGGAAGAACATCGTAGTGCTGGTAAGCAAACATGCGGCCGGTTCGTGCAATTCCGCACTGAATCTCGTCCAGGATCAGAAGGGCATTGTTCTGATCACAAAGTTCACGTGCTGTATGCAGGTATTCTCTTGAAACAGGATGGATGCCGCCTTCTCCCTGAACAGTTTCCAGTATTACGGCAACAGTGGACTCATTGACTCTGTTTTTAAGCGTATCAACATCATTGAAGGGGACACGGTCAAATCCAGCGGGCAGGGGAGCAAATCCTTTTTGATACTTTTCCTTTCCCATGGCGATGGCTCCCAGGGTTCGTCCGTGGAAACAGTTCTCCATAGCGATAATATGTCCATCTTTATCGTGGTTATAAGCATATTTTCGCGCAAGCTTAATCGCACCTTCAATGGCTTCAGCTCCGCTGTTGCAAAAGAATACACGGTCGAGGCCCGAAACGCGGGTCAGGAGTTCGGCCAGTTTGCTTTGCGGTTCATTGTAATAAAAATTGGATATGTGTACCAGTTTGCCGGCCTGTTCGCGTATGGCTTCGGTCACTGCGGGATGGCAATGCCCCAGGCTGTTGACGGCAATTCCGGCAAGTGCATCGAGGTATCTTTTGCCTTCGGCATCTTCTGCATACACTCCGTCGCCACTGACAAGCGTAAGCGGATACCGTTTGTAGAGCTCAAAATGGTGTTTGGAGGCAATCTCCTGTGCCATATCCTTTTTTGTGTCGGTACTCATTTTTTTATGAATCGTGATTTTAGATTTTAAATTTGTTCCTGCCGGTAAATGACGGTTCCGGGCGGATTATCTGTGAGCAGCTGATGCAATAACGTATGTTTTTTTGTTCCATTAATAATATGGGCCTGCTGAACTCCATTCTCAAGCGCGATGACACATGATTCTATTTTTGGGATCATTCCGCCCTGGATTTCAGAACCAATTTTGCTTTTCAATTCATCAGATTGAATAGAACGTATCAGCGAACCTGGATCACCCACATCGGTTAAAATCCCATCCACGTTCGTCATCGCTACATAGGCTTTAGCTTGCAGTGAACCGGCCATATGCCCGGCAAACATATCGGCATTGATGTTGTAATCTTTCAGATCATCACCGACTGCTACCGGTGAAATAACCGGGATATATCCATTCTGAACCAGTGTCTCAATCAGTCCGGTATCGATGCGGTCAACATCACCCACCTGGCCCAGGTCAGCTTCCTGCTCTTCGCCGTCAACAATAACCCTGTGAATTCGCTTGCGTGCGGTTACGGTTTGCGCATCCTTGCCTGATATGCCCACACTCCGGGCTCCGCGGCTGTTCAGTAGTTTCACGATCTCGGAATTCACATTACCGCTCAGGGCCATTTCAACATAGCTCATGGCATGTTCATCCGTTTTACGGTGTCCACCGATAAATTCAGACTTGATCCCCACATCGTCCAAAAGTTTTTTGATTACAATCCCGCCGCCGTGCACAAGAACCGGTGTGATTCCCAGTTGCTTCAGCTTTACAACATCTTCAATAACACCAAGCTTGATTGTCTCATCCGTCATGGCATTACCACCATATTTAATCAGAACCACACTGCCTTTGAATGAGTTGATTTTCTCAGGTGAATGGGATACCCCGGTATCTGCTGTGCCTGGATCGTCGTTGGATGAGCCGGTGTTCATAAATGGTTTAGAACTTACAGGGTTAATTTAAATGGTTGTTTTTCATTGTTTAAAAATATGGATTTATAAGCATCAGAGCGAATATAATTGAATTTGATTTTGTGACTGCTGATATTGGAATAAGATAAATCTGTTTAAGTGAAAGATTTCCTATATAAATTTCAATCAAATCATAGTTTGATGAGCTATAACTATCGGGTAGTATTTGTTCGTGAATCCGGACAGCGTAAATTGATGAATGCCCTTCTGGCACTTCTTACGGGAATCCTGGCATTAATATATCCAAACTTTCTCTATTACATATTTGGAGGGTATATGATTGCACTCGGACTCCTGCTGCTCTATTTTCAAATCAGCTCTTTTTTAACGGCGGTTGCTTTTCTTGCCGGAATTTTTGTATTCCTTTTTCCTGAATCCATTCCGCTCACAGCCGGCATCTTTCTTGCCATTATGGGATTTACCCTTTTATTCAGCTTTGGTTTTACCGTGCTGGGTATTCTCACACTTATTATCTCGGCTGTAATTTTTGCAAACCCGGGGAGTATAGCCTATATGATTGCTGTTTTTCTTCTGCTTTACTCTCTTACCTACTTTATCAAGCTTATACAGGAGAGCCGCGATGAACCGGGACAAGAAGTGATGTGAAAAATTTACTTAGCAACCTGTAAGATTCTTAGTTTGGAAATCCCCTCTCCGAGAGGGGAAATACCCTCCTTAATGCCGTAAGGCGGTTCAGGAGGGTGAGGGGTGTGTCCGGGCTACGAAGAAAAAACCCTTTTTACAAGCATCGGCCTGCCAGAATCATTACTGCTAAAACGATCAACTCACATCAATCACCTGAGAGCAATTTTTTTTCCATTAGCAGCAATGAATTGATTTTATTATTATGATTTAAAATTAACCTTAGAAATAATCGCTCATGGACATCAACAGAAAAGAATTTTTAAAACAAGCCGGGATCTCGGCAGCAGCTCTCTCAACTCTATCTGTGTTACCCTTTGTATCAGGCTGCGCAAGACAGGAGGAAGAAGAAAATTCACCTCTTTTTAAAATATCACTCGCCCAGTGGTCACTGCATAAAACATATTTCGGAGAAGAGACGATGCAGGCAGGCTGGGAGTACTTTGGTGAAACTCTCGATACCAATCCTTCTGCACTTCTGCAGGGAACCGAAGATCCGCTCTATTTCCCAAGACTGGCCCGGCAGAAATTCGGGATTGAAGCCGTTGAGTACGTGAATACCTTCTATTTTGATAAAGCAAACGACCAGGCATACCTGAATGAACTGAAAGAGGTGTCCGACGGAGAGGGTGTCAGAAACGTACTGATTATGTGCGACCGTGAAGGCGCATTGGGTGATCCGGACAGTGAAGAAAGAGAAAAAGCAGTGGAAAATCACTACAAATGGGTAGAAGCAGCCAAATTCCTGGGATGCCATTCGATCCGCGTAAATGCTCAGAGCAGTGGTTCTTACGATGAGCAGATGAAATTTGCAGCCGACGGTCTTCACAGCCTTGCAGAGTTTGGAGATCAGCACGATATCAACATCCTGGTTGAGAATCATGGCGGCCTGTCAAGTAATGCTGAATGGTTAATCGGTGTGATGGAGATGGCAGATCATCCGCGTTGCGGCACACTGCCTGACTTTGGAAATTTCCGGATTTCGGATACCGAAGAGTACGACCGCTACGAAGGCACCCGTTTGCTGATGGAATATGCAAAAAGTGTCAGTGCCAAAAGCCACGATTTCGACAGTGAAGGCAATGAGTCAACCAAGGATTTTTACAGGCTGATGAAAATCGTTGTGGATGCCGGTTATAACGGTTATGTGGGGATTGAATATGAAGGAGACAGGCTCTCCGAAGAAGAGGGAATTCGTGCCACCAAAACACTTCTTGAAAGAATTCACGAAGAGTTGAAAATTGCGTAAATACGCTCGTTTTGATAGAGCTTAACGAATTGACTGGAATCCGAGAATTTTGGAACCGGTTCCAAAACTAAAACCGGATTTGACTTCTGCGGCCCGAATAGAAATATTGGAAGTTCGAGCAAAGAACTTAACCAGCCGGTAAAAGCTGACTAAATGCAAATCTTACGAATTGAATGAATAGAAAAAATAAAAACAACCTCACCCGCAAAACATTTATTAAAAAAGCCGGGGTTTCTGCTGCCGGACTTTTTAGCGCGCCTTTTTTTATTGGCAGCGGAAAACAGAAAGAATTTGATATACCGCCAAGGCATATAGAAAAAAGATCTTATTCAGCAAACGACCATATCAATGTTGCCCTGATCGGCGCCGGTGATATGGGTCAGGGTGATGCTGAAACGGCCCGGGAGGTTGATGGTGTAAAAATAATCGCAGCCTGTGATCTCTATGACAGCCGCCTCCGCAGATGCAAAGAGAGATTTGGAGAAGATACATTTACAACGAGCGACTACAGGGAGATTCTGTCGCGCGATGATGTGGATGCCGTAATCAATGGTACAACGGATCACTGGCACGAACAAATTACATCCGATGCACTGAAGGCCGGTAAAGCTGTCTATCTCGAAAAACCAATGGTTCAGCATATAGAAGAAGGGCACAGGCTTATTGAAGTGGAAAAAGAGACAGGTACGCCTCTGATAGTTGGCAGCCAGCGGGTGAGTTCCATTATCTATGAAAAAACCAGGGATCTTCTGCAGGCAGGAGAGATCGGTGAACTCAATTTTGTGGAAGGGTACTGGGACCGGCAATCGGCGATCGGTGCATGGCAGTATTCAATCCCGCCAAGTGCATCACCTGAAAACGTGGACTGGGAGACCTACCTGAAAGATCTTCCAAAGATTCCATTCGATGCAAAGAAGTTTTTCAGATGGAGAAACTATCGTGATTTTGGCACCGGAGTTGCTGGTGACCTCTTTGTACATCTGTTTTCAGGACTTCACCTGATTACCGGTTCGAACGGTCCAAACCGGGTTATGTCAACCGGGGGAATCCGGTACTGGGAAGACGGCCGCGATGTTCCCGATGTGATGCTTGGTATTTATGATTATGCCGAAACGGAACTTCATCCTGCGTTTAACCTGGCACTCAGGGTAAATTTTGCCGATGGCTCCGGCGGCGGACACAAAATAAGATTGATCGGGTCGGAAGGTGAACTTGAAATTGCCGGTAACAGTGTGATTTTGCGAAAATCCAAATTGCCGGAAGCACCGGGAATGTCGATACGGGATTTTGATGAAAAAATACGTGAAGAGTACCAGGAGTATTACGAAGAGAAATATCCGGAAAAAAGGGCGGAGATTATTGAGCCAAGTGAGTTTGTTTACAAAGCACCTGATGGATATAATGACCGTTATGATCACTTTGTGAATTTCTTTGACGCAATCCGGCACGGGAAAAATATCATAGAAGATGGTACATTTGGATTAAGGGCCGCAGGGCCGGCGCTGGCTTCAAATATCAGCCATTTTGAAAAACGACAGGTTAACTGGGATCCGGAAAGAATGGAGGTTTTATAGCTTTATGAGTTAAAGTTAGAAATAATAACGCTGAAAGCTGACAGCCGAAAGCCATATGATTATCATGGTATAAAAATTTTGCATTTTCACTTTTCACCTAAACAGATATCGTAATAATGATGAAATATTTACTTCTAATTTTAATCTCAACATTTATAATCATGGGATGCAGTAACAGTAATGCACAACAGGACTCCGGCGGTGAATGGGAGGTGCTTTTTGACGGTTCCTCAACAGATCAATGGAGGGTATACAACGGCGATTCTTTTCCTGATGAAGGGTGGTCGATCCAGGATGACCTGTTGGTGTTTGAACCACCACAAACCGAAGAGTGGACATCAGAGCTTGACATCATTACAAAAGAGACCTATCAGAATTTTCACCTGAAACTGGAATGGCAGATTTCAGAAGGAGGGAACAGCGGTATTTTTTACGGAGTACTGGAACAGCCGGCGCAGGCAATTTTTTGGTCCGGCCTTGAGATGCAGGTATTGGACAACATCAACCATCCCGACTCCGACCAGGGGGTTGATGGAAACCGAAAGGCGGGCTCGCTATACGATCTGATCCCGGCGAATCCGCAAAATACAAAACCGCATGGTGAGTGGAACCAGGTGGAAATCAT
>Ga0102925_1002358_pt1 | contig 10406 bp, 8 predicted proteins | sample SalPonR1_A_D1_MG_FD_78216 | JGI IMG/M metagenome (GOLD analysis project Ga0102925, IMG submission 78216) | Salt pond soil microbial communities from South San Francisco under conditions of wetland restoration - Salt Pond MetaG R1_A_D1_MG | ecosystem: Environmental > Aquatic > Marine > Intertidal... | reverse complement strand
CACTAAGGGTATCCTTGCTGATGCGTTGCTTGAGAATTGCGGCTACCTGGGTGGCGTGTTCCGGCTTATCAACAATGATATAGGCCGAATTGCGGGTCTGCTTATTGCTGTAGGCGGTTCGTGCCTTTCGGTTTACCTCAACGAATCGTTCGTATTCGGGCTCAAGCCCGCCAAAATGGTATTCGAATTCGAGCCGGTCTATATTGAAACCGGCATAGAAGAGGCTTATCACTGCCAGCAGCAGAATGAATAATGAGATATAGAATTTTGGCTTTCCCTTTTTACCTTGATCGCCTTCCTGTTGTTTACTCTCGACGTGAATAGGCGTTTTGCTCAGGTCCAGCAGTTTCATTCTTTCAAAAAGTACCAGCAAGGCGGGCAGTGATACGATGTAGGCTATTATTGCAAACAGGATACCGATACCGGCAATGAAACCGAATTCACTGAAGCCCTTGAACTCAGCAATCATCAGTATGAAAAAGGCCGCAGCAGTGGTAATGCCGACTACCGTGATAGCCTGTCCGGTGGTCATGAACGTAGTATAGGCCGAATCTTCGATAGACTTTCTCATACCGCGCTCTTCCATGTAGCGGGCAAAAAAATGTATGCCAAAATCAATGCCCATACCGAACAGCAGCAGTCCGAGGGTAGAGGTCATGATGTTCAGGTTGCCAAAGGCCAAATAGGCAATGCCGAAAGTCCAGCAGATGCTGAAGGTCAGGGGCAGCGCCATGATGACGGCTATAACGGGCATTCTTGGTAATTCGGATAATATAAACCTGAAAGAGAGGTGGGATCCGACCTTAATGCGATAATTCCGGTAAAAAAAATAGGCCACTACCACAAACAGAAGCATCAATACGCCGGCACCGAAAGAGTTCTTCACGTCGGCTGTAATCGTCTCGACTTCAATGAGTGTTCGCAGAAAACGGCCGGCTAATGTGACCTCCATATCGGGATGGTAGGAGAAAGGCGAAAGAGAATCTACAGTATTTTGTAGTTCCCGGTAGGTACTGCGAATAAACCTGATATCCGTTTGGGACCCGTTTGGGAATAATTTGACGACAAGGGTCAGGGAATCTTCGGAAAGATAGTATTCAGATCCCACCAGCTCATTATACATCTGTTCAAGCTCACGCCCGACCGAATCGGTTGCAGTATCCTCTTCTTCCTCAAACTCTATATAAAAGGGGTTTGCCTCTTCCTTGGCCTCTTCGGCTTTGTCTTTCAGGAATTGTTGAAGCTGATCCAATTCGGAATCAGTTGCAAAATAGATAGCATTGTTTTGCAGAAAACCTACCTCTCTTCGAAATTCAGCACGGGTGAAATAGGGAGCTGAAGTCCCGGGCTGTTTTAGTTCCAGGGCGTGGTCAATGATATCCCTGGCGAACTGCTTGTTCACCGGCAGAGAAGGGCTTTTTATGGCTACAGCGACCTCATTCTCGGCCCCGACCTGCTCACGGAGTTTTTCGAGGGCCTGAACGCTGGGATAGTCTTTCGGTATCAGTTTGGCAAGGTCATTGTCTATGCGGAGATTATAGGCCAGCATGAAGCCTGCCAGTGCTGTAATGAAACTGACCAGCAAAATCCGAAGCGGGTACCTGGCGGTATACCGTATAAAAGGACCAAGGTATGCAAAGAGGCGTTCAATCATATCATTATGCGGTACCGGGTGTTTTCCTGCCGGTGCTCACCAGCCAGATATAATAGCTGAGGCTGCCAAGACCGAAAAAGAGCAGCAGCGCATTAAGCACAAACCCGATGAATGGCAGGTTGGTCAGTATGGCTATTATAATCATGCCGAGGGCAAGCCCCCAATAGTAAGTGGATGTTTCCGGTTCACCTTTGAAATAGAGTATGGCCATTACGCCCAGCGTTAAGGCTACCAGCAGGTACCCTGTAAAGAGTGCCAGCATATAGACCAGCAGCAAAAGAACAGAGAGCGGGATGGTTAAAACCGGAAGTAAAAGCAGTACCACTGCAAAGGGCACACCTATAAAAGTAAGCAGGCCGACGCCGGTGTTTTTCCAGAATTTTTCCGTTGCAAAACGATGAATATCTATAGCCGTATTTTGGAATATTCTCAATAAAATCAAGCCTGTTATCAGTACAGAGAGATAGAAAATAAATTTAACCACTATGACGAATACCACCGGTTCTTCCTGAACATTCAAGGTCAGGTTTGAGGGGACAACCCCAAGATTTTCCCGGTAGATGGTCTCCTCACTGGTGATGGTGGTGCCAAAGGATGCACGATAATCGTTGCCAAAGGTAACATCGTTGCTGTAGAGCTCGCTAAACTGCCCGACTTCTCCGTTGAGTGTCAGTTCATCGCCGGCTGCCCGGAGCCATCCTTGTATTTCTCCACCGTCAAGTACAACGGTTGCGCCGGCCAAAACGGCATTTCCTTCGATGCGTGCTCCTTCCGTGATCCGTATTTCACGTGCTGCAAGAAAAGCGTCGCCTTTTATCAGTCCGTTTACGATGATGGTTTCTCCGGCACTCATCAGCAAGTCACCCACTTCCCCGTCAATGATCACCTGCTGGGCTGCCATGATGGCGTCGTCACTCACCGTACCTTTAAGCATCATAAACCGTCCTGCGGAAAGAAAGTCATTTCCGAGCCAACCCGACATCTCGACTGTTTGTCCGGCAGTGATCAGCTGTTTTTGGATGGAGTCGGCTTCCTGTACCTGCACAAGGCTGCCGCTTTTATAAATACTGCCTTGCGCCAGCACCATCAAAGGCAAAAGAAGAAGAGATAAGAGAACTACACCTGACTTTTTCATAACAAGTAAATTTGCATTCGGAATAGTAGAAGTACTTCTAAGCTTCTATTTACAGGTATAAATACAGAAAAAGGAGGGAGGCCGGTGTAGCGATAGTGAGGGTTTTCGTGTAAGCAATTACCCTATAGAACGGCTTTTCAATGGAAGATGACTGGAAATGGAATGGCGGAACAGTGGAAATAAAAAACCCCGGCCCTCTCACTGGCCGGGGTCACCCCTAACTGCTGATGCGTCTTTCATCAGCACCCATGCGCTCTTTAAATGTTATCCGGCGTCTCTTTTATTGTAAATTTTATTAAGGGCATGAACACTCATTCCTCCGATGACCATCAGGCCGATCAGGGAGATCAGCATAATCTGGTCGGGATTCAGATTCAAAAATAACTCGGTCATGTAACGCCTCTCTATATTTCTCGTTTCTATCTTTATTTCTGTTAATAACCCCGGCTGCGGTCAGGCATCCGGAATAAACTGGAATGGCAGCTCTCAATTTGCCATCAAGGCCATACCATTTTTCTTTATGTGGGAATGTGACGACTGAAACCGAAAAGGTTTACATTAGAAGTTCTTTAACTTTATGAACCGGCACCTTGTTTTGATATTTACGCGGCACCGGTGCCTCCAGCTGCAGGGTATCCCGGTTGAGGTTCATGACGGCATGGTGTCCCAGGCAGGCGTCATGTGCAAAACCGGTAATAATCTCCAGGAATTTACGGGCTCCATAGCCGCGTTCCTTACTGATACGGGCGATGCTTCTTATTTCTGAGATCAGCTTGTCGTAGTTTATACTCCCGCGGGCCGCCCTTGTTTTGATCAACGTGCCCAGTTTTCTCTCAAAACATGACCGGAATGCCGGTTTCCCCAGGCATTCCATGTATATTCGCTTGATATCGTGTCTCATTCCAAACATATCTCAAGATACAGATGCAGGGTGACAGAACGTGTCATCCGTGAAAAGGCAATCTCATTTCGGGTAAACGGGACTTATAGCCCATAAAAAGGACATGAAATGGTAGTGTGCCGCTATTTTGTTCTTTGTTAGGAAAATTTTGAGGGATTTTATTGATTTATACTTAAAATAAATCCCCAATAAGGGATGATAACGATCATGTAGATGCTCATTATCATCCCCGTTTAAAATGTTCAGGCGGGCGTTGATTCACATATTATATGTTTTATGCAAAGCACTCGGTAATACCGTCTCTTTTGATGATTCTTTTTTAAAGAATTTGAGCCTATGTTACAACAAAATTATATGTACCAATAACGGATTTATGAACAGGTTCAGAACTTTCATGAACAGATTCAGCCTGCAGCTTGCCCTGCCTGCTCTGTTTTGTATGCTATTGCCGCTGCAGTCATTTTCATTGCAAAAATCCTCGCAGCAGCTAACCCAAACCGAACAAGCAGTGCCTTCCCTGGCAAGCGGGAGCCTGCTCTATGCGGATCTGGATACGGCAAACCGCCGGGTGCTGGTTCTTAAAGAGGGAGGCCTCTGGGATTATAACCTTGAAAACAAAGCCTGGCGATTCCTGGATTCCCTTTCTGCGCTGCCGCTGGAAATCGAGGATTACGAATTTGGCTTCGATGCCGCAAACAATAAAATTAAGCTGTGGCACCGGGGGATTGGAACGATGTACCATATAGATCCCGAAAGTTATGAACTCGAAAGGCTTGACAATTCCCATGTCCACAGAAATCAGTACGCTCACCAGCCATTTTTCAGGGATGGAACTGTTTATGCATTCGGGGGTTACGGTTACTGGTTGTGGAAAAACTATATAACCTATTTTAATACCGAGCTGAAAGAATGGAATATTCAGAATGTGCACCCTGAATCTGAAGTACCCGGTCCGAGGACTCCTGAGACGGGAATTTATATTCCTGCCCGGGATGAATTTTATCTTTTTGGAGGTGATATGCCGGATGTTAATAATAGGGCGGATGATCAGTTTACCGGCAGATCAACCCTGAATGACATCTGGAAGTTCTCTTTTAAAGACAATACCTGGACCAAAATCGGTACGGTCTCTTCTGTCTATCATTATTATCAGGGCTCCAGTAAACGGCGCTACGGGCGAATAAACAAAATATCCGGTTCTTTTTATAGCCCGAACAGCATGACCTGGTATATCCCAACAGCAACAGAGGGCAGGGGCGACCTGGTAAATTTGGTACCCGTCGACTTGTCAACCGAAAAGGTCATGAAACCTATCGTTTTGGAGTCAGGCCTGAATCCGGATGAATTCCTCCCGATCAGCTTTCACTTTGACCGGGAACATAGCATGGTGGTTATTGTCGGGTTGAAGAAAATTACAGGAACCGACAGTTATCCCATGCAGGTGATTACGATATCAGAAGACTCCCTGCTTTCCAGACTGGAATCCGGTACGGCAGCTTCCGCCATGTCTCCCTTCCTCTATGCCGGCGGGTTTATCTTGCTGTCTTTTGTGCTTCTTCTCATGTATTGGAAACGAAGAAAGAAAAGCCTTGGCAACCTAACATCCTTCCATATTCACAGGGATGATATTCAACGCATGCAATGGTTCAATGAACAGGAACGAAACCTGCTTGAAGTGCTGGCTGAATCGGAGAGCTACATGGAATCGAGTGAACTTGAAGAGCAGCTCTGGAATGAAATTGATAACTATGATTATCGAAGGAAATTAAGAAATGAGACCATCAATGCAATCAATCGAAAATTCAGCACCCATTATAATACCTCTTCAGAACTGATCAGCAGGATCAAAGACCCTGAAGACAACCGGAGGTACTTGTATGGGATCAGCGAAGAGTTCCTGGACAACCAATAAAGATTTTACAAAACTGTGATTGGTATTAAGAAAAAATAATTGTTTCTTTGAGCACTACCTATCCTATAGGTAGTCTCTCTTGATGAATAGTCACCCCGGCCCAACTGATACTTGGACCGGGGTTTTTCTTTTTTATAGCTATGTCACTAGGTATTTTCAGGCCTATCTACTTCGCTCTCTAATCATGCTGAAGTTGAACTCTTTTCACATGCAACTCGCTAGCTTACCTGGAGTTGCTATTGGTTTTACTCTTAAAACTGATTGCTGTAAATAATAGGAAGGAAATTTCTTAGCAATACTCCTTTCATATTCAACCGCCAAAGTACTTAATTCCTCGCCAGTATTCGTCAACCGCTCCGCGGTAGACGCCGCTTCGGACGCTCTGCGTCCATTCCCCGTGCCTGACTTAACAATAACAGAATTAGACTCAGTCCCTCAAACAGCAATGCGCCACCGCGGAGCGGATGGCTAAGGGTCTGTTGGCTAAAGAAAGAGCAAAGAATAAAGTAATGGCGCATTTATCATACAGATTAGTCCGTTCTGGTTACCGCTGGCTCTTCATTTTGGAGTAGGCGTTCGGCCATACCCGATTTCCCGAGTATGGGCTGAACGTAAAACCCAAAAGAGAGGTGCCCATTATGAAACATATAGAATCCAATAAAAAAGGTATCGGTCTTATGCTGTTATCACTTGCACTATTTTTCGGGTGCAATGTAAATGACAGTGTGACCGAGGATAAAAATGTAAAAGTAAAACTCCGCGGGAAGGTCTTTAACGGAGAAACCGGTGAGGAAGTGCCCAATGCCGTTATCACAATCTACGAAAGCGTGCAAACCGGGGACGATGATTTCAGGGATTATGAACGCGACACCGCAACTACCGACCATTATGGCAATTACCATATGGAAGGCATCATTAGAAGCTGCAACCTGGAAGAAGTGGGCGGACGCATTAAAGCCGTGAAAGCCGACTTATCGGGCGGGTTCATGACCTACACCGGCGAGTTCCGATGCTCGGAAAGCCTGCAGACCCGAAACCTGATCATCAGGCGTACCGGCAATTTACCCGGACTCATTATACGCTAGCCCTCAAAGTCCTGCAGCTTAACTTGCTGTGGGACTTTTACTGGGGCTTTAAAAAATTGTCGTCCTGCGGCAGGCCCCACCTCGGACGCACAAACCCTCGTCAACCGCTTCCCTCTCGTCAACCGCTCTGCGGTAGACGTCGCTTCGGACGCTCTGCGTCCATTCACATTCCCACTAATATGCGCCACCGCAGAGCGGATGGCTTAGGGAATAAGCTTCGAGAAGAATGACTACGGAAAAAAGCTATGTGAGAAGAATTTAGGCCTGTCATTGCTCGCTTTGAGAACCTACTCTTTGAAGGCATGCAGGCTGACTTATAAAACGGCAGGATATGTTTTTCAGAAAGCGTACCCTTTAATAGGCTCAAGGTTTTGATTATAAACATCAAGATACTCTAAACCAGAAATTATATAATCTGGCTCTTCTGATTGACGTATGGTAATAACGACAAAATAATAACGGTCAACTTTATAGTAGTTTACATTGTATGCTTTTTCGCTAATACCATTCATCTCATTCAGATATTGCTCGTATTTCTTATTAAAGGTAGCGCATACACTACTATGACTTGAATCATTTAGTGGCATTATTTGCGAAACCGATAAACCCACCGTGTTGGTTTCTGCTCTTTCTGAAGACCATTCGGTACTTGTTAAGAATTCTTCTAAAACGGATAGATTTCCTTCATCGGGCTCAGGGCATACAGCTGCGAAAGAGCTTCCAGCATAAAGCAATTCCCAATTCGAGTTTAGTAACTCATTACAAATATTAGGGTAAGTGAGAAAAGTGATAATTATCAGTATGGGTTTAATCATAACAGGCTATTCAATATCTAAAGTATCAGCTCTAATACCAACATTATCGTATTCCTCGAAGACTTCTTGATAATTTTTATCCCAAATGTCCAGACTTTCTATAAATCCATAAAGTAAATATTTACCCTTCTCCAATTCTTCCCCATCATAGTTTTCATAATCCCAAGAGTCTTCAAAATACTTTTTCTCACCAGTTTCTAATTTGATAGTAGCTAGCGTAAGTCCACGTATATTATACCTTAATCTATTCCATACCCGCATGGAATCAAGTCTTGTCACAACAAAATCATAGTAAATATCCTGACCTGCTCCAGCACCGAGATATAATGAATCATCACTGGTATTTTGTAATATCAGTTTCATATTCAGAGATTTATTGTTTGAATCACTCACTTGTTCTAATTCTAAACTGATCTCGAATGGGGCATCTTCTGGGACAGTAGAAACAGTATCAGGACTCCAATGAATGTTACCTTTAAAGCCACCAGTAATATATTCCTCAGAACTCTTCTTTGAGGTACATGCTAAGATAAAACAAAGACCACAAATTAAAATTGATAGTGAAGATTTCATATACATAATCATCAAATAGAGTTGGTCACTCTCATTACATTAAAAGTTAAATCAGTTGAATTAAAGTTTAGTTATCTGCTAAAATTGCCTCACCTTTGACCAGCCATGATATTCCAAAGGCAATAAGAGCTATAGTTTCGCCCCAAAAAATAAACCTCGTGATGTAATAGCTATCTTCAATAAATATTGAATAAAGAAACATTGCTAAAATGGATAGGAGTATAACCACTCCGCAAATACGATAGATCTTATTCCTTTTTACTTTTTGCGGAGTAGGTTTAACACCCTCTTTGGACTTGGTGAAAAGAAACAGGGAAAATATGGCAAAAGCTATAAATAATGCTGAGGCACTCCCGAAATGTATAATTCCAATAACATCTATAGCACCTTTCTCGGTGGTTGGAAACCATGCTACCCCCAAAGCGAACAAGCCTGCAAAATTACTAAGCCATTCATCTGTTTTATCATATCCTGCATAGAAAAACATAAATAGTGCTACAGCGCATAGTGAACCAACAAAAACATCTCTCATGCCTGTGTAATAGTAATGGCTTATGGAATCTTGAAGCACATCTGTGCCGAATATTGTGCTCACACCCAGCATCAAAGTAAAGGGCAGGGCAATACCTATGATACCAACGGCTTTCCGCAGAGCCATATAGGAATGTGTGTGAATCTGATAGCGATAATCATTGTAAATGTTCATAAGAAATAATGGAGTTTTACTTAATAGAAAAAAGGTACCGATATTTTCTTGTGTTACCATCACTAAGAGGGTGCAGTTTAGTAATAAGACTGTCAGGACGGCGATTCCTTACAAATATGTTGGAATGGATATAGATTTTGATGTTACATACTCCAGACATCGACAAGATTTAAATTCTCGTTGGGAGCCTGTTTCTAATGATTGGATTGTTAATCATCCTTCTCTCGTCAACCGCTCTGCGGTAGACGTCGCTTCGGACGCTCTGCGTCCATTTATATTATTTACCCTGAGATGTACGGGCGTTTGAGTATAAATACCGGTTCAGGTATGAGGAGTCAGAAAAGGGGGTATAAACCTGTTCAAACTTACCATATGCTTCATTGACCCCACTAATAAATAGGGTATCGTTTTCTAAAGAATAAATTAGAGGTATATCAAAATAATCATCGAAGGTAACATCAACGGTATCTGCCTTGTTATTTTCAAACTTTATCCATAGAAATGAGCCGTCCTCACTCAAAGTAAAGTCATAGGTATTTTCATTACTCCTGCTCTCAATACTGCTAATCTTTGAGTATAAGGTATCGCGGTAGCTGAATAGTTTCATATGCTGATGCATCGACCAGTTCCGGAAGTGAATGGTTCGAGTAGCCATCATAGTGGAATCAACATGCAGAATAGCAGGTAAGGAAGTTTCTTTGGAAATAGCTCGACCGGGCTTCTTCACGGTAATGTAGCCGGCACTATCTCTTGTCGTTTTTTCCCATTGCCACACACCGGTGTAGGGGAAATAATGTGCATCAGGTTTATTCAAGTCATGAAAGGAGAGGGTATCCCTGGTGACATGATTTATAACTTCAAATAAGACTCCTCCTGCGCTGTATGTTCTTATTTCAATTGGTTCTTTGGTCTCTCCGTTTACCAGGTAAGTCACTTCTTCCTTAATGGTACCGTCAGGCCACCGCTCCGTGATTTCCGTTTGCTCTGTGGTTGAGCAGCCCATTAAAAGGGCAAAGACCATTATATATAGCACTTTCATCTCTCTCATAATAAATAGCTTAGTTGTAGTTGAACTCTAACTAATCAACCAAATTTATTTTAAAAAAGGAAATGGAGTGGTGAAGAGGGCGAGAATTTGAGTATCTGAGTATCTCTAATCTCAACTCCAAATGGTCATTAATACGACTGAAGAGTTATTGTTAATTTGATAAGTCTTTCCTTTTGGCTTTGTTTTAATAACTAATAATAAAACAAGATACTCTGACACCGGCCGGAAAACCTGAATGGTGGGATGAATGGACTTACTTCGATAAAGAAGCACGGGAAGTTAAGCTAAAAGATAATGCACCGGGAAAGGTGCGCCGGGAATGGAATCATTTGAAATCAATGATGGAGTATAAAGAAATATAGATTAAGAGTTATGTTCTTTTTTTTGTTTTTCAGCTTCTTCAAGGGCTTCTTCAAAATCATCTTCCCAACTTGAAAATATCTCATATGCGTTTGAAGTTAGGGGATTAATTTTAGCTTCCCATCTTTTTTCATTAAATACAATTTCACCGTTTGATTTATTGAATGTAGGAAGGCGCAGGGTAATGTTTGTGGGTAATGAATTACTAAAATATGCT
>Ga0102925_1002356_pt1 | contig 10409 bp, 6 predicted proteins | sample SalPonR1_A_D1_MG_FD_78216 | JGI IMG/M metagenome (GOLD analysis project Ga0102925, IMG submission 78216) | Salt pond soil microbial communities from South San Francisco under conditions of wetland restoration - Salt Pond MetaG R1_A_D1_MG | ecosystem: Environmental > Aquatic > Marine > Intertidal... | reverse complement strand
CGCCGGGTCGAAGAACGTCTCCGGCGGCCTGCTCTACGCCGAGGAATCCGCACCGTACACGATCGACGACCTCTTCCCGAGGTTCAGGGCGGAGGCAACCGAACGACCGGTCACCGACCACTACATCCACAACGTCGCCGGACGGAGGGTCAAGACGTTCGACCTCGGTGACCTGCACCACCACGATACCGAGTGGTCCGACGCTGTGCTCCGGCGGAAGATGGACTCGTGGCTGGCCGAGCGCGTCCACGAGAAGACTCGACAGACCGGCGGCGGCCTGCTCACCGAGGTTCGCGTGAACGGCCTGCTCCGGGAGGACGGCGAAATCGTCGGCGTCACCTGCGACGAGATCGATCCGATCAAAGCGGACTTCATCGTCGCCGCCGACGGCGTCAACTCGGAGTTGGCCCGCGACGCCGGCCTGATGGACTGGGAAGAGCCCGAGGAGTGGTTCCAGGGCGTCAAGGCCGTCGTCGACCTGCCGGACGTGGACGACCGGTTCGACCTCCGCGAGGAGGAGGGTGCCGCGCACCTGTTCTCGGGCGACCTCTTCGAGGGCGTCCGGGGCGGCGGCTTCCTCTACACGAACGAGGATAGCCTCTCTATCGGGACGGTCTTCCACCTCGACAGCCTCGTCGAGGAGCGCGCCGAACCCCACGAGTTGCTCGACGCTCTCCTCACTCACCCGCTCCTGGCCCAGTGGCTCGGCGACGAGTACCACGAGCGCGAGTACGCCGCGAAACTGGTGCCCGACTCGAAGAAGGTCGCCCACCCGCGACCGTACAAGGGCCGACTCGCGCTGGTCGGCGACGCCGCCGGCCAGATGCAGGCCCAGGGCCCGATCATCAAGGGGATGAACCACGCGGTGACCGCCGGCGCACTCGCTGCCGACGCCTTCGCCCGGGCCCAGGACCGGGGTCGTCCCCGGATGGCCGGGCAGGACTACGCGAACGCCCTCGAAGAGCAGGGCGTCATGGACAAACTCCGCCCGCGCCGGTACGACCTGGTCCGATCCGTCGCCGAGGACGACACCGTCACCTCGATCGTCGACGGACTCGCGACCTCGTTCGTGGGCCGGGCAGCCCTCGGGTTCGGCCCGATCGAGGGCGTCCTGGAGCGCGCGTACAACTCGCCGCTCCTCGTCTCGATGCTCCCCGACACCAAGACGCCCTACGTCACTCTGCCGACGGTCATCGGCGAGGAGATGGGCACAGAAGTGCGGGAGATCAACGACGTCGAACCCCCGGAACTCGACGACCGCATCGGCGACCTGACCTACGACATCGACGAGGGCAATCCGCACATCGAGGTGCTCGACGAGTCCATCGCCGCCAGCGGCGCGGCCGTCAACGCCTGCCCCGTCAGCGCCGAGGGCTTCGGCGGCGGGTGCTACCGCGAGGAGACGGTCAAGACCAACGGCGGCGAGCGCCGCGTGGTCAGCCTCGACACCCAGCCCTGCGTCGAGTGTGGCACCTGCGCCGTCGTCGCCGACACCGACTGGACCCACCCCCGCGGCGGCAAGGGCGTCGAGTACAGGGAAGGGTAGCGACCGGCGTACTCGACCACGTTTCGATTCATGGCAACCCCTGAAACCCGCATCGAAGAACTGGCCGACCGCGTTCGCGAGGAGCGCGAGGCGTTCGACCCCCCGGAGGATTCCGACGCCGCCGAGGAGTGCGCCAAACGCTGCTGTCGCGAGGGCGTCGGCCCCACGATCCTCGTTTACGTCGAGGGGCGGGCCGGGGATGAACTCGTCGCCTTCGAGGAGCGAACCTTCGCCCGCCTGGAGCGAACCCTCAACGAGTGGCTTTCGCTGTACGCCCGCTGTTACGGCGTCGACGCCGACCCGGACGTGACGATCCGCGAGGCGGCGGAGGTCTTCGTCGACACCCACAGCGCGAAACACACCGCCGAGATCCTGACCGGCGTGCCGGAACGAACGTAGGAACCCTGCCCCCTCGCCGAGACCAACCGGAGCACGCCCAACCTTAATATACTGGGTTTTGGTAACAGAGGGCATGAACCGTTCGACCACGTTCTCGTTCGATCACGACGACCGGCGACGGGTCTACGAGTACGTCGAGCGCCACGGGCGGGCGACGATCGACGACCTCGAAGACGCGTTGGCGATCGATCCCCGGGGAATCCGTCACCACGTGGCCATCCTGAAACGGGACGCGCAGCTCACCGAGGCCGATGGCGAACTCGCCGTCGCGTTCGGGACGGGTGAGACCGAGGAACACCGATCGGAAGCGTGTGGCTTTGCCATTCGCCCGGCGACGCAGTCGGACCTGTCGGGGCTCGTCGGCGCGATCCGCCGGGTCGCCAGCGAGAACCCGGACATCGTGGCCGAAACCGTCGCCGACGTGATCGACCGCGAGGAGGCCCTGCTCCGGCACAACGAGGTCGAGTCGCGGATGTTCTTCGTCGCGACCGTCGACGACGAGGTGGTTGGGTGGGTTCACCTGCGGGCCCCGGAACTCGACAAGCTAGCTCACACCGCCAAACTCACCGTCGGCGTCCTGCCGGAATACCGGCGCTGTGACCTCGGGAGCCACCTGCTGGAGCGGGGCGTCGCCTGGGCCCGGGAGCGGGGTTACGAGAAACTCTACAACAGCGTCCCGGCGACCAACGAGGGGGCGATCGACTTCCTGGCGGGGCGGGGATGGGAAACCGAAGCCGTCCGTGAAGACCACTACCGGATCGACGGCGAGTACGTCGACGAGGTCATGATGGCGACCTGGATCTAGCCGGCCAACGCGTCCATTCGACGGGGTGGACGAGCAAGGGAGTCGGGTCCCCGGGAGCCTGCCCGTCCCGTGATGCGGACGACCCGACAGAGGCTCAGTCCCACTCCGTCTCTGCATCTTCGAGCGGTTCGGCCACGACGCCGTCCTGCGTGGCGAGTGGTCGAGCGTGGGCCGTACACAGCATCCGGTCGTCCTCCCAGGGGACGTACACCATGACGGCGGCCTCGCGGTCGCAGTCAGGGTCCGAACACGTCGTCATGGAGGGGGATAGGAACTCTGCAGTCAAGGACCGTTCGCTCGATAACAATATCAGCTTCACACGACCACCAGGAACGCGTCAGGCCCAGACGACGATCAAGAAGGCGACGAGCATCGTCGCGGTGAACAGCACCTGCACGACCGTCGATCCCAGCATCGCGACGGTCGTCCGAACCGCCATCCTGAAACTCTCCTCCCGGTCGCCGTTCCGGTAGTACTCGATCGCGAAGACGGTACCGGCCACGCCCCCGACGACGCCGACCGGGCCGGCGACGAACAGGAGCACGAGGCCGACGATTCCCGCGGCGACCCCGGTCGTCCACGAGGCCCCGCTGGCTTTGGCGGAGAGCAGGCCGGCCAGGTAATCGACGGCCATCGTCGCCAGGCCGAGTATCGTCAGGGCGACCAGGACCACCGTTCCGGGATCCGTGTAGCCCGTGTGCCACCAGTAGAGGAAAATTCCGACGAGCGAAAGTCCGGCCCCTGGCACGAGTGGGGTCACGCTTCCGACGACGCCGAGGACGGCCAGGGCGACCGCGACGAGAACCACAGGATCGACCATCACTCGCCTTTCGAAGCCTCGCCCTTACCAATCTTCTCCCCAGAATGGAGTGTTCCCCCGAAACACCGCGAGAGCCTTACTCGCCCGACGGATCGCCGTCGCCCTCGCCCCGCGAAAAACGGCGATATGCAGCGTAGCCCCCGCCCACGGCCAGCGCTCCGAGTCCGACAGCCGTTTCGGGACCGTCGAACCGATCGAGAACCGATTCGATCCGCCCCTCGTTTCCAGCGTCGGATCCGCGACCCAGCGCGTAGACGGTGGGCCTCGAGTCGTCGTACGCTCCGACGTACACCGATCCGTCGGCGACCGCCGGTGACGAATACACCTCGTCCCCAATCGGAAACCGCCAGCGTTCGGTGCCGTCCGACGCGTCGAGTCCGTAGACGTTGCCGTCGTGGCTGCCGACGTACACCGTTTCGTCGACGACGGACGGCGAGGAGTACACTTTCCCGCCCGTGGATACCCGCCAGCGCTCGTCCCCGGTTCCGGCGTCGATTGCGTAAACGCCGAAGTCGTGGCTCCCGACGTAAACGGTCCCGTCGGCGACGGCAGGCGACGTCGAAACCTCGTCGATCGTCTCGAACCGCCAGCGTTCGGACCCATCCGCCGCGTCCAGCGCATAGACGTTGCCGTCGTCACAACCCACGTAGACGCCGTCGTCCACGACCGCCGGCGCGGTGTAATCCGGAGCCCCCGGTCGGGCGCGCCAGCGTTCGGTGCCATCGGTCGCGTCCAGCGCGTACACGTCCCATCCGCCGACGTAGACGGTGTCCCCGACGACGGCCGGCGCGGTCTGGACCCAGCCGCCCGTCTCGAACCGCCAGTGCTCCGACCCGTCCTCGGCGTCGAGCGCGTACACGTTCCAGTCGTCGCTCCCGACGTAGACCGTCCCGTCCGCGACGGTCGGCGGGGAACTCACTTCGCCGACGTCCACGAACTGCCACAGTTCGTCCCCCGTTGCGGCGTCCAGGGCGTAAACGGAGCCAACGTCACGCCCCGGGATAGCCTCGGCCACGTAGACGGTTTCGTCCCCGACCGCTGGCGAGCCGTACAGGTGCAACTCCGGATGGCCGTCGGTTCCCACCTCCACGCTCCACAGTTCGGTACCGTCGACCGCGTTCAGTGCGTAGACGGTCCCAAAGCGGCTCGCAACGTAAACGATCCCGTGGACGACCGCCGGTGAGCCGAAGACGCGGCCCGCGTCGAATCCCCATCGCTCGCCGATGGGTCCCTCGGGACCGGTGTTTCCCGGCGCGTGTCCCGAGTTCGCCACGTCGTAGCCGAACTGCGGCCAGGATTCGGTCGTTCGGGCACCCGCCGTCCCGACGCTCGCCCGACCGAAGAGCGCCCCGGCACCGACGCTCCCTCCGATGGCGTGCAGGATTTCTCGTCTGTTCGGTTCCGTCGTCACGTTCGACTGGTTGTTCGCTATACACGTTGGTAAGGGTTTTGCGAATCGAATGAGCCGCTAGCCGAACACGCGCGCCCAACCACGGAGCGTCAGGGGCAGCACGGTCACCGCGGTCAGGAACGAGTAGAACGTGCTGACACCCGTCAGTAGGCCAAACTGCCCCAGGATCGGGCTCACTGCGAGGATCATGCAGGTGACGCTCCCGGAGGTCGTGAGCATGCTGGCGGTGACGCCGCCGCCGGTCCCGCCGAGGGTGACCAGCAGGGACTCGTGGGCGTCGCCGCGTTCGTCGTACTCGTCGATGAACCGGTGGGTGACGTGCACCGAGTAAGCCACGCCAAGGCCGATCGTGATCGCCAGGATCGTCGCGGTCAGGGCGTTGAACGCGATGCCCAGGATCGGCATCGTCCCGACGAGGAGGACGATGGCGACGGCGACCGGCACCATGTTGGCCAGTCCCAGCGACCACCGTCCCTCGAGCACGCCGAAGGTGAGCATCAGGAAGACGGCCGTCAGGCCGAACGCGACCGCGAAACTCACCACGGCCGAGGCCATCAGCGCCTCCGTCAGCGCCCGGAAGACGATGATGTCGCCGGTCGCCGCCGCGTCGAACCGCGCGTCGGCCGCGACGGTGCGGGCGTCCTCGGTCACCGCCTTCTGGCTCGCGCTCGCCTCGACCTGGTAGACGACCTTCGTCGACCGCCGGTCCTCGGTGAGGTACTGGAGCGTCCGATCCCGGTAGTCGGAGTGCAACAGTTCGTCGTAGATCGCGTCGACGTTCCGGTCGGGGACGCCGTTGCCGTCAAGGTCGTTGCGATCCACCAGCGCGGCGAACTCGCGGTCACGCTGGGCGTAGGCGTGGATGACGGTGATGATGCCCCGCGAAACCGCTCGTCCGTCCTCGCGGACGAACGACGGCGGCGGGTCGTTGCCCATCTGGTGGACCGCCTCGAGGGCGTGATCCCGACGAAGTGGCCCCTCGACGTATACCGTGACTCGCTCGGTGTTGGTCGTCGTGAACGTGTCCTTGATGTAATTCGAGGTCGCGGTGATCTCGAACTCCGAGGGGGCGATCGTGTCGGGAATGATTTCGAGCTGTGGCGGGTGATCGGCGTACGGCAGGAAGTCCTCGGTTTCGAACTCCGACTGGACGTTCGTTGCCGAGGCTCCGGCCGCGCCGGTCACGATGAGGATCACCGCCAGCAGGACGTAGGGCCGGCGCTTGGCGAGGATAGCGCTGAACGTGAGGACGCGCCCGAGCGCCGAGCCCTCGCCACCCATCGGCGTGATGGCGAACTGCCGGATCCCGCGGGCCTGGCGCCAGCGATCGACGTGGAGTTTCAGCGCCGGGAGGAAGATCCCGAACACGAAGAACGTGAAGACGATACCGACCGCGACGACGACGCCGAACTCCCGGACGGGTTCGAGTTTGCTGGTGACGTTGGCCGCGAACCCGATCACGTTCGTCACCGTGACGATCACGAACGCGACGAGCAACTGCTCGTTGGCCAGCGACATGCTCTCGGAGCTCCCCTTCCCCTCGACGCGCTCCTCGCGGTACCGGTTGACCGCGTGGATGCCGAAGTCGATGCCGACACCGAGCAGGATGACCGGGACGGCGACCATCATCAGGTTGAACGCGATCCCGGCGTAGCCCATGAACCCGAACGTCCAGACGATGGCGAAGATCAGGCTCACCAGCGCGAGCACGAGATCGATCGGATCGCGGTACGCGATCACCAGGAAAAACAGGATGAGCACCCCGACCGTCGGGACGATGAGCGACAGCGATTCGAAAATCGCCCGGTCGAACCCCGCCTCCTGGATGGCCGACCCGAACACGCGAACGTCGCCGTCCCCCGTCTCGGCCGTTCCCTTCACTTTTTCCTGGACGGCCTCGAGGGAGGCAGCGTCGTCGTCGAGGCCGTGCGAGACGACGACGATCGTCGCGGACGCCCGCGGTTCCTCGAGGTTGCGATCCTCGCTCAACAACTGTGCGACCCTGGGTCGACGGTCCACGAGTTCCCGCCCGGCCTCGCGAACCTCCCCGGGCGTGGCGGTCTCGACGGCCCGGATCTGTGCGGCCGGCGTCGTCGCACGCGGATCGATCATTCGAGCGACGCCAGATGCCAGCCCGGTCGTCCGGGTCACCCGGTAGGACGGGTTGGTCTCGAGGGTCTCCTGCAACTCGAGCATGCGGAGAATCGTCCCCTTCGAAAAGACGTTGTCGCTGGTCACGACGACCTGGGTCGAGGCGTCGCCCGTTTCGAAGCTCCGTCCGAACTCCTCCTCGACGAACGTCTGTGTGTCGTGTTCGGGGACGCTCTCGAAGAACCGGTCGGTCCCGGAGTCGATGCCCACCATCGGGAGTCCGCCCGCGAAGATCGCCGTCGTCAGGAGAAAGGCGACGATGAGCTCCCCCGAGTGATCGACGATCCCGTGATTGACCGCTTCGACGATCCGTTCGTGGTCCATCAGTGTGCCTCCCTGGGAAGTGATCGGGCCCGTCGCATGGTCGTCAGTTACCGAACCGCTCTCGATACCACTCGCGGCCCCGGTCCAGCGCATCGAACCGCCAGCCCACGATCGCAACGGCGGAAACGCTGGCGACGATGCCGAGGAATGCCAGGAGGTCGTTTCCACCCTCGCTCTTCTCGACGGTGACGGGCACCCGGTACGTGTCGGAGAGTTCGCTGTCCCCGCGAGCGTTGTCGAACCGGAAGTCCATCGACGCCGAGTAGGTCTTCTCGCTCGCCGATCCCGCGACCGAAACGTCCAGCGTGATGGTCTTCGACTCGCCGGGTTCGAGTTCCGGGATGAACGCCGAGTCGTCGCTGCTGTCGAGTGGATCGTCGGTGAAGAGTTTCGCCTGGACGTCGGTTAGCGTCTCATTCCGGCGGTTCGTAACCGTCACCACGAGTTTTCCGGAACTCCCCGGCGAGAACGTGACCCGCTCGGTTCCGAGGCCGAACGTGTCCCGGTCGGGGTTGACGTCCACGGCGAGGTCCTGCGTGTCCGTCTGTCTGACGTTGCCCTGTGGGTCCCGATACCGGGCCGACAGCTCGAACAGTCGCGGACCGTGTTCGGTCTCCTCGGTGACGCCGATCCGGAAGTGGAACGTGGCCGACTCGCCCGGTTCGAGCGTCCCGATGGCGTACCGGGTGGTGTAGAAGTTGACGTTCTGACGCTGGTTCTCGGCCGTGACGACGAGACCGTCGGCCGCCCGGTTACCGACGTTGGTGATCCGCCCGACGAGCGAGCCTTCCTCGCCGACGTAGAGATTGCTCTCGACGAGTTGGAACTCGAAGGTCTGGTTCGGGCGCGGTTCGATCCCGATCGACCGGGACTGGTCGGGCATGTCGTTGCCGGCGGCGTTCTCGTAGCTGACGGTGAGATCCGCGACGTACTTGCGGGTGATCGCGTTCGAGTCGAACCCGGCCCTGAAGTACACCGTCCGGGTTTCGCCGACCGGCCAGTTTCCGATGTAGGCCTGCGAGTTCGGGGTTCCCGTCCGCGGCTGGTCGATCACGAATCCCCCCGCCTCGATCGGCTCGGACGTACTCCCCGATCCGAAGAAAACGGCGTCGACGGCGGAACTGATCGAGAGCGTCGCCTCCGACGCGTTCGTCGGCCCCTCGTTCGTGAGCGTGATTTCCACGAGGCCGGTCCCGCCGATAGGAACGTTGGAATCGACGGATTCAACCGCGAAGTGCGGTTGGCCTCTTGGCTCGAACGCCACGTACTCCGCGTCTTGATAATCGTTGTCCGCGTCGTCAGTGAAATCGAACTGCAACTGCAAGGGATAGGAGCGACGGACCGCGTTCTCGGTCGTGCCTACCCTGAACGTGAGTCGACGAGTCTCGTTGGCGTCCCACTCGCCGACCATCGACATCCCCGACCGCGAGGACTCCGAGCCGAGGTAAATTTCCGATTCGGACGTCGAGGCCGTTATTGCCACGTCGGAGACGTTTTTGTTTGCCGTCTGGGCAATTTCGACGGTAACCGTTCCAACCCCGTTGCGGGGGACGTCATGTTCGACCGACTCGACCCGGAAATACTCCTCGTCTCGCGGGACGAACTCGACGTACCGCGTCTCCCGATTGTCGTTATTGTCCGTGTCCGTGTAATCGAACTCCAGTTCCAGCGGATACGTCCTATCGACGACGTTTTCGGTGCCGACCCTGAACGTGAGGCGACGGGTTTCGCCCGGCTCCCACGTTCCGACCATCGCAGTCGCCGACCTGGAGCCGGAAGCACCGAGGTAGACCTCCGACTCGGCGGTGGAAGCGGTCACCGTCACGTCTTCGATCGGTTCATTGCCGGTGTGCGTGACCGCAACCAGGACCGTTCCTTCGCCGCTCGTCGGGACGTCGTGATCGACCCCTTCGACCGTGAAATGATCCCGGTCTCGGGGGGTGAACGTGAATCGCTCCGTTTCCTGGTTGTGGTTGTCGGCGTCGTCCGTGTAATCGAGCGAAAGTTCCAGCGGATACGCCCGATCCAGGGCGTCTTCGGTCGTGCCGACGCGGAACGTGAGATGTCGGGTTTCACTCTGATCCCAATCGTCGACCAGCGTCTCGGACGATCGCGATCCTTCACTGCCAATGTACACGTCGGGGTCGGTCGTCGAACCGGCCACCGTCACGTCGGAGATATCCGTTTTCCCGGTGTATTCGACCGCGACAGTGAGGGTCCCCTCGCCGTTTTGGGAAACGTCGTGGTCGACGTGCTCCACCTCGAACTGGTCGTCGTCCCGGGGCGTGAATTCGACGAACTTGGTACGCTGGTTGTCGTTGTCGTCGTCGTCCGTGTACTCAAGGTTTAATTCGATCGGATACGGCCGTCCCACAGCGTTCTCGCTCGTCCCGACCCGAAAGGTGAGCTCCGTCGCCTCCTTCCCGTTGAACGTGCCGATGATCGACTTGGCCGACCGGGAGGATTCGGACCCGAGATACACCTCGGATGCCGCCGTCGACGCTGTCACCGATACGTCCGAGATGTCGTTCCTGCGCAGATGGGCGAGACGGACCGTAAGGGTTCCCTCTCCGTTCCGGGACACGTCGTGGTCCACGACCTGTAGCCGAAAGCGTTTGCGATCGGTCGGGACGAATTCGACCGTCGCCGTCCGTTCGTTGTCGCTGTTGGCGGCGTCGGTGTAGTCGAAGTTCAAATCGACCGGATACGTTCGATTGACCGCGTCGTCGTTCGTTCCCGTCCGAAACGTGAGTTGTCGGGTTTCGTTCGGTGCCCACTCCCCGACGTAGGCCGTCGAGGAGCGGGACGTCTCGGCCCCGAGATACACCTCGGACGCCGACGTGGTTGCCGTGATCGCCACGTCGTTGATGGGCTCGTCCCCCGTGTGGGTGACTTCGACCGCCATCGTCCCTTCGCCGTTCAGCGGAACGTCGTGGTCGACGGTCTCGATTCG
>Ga0102925_1002354_pt1 | contig 10410 bp, 6 predicted proteins | sample SalPonR1_A_D1_MG_FD_78216 | JGI IMG/M metagenome (GOLD analysis project Ga0102925, IMG submission 78216) | Salt pond soil microbial communities from South San Francisco under conditions of wetland restoration - Salt Pond MetaG R1_A_D1_MG | ecosystem: Environmental > Aquatic > Marine > Intertidal... | reverse complement strand
TTTAGGTGATTTGCATAATCTATTTTACCATCAAATGGGCTCAATCAAGATGTCCCATTTGGGTAAGGCAGGGTTTCGTATAAGTCTGGCTTCGATATTTCGCATAGCTTTCTTCGTGAGGGAAACACCTTTCTCATATACTTCGCTGCTCAGTTTAACTATAGGATGAATCCCCTTCCAAGTCATACTCTTAGCCCATCCGAGCATAGTTTGTGCGTCAGTCAATTTTGCTCCATTCCAATGTTTTTCCAAAATCCCCCAACACCGTTCTATCGGATTATATTTACTGTGATAAGGTGGGTAGTATAAAAGCTGAACCGGCGTTTGAGTATAGTCGGTAAAGTCGACCATTCGCTTAAGAAATTGAGTTCTACTTCCGCTGCTTTCCGGACCATTATCAGCCTTTATCTGAATAAGCGACGTATCATTTCGATCTTGTTCAGAAAGCCCCTCCCACCAGTTATGCAAATTATCCACAATAAAATCACTCGTCTTAGCTGAACTACCAAAAATAATGTGCAGTTGCCCGCTATCTTCGTCTATCAACCCAAATGGAGTATATTTTTCTTTGCACCCCATATCGTGATCTAGGGCTCTATTGTCATTAGTTCGAGTTTTTCCGCCTCTTGAATAGTCTCCAATTTTGACAGTTGCCTTGCAATCCATGCTTATGCGTTTGACATTTTCTCCTTCGATTGTTTGACCGTCTTTGTCTTTGATGTTGAAAAAAATACTGTCTGTCTCAAGAATTTTTTTTTTAGGTTTGGCTTTGAGAACAGTGCGTAATTTGTATCCATTACGATTCAAAACATTAGCCATTGTGCGGGGGCACGGTAATTCTTCGTCAGCAAAACCTTGATTTTTTAGCTGTCTCAGAGCCTCGGCAGCAGTCAATCGAGTATATGAAAGCGTGCTGTGAAACGTTGGATCTTGCTGAGAGTATGACTCAGCCAACTCCAATAACACAGTCGCAACCTCCGGGTTCTTTTCTTCCCACTGTTTTCGCCCGCCAAAGGCGGAGTGGGCACCAAGACAAGTAATACCGGTGCGCTTTTCATGAAGTCCTAATTGGACATTGGCACGTCCCCATCCAAACATGGCCTCTGCTTTACGAGCACTGCCCTCACAGTATTTGAGTGCCATTTCTGCCTGAAATAATCGCCGTTGTTCCTGCTTCATTTTGGAAGCTGCCAGCTTGAGATCCTCTATATTAGGAATGATTTGGGTTTGTCTTGGGTCAAGTGGGAGGTGCATGATCATTGACTCGATTCTCCAATCATTAAAGAAGGTATTATCTATCCTCACGGTTACATTGCTCTGACGGAAAACTACCATTTAGAGATGCTCAAAGCAATAGTAGGTAATTTATTTTATGCAAATCACCTTATTCCAATGACAACGCGCCCCATGACAGATCAAAGGCCTGGTCGTTCTGTTCTAAGTTCGTGATCATAAGGGACGGCATGATCCACGCCTGGCTGTCACTGCTCTGGGCCACCCGGATTACGGGAAAAGCGTTCTGCCGGGCAATGGTTTTTACCGTAAGAAACCGGGTGCTGTTTTCCCCTTCCGCAAATCGGGTAAAGGCCAGGTGGTTGACATTGTTGTGCTCTGCCGATTTCTTGTAATTTTCAAACTCCTCCATATTATAAATCCGCCCGGGAAGCACTTCCATCTGGGCGGTGGTCCTGGTATCGGTGTCCATGGAAATATAATATTTGTGATCATCCACACAGATTTCATACCCGTCGTAAAGCGTGTAGACGTTGCCTAGAAGGGTAATCAATTTTTCAAAATGGGAAATTTTCTTGGCATAGCGTTCACCTTCCTGGTTTTTACCCACATGCCGGTACTCGGCCATGAACAGGCAGTGCTCGGGCAATAGCAGCAGTTCATTTTTGTTGAACTCCTTGAGGATGTGCTTTTTAACGGCTTTTCTGACCTTTTCCGATTTGGTGGGACGGCCTGAAATCAGAAAATAGATGCCGGACAAATTATTGTCCTTGCGCCATTTATTGAGCAATCCTGCCTGTTTGCCGCATAACAACTCCAGAAACCGCGAAAAATCCCGTTCAATGAATCGGTCATTGTCCCACCAAGGACCGGTTTCCTCCGGGGACCGATTCTGGGCAAACGCGTCGGAAAAATATTCTCCGGCCTTTTTTTCGGAAAAGGATTCCTTTCGGTTAAGGGCTGTGGTAATGCCCAGGGCCGGGTCCTGGTAGGTATTGGCCAGAAGCACGCTGACATCTGTAGTCAGCCCGCCAATGTCAATATGGCACACCACAAACTGAAGATTTTCGGCATTGGGATCACGCTGGGAAGCCTGGGAAAAGATAAAGTCCACTTCCTTTAAATCCGGCAGTCGGTCTTTCTGGTCGGAGAGATCCCAGAACGGTAACAGCTTGATCAGATTCAAAAAATAAAGCTCGCACGCCCCGCTCTCATCTGCAGAAATATTGACAAAGGTTTTACGCAAATGCCTAAGATCACTTGGAAAAAGCCATTTCCATTTCCGATCCGAGGATAGGTTCATGCACACGGAATAGATATTTTCCCTGTATCCGTTTCTTAAATTTTCAATGAACAGGTCCGGTACCGTAACCCGAATTTCCGTGATCACCGGAATGGCAGGGCCGTTCCAGGGCCGATCTTTGCTAGGCTCGGTGATGTACTTGAAACTGTGCTCAAGAATTTTTTTAATGTAAAGTTTGAACTGGGGCACATCGCCCCGGTAGGCGGCAAATTTGGAGGCAAATTCATATTTGGCGCTTTTAACAATCTGGCTTGAACTGACACGCTCTTCACCCACATTGGGCACAAAAGCAAAATCCCGCTCATCACCGGAAGGCGGATTGATAAAGGCCGAAGGGAATCCGCCCTGGGCATCAGAGTCACCATGGACCACATATTGCCATGAGTCGGTGATCTTATCCCGGCCAAAGCTGCAGGGCCAGCACAAAACACTGGTTCGGTAGGAGCCGAAATCAATGAAAAGAATATATTCTTCGTGGTTTTGGATGTCCCTTGGGGTGCGACCGGCAATGGTTTCATAATAAAGTTTGCCGTCATCCTCCAGCTCCATCTGGAACTGATCCACTTCCTTTTTCTTGCGTTTGAACAGGTTAAACCGCATCTTGGGCGTCCTCTTTAATACGTCTTTCAACAAGGGTGAAATCACCGCGCACCAGCATATTGGGAACGTAAAATTCCGCCATGTTCATGATGATGTGGGGCAAATCTTTTTCCGCTGCACTTAAAAAACCTTTGTTTTCCGGGTCCAGGCGCTGACGCATGTTTTTCCACAGGACATCGGAAATGGCCTGGCTTCTGGGGGTGTCGGCCAGAAACTGGTCCAGGTACTGGGTGAAAACGGCGTTCCAGAACGCCGTATGGTCTTGAATCACCCCTTCTTCATTGTATTGAATCTCCCGGTCAAAAAAGTGTCGCAGGCTTTGGTAGGTATCGTTGAGAATGGCTTTGCGCATGCGCTCCTTGACTTCAGCCACCTCATCATAGCTTTCAATTTCATAGACCAGGTCAACAGCCTGGGTGTACACCTTTTCAGCCTTCCTGATCCAGGGCATCAGAAACATATTGTCGAGGGCGTCTCTGATATTAGAGGTGGTGCAGATGTCGCCGAGCATCTGCCGGGACCAGGAAATACCGCCGTCCTTTTTGATCTCGTCTTTGATTTCACGCAAGTTTTTATACCGGGATAAATTGCGTATCCAGGTATCCACGTGGGGGCCCGGGGATATAAAACTCACCGGGTATTCGCTGTTGCAGGGGTTGGTCAACTGAACCACGACGTCAAAGGCTTTATAGCTTTTGAAATCGCTTTCAAGATCCTGCTCCACATTGGTGTTGCCGCAATAGCTTGCCACAGCACTGTCCCCCTGCAGGGACAGAATCAAGGGCAGTTTCTGATACGCGTGGGTGGTTTCCAGTACCGTGCGGTATTTTTTAAGAATGGCATCTAAGGGATGGCCCGGAGGAATGGCAATTTTATGCTGAAAACAGGTCACAAGAATGCCGGGATAGCGCTCCAGGCAGTCGAGCATATTCGCCTGGAACTTTTCATGGCGCTCCTTCTGGAATTCAACGGCGTCCGCACCCTCTTTGATTCCCGGATATTCAATGGCCGGCAATGTCATAGGGGTCTGGTCTTCGGGCACGGCCACCCGGATGAGATAATCATCCGGGGCTGCCCCGGAAGAAAGATCATACAGCCGGTTGAACTGCTCTTGGGTCAATTGATCCCGAATTACATTGCCCGTGGAAATGCCGACCTGGCTGACCACCACCTCGTCGGTCCAGGATACCGGTTCCACAAGGCAGGGAACCGCCGTATTCTCCGACGTGTTGCGCTGCTTGACCGCAAACAGTCCACGAAGCGCGTCATTGTCAAACAGGTCCAGAAGATAGCTGGTCTTAAAGGATTTATCTGTGCCCGTAATATGGATATATACAGGCGTATCCGTGTCCGGTGCCGTTTTCAAGCACATTTGGCATCGCTCAATGACCTTGTCCACCCGGTGTGCCTGCCGGACCGGCATGCCGGCAAGCTGCTGAACAACCTCATTGATGCTGTTCTGAATTTTCAAAAGCCGGTCTGTTTTGTCAAACATATGATTAAATAAAACTCCTTGATGCTGATTTTATCAAAACATTCGTTTCTAGGGGATTTTTACAATCTGATAATTTCCGTCCTTGGCTTTAACGATTTTAAGCTCGGTGTCGCCGGCTCTAATGGTCATGTCATTGATATCATGACGGAAACACAGGGTAATGCTATCCTTGGAGACCATAAAAGTAAAGGGGTTGAACAGGTTGACACTGGCCTTCTCAAAGGTGGTGGAGGTGCCGTCCCTAAATCTTGCCGTAAAGCTGTCCAAGGGCTCAAACAAGCGGATGATATTGGTGGTGCCGGGCGTGATGGTCACGGACTGAACTGAAAAACTGTCGTCCTTGGAGAGCTGGATCAGTGTTGTGTTGAACTGAATGGGGTCCCGCTTTAAGGACACACTTGCCTCCTGTTCAAAGGATGATTTGGTAATCAAATTGGACAGCACCAGGCTTGTGATGGGATCATTGGTCTGTATGCCGTATTTTCCCTTTGCATCCCCCATGAGCAGTTCCCGGTGGACACTGACCTTGATCCGGTCCTGGGACAACTTGGATAAGCCTAAGGTATTGATCCGCTCTTGAATGATATCAAGCTGGTTGGTCTGGCCGGTCTCTGTACTGAAATAGGTTAAGGTCTTGTCCGATAGTTTCATTCCCCCGGCCTGGTTGTCATCAAACGCATACCAGGCCATGTCCGAAGGCAGTCTTTTGTCTTCCAGCACGATATGCCCGATGCGTTTAGGCACCAGCGTAGCGCTGCCCTGGTGAAAAAAGGCTGCAAAATCAAGATCGCCCGAACTGTTGTTGCGGGTGAGCAGGTACCAGGATTTACCCTTAAATTTTGTGTCAATACGAAGGGGGGTAAAGGTATATACATTTTCCAGAAAGCCCTTCATCTTGTAGCTGATGCGGTCACTGGCCATAAGTTCTGAAAACGCATTTTCATCCCGGATTTTTTTAAAATCCCGGTAGGAAATCATGTTTCGCTTCATGTAATCGGAGATTTCAGTGTGCCTGATGTTTAAATCCCCAACCTTGAAATAAAAAATATTGGAGGCATACCCGGACTGCATGGTTGAATAAATCCGTGACAGGCGCATGAATTCCGTACCTGCCAAAATCTGCCTGCGGGATCTGATCAAGTCATCCACTTGATTATTATAGTTGAAATATACAAACAGAATAAGCCTGTTGCCCCGGCTCATGTCATTGGCACCTTCCTGACGGTATTCGGGCAGGGTCACGGTATGAAGCATGGATGAGACATATTCAGTTTTTAAAAGCTTTTTAGCCACATCTTTCTGTTCCGGCTCGCCCTTATATAGCCAGGCATGTAAATCGGGAAATACGGATTCATAAAATTGCATTTCAGGGCCGGAATCCTGGCCAATGCTGCTGATAAAAGGAATATTTTTTAACAGGTTGCCATATTTGAATCCAGCCAGAGCGGTCAGGGAAATGAGCAGAACAACGGCTATCCAGGGAAACCAGCGCCGTTTCATCTTGCTGATGCCTTTTTGCTTTTGGAGTATCGAAATCAGGGTTGTTACGCGTTCCTTGCCTATATAGGTGTCATCATGCACCACGTTGCCCCCGTAAGCCACAAGGCTTTTCTTTTTATCCGTAGACCGGAAAAAGGCCCAGGCATAGCCGATATTATCGCCTCTGGCAACACGAACGGTCAGATAATCCACCAGGGCTTTACGTTCGGAGCCGCTGAGTTTATTAAAGGATACGGGTTCCATATCCGGATCAAGCTCAATCTTTCCATTCACCGGAATAACCCGGATTTCCATTTGGGGGCCGATACTCTGATAGCGCCTGACATCCTGAAAAAAAGTGCACTCCGAAGGGATTTGTGCCTCGTATATCAATGGACTGTCACTGAGCTTTTTAAGCGTCAGTTCAAATTCACTTAAACGTGCCATATAGGGTAATTCTCCTTAAGCATTAACCGTAGTCCTTTGGTCATATCTTTTATCATTACAATTTTGATAAAGCAAAAGAACATATCACATAAGTGACTGAAAAAACAGAGTCAGTAAAAGGAAATAGGACCATAGCTGCTATTCTTTGGTTTTCTGGTACATATGAACATCCTGCTGGGGAAATGGGATGCTGATACCATTGGCATCAAAGGCCAGCTTGATGTTTTCCTGGAGGGCAAAATATACATTCCAGTAATCCCCTGTATTAACCCAGGGCCGGACCACAATGTTAACACTGGAATCCGCGAGTTCAGACACAGCAATAAGTGGCGCAGGTGTGGGCAAAATTCGCTTTTCTTCTGCCAGAACACCCTGGATCACCTCTTTGGCTTTTTTTATATCATCATTATACCCAATGCCCATGACAAGGTCTACCCGGCGGGTGGGGTTGGCCGTAACATTGGTAATAACATTGGACGTAATGCTGGAATTGGGCACGATCACTTTTTGATTATCCGGGGTACTCAACTCCGTGGTAAACAAGGAGATATTTACGACACTTCCGGCTACCCCGCCAATGTCCACATAATCATTAACCTTGTATGGTCTGAACATCACCAGCATCACGCCTGAAGCAAAATTGGACAAAGAATCCTTCAGTGCAAGACCAATGGCCAGTCCGGCCGCACCCACAATGGTTAGAAAAGAAGTGGTATTGATACCCAGCTGACCTGCGGCAGCAATGACGACCATTACCAGAAAAGTATAGTAAATGATGCTCTCAAGGAACCTCACAAGTGTGATATCCACCTTGTTTTTTTCCATCAATTTCGCGATCAGATTGGTAAGTCTTCTGGCCAGCCATTTACCTATCATCAGAATCAGCAGCGCGGCAATGACCTTTGCAGAGTAGCTGGTCACCCAGTAGGTCAGCACCTCTATATATTTTTCAATGTTGATTTGTTTCAACCACTCCATTTTACCTCCTTCTAAATTCTTAATAGTTATACAAAATCATTTTCAGGTTCGACCTTTTTATCCGAAATGACAAGATTATATACGTAAAAAAAATTAACAAACAAAGCAACAAGATAAAATCAATTTAACACCGCGTTTATCGGAAAAACTGGATATTTGATATAAGGAACGCTCAAATAAGGGAACCCTGACGCCCATCCACTGTCCCTCACTCGTGATCGATGAAAAATCAGTGGCCACAAGTAGGAAGTAGGTGGCCATCCAAGGCGCAATACCGGAACCATAAGTCTAACAGGGGCAATCCGCTATCAGTATATTGAACATTAACTGGTTAGAGAGTATGCAACAAGGTGTACCTTTAGCTGATTCAGCCCAAAATAAAAATACCATGCTGCATGAAAAGTCAGCATGGTAATCAATAAAGCATACAAAATTAAAAATTCCCAAGTAAAGGCTTCTACTCGGGAATCAAAATTTAATTATTTTGAGCATGCACAATACGCTGTTTCATTTATCACTTAACAGTAATCTTATCTTTGTTGACTTCAAACGCCTTAGGCCCAATTCCCTTTACTTTCATAATATCTTCTATATTTATAAACGGCGTACTTTTACGAAATTTAATTATCCTGTCAGCAAGCGCATCACCAACATATTTCAATGTTGTCAGCTGTTCTTTAGGCGCTGTATTAATATTCACCTTATTTACGTCAGCCATAGCCGGCAAGGTACTGAGGGTCACCATCACACAAACCAAAACACAAAGGGCTCTTCTTAACTTTGTTTCCATAATTCCTCCATAATATAGATTAATAAAAGTCTACACATTTAGATTGCAGACGCTAAACTTATTGCTGATCAATATAATAAAGAAGATGGAAGTTAAACAAAACAAATATTAACGTATCAAATCGAAAATGAGCTTAATTAATTCAGCAATAATATATGTACTAAATGTAATAAAAACAGAATAAAATATCAATAGTTTTTTGCCTTTATGGTCGTTGAACAAAAACAGGCAAAATTAAACGAACTTTTTATTTTCATCAATACTTGGATAATCAAATGGCTGGTATTCAGGAATACTTTGTTTCAACAGCTTTCTGATAGCACGATGATCCCTGGCGGCAGCCGCTTCTTGCAAATGAATTAAGTCTCTGTCTAAATAAATACCGCTAAACGAGGCGCTGTTGACCACCATAATTTTTTTATGGGCTGTGGGTACAACATTTTCCTGGGCTGTGACTAACTCTTCATAAAGTTTTTCCCCAATCCTTAACCCTGTATATTTAATCCTTATATCTACATCGGGTTCAAATCCCGAGAAGCGAATCAAATCCCTGGCCATCGTATCAATACTGATAGGTTTTCCCATTTCCAGAATATAGATCTCACCGCCTTTGCCCATGGCACCGGCCTGAAGAATAAGTTGACAAGCTTCAGGAATAAGCATGAAGTAACGAATCATTTCAGGATGCGTAACCGTTACCGGCCCCCCTTCTTTTATCTGCTTTTTGAACAGAGGGACAACGCTTCCTACGCTTCCGATAACATTACCGAATCTAACGGTTATAAAACAGGTACCTCTATCAGTGCCATTATTTTCACGTTGGATTAAAAGTTCAGCAAACCGCTTACTTGCCCCCATAACGTTAGTGGGATTGACTGCCTTGTCGGTTGAAACAAAGACAAAACGCTCGCATTGAAAGGTCCGGGCGGCCTCGATAAGGTTGCAGGTCCCGACAATATTGTTCTCAACAGCTTTCCAGGGATGGACTTCAAGCATGGGGACATGTTTATAGGCCGCTGCATGAAAAACAATTTCAGGTCTATATTGAGAAAAAATCCTGACCACTTCGCCTGGATTCTGAATATCCCCTAAAATTGGGACCACATCAATATCCGGAAAATTTTTTTTAAGCTCCAGGTCAATCTCAAACAAAGGACTTTCGGCTCGTTCAAAAAGGATCAACTGTTCCGGTTTGTACCGGCAAATCTGACGACACAAGCCAATCCCTATGGAACCGCCGGCACCAGTGACCAATACAATTTTGTGTCCGAGGTAATCACCAATACGCTCCTGATCCAGACTCACAGGCTGACGTCCTAGAAGATCCCTGTACTCTACATTGCGAATGGCATTTAAGGTAATTTTACCATCAATCAGTTCTCCCATGTCAGGCACGGTTTTAAATTCAACACCTGCCTGACGGCACAGGGTAACAATTTGCCGCATTCGTCCGGCACTGGCGTTTGGAATAGCAATGATTACTTCATCCACGTATTTTGACTTGATGGTATCCTCAAGGTTATCAATGCTATTAAGCACAGGAACCCCATGAATTTTCCTTCCGATCTTATTCTGATCATCATCCAAAAAACCGATAACATGGGATTTCACATTGGGATTTTCTTTAAATTCCCGACAGATTCTCTGACCGCAGTCGCCGGCCCCAATAATAACCATTCCCCGGCCGATCTGCCCCAACTTTCTGCTGAAAATTTTCTTCAATGCAAAACGGATGGCTGCCAGCCCCACATCTCCGGAAAACTCCTCAAAACACAACCGGGTAAACATCCGAATACTTGTAAGGCCAATCACAGTAAAACACCAGTCAATGACGAACACGGACCTGGAAAAATGCTCGAACCGGGTTGCAAATAATACGATTACAATAATAGAAATGGTAGCCAAGGCAGACGCTTTGACAATATCAATGATGTCTTTCAAACTGGTGTACCGCCACATGCCCCGGTAGACATCAAAAAGATAAAAACAGATTAGTTTAAAGACCAGCACATAGGCTGACGTTTCAAAAAACCTTTGGCTGGCCCACTCCGGGATATTAAAATCGTAACGGATCAGATGCGCCAT
>Ga0102925_1002353_pt1 | contig 10412 bp, 9 predicted proteins | sample SalPonR1_A_D1_MG_FD_78216 | JGI IMG/M metagenome (GOLD analysis project Ga0102925, IMG submission 78216) | Salt pond soil microbial communities from South San Francisco under conditions of wetland restoration - Salt Pond MetaG R1_A_D1_MG | ecosystem: Environmental > Aquatic > Marine > Intertidal... | reverse complement strand
CTATTGCTTAATGTTTTATTAGGATAATTATCATCATCATTTAATTCATTAATTGGTTCTATGCCATGTATAGGGAATCCATTTTCTATTAATGAATAATTTCTATGTTCTTCCCATCTAAAAGCCATTTTATTACTAATAACTTTATTTTTAGCATCTGAAAATGAATCTGTTTCATCTACTTCTATAATATGAGGAAAAATATCAATCCAGTCAATGCTACCAACTGCTATGCCTTGTTTATCCCATTCTAATTTAAATTTTTGACCTTTTTGATAACCTTTTTCTTCTTCTTCATCCCCAACCCAAAACTCAAAATATCCTAGATTATTAGTTATTAATTGAGGAGTTTGATCAGAACTATTAGATGCGAATTCATCAAAATACACAGTCGCTGGTGTATTAGTGCCAGCTAAATATAAACTAATATTGGCATCTGGAATTGGTTGTCCTTCTGTATTAAGCAAGTATTGCCAATAATGAAATCTTGACATTATAAACTCCCTTTTGTGGTATATTTGTTTATCTTATATTCTATTTTCATTTTAACGTTCATAGGTTTAAAAATATCTCCACATTCAGTATATATTAAAATATTATCACTTGAATCATATATTCTTAGACTATTCATTGTGAACTCTACATCTTCAGGTATATTAATTATTAAATATAATGCATCGTCTGTTTCATAATATGAATCAATTCTTGATTTATAATCATATGTTTCTGAACCGTTATGGTTTATTTCATGATTTATAGAATTTATACTATAATTGTCTGGATTTATTTCATAAAAAGGTAATAAAAACACTTCTTCACCATCTATTATATGTCTTTCTAACATCATATCAGCAAATAAAGGATTACCTACTGATACTATCATAGCATGGCCCTTTTCATTATTATCAAAGGTTACTATGCTATTATTTATATCTATGAATTCAATATCTTTAGGCATTATTTCATTATTGTTTTCATCAAAACAGCTTATTAAAACACCTTTATACCCTAAATCATGTGTTATTTCCCATGTTTTGCTATTCGTAGATTGTACATGTACTAAATCTGGTTTTGATATATTCGCTTCACCTGATTGCAAACTTGTAGATATAAAATCATCATTTAATAATATTGTTTCATCTGTATATATTTTTTCTTTATCTTTATTAAACTCTACATAAACATTTTTTTGTGAAAATGAATGTTTTATCACCCATGGGCCCATATCAGTATATCTAATACTTGTATAATCAGGTTTTTTTATTAACATAAACCCTTCTAAATTATAATCAAATGTAACTCTTATATTATCACCATCTAAAAATTCTATATTTGATGGAACTATTTCATTATATTCCATATCATAACATTTGATAAATAAATTATTATCATTTAAATTATGTTTAACATTAAAGGTTGTATATTCATTGCCACCAAAAAGTGCTATGTGAGCATTATTAACACTGACCGAAAACTTTTTAACAGATGATAATACATTAGTACTATATCTATCTAAATCTGATTTATATAGAGCATATAATTTGTCAAATAATGACACCTCTGGTTTCAATAAAATCTCGTATTCTGGAACTTTGTTACTTGGCCTACTATCTTCAAAACAATATAATAACCCTTCTATTACTTCTTTAGATAATATTTTTTTATACTGTATAGGTTCTGTTGATAAATCTAATTGAATTTTATAATAAGGTGTTAATATATATTCATCTACATTAAAAGCTAATGTATCATATTGATTAGTATATGGCAAGGCTTCAAAATCATTTATATCAACATCACCATTTAACGACACATCACTTTTTTTAATCCATTTATCATATATGATAAGGTCATTTAATGTACCCTGTGTTACTATTTTCCATGCAGAATAAAAAGAACCATATGACCCCTTTCTTTTAAGAAAGTATGCTAATTCTTTAATAAATTCTCTTTGGTTTAATATATTATAATTATCAATTTTAATATTATAAAAATTAGCAAGATAGCCTAAATATTTTTCATCTACTTCATATGGGTCTATTAATGACCATATGTTTTTTAATAAATTGAAAATTTCCTGAAAATTTCTATCAAATTCTACTTCCATAAATTCTGATAATTTTGGTGTTCTTTGATGATAAGGTATTGAATTTAATACAAAATCCTTCATACCATAAAATTCTATATGATATAAATTTTTATCAGATCTTTTATATGTTCCACTTGCTTCATCATAAATATCATTTCTTTTATTAAAAATTTTTCCAAAATATAAAAATTGCTTGTCTGTATTAACATAATTTCTTATTATGAAGTCTTCACCCCATAATTTATTAAAATAATCTCTAGCATATACAGTTAACCATTTATGAAATTGACTATCTTTTCTAAAATATACTTCTTTATCATTTAAATAATCAGGATCAAATGTTATATCAGGTTTATATATTTCAAAATAATAAGAATTACCTGATAATGTTTCTGTTAATGTACTACCATGTTCATATGGCAATGTTATATGCTTATGAAAATTAAAAAAATTACCATTGATATTATTATTCCATAAAGGTGATACATGTATCTCTCTGAATTGTTCATCATCTTTTACAAATAATGGGATAATTCTATCACCCACAGCTATTATACCTTTTCTTCCACCTATAAGATATGACCCATCATAAGACCAATTGATTTGTTTTTTCATATATGGTCCTTCTATACTTTCATATTCAAAGTTCCATATATTATCATTATAATCAAAATATTTTACATTTTTCCAATTTTCATCATATTGATTATCAAATAAAACAGGCCATAGGTCTACTATCTTTGATTTAATATCTTCTTGTATTTCTTCATTCAGTGTTTCAAAATAATGCTCTAACAAAAAATATGAAGATTCAGAAAATTTGCTCATTTATTATACCTCATTTATGATTATACACATATCTTTTGCTAACATTGGAAACTGATTTAATCCTAATTTTATAGGTTTAAGGATATTTTCATATCTTGAATCAAATTCGTTAACAGTGAACATGGGATAATTACCATCTTCATTTAAATCAAATATTTCCATTGGGTTATTATTATGTGTGGTATATAAAACAATATCTCTTATTACTAAATTATTTATACCTCTTACATTATTAAAGTTTTTACTAGGAGATTTGATTGAATTATCAAGTATAAAATTATGTATATCTCTAAAATCTATTATTTCATTAAAATATCTATTTAATGGATCAAAATAATATTCTAGTTTATCTCTCACATCTATAGTTATATTATTAAAATTATACATTCTTTTTGGTAATATACCTATTTCAAATTTAAAATAAACAAGATTTGGTATAATAAACTCTTCGTATGTGCTTAATATTTTTTTGGGTTCAATATACTCTTTAATATCATTTTGAAAATTTGTATGAAATTCATATGGTATATTAATGTTTTGTGTTATATCAGGAACCATTGGATCTACCCATTCATATGCAGAAGTTGGTATAGTATAAGTTGTCCAATTATAAGGTATTACTGATATATATACTTTATTAAAATCAAAAATATTCTGAGATCTTATTTCATTTTCACCCCATACATTAGCTTTAATTATATCTGATCTTTTTTCTATATCGCCTATATAATCACTTTTTGTTACATTTCTATACTGAGCATTAGCTATTTTTTCAGATCCTTCTTTTAGTAGTTTTATGTTTTCTGGATCAGAACCATGTATCGAAGCTGATTCATTTATATAGCTAATTTGTTCACTATTTATTTCTAAATTTTTTGTTATATTTTTTGCAAATGGTGTATCTTGTATCTCCCAATTTCTATCTACAAGCACAGGGACATTTTCTTTCATTATCCCGTTATCTCCTGAATCACTATTTAAAAGCGTAGCTCCAAGTGTCCCATTTTTACCTAATGACTCTATTAAAACAATTCGTATTCTTGATTTTTCATTAGGTATATTTCTTGATGTAGAGAATTTTATACAATATCTTCCATATTTATCATATGTTAGTTTATATACATTATCATTTATATATAATCCTGATAATTCATTATAAAAATCATCGACTCTGGTCCATATTTCTTCATTAACATATACTATAATAGATGGTTTATCCTTATCATATGGAAATATGCCCATATCTATATTTTTAAATGGTAATATAATATTTCCGTCTATAAGATCATTACCATTATAACTTTCTGTAAAATACTTTCCTTGTTTTAAAGGAATAAAAAACGAATATTCATCATCTACACCAGAAGAAGGTATTGTAATAGTTTCTGGTCTTATAGTTGTATACCATATATCATCGTCATTATTATTAACAACACCTGTATTGAAGGGAAACCATGCTGGAATATATAATTGATCGTTATTTTCAAAATATTCAATAGTATTATCATCATTATATCTTTTAATAGTCACTTTTAAATCTAGTTCAGCTGAGATATACCCTTTAGGTGTATATCCTCTTTGAGATACGAGGCTATGTGTTGTTTCATATAAATTAGTAGTATCAGGATATACATTTTTAGCTATTTCATTCATATAAAAATTTGTGAAATCACCAAGATAACTAACTAATTCAAGCAATAATGTTATATTAGCCCCTTCGTAATTATAATCTTTAAACGTTTCTGTGTTTTTTAATAAATTGATCAATTTTTCTTTCATAGAAAGAAAATCTGATTCAAGATATTCTGGTATTAAATGTATATTTTCAGCCATTAAACTTTCCTTTATTACATTACAAGTGTTTCATTTATATTATAAATTTTATCTGATACATCGTTTTTTAACCTGAATTCTAATAATACATCTATTTTATTTCTATCAGGGTCGCCTACAGCTTCAAGATTAGTAACGTATATTCTATCTTCCCATATAGAAATAGCATGAAATATCAAATCTTCTAATTCATTTAATGTTGTTTCATCTACTTGTTCAAATAATAAATTAAAAATAGGCAATGCAAAACTAGGCACCATACGCCTAGATCCTTGAAAAGTTTTAAAAATATTTGTTATGCTATTTTTAATAGCATTAATACCTTCATTATCTTTTATATCACCATCATGCTTATAATCTAATGAAATATCTATATCACGCCATGTCATATGTTTTTACCTTATTCTTGATCACTTTCATAAACAACCTTTGTTGTTACTGTATCACCCGATCCTGTAAGTGTTGTTCCATTCCCACAAAACTCATTAATAGAATCAAGTTGTCTATGTGATCTTTTATCATTTATATATATTGCACTGCTTCCACCCATACATATATTAGAACTACAATGAGGGCAATCATGTACACCAACATCAATTAATGATCTAACAGCACCTTTATTGTTTATTATTGTATCACCGGACCCGGTGACTATGACTCCAGCTCATGAATGAGGGCAACAGTCTTCTCCATGATCTCATGTGCCTAATGTCATATCACCAATCTTAGCTAATCCTACTATTTTTTTTGATTTTATTATTTTTTCGTCTGCCATTTTTAGCCTTTTAAGAAAGTGGATTATCACTCTCTAATTTTGTTATTGACCATTGTTTTAAATCAGACCAATTTACCATTACACTAGGGTCTGTCCATGCTTCATCAATTTCAACAGCATCTAACATTTTAGGTTTATCAGATGAATCATTAATACCAAAATCTATACCATATACATAACCATTACCATCCAAATCTTGTGATCCCAAATATTCAGAAATTAATGTATTAGCATATGGAACGCTTAATTTTCTTTCAACTATAGATTCACCACATCCAGGAGATAAATTGCTACAATCATGTGATTTTTTATGTTCATGTGACTCATGCACATGATTTAATATAGTATCTATATTATTTAAAACAATTTTAGACGAATCTAAAACAGCTTTTGAAGAATATAAACTACATTCTTCATTATCACTATCCCATAATTGACATTGGTCTTTTACACAATTATGATATAACATATAAACACCAGATATTTCAGGTGTTAAGGAACTAATATTTATATCTATATCAGGATAATTAAGACTATTCAAATCTTGATTTAAAGAATATCCTAATAATTCATTTTTCACAACATTGCTTAAATAAGGACATATCATTCTTGTTTCTCCTTTTTTAAATTAACAGTTTATATTATAGACTTTTATTATATTTATTATATTTTATTGGTTAAAATCAACAATTTATATATTATTTTTAATCTAAATCCATAGGTGGATTATACGGCATTTCATATTTAGTGGGTTCAGGGTCTATTGGATCAGGCATTTCAGGTGGATCAGGCATTTCAGGTAATTCAGGCGGGTTTATACCAGGATCAGGTATATTAGTTGATATGTTAGGGCCGGTTCCACAATTTAATTTAATAACACCGCCTGTTATTTCAATTTTACCAGCACCAAGTTTATAATCACCTTCTATAGCTTGACTTTTATCACCTTTTATAGATATATTGTTATTACCCTCTATTACTTCAATATAATCCTTTTTAACGAAATTGTTTCTATTTTCATCAATAGTTTCTGTAAAATCTTTTTTTACATGTGATTCTTTATTCTTAAAAATTAACTCTTGTTTATTTTCAACAACATGGTGAAGTTCATTTTTAGTTATTGTTTCCTCAAAATTTTCAGCTATGTGTATTTTTTTATTTTTTAATATTTTTTCTAATTGGCTCTCTAGAACATGATTTACTCTATTTTTATCTGTTTTTTCTTGAAAATTTTCTAAAACATGTCTTTTTTTATTTTTCTCTATTTTTTCTAAATAATTTTCTAGAACATGATTAGTTCTATCTTTATCTGTTTTTTCTTCCCAGTTTTTTAAAACATGTGTTCTTTTATTAATATCAACTTTATCTAACTGATTTTGTAAAACATGATTAGTTCTATTTTGATCTATTGTTTCATAATAGTAGCCCATTATATGTGATCTTTTATTCTGACGAATTAATTCTGTTTTATTCATCTTCACATGATGTGTTTCATTTTTATCAATGGTTTCATCAAAATGGCCCATAATATGTGCTTTTTTATTTTTATCAACTACAACAAATTTATTTTTAGCATTTCTTATAACAATATTACCCTCTTTGTCCATTTCTGTATAAGAATTTGAAGGATGGTAAGAATGTAATCTTTCTGATCCAGGCGTGTTATCCAATTCTAAAGTAATGCCAGAATGACCAGCTAGTACAATATTATCAGGATATACAGCAGCATAATAAGGGTCTGGTTCATCCCATTTTTCATAAACAGCTGTTTGGATTTCTTTATCTTTTTTATTTTTTTTGTCTCCAACAATGGTTTCAGGTAATATTTTATCAACTGTTGCTAGTTGATGCATATCATTTTCACCTTTTTGATTAGGTTCATGTGGAAATGAAAATGTATCAATTGGGTATTTTTCATTAGGGTCCCAGAACCCGTAAGGTGGTTTTCCTTTCGATGATTCTTCTGGTCTGCCTGGTAATGATGCTAACCATATAGGCCTCATCATATTACCTTCCTCAAAAAATACAAGTACTTGTGATCCTTGTAATGGAACAGACCATAATCCAAATCCTGTGACGCCACCTTCTATTGGTGAAATGGCTGGTTCTGCCCATGGCAACTCTTCTGTTGGTATCCCTTCAGTAGGGGTTTTTATTTTTATTTTTGTATGGACACCAAATACTCTTATTCTAACTCTTCCTAGTTTTTCAGGATCGTTACGATCTTCTACAATACCTCTATAAAACCCTGTAAGAATATTTTTTCTGGGTTGTAAATCTTCAAATTTATTTTGCATTAATTTTACCTCATTAATTTACATATTAATTTTTATCATCATAAGAATTTTTTATAACAGATACCCTTTGTTGGAAATATGGTGGTTGTTCTTTATAAAAAAATGTTGTTACTGATTTAACAAAATAAACACCTGTGAAATTTTTATTCATTTTTCCATCTTCGGAATGAGGCCATTTAATATTTATATTACTCCCAGCTTCTGTTCCACCAGCAGTTCTTGCTTTATGTCCTCTAACATACAAATGTATAAGTTGTTGATTACAATATTGTTTCCACCAATTATTATACATTATGTTTTCAACAAAATCCTCTCTGAAATCTCCTGTTTTTTCATATCTATCTTGGCCACCTATGTTTGGATCAAATATAGGATAAGCTATATTTCCATAAAGATGATCAGTGAATTTACCCAAACCACTATTATAAGAATAATGTTTTTTAAAATTTTTTTTACGTTTTATATCGTGTCCATATCTATACCCACCACCTATTTTTATTTCGGCACTATTATCAATCCCTTCTCTCTCAAAACTAAAAATTTTATTATAAAGATGTGGGTTTTCATTATCAAACCAATAATAAAAATTATCAGCGTTTTTTGGATCCATTAATTTTGAATTACTGGGTATCATTAATGAAGGCAAAGTACAAAGATTAAAACCATTTATGTTTTCAAAACATACATATCCTGGTAAATTTTTAGAAACACCTGTTGATCTTTCCATTAAATATTTGAAATTTTCTGCTGGTGATCTTAGACCTGTATAAAAATATTCTATTCTTTCATTTGAAGCTTCGAAAGTAGGTGGATAAAAATTACTTCCTACCATTTTTTTCATTATATGATTCATTATATCAGTGGTTTTTTTATTTTTAAATGACCTTGACCATTGTTTATGATGTAAATCATAATATTTTGGTGTTACAAGAATTAATTCAAACACATTAGATTTTTGTTGTATGGTATATGAAGGTGTATGTTTATTAAATTTATGAATTTTAAAAGTTTTTACTGTGCCATCATATGTTACAACTACTGATTCATCTCTCCACCCCCAAAAGTTTCCTTGTTCCATAATAGTACCATGATCAGTAAATTTTAGTTTACCTGTTATACAAAAGGAAAACACATCTTCTATAAAATAAAATGATTCTATTGATGTTGTATCAACAATATATTCAGTGCCGTTTTTAAACAAAGATATATTAAATAAATCAGTATTATATTGATCACTCATTATTAATCCTTAAAGTTTATTAATTGAATTTATTTTTTCATGGTTAGCTATTTTTTTTAATTTTTCTATTATATCATCATAATATTGTCTTTTTAACACCTTTATTATTTTTCCTGGGTATATTTCTTCAAAAGGATTCACAATATCATTCATAAGACATATTAACCACCATAATTCAGTATCGTCATACCAATGTGCTGATATATTATCCCACCAGTCATCATTATCTATCACATACGTATCGTAATATTTATCAGTTTTATATTTGTCTTCCATAGTGTAATTTCTAAAAATATTAAAATAATATTCTAATTCTTTATTTTTAAGAACATTAAACATATGCAATCTAGATTTATCAGATAAACCATCTACTTTTAATTCATTATTCCCGTATTCTACTTTTCTTACATCAATCATATTTAATCCTATAATGTACCAAATGATGTTCTATATAATGGTTCCATATCTTTAAAAGATAAAGTTAATTCACATTTGGAAGGGTATCCATTTCTATAAGGGCCATAATATGTAGGTTGAACAGAAATTAAAGCAGCATTATTAATTGATATTAAAGGGTTTCTACCATCAGCTGTTTTAGTTTTTACTGTAAATATATATGGTAACTCAAACAAAGTGCCATCCCCTTTTTTAGCACAGGACCATTTTTCAAGCTGTCTGACAGGTGTAAATACATCATAATAAGTACTTCCTTGATCAGCCAATTCTACTGTGATATCTAATGTTCGCCTATTAGAATCTTTAAATGTTACAGGTGTATCAAGTTTTCTCGTTACAACATTATTTACATTTTTAGCGTCTTCAACCAATGTTTGTATTTTATTATATTTTTGCATGAATCTGGTGCCTAATTGATCAACATTTTCCCATGTATGGCTAATTGTAGTACTAAATGTTTTTGGCATTAACAATTCATACGGGCCGCCAATTTTTGATTTGTTTATACCTTTTGCACTAGCTACACTTGAATTTTGTTGTTTTATTTTATACGCTGTTAATTCAAGATATAATGTATCAGGTCCAGGTTGACCAAAACTAGCAGTATTTGAAGGCCATCTACTCATATAAAAACTCCTATATCCAATTACTATTTATTAAAACAACACCCATGTTTTCTACATTATAAGGAACAGTATCAGGTGCAGTTATTATTGACGAAATATTATTATTATTATTTTCAGTATTGTTATTGCTATTATTTTTAGTATTGTTATTACTAATATTACTAAGCCCATTAACTAATGATAATCTATTTTGATCTAACAACTTATTTTGTTCTTTAAAAGATTCGAATTGTATATTATCTCTTTTAGCCTCTTTTTCTGATTCTTT
>Ga0102925_1002349_pt1 | contig 10425 bp, 9 predicted proteins | sample SalPonR1_A_D1_MG_FD_78216 | JGI IMG/M metagenome (GOLD analysis project Ga0102925, IMG submission 78216) | Salt pond soil microbial communities from South San Francisco under conditions of wetland restoration - Salt Pond MetaG R1_A_D1_MG | ecosystem: Environmental > Aquatic > Marine > Intertidal... | reverse complement strand
ATGGGTAGCACATCACTTTCTGATCTTTAACAACCCCAAGCAAATCCAGAAAGTCTTCTGTTTTATCAAGCTCTTTTTTTGTTATGTGAGTTCAAGTAATAAGTGCAACACGAAATTAAAGCTCTGCTCGAGGCAGGGCACTCACAAACTAAAATCGCTGAAATTATCGGAGTTCACAAATCGACTATCTCCCGTGAGCTCTCACGCAAACATCGCCGGTTACCGAGGACTTAAAAGAGGACGCCACCCGGTGGCTGGAAGAGGAAAAACTCAGTCCGGAACTGATCAGCGGACGGTGGGCCGTGCGGTGAATCGATGGCGTCAGCCACGAGGCGATCTACCAATGGATCTGGCGGGGAAAACGCCAAAAAGACCCGGCGACCAAAGAGCTTTACATGCACCTCAAGCACGGGCATCAACGCCACAAAAGAGGCAATTATAACGACTTCAGGGGCATTCTCACCGGGCGCGTGTCTATTGAGCAACGCCCGGAGATAGACGAGTAGCGTAGCCGCCTTGGAGATTTAGAAGTTGACCTGATGGTAGGCAAGGCTAACAAATCCGCCCTGGTGGTCATCATCGACCGGGCTACGCTGCTCACCTGGCTCAAAAAGATTACCAGGCGCTATGCAGACAGTGCCGAGTTGGCCATTGAACAGTACCTGACCCGCGTCCCCAAGGCGTTCATCAAAACGGTGACTGTCTACAAAGACAAGGCCTTTGCAAACCATCAGTCGCTGGCAAGAAAATTGGATGCTGACGTGTACTTCACCAGGCCTTATTCCTCCCAGGATAAAGGGTCCGTTGAAAACAGAATTGGAGTGGTCCGGGAATTCTTTCCAAAAGGAACCGACTTGAGAAACGTCACCGATTAAGACATTCAAACAGTCGAGCATCACCTCAATAATAGACCTGTACGAAAATTTGATTACCTTTCATCCATTCAACAAACCTAAAATACCGCGCTGTTGCGCTTATCCTTTGAACACAAATATTAATTAATCATTCACGCAAATAATCATCTACATAAAATATGTTTTGGAATGTTAAATATTATCTCTCCTTTATTTTGTTGGTCTTATTTAATATAAGGCCTAAAAAAGAGTATGTTCAGAGAATGGGTAAAGCCCTTTCGATGAGAGAATTTAACTGGATTTATGAAGTGTTCATAAATCTTCTTGAACAAGATCTTCTTTATTACCGGCAAAATAATAAAATTTCAACAGAATTTTTAAATGAAGGCAATGGTAAAGGAACGATTCAGTCTTATAGAAAAATTAAAGGAGAAAATATATTGCTCTTTGAGAAAATCTACTTTAAAGATCGTTTTGAGTGGAAAAAAACAATTGAATTTTACGATAACATTTATAGCGAAGCGATTAATTCAAATATTGTCATACCAAAGTTGCTACAAGTCAGCAAAGGTGAGGATTTAGTAGTTGCATACTCTGAGTATCTTTTCTTGGAGCCAATTGAAAGGAGTGAATATTTTGGAAAAGCAATTGAGATGGCAGCCCGAATAGCTAACATACCTTGTAGCTACAATAAGACATCATTTCCTGAGTTTTCGGACTACGACCAAGACGTCAATTTCAATCTTTTTAAGAAACGTTTGTTGAGTTCCCTGAGCTTGAACAGCGATGATAAGATGATTGAATTAATAAAACGTATTGACCAGTACATTAAACACAATACTGTTAGAATCCTTTCTCATGGTGATCTATGTAATAATTTGTTTAAAAATAATACATTGATTGATTGGGATAGGTGCGGATATTATCCAGTGGGTTACGACTTTGCTATGATTTTAATTCATACTCATCAGCGTGATGAACTTTCAATAGATGATTATTTTACGCTTGAAAATGAATTTTATTCAACGATACCAGCATTAACAAGTGAAGATAACTTCAAAATGTCGCTATCATACTTTACCCTCGTTTTTTTGCAATATAACCCCAAAAGAACAAAGATATTGCGAGATTTACTGTTATCAGAGATTAAAGAGAGATATCGAAGTATGTAAGAAATTTTGTAATAGCTCAATCCTAATTCATCAATGAGCTAGTCTAAAACTTTTTTAGAATAAATCCGCTAAAAGGTCGGATTTATACTGCAGCTTGGTTTTCCTCAATCCAGCAGATTCAGATCATTTAGAACTAACGGCTCTCCTTTTTGCAGATCTTTTTCTGCCCGGCTTCCAATCACACGCTTTAAATGTTTAGGGTCTGCTCCGTGTCCCGGCCGAACGGATCGCACATTCTTTTCCGTTAGTTGTTCTCCTTCACGAATATCTTCTGTCACGAATAATGATCTCCTCCTGAGTTTATCTTTATCACTCACAGAGTAGGTGATGGATCCAAGTGACTTTTCAGCAATTCTTACTTCATCAACCATCTGTTTAAACTCATCCGGCTCCATTGAAAATGAGGAATCCGGACCGCCCATTGAACGGTCAAGGATAAAATGTTTCTCGACGACTCTCGCCCCAAGACTCACGGCAACCACAGGCACCATATGCCCCATGGTGTGATCGGACACCCCTACTTTTGTTCCAAACCGTTTCTTCAGGTCCGGAATAGTTATCAGATTAGCGTCTTCAACCGTAGCCGGATAGTTCGATGTACACTTCAGCAGGGTAATGTTATCATTGCCAACGTTTCTGCAGGCATCCACAGCCAGTTGAATATCATCAATCTCTGCTACACCAGTCGATATAATCATCGGTTTACCTTTGGACGCGGCATATTCAATGAGTGGAATGTCTGTAATTTCAAATGAGGCAATTTTATACCGGGGAACGTTTAGTGTTTCCAGGAAGTCAACACCTTCTCTGTCGAAAGGCGAGCTAAAAAATTCCAGGCCTAACTTGTGTGCAATTTTTTGAAGTTTCGGCTGCCACTCGTAGGGCATGGATGCTTCTTTGTACAAGTCATACGGCCTGTATCCTTTCCAGAGCCCCTCTGTTTTTGCCTTGTAGTACTCGTTATCCAAGTCAATCGAGAGTGAATCTGCTGTGTAGGTTTGAACTTTAATAGCATCAGCTCCGGAATTGGCCATTGCTTCAATAGTTTTGACTGCAATGTCAAAATCATTGTTATGGTTGGCCGACAGTTCGGCAATGATGAATGTTTGGTTTGTCATTTTTTAAAACTTAAGTATTTCTTTAGCAGCCCTGATAGCGCCCATCGAATCAACAGTTTGTCTGCACGTTTCATTAAATTCTTTTCGGGAATTGTAATCTTTAAAAGTCTTCAGCCTTTCATGTAGCTTTTTCAAAGATATTCTCTTTCTTGAATCCAAACCAATCACTAAGCCCTTTTTTTCCCATCCATTCACATTGTTCGACTGGTTATCTGCAGTTATCAGAGGCAGTACAGGCAAACCAATTAACAAGGCTTCATTTAATGTCTGACCACCATTAGAGATAATCAAATCGAGATTTTGCAGCTCTTCTACATAGCTTTTTTTATCGAGCCGACCCAACCACTTTATATCAAGATCTTTATGGTTAACACCTTCTTCAATTTCCAAATCACCAAATATACATATCTGCGTTAAATCCCTGAATATTTGTCTCAAATTTTTAATAATACTTCCAGTTCCCTCAGGTTTGGAAGATCCAAGAGAGATTCCCACTCTTTTTACATGTTCATTTACCTCAAATTGAAGCCCGGACCACATTTCTCGTGTATATAAAAGATAGGTGATGCCGGTCAGAACTTTTAAATAGCCGGAGCTTTCAAAAGTATATTTATCAGCATAAACAGACGGGAACAGGATTATTCCCTTACTTCCATGTTTTAGTTGTGCATCAATAAGAAAAACCGGCTTTGCCACATTTTCTGAGATATAGTTTAGCAATTCATTGCCAATTCTATAGCTGTCTACAACAATGAAATCATATGTTGGAATAACTTCTTCTAAATACCCTTTATCAAACCATTCATCGTTAACTTCAGTGAATAATCTGTTGTGAATAACCGGATTCTTAACACCTCGAATTACAAATGAAATATCACAATCAAACGTATCAAACCCATCTGCAAGGGCTATTGATCTGCTTAAATGACCAAATCCTATTCCTTCACCTGCTTCTGTAAGAAAGAGTATTTTTATACTCATTGCACATCTAATATGATTTCATCCCTTATAAAAAGGGCGTTTTTCTCAGCTTCAATAACATCAGCACCGGTTGCCAAAACCTTTCCAATCCTGTCTGTTCCTTTTCGCAATAAGTTTACCTTATCACCTTTTTTAGCAGTTATTTCGAGTTCCAGAAGATATTCGTTCTTTTCGAGACTCTTAGTATCGAACACTTTGAAGACACCATCTTTAGGTGACTCAACAATAACAGCTGCAACAGGCATTTTTTTTTGGATAAACAAATTAACATCTTCAGAAATACAGCTATTGATCGTTTCACGTACCCAGTCGATACCCGTGTGATATGTCACGAGTTCCGGCAGACAGGTAGCTCCTATTCGTGCGCCAATTTCAATTATTTTAACCCGATTGGTATTCTTGTCAAGAATCAGGTCCACATTAGCAGGGCCATTTTTAATACCAAGAGCCTCCACAGCTTTTTTTATATCGGAAACCGCAACCTCTCTTTCTTCATCAGATAAAAACCTGAATGGCATGGAGTGACCGATCGGAATCATATAGGGTGGTTCCGAAAGTGTATCGTTATGCAAAAGCACCCTTTCACAAGATCCGTTTACAGAAAAAGTTTGTGCTCCAAACTCAAGGCCATCAATATATTCCTCCACCAGAATCTGATTACTGCGTGAGTACTGTTCAGCCTCTTTAAACGCTTCTTTAACCTCGGCTCTGTTATTTACCTTTACAATGCCGCGGGAGCCAGAACTGTCCGGTGCTTTTATCACACATGGATACCCAATTTCATCTGCTGCAACTTCAGCTTCAGCTCGATCTTTCACGATTTTATAATCAGGCTGTGAACACCTGTTTTTCTGAAGACGATTTCTGGCGTCAACCTTATTGCTGCATACATTCGCCACTTCAAAACTCACTCCCGGCAGGCCCAGGTGATCATTAATGTATCCCACCGTGGGTACCGGTAGATCGCTTTGCAGCGTCATTACACCAGACACCGCATGTTTTTCAGCGATTTTAAGTGCCCCCTCTTTATCAATTATATCGACGTCATATGAGGCATCTGCCATAGACATTCCCGGAGCATCAGGATCTCTGTCTATACAGATCGTTTCCAGTCCCATTCTTTTAGCCTTTTTGATGGCAGGTATCTGTCCAAAACCGGCTCCAATAATTAAAATCCTTTTCATTTAACTAAATACCTATTGTCTTAAAAGCTTTTTTGACAAGTATAATTAAATATAAATCTACTATTTCCTGGCAATCTTCATATCAAAGTATTTCAAATTGCACACACATAATTTGTACAAATGGAAAATAAGGAAATCTTCTTCGGTGCTCTTATTCACTCATTAAGCTATCGCTTAAATATCTTACTCACAGCATGTCTAACATATTTTGTTTTCCAACTATCTAACTCACCAACATTTTTCTCTTCAGCAACTGGGATATCCAGGTGTTTTATCCAGTCATCTAAAATTCCGTTTTCTTTTAAGCCACCAAACGATTGTTGAAAACTGGATAATTCCATACCAACATTACCTTCAATCAAGTATGGGCCACCCTTAGACAAAACTATATCCCAACCAACCCAATTTAAACCTGGACAACTCCTTGCAGCTTGCTCAGCTAGTTGCACAACATTATCCCAATATGGGATTATTTTGCCCATAAATATTTCACCGGTTGGCTGATGGCTTTTAACCTTAATAATTCTATTTACCTTGCTAATGCCCTCCTTAATTGATCCCTGACAGAGATCAATCGTTGCATATGTTGCGCCATTTGTTAAATGGTCGGTCGCACCTCTTGGCAATCCAAAACGTATGAACCCAAGCTTTGCTATTGTCTTATTTGGCTTTTCCCGAAACGTGTAAATCCTCATGGATGATGCACCACCTCCCGTTATCCTGCTTATACTCTCATGAGAATCTAGAAATTCCTCAATTTTATAGCCTTCAAGGTCTCCGCTTCGATGAGAAAGCAAATCATTAATATCTGCCCCCCCGAGTCGTTTTTGATTGATTGTTATGTAAACAAATCCGTCTTTTTTTTTCTCAATTTTTTTAACTATTAATACAGAATCCCCTTTCCCTCCACCAATATGTTTTAAGACAAATCTTTCTAGTTCATGTTCACGAATTAAGTTCTCGAGATGTTTTGCATTTAGCAGTGGCTTTTGCTGAAGATCAATACCATAAAGAGGATGCAACAGCCCAAATGATTTTGGTTGAGGAACTTCACACTGAGCAAAATATATTGATGATATCCATTTGTTATGAATTATACTCCTCCAGGAACCCTCATCAAGATACTTTCGCAATTCCGAGTATCTTTTTTGAGATATATATCTTTTCTCGATAATGCCATGAGAATCCTGGTTCAGATCCTTATAAAAAGATATCTCTTCATCAGTAAAACCATACTTATTTTTCAGTATAAATTTATTCGCCATCTTCCACTTTTTTCAACAGTATTAAAATGATTTCAGCTCTTCCTCAATCTCCTGCCTTATTAATATAGTTTATGCTACTTAGGTATATAATAACTTTTCAAAAACTCAGACTTTTACTTAGATCAAATTAGTGAACTTGATTTTTGATTAAATTAAACTTTTCAAGCAAAGAATTTGCCAATATTGAATTGGTTTTATAAAGCATGCGCCCCTGCATATTAACACTGGCGGACACCATTGAAAGCTCAGTACAGCCCAAGATAATGCCTGTGATGCCTCTGTTTTTTTCTAATTCCGCCCTGACCAAATTATTTACTTTTTTCGTGTTCATACTGTTCATTGTACCCATCGACTTTATACCAGACTTTTTCTCGTATATCACGTTATGCAGCATATGCTGGTTGTCTATCGAAGGACACACCAGGTTTACATTGAAATTCATCGCATATTCCTGAAATGTATTCGCATGATACGTTCCCAATGTTGCTAAAAGAAGTACATTAGGCTGTTCGGAGTCATTGGATATTATTTTGAAGGTCTCCTCTATCATATTTATCAATACCAAATCGTCATACTTATTTATCCCATTCTCTATCACCTCCCAGATAATTTTAGAATGAGCGGTATTACAGGCAACGCCAATAACCCTGCAACCCAGATCGTACAATTTTAATATTTGACGCTGTATTGCAAACCCGGGATTTTCATCAGTAATTCCCAGCACATACTCGGATCTATCTGCTATTTCATGTGGTATTGACGCTACAATTAATGGATAATGATCCTGGTCTCTGTCTGCATTTACACTATTCAATAGCATTCTATATGTATCGAGTCCTGCATATGGTCCCAAACCGCCAATAACTCCTATATACATAGTCTTTTTATTTTATAATTCCTTTCGATATAAAAAATTCTCTGAAAGATGGGTCATCTGAAAAATTTCTGTGAATAAATGTTTGTCTGATATTAGGATTGTGATTTCCTTCAATAAAATAAAATCCATCCTCTGTCAAAATTACGTCCCACCCGACCAGGTCGAACGCTGGATAATCATCATGAAACTTCAGAACACACTCTTTTATTTTTCCCCAGAATGGAATTTGTATGTCTGAAAGTTTTTGATTTGTATTTGGATGATTATCTATCGTCCTGCATTTTCCCTCACTGTTTCTGTATTTTGGTTGACCAGTAATTCCTGTCTCTAAATCTACATTGGCCGTGATACCGCCTTTTGAAAAATTATCTACAGGGATGGTATTTTTTGTGCCAACCCGGAGAACTGCCCCAAATATTTTTGGGCTTCCATTTTTTTGTATATAGCTTGTAATTCTTAGGGTGTTTATTGTCTTGTTGTATATTCTTGAAATTACTCTGTGCTGTTTTATAAGTGGATATATTCCGTGGTACTCAAGAGACTTCATCAGGTTGTTTATCAGATTTAAGTGAACTTTCTTTCTATTTAAGAGATACTCGTCATTTGTCTTTTCCACAAAGAAAATTCCATCTCCCATGCCACCCTGCAGCGGTTTAATAACCAAGCCGCTTCCGACACTCAAATTACTCAGTAATTCAGAGCAGCCTGAATTACCTCCCTGATTCACACCATTTACCACGAATGATATCATGGGTACAATCGGTAACTTATTGCTAAAAAACCGATCAAAAAAAAGTTTGTCATGCAACAGAGGCCAAACTTTTACATTTGTAGATAATGTGATCCGGTGTTTGCAGGCATCGTTGAGAAATAACTTATGGTTATTTTTATTCAGGCTATATAAATGGATATGTTCTGTTAAAAAGCCTCTCCACCAATAGGGAAAAAGTGAAAAGATATCATTCCATTGAAAGTATTTTGAAGACACACAGCTTTTCAGAAATCCGTAAAAGGAAAATTTTATTACTTTCAGTTTCATTATCACTGCGTTAAAATTGAACCGAAATGAATTACCACATGCATTTTATATCGTTGTTCTGGTGTAATCTGAACCCAACTAACTTATGCATCAAAGGATCTGTACGAGTCAAATGAGGGTCCTGGCTGGCATGATCTAACCGAATTATCTCATCTCCGCGACTGAATGTTATACTTGCATCCGGCTTTTTTGCAAGTTCTCTTCTGAGTTCATGCATGCTTATAGCAACATCACTTTCACTCATTTTTGTAAGATTTTGGTCAGACGAATCAATAATCTTTACAAGATCATCCATTCTAGTTTCAAATGGTGCCCTCCCAAAGATAAAATGATTTGACTCCAGGCCTGAAGTCTGCAAATTGCTATACATTGTGAAGGTGCCGGCTGTTTTGAAGCCCAAGTATGGAGATGTGATGTTCAGCAAAAGGAGCGCAAATATGACTGACTCGACCAACCCGGGTTGTTTAAATATTGTGCTTCTCATTGACTGTCGCATGGCCGAAAAAGTTAAAAAAAGAATCAGACTGCCTGAAAGTACCGCTACCGGAAATAATAGTAACCAATTTCTGTTTTCTGATACGTTTCCCAGATTGGTCATTAACATAGAGAGGATGAAAAATGCAGCCAATAGGAAAAGCAGATTCTTATAGCTAATAATTTTTTCTTTTATGTCAGAGATCCGTTCTTTTTCCAATCTGATTTTGATTCTTTCAAAAATTTCTCCGGGTAAAAATAACACCATCATTGAAATCAGAATTATCGTAAAATCCAGTGCAGTTGCTGTTGGGCTAAATGACATTAGAAAATGGAAAACGGTGACCATAACTACACCATATAACCTTGTTTTTGGAATTAAAAGCAAAATTGGGATGGCTATTTCAACTCCGGCTATTAAGAATGGCATGATCGGGAAAATGTACGAGTAGTACTCAGAACCGACCCCTCCAAAAATAGCCATTGCATCTACAAACATGGAAACCGAACAACTATTCGCCGTATTGAAAAAATCGTAATTGAGTTTTGAAAGCGCAGCTGCCGAATATGAAATTAAAATAACAACTGCGCCGAAACTTATGACAGGCTGCATCGATTCCAGACGATGCCAGCTGTTATTGAAGTAATTCTTCAGGAAAATTGTAACCAGCCCAATATTTACAAATCCCATTATATACATGTGGTTATCTGTAATAGGCATCTCTAAAAATAAGTAAACCAGTTGTGCTGCTGCCAGTACGGAAATACGAAGTTGCGATCTTGGTTTATCAAAAACCACCAGCGCCAAAAAAATGAGCAGCCAAACGACCGGATCTTCACCTTTTCCTTTTCTCAAAAGATGGGTAATGTGAGCCAGGGCCCACAGAATATTAAACCATTTTAGCTTATCAGTCATTTTTACATCGCACTTTTATGCTGTAATTAATCGCGCATCTACTTCTCGATTTTCTTTTTCAATAATTGATATTTGAGTTCTGCTAATTTCCAATCATCCTCGTTATCGATATCCTGAACCTCAATATTTGGTATAATAATCCTATATCCGTTCGTAGAGTGCATACCCTTTTCAAAAGTTACCCAATAAAATTGGCCTGTATCATGATAAGCAGCTTCCAAATCTTGTGACCGCGACTTTTCATACTCCGGCCAGATATATTCAGTCTTTCCATCTATATACCGCTCAGCACGCTGTACAGGAAAACTAAACGGAGTAGTGGTTCTAACTGAATCGTATTCATCACTCCCTGAGATTATTTCATAGCATTTGCGAAATACACCCGGGTCAATGAGAGGAGCGGTTGGTAAAATGCAGCATACATATTCGTAATACTTATTTTTTTTTCTATAACACCCAATCACTTCGTCCACAACATCAGCCAGCGTCGCATAATCATCCGCATTCTCTTCTGATCTGAAAAAAGGGACAGAAGCTCCATATTT
>Ga0102925_1002347_pt1 | contig 10433 bp, 8 predicted proteins | sample SalPonR1_A_D1_MG_FD_78216 | JGI IMG/M metagenome (GOLD analysis project Ga0102925, IMG submission 78216) | Salt pond soil microbial communities from South San Francisco under conditions of wetland restoration - Salt Pond MetaG R1_A_D1_MG | ecosystem: Environmental > Aquatic > Marine > Intertidal... | reverse complement strand
TTGTTGAATCTGCTTTCGGGCAGCTTAACAATAGAAAACCTGCCAAGATTGACGGAGTAGGTATTGAAGAAAAACTGGGTGATACTATCCCAACAGATCTTATGTTTGTTAATTCCGAAGGTAAAACCGTCTCAATCGGTGATCTTATTGAGGAAGGCAAACCGATACTTTTAAATCCCCTGTACTACGAATGCCCCACCCTTTGCGGATTGGTCCTGGACGCTGTTTATAACGTTGTTGACAAACTGAAGTGGAATCCGGGCGATGATTACACAATTATCTCGTTCAGTGTTGATCCTGACGAGACACCTTTTCACGCCGACTCCACAAAAACTATCGTCATGAATGATCTGGGCCGGCAGGGCGCAAGCGATGGGTGGCATTTCCTGACCGGGGATGAAGAATCAATACAAGCTTTAACAAATGCTGTTGGTTTTAACTACAGATACGATGAAGAAACAGATGAGTATATGCATATGGCCGGTATTATGCTCATCAGTCCGGAAGGTGTAATAACACGCTACTTGTACGGACTAAATATGCGGGAATTTGACCTTCGGAATGCGCTCTACGAAGCCGCGGACGGAGAGATCGGATCGACCCTCGAAAAGGCCTTATTATACTGTTATACCTATGATCCATCCTCGCAAAGTTATGTGCCCGTTGCGGTCAACATAATGAAGCTCGGTGGCTTGGCTACGATGCTTATTCTGGGTATATTTCTAACTATTTTATGGAGGCGCAACAGCGGCACTTCACAACCACCAAAAATTGAAATTCAGAAATGAATAGACTTACCGAATATATGCTCCCGCCGGCCCGTAGTACACTGGCCTCGGAAACGGATGCATTGTTTCATTTCATAAATGTGACCAGCATCATCCTTCTAGTGGGAATAACCTTTGCAATTCTCTACTTCGCCTGGAAATATCGCAGGAGATCTGAAGACGACGTCACCCCTGTCATCACTCATAATAATAAACTTGAAATTACCTGGTCGGTTATACCGCTTATCATGGTAATGATTGTGTTTGGATGGGGATTTTCAGGCTATATGAACCTTGTGACGCCTCCCGATGATGCGTACGAGATCCGTGTTGAGGGCGCGAGCTGGAACTGGCGATTTTTCTATGATAACGGTGCTGTGAGCGTCAACGAACTCAACGTTCCTGTAGATCGCCCGATTAAGCTCATCATGAGCTCTACAGACGTTATTCACTCATTTTATGTGCCCGACTTTCGCGTTAAGCGTGATGTACTGCCCAACCGATATTCATCTATTTGGTTCGAAGCAACCGAAACAGGCCAGTCAGTCATATTTTGTACTGAATATTGTGGAGAACAGCACTCCAACATGGACGGTATGGTAAACGTCATGAGTCAGGATGAATTTGATACCTGGCTCGAATCAGGAAACGCTGTTGATGAATCTGTACCGCCGGCAGAACGGGGCGAGGCACTTGTCAGCCAGAACGGCTGTAATGCCTGCCACTCGGTTGACGGATCAAGTGGTGTGGGTCCAAGTTTCGCGGGCTTATGGGGAAGCGAGCGAACGTTTCAAAATGCCGAACCTGTTACTGCAGACGAAAACTACATCCGCGAAAGTATCCTCGAATCCAACGCTAAAATCCTGGAAGGGTATGATCCGGTGATGCCGTCCTATCAGGGTGTTATCAACGATCAGCAGATCGGCGATATCATTGAGTACATTAAAACATTAGAATAAGACGTATTATGGCTACTACAGACGCACCAAATATTAAAAGACTACAAGTAAGGCGGTTCAAGCCTGAGGAATCCCCAAAAGAGCATTACCTCAATGCAGAAAAGGGGCTCTGGTCGTGGTTGAGTACAGTAGACCACAAAAGAATCGGCTTGATGTACTTTGGGTCTATCGCTTTTTTCTTTCTGTTCGGCGGTATTCTTGCCCTCGTTCTCAGAACTGAGCTGCTCACTCCTACCCAGTCATTCATCGAGGCAGAAACATACAATCAGATCTTCACCCTGCACGGGGCGATCATGATCTTTTTCTTCCTGGTGCCATCCGTTCCGGCTGCGCTGGGTAACTTTATTTTACCACTGCAGCTGGGGGCCAAAGATGTAGCCTTCCCCCGGCTTAATCTTGCCAGTTTCTACATCTATACGATCGGGGCTATCTTTACACTGATCGCAATTTTTACCGGTGGTATTGATACAGGCTGGACTTTTTACACGCCATACAGTGCCGAAACAAGCTCAAATGTCATAATGATGACGCTTGGAATTTTTATCCTTGGGTTTTCATCGATCCTGACGGGCGTTAACTTTATCGTGACCATCCACAAAATGAGGGCACCGGGACTTACCTGGAATAAACTGCCTTTGAATATCTGGGCACTCTATGCCACCAGTATTATTCAGGTTCTTGCAACCCCGGTCCTTGCCATCACAGTTCTCCTGCTTGCTATGGAGCGTATGCTTGGCATCGGTATTTTTGATCCGGCACTTGGTGGTGACCCGGTTCTTTACCAGCATTTCTTTTGGTTCTACTCCCATCCGGCCGTATACATCATGATTGTTCCCGGCTTTGGAGTGATTTCAGAAGTAATCTCAACATTTTCTCGAAAAACGATATTCGGCTACTGGGCGATTGCACTTTCGTCACTGGCTATTGCCTTTATCGGATTCCTTGTATGGGGTCACCATATGTTTACAGCGGGTCAATCCTCCCTTGCAAGTATGGTATTCTCGTTCCTGACATTCCTCGTCGGAATCCCTACGGGTATCAAAATATTTAACTGGCTGGCAACCATGTACAAGGGATCCATCGATATGAAAACACCCATGCTGTATGCCATGGTGTTTCTCTTTCTTTTTACCATCGGTGGATTTACCGGCATTATGCTTGGCGCACTTGTTGTAGATATTCACCTTCACGATACGTACTACGTAGTTGCCCACTTCCACTATGTAATGATGGGCGGTATGGTGATGGCGTTTCTTGCCGGGATCCACTACTGGTGGCCAAAAATGTTTGGCAAGATGTATAACGAATTCTGGGCCAAAATTGCCTGTGGCATCATTTTCATAGGCTTTAACATGACATTCCTGCCCCAGTTCATTATGGGTGCACAGGGAATGCCGCGACGTTACTACAACTATATCGATCAGTTTCAGCCATTCCATCAATTTTCTACGATGGGATCCTACGTTTTGGGCGTCGGATTCCTTATTATTGCCGCGTACATGATCCACTCTCTGCTCAGAGGCAAAGAGGCCGGATCAAATCCGTGGGGAAGCCGGGCGCTCGAATGGCAAACATCGTCGCCAGCGCCTCACCACAATTTTGAGCATACGCCGGTGATCATCAACGGACCTTACGACTACCACAAGCCGATGTCAGAATTCCAGCTCGGTATTGCACATTCTCACAACGGACACCACGAAGGCGAAAAAGTGGATGTTGAAACAGGAACAGCTCAGGAAAAAGCATAAACCATAAGCAATCAGATGTCAGATACTTCTGGAGTACAAGATAAACCGAAACACCTAAAGCACTATTTTGTTGATTCTGATCAGCAATTTGAGGCATCCAAAATGGGAATGTGGGTGTTTCTTGTTACGGAAATCCTCTTTTTTGGCGGCCTGTTTGCCGCTTATATTGTGTATCGATCGTGGTATCCTGAGCTCTACATTCAGGCATCCACAGAGCTCGATACGTTCTGGGGAACCGTTAACACCGCTGTTCTGATCGGCAGCTCACTTACCGTAGCCATGGCCATCCGGTCAGCACAGCTCAACCAGATCAAAGGACTGATTACGAACCTTTGGATCACCATCAGCCTAGCTTTTGTCTTTATGGTGATTAAGTTCTTCGAGTATACTCACAAATTCGACAAAGGTATCCTTCCGGGTGAATACTACACATACGAAGGACTCGCTCACGAAAAGGCGAATATCTTTTTTAGTATCTACTACATGATGACAGGCCTTCACGGAATTCACGTGATCATTGGTATAGGACTGATGTTGTTTCTTGTTTATAAGGCTAAAAAAGGAGTATTCAGCAGTGAGTATTACACACCCGTTGAAATTACAGGACTCTATTGGCACCTTGTTGATGTCATCTGGATCTTCCTTTTCCCATTACTCTACTTAATCGACTAAAAAAAACTTTACACCTGCCATGAGTGGACACCACATTTCTTCCGCTAAATTTTTGTGGGGCATCGGTTCTGCCCTCTTTTTTCTCACGTTCATTACAGTAGCAGCCAGCTGGGTGCATTTTCCTTCTCCATGGAATATTGTTGTTGCCATAGGTATTGCCTCAGTGAAAGCACTGATCGTGGTTGCATTTTTTATGAACCTCTGGTGGGACAGCAAGTTTAATTCTATGCTGTTTGTAATGTCACTTATCTTCTTCCTTCTTCTGATAGGAATTACACTGCTTGACACCCTCTTCAGAGTGGACCCGGTTCCTTCATTTTAGATTTTCACAATCTTTCAAGACCTGAAGCCACATCTTAACGATGTGGCTTTTTTTATATCTACCCTCTAAAGGTTATTTTGTCTTGTAAACGTATATTATCAAATATCCCGGATATGGGTTAGTACCGGCTCCGGCCACGCCCACATCCATGTCATCTTCAAGATTACAATCAAACCACAGCACGTCCATGCCTGAAAAATCATCTGCTCCCAAATCCCTTACTATTGGCAATCTTGAACTCTACAGTATTGAAACGGGGCGTTTCAGACTTGATGGCGGCGCAATGTTCGGTGTTGTTCCCAAAACTCTCTGGAACAGGAAAATAGAGTGCGATGAAAAGAACAGGATTTTGATGGCAACCCGCTGTCTTTTGGTTCGATCGAAATCAACTGGACGCCTCTATCTCATCGACAATGGATGTGGTGACAAGTTCGACGATAAGATGAACCAGATTTACTCACTCAACTTCAAACACAGTGAGCTGGAGCGTTCGCTTAGTGCTGTTGGCGTGGCTCCATCCGATATCACGGACATGGTATTTACTCACCTGCACTTCGACCACTGCGGCGGAACCACAACCTATGACGAGCAGGGAAATCTGAAGCATCGTTTTATGAATGCAACCTATCATGTTAATAAGCGGCACTGGCATGCCGCAACAAATCCCAACGCGAGGGAAAAGGCAAGTTTCTTTGATGAAAACATCAACCCAATCGGTGAAAGTGAACGGCTGAATCTTGTTGACGATAATCACACCTTTGAAGACGGATTCACAACGATCACGATGAACGGACACACGATTGGCCAGCAGCTGCCTTTTTTCCACGATACAGATAAAACGATCGTATATGGTGCGGATCTGCTACCAACCCACGCACATGTTCCCCTTCCCTGGGTTATGGGCTACGATATGTTCCCGCTTCAAACGCTGCAGGAGAAAGAACCGTTCTTGAAGGAAGCTGTAGAGAAACAGTGGTTTGTATATCTTGAACATGATGCGTATAACGAAGTGATTACCATCAAACAGAAAGACGGAAAATACTCGGCCGATCAATCTCTTACATTGAAAGACCTTTTATAATTTTGATCGGTTTGATAAGTTATTACACCTGCCGAATAACTAATTTAATACTCCTGGACAGACCTGATGCCTTCCAACACATCACATGATTCAACATCTGAACTCCGGCGGCTGACGACGTTTCTGAAATCGGCCTATGCCAGAAAAAAAGCAGCACGGCGTATTAGTGCTGTCCTCTTCTTTTTCTGCATTCTGCTGATCGGTCTCCTTGGCCTGGCCGGAATTGAATCTGTATTCTACCTCTCATCATCTGTAAAAATATACTCTTCTGTTGCCATTGTTATTCTGGCAGGCCTGGCAGTCTTTGCAATTGACCGAAATCTGAGCAGTTTTTCCCGTTCAGAGTTCATCAACCGATACCTGAAAACCCGCGGCAAGCAGGGTGAACAGATACAGAGTGCTCTCGATCTTTATGATAGCGCCGAACAGAAATCTTCCATTTTTTATGAAGCGGCCCTGGAATCAAATCTCAAGAATGTTGATTCCACAGATTTCAAAACGGACCTTTCCCGATATCTGAAAAACCGCAGAGAGTTTAAGTATCTCAAGGCATCTACTGCCGGTCTGCTGGCAGCCATAATTGGTTTTACGCTCATGCTGACTTTTTACCCCGATAGCATCGGCCGTACGGCGCAGCTATGGGAATCGTTTGAGCAACCAAACCCGTTCGCCTACGACGTTACTCCCGGTTCGGTTACCGTTGAACAGGGATTGTCAGTTTCCCCATCCATTACTTTTAAAGGTGATGAGGTGCCTGAAACTATTACTCTTGCTTTCAAAACTGATGTTGAAGACGGCTACAGAAACAGGCCGATGCGGCAAATGGAATCGCAAACATTTGAGTCCCGCGAGATAGATGTTACCAACTCACTCAGCTATTACGTTCAGATGGATGGGTTTCGGTCGGAGCTTTACCGGCTTGATGTTGAAATTCAGCCACGGTTTGAATCACTCCTTGCCACCATTACTCCCCCATCCTACACACAGATTCCGCAGCGTGAACTAGAGTATCCGTTTACAAGCATTAGCGCATATCCCGGCACGGTTATTCGGTTTAATGGCACACTCAACAAGCCGATTGAGACACTGGAACTCCGGTCTCTCAACACCAGCCAGTCCTTCCCTGTCGCCGGAACCGACACGCTTAAATCCTTTGAAGCGACCATCTCCCCTGCCACAGACGATACGGTCACATTTGCGATGCAGGATTTCGACGGACTGACCAACCAGAATCCATTCAGAACCATCATTCGCATAAAAGAGGACGAGGCGCCCACGGTTGTCATCCGCGAACCGGCTGCTGACGTAATGATGAATGAGCCGGGTGAGCTCGACATCATTTACCAGGCGACAGATGACTTTGGCATACGGCGTGCGGAACTTAACTGGGAACTTTACAGGGCATACGTAGAAGATCCCGAGCGATCCGGCATCCGGCTCGAAACTCCCCAAAACGGACGAAATTCAAGGTACACGTGGGATCTTTCGACTCTTGATTTACGGCCGAGGGATGAGGTCCGGTTTACCATCCGTGCTCTTGATAATGATGAGCATACCGGCGGTAAGTGGGGACGATCCAAAGAAATTGTAGTTCGTATACCATCGCTGGCTGAATTTTTTGATGATATGGACGAAAAAGAGCGGGATGTGCAAAGTGAACTCGAGAACGTGTCCGAGAGCTTCGACCAGATGGAACAGGAGTACGAACGTTTCATGGAGCGGCTTAGAAACAACCCTGAGGGAGGATTTGAAGAGCAGGAGATGCTTGAAAGCGTATCAGAGAAACAGCAGCAAATAGACGATAATGTAAAGCAGCTCAAGGAACAATTTGACGAACTCCGCCGGGAGATGGAAGAGAGTCAGTCTGTTTCGGAAGAGACAAGAGAATCGTACCGGGAACTGCAGCAGCTGATGGAAGACCTGGATGACCCTGATCTGCAGAAGGCCCTGGAAGAACTACGTAAGGCGATGGAAAATATGAATCCCAGCGAGATTGAAGAAGCGCTGGAAAACGTCAGTTTCAATGAAGAGCTCTATAAAGAACGGCTTGAACGTACTAAAGAGCTTTTTAAGCAGCTAAAAATGAACAGCGATCTCAATAAGCTGGCAGAACAGTATGAAGATCTTGCCGAACGAATGTCCCGCAACGAGGAGGAAACTCTCGAGCAGTTAAAGCAGGAAACAGAGACGGCACGCCAGGATATGGATAAGGTGTCTGACCAACTTGAAAAGCTTGATGATAATCCGCCCAAACGTTCTGAAGAACGACTCCGTGAGCTTAAAGAACAGGCTCAGCAGGAATTGGACCAGATCAAAGATCAGGCGGATGAAATGAGCGAAAATGCCTCTGAACAAATGCAGCAGGGCGAACAGAGTCCAACGGAGCAGATGCAGCAGCAACAGCAGCAGATGAGTGAGCAGCTTCAGCAACAGGCAGAGAAGATGCGGCAGATGCAGCAGCAGATGAGCGGACAGCAGCTACAAGTAAACTTACTTGCACTTCAGCGTGCGCTTTACACCCTGCTGGAACTATCAGACACGCAGGAGTATCTCACACAAGATGCGCAGGAAACAGCCCACCGAAGTTCAGGATTTGTGAATCTCGCCCGGGAGCAGAATTATGTTCAGGACCAGTTCACAAGCGTTGCAGACACTATTTTTCAGATTTCATCGGAAATCCCCGGTGTCCCTAACCGTATTAATCGTAAGAAAGAAGAAGTGGAGCGCACGCTCGGTAATTCCGTCAGCGAGATGGCTGAGCGCAACCAGCGGGGAGCGACAATCGCCTCCCGTGAATCTCTGGGAGGAATTAACGATCTCTCTTCCATGATTGCATCTTTGATAGATCAGCTGATGAATCAAAGCGGAAATGGCGGCGGAAGCGGTAGTATGTCTATGCAGCAGATGATGGAGCAGCTTCAGCAAATGTCGGGCGACCAGCAGCAGCTCAATCAGCAGCTTCAGCAGATGGTAAATGACATGCAGGGCGATCGCCTCAGCCGGGAACAGAGCGAACGGCTTGACCAGCTTGCCAGGCAGCAGAATGACATCCGAAAGCAGCTTCAGGAGCTCCAGCGAAATGGCGCACTTAAAGATGGCGACCGCGTAATGAGTGAACTTCAGCGGATGATGGATCAAATGGAAGACAGTATTAACGATATGCGTGGCGGCGTCACAGATGATTTGATGATTGAGCGCCAGCAAAATATACTTTCACGAATGCTGAGTGCAGAAGACGCTATGGAACAGCGCGGCGAGGATGAAGAGCGGGAAGGCTCTGAGGCTGATCAGCTCAACTACGACCTTCCGCCGGACATGACACTTGAAGAGCTGCAGCAGGAGATTCGCTCGAGGCTGCAGGATCCCGACTATACGCGCTTTAGTGAAGAATATCAGCGTCTGATTGAGCTCTACTTCGAGAAAATACGCCAAATGAACGAAGAGGTTATACCGTAACCAGTACACACTTCTATTGGAAAACTATGAGTCAGAATGAGACCCTGCTTGATGAACTGATTATATTTCTTGAGAATGAGCGAGAGATGTACGGCCCATTCTCTGTGAGTACAGACATCAAACTAAAAGAAACGCCCGCGGTGTCTGATGAACAGGGCAAACGCGGTGCGGGTTCACAAATTTCGCAACCTCAGCAAACCGAATCAAACCCGGCGGCAGAATCGTCAGCTGAACAGGATCCGGAACCGCTGAGTCTGGAGCAGAAGCTGAAACAGTGTGAAACACTTGAGGAATTGAAGGTACTGTGCCGTGAATCCGATCAGCTGAAAACCGACCTTGAGGGCACAAATCTCGTATTTGGCACGGGCAACCCCGCCGCCGACCTGATGGTTATCGGTGAAGCACCGGGCTACAATGAAGATCAACAGGGAGAGCCGTTTGTTGGAGCCGCCGGACAGCTTCTAAACAAGATTCTGAAAGCGATAGAATTTGAGCGAGAGGATATCTACATTGCCAACATATTGAAGCATCGCCCGCCTGATAATCGTAATCCGCTCCCTGAAGAGCGAAAACGGAGCCTCCCCTTTCTTGAACGCCAGATTGACCTGGTTGCCCCGAAAGTGATTCTTTGTGTGGGGAAAATATCCGGCACGACCCTGCTCGGAAAGGATGAAGCACTTAAAAATATGAGAGGTCAATTCTACGACTACCTGGGGGCAAAACTTACCGTAACCTATCATCCTGCCGCCCTCCTTCGAAATCCGAAGTGGAAACGACCGGTTTGGGAAGACGTTCAGGAAGTCAGGAAAAAGTACGACGAACTGGGCGGGACACCATAAGACACCGGACCGGACAGGAGTATTCAGAAAGGATCGGAGCTTACCGCCTTTCAAATTAAGGATGCAAAAAGTGTCTGATTACGCCCCTCTTAAAGGACTAAATCTGCCGTATACGTTAAATCCTCATTACGACAGTTCAGACTTAGTTACGGCTCTATCAGTTCTGAATCATATACTTTTACATCTGCCCACAGAGCATTATAGGTATCGATAAACTGCAGGTGATCCGGGTGTTCATCATAGATTTTATAGTCTTCCATGGTTTCAAACCAGGTGTAAATAGAATAGCCAAACGAATGGTCGGTTACGTCACGCGATTCCGTATCGCCGGGAACGCCGAGCTCAGATTTGTAAATAGACTCTATTTCAAGTAGTTCTTTCAGGCCCTCTACAAATTCATTTCGCTGCTGTTCTGTTACATCATCATTCAGATAAAATAATACGGTGTGTTGAAGCATACCTGCAGTATTTTCTGTGGTTGCTATTCTAGTGTCATGTCAATCCTCAAATGTCGGGTAAAGTCGCTTTAATTTTATCCGTGCATCGTCTGTTGTGAATTGCCAGTTGATTTTTCTTTCCTGGCCATTTC
>Ga0102925_1002345_pt1 | contig 10434 bp, 15 predicted proteins | sample SalPonR1_A_D1_MG_FD_78216 | JGI IMG/M metagenome (GOLD analysis project Ga0102925, IMG submission 78216) | Salt pond soil microbial communities from South San Francisco under conditions of wetland restoration - Salt Pond MetaG R1_A_D1_MG | ecosystem: Environmental > Aquatic > Marine > Intertidal... | reverse complement strand
GGACGCCTACTTCCGCGCCGCGGGCGACGCCGCGAAACGCCTGAAACGCCGGCTGAACGAGTATCGCTGACGGACCGAATCGATTCCAGCGTCAAAACTTGAAGACATCTTCCGGTTTCCCCTCGCCCCGAACCAGTCGCATACAGTCGGTGCAGTAGCCCGTCGTCTCGTCGAAGTGCTCGTCACAGACGAAGGTCCCGCAGCGATCGCACCGGTGCGTTGCCTCCTCGCGTTCGCAGATTTGACAGAGCCCCCTGACGCTCATGTTGATTGGTAGCAGTTCTGAGTGCAAAGGCGTGACGCCGGCGTGCGGACTCCGGAGGTGCGGAACCCCTGTCAGACGAGCACGCGTTCGAGATCGACCGCCGTACCCGAGTCGGCGTCGGGATCGCCGACCATCGTCCCGAGACACACCGCGGACCCGTCGGGCGTGAAGCAGGCCACGAGGTCGTCCTCGTCGGCTTTGCGGGCGGCGTCGTCGACCGCCACGACGCCGGGCGCGTACACCGGCGCGCCGTTGGCCACCTCGCGGGCCGCACTCTTCGCGATGGTGACCGCGGGGAGGTGCTGGAGGGCTCGCTCGGCCGGCTTGACGACCTCGCGAAGCGACCCCTCGTCGTCGTCCTCAAGCCAGAACCCGAGCGCGTCGGCGAGGTCGTGCAGGGAGACGAGGTCGCGGTCGTCGAAGGGATCGGTGGCCGTCCGCCGGAGATGGCCCATGTGCGCGCCGGTGCCCAGCGCCAGCCCGAGGTCGTGACACAGCTTCCGGACGTAGGTCCCGCTCTCGCACTCGATTCGCAGGAGCGCTTTCCGGTCCCGGGTCTCCAGCACGTCGAGGTCGTACACCTCACGCACCCGGAGGTCGCGCCTGACGGCGCTCTTTTTCGGCGGTTTCTGGTAGATCGGTCCTTCGAACTCGCTCGCCACGGCCGCGAGGTCGTCAGGAACGTCGGCGTGGACCTCCAGCACTGCCACGTACTCCTTGTGGCCCTCGAGGAAAACCTGGGCGAGGCGGGTCGCGTCCCCCAGGAGAACCGGCAGGCAGCCGGTCACCTTCGGATCCAGCGTCCCGGCGTGGGCGGCGTTCTCGATCCCCGGTTCGTCGGCCGTCCCGAGCGCGTCGTCGACCATGTTCCGGACCCAGCCCGAAACCTGGTGGGCGGACGGCCCAGGTGGCTTGTCGAGGTTGACGACGCCGAACCGGAGCAGTTCGGCGGGCGTGCGGTCGTCGGGTGGGGGTCGGAGGGACATCCTGGTTCCTCAGAAGTCGTAGTCGACGCCCGTCACGGCCTGTTTCCCCTCGTCGGCGTCGGGATCGTACTCCTCGATTGCAGCAACGAGCATCTCCAGCACGGCGTCGGGCGCCCACCGGGCCGTGTTGATCGAGATGTCGTAGATCGAGAGGTCCGCGATGTCGATGCCGTAGTACGCCTCGTATCGCTTGGCCTCGCTGTGTTCCCGGGCCCGGGTGTCGTGCTGGGCCTGGTCGTTCTCGCGGTCCTCCCGGTCGGCGATGCGCTCGGCGCGAACCGCCAGCGGAGCGTCCAGCCACAGGCGAAAGTCGGCGTGATCGCCGGCCAGCCATCCCGCCAGCCGGGATTCCAGCACGAGGTCGTCGCGCTCGATCGCGATTTCGCGGAGGCGGCGATCCAGGTCCCGGTCGATTTGATCGTCCTCCTCGGCGAGTTTGTTGAATTCCAGGGGCGTATAGCCCCGTTCCTCGGCGAGCGACCGGAAGATGTCGCCGCCGCTGACGTGATCGAGGTCGAACGCCTCGGCGAGATCCGCGGCCGTCGTGCTCTTCCCGCTACCCGGCGGGCCGGAGACGGTGATCAACATACGCTCACTCGGGGGGTCGGAAAGAAAGGGATTGTGGACTTCGTCGATGGGCTTCCCGCCCTAGCTCGGCGACATCTGGAACCCGATCGCCTTGCGGACCATGTTCGAGAAGGCGATCGAATTGAGGATGTACCAGAAGACCCACGCCGGGAACCACAGCGCCGCCGAACTGTTCCAGTCCACCTCGCCGTAGATCGGCATGACCATCGTGGGGACCTGCTCGAAGTTGCCGATCTGCCAGTAGATCCACAGGAAGATGGGGATCGTCACGAGCATGATCCACACCGTCGGGCGGAAGTTCTCGGCCATCACGCCCATCTGGTCGCTCATCATCGCCATCTGCTCTTCCTGGATGCGCTTGAGTTCCTCGTCGTCGCCGCGCTCCTTGGCGCGTTCGCGGCGTTCCTTGAGTTCCTGGGCCTTCTCCTGGCTCTGGGTCATCTTGCTCTGGTCCATCATCTGCGACTGGGCGATGGTCGAGAGCGCGCCAGTGAGGAGGGCCGCGAGCATGATGACGAGGTAGAACGGCAGCGCACTCTCGATCGGCCCGAACACCAGGTCGACCGTCCCGCCGACGGCGTTCTTGACGACCGGAATGCTGTAGCCGAGGATCATACCGAACGCGCCCAGGGCGGCCAGTTTGTCGATCGTTCGCCAGCCACCCGACTCCTCGTCGTCTTCGTCCTCGTCCGTCGTGGTCGAGGTCGAAACCGTCGATCCGTTGCGCTCCTCGAGGGCGGCTTCCACGTCGTCTTGATCGGCCAGTCTGAACCCGGTCTCGCCGTCCACGAGGACGCCCTTCTCGATCAGTCGGCCCCACTGGCCGCTCGAGAGGTCGTCGCGGACGTCGCCCCACTCGACCTCGCCGTCCCCGTTGGCCGACTGGACGTCGAGGATAGATTCGAGGGCGTCGACCATCGAGGGATCCTCCTCGACGAGGTCGTCGACCTTCGAACGAATGCGTCCCATTTGACGGCCCCTAGGCTACGACCCGTAATCAACCTGTTCGTCTGGATCGACGGTCGCTCGGCTACGCAGTGTCCTCGATAGCCGCTTTGACGTTGTCCCAGACGTCGTCGGGCGCTCCGTTGCCGTCGACGCGGACGAACGCGTCGGTGTCCTCGTAGTGCTCGACCACCGGCGCGGTGTTCTCGTGGTAGACGTCCAGCCGGTTTTTCACGACTTCCTCGGTGTCGTCCTCGCGCTGGACGAGGTCGGCACCGCACTCGTCACAGACGCCCTCCGTCTCGGGCGGTTCGAACTCGACGTGGTAGGTCGCGCCACATTCGGGACACTCCCGGCGGCCGGTCAGCCGTCGGATGAGTTCCTCGCGGTCGACGGTCAGGTAGAGGACGACGTCCAGATCGGTCATACCGTCCAGCGCCTCGACCTGCGTCAGGTTCCGCGGGTAGCCGTCGAGGACGAACCCGTCGGCCTCGTCGAGTTCCTTCTCGACGATCTCGTTCATCACCGGGTCCGGAACGAGTTCGCCTGCGTCCATGTACTCGCGGGGGGTCCCGTGGTCGGTCTCCATGTCCTTGTTCGACCGGAGGATACCCCCGGTCGTGATGTGCTGGACGTCGAATTCCTCGGCGATGCGCTCGCTCTGGGTGCCCTTGCCGGCGCCCGGCGGGCCCAGGATGAGCACGTTCGGTTCGCTCATACTCGGCGCTTGACCGGGGGTGCTTAAAGACCTGATCAAAAGCCGCCGGACCGACCCTTTTTGTTCCCGCCCGCGTACCGCCGGCCATGACCCGATTCGACGCGGCGACGCCGACCGATCGCCGAAAGTTGTTCTCGGAGGCCGTCACGGCCCACCGCGAACGCGGGAGTCCGTTCCTGACCATCGAGGTCGATCCCGACGACGAGGAGTGGCCCGAGGGCGTCCCCTGGATCCAGTTCGCCGGCGACGTCGTCAATCTGGACTGCACCGATGACGAACTGGACCGCCTCAAGGCGGTGCTGGAGGAGTACCCGGCGTTCAAGATCGACGAGATCAACCGCCCGGAGGAGGCCCTGGGGACGAACGTCAGGATCAGCGCGAAGGCGGACAAGAGTCGCGTCGCCGGCTTCCTCGACGACGCGCTGCTGGCCGTCTACGAATTGCCCGAGGACTACCGGGCGTGGGTGACTGAAGTCTGAGGAAACGGGAGACGGGTCGAGGACCTACGCCGCGACCGTGTAGCCGGCGTCTTCGATCGCACCTACGACCGCATCCCGGTCGGGGTTGCCCTCGACAGTGACGCGATCGGCCTCGTGATCCGCTTCGGCCGATTCGACCTCCGGAACGTCGGCGAGGGCGTCCTCGACGGCCTGTTCGCAACCGCCACAGCTCATGTCGGTGACAGTGAGTTCGATCGTCATGGCGTCCGTTTCTTGGGACCGTCCCTTTTTGCCCCTTTCTGCTTTTTCGGGGAAACGAAACGGGACGCTGATCTAAGAAAGCAAAATATCGGCGGTCGAAATTCGATCAGACCTCGACCGAGAACGACTCGTACTCGCCGGCGCGGTCGACCATCTCGGCCAGGAGGTCGGTCGCGGCCACGAGGTCTTCGGTATCGACGACCTCGACGGGGGTGTGCATGTACCGGTTCGGAACCGAGACGTTGAGCGAGGGGACGCCGCTGCGGGCCGTGTAGAACGCGTCGGCGTCGGTGCCGGTCCGGAGGCCGGCCGCCTGCAACTGGATCTCGACGTCGGCCGCGTCGGTGCTCTCGCGAGCCAGGTCCACCAGGACGGAGTGGTTCGCGCTCCCGCGGCCGACGACCGGCCCGCCGCCGAGTTCCACCTCGCCGCCGGCGTCGCCGGGGGCGTGCGGGTAGTCTGCGGCGTGGGTCACGTCGACCGCCATGACGGCGTCGGGGTCGAGTTCGAACCCGATCATGCGGGCCCCGCGGAGGCCGAGTTCCTCCTGGACGGTGCTGACGGCGTAGACCGTGGCGTCCACGTCGCGCTCGACGGCCTTGCGAAGGGTTTCGGCGGCCGTCCACGTGCCGACGCGGTTGTCCATCCCGCGGGCCGCCAGGCGCGTGCCCAGCAGGTCCTCGATGGTGGAGGAGAACGTGACCGGGTCGCCGACGGACACCAGATCGCGGGCCACTTCCCCGTCGGCCGCCCCGACGTCGATCCGCTGTTCGCTGATATCGTCGACGTCGTCGTCGCCGTTCCGGAGGTGAATCGCCGTCTGCCCGATGACGCCCTGGACCGGGCCGTCGTCGCCGTGGATCGTGACGTGCTGGCCCCGCGAGACGGTCCGGTCGGAGCCGCCGATGGCGTCGATGTGGAGGAACCCGTCGTCGTCGATCGTCCGGACGATGAACCCGATCTCGTCGGCGTGGCCCGTGACTGCAACTTCGGGGCCGTCACCGGTTCCCTCGTGGACGGCGACCGCGTTGCCGTACTCGTCGGTCCGGACCTCGTCCGCGAACTCGGACACGTAGTCGATCCAGACGCGCTGGCCGGCCGTTTCGTAGCCCGACGGACTCGGCGTTTCGAGCAACTCCTCAAGGAACTCCCGTTGTCGTGTTTCCATACCGAACGGTTTCGAGGGTCGGGTGAAGAAACCCTCGAATCGGTGCCGTGGAAAGCGGTAACATCGGCCGCAAGGGGCGACCCGAAAACGGGAATTCGAAACGGACGGTCACGACCCTGTCGGCGAGAGAGGCGTCCCCTGCAGAACATCTAAGCCCGTTCCCCCACACTAACCTGTATGGGAGATAAACACTTCACACTGTTCGAACTTCACTTCGACGGCGACCTCCAGTTCGGTCCGACCGAGATGGGAGTTCCCGGGGAAGCGGAGGAAGAAGGCGAGGACGGCGAATCGATCGACATCGAGGGGCCAGAGGACCTCGAGGACCTCGACGTGGAGGGCGGTGGCGCCGGCGGCCTCGTGATCGGGTTGCTCTTCCTGATCGTGCTCGCGGTCGTAGTCAAGAAGGTTCTGGGCGGCGACGAGGAGAGCGAAGCGATCGACGTCGAGTGATCGGCGCGGTCGTCGAGGGGAGCGGATCTCGGGGGGCGCGAGGGAGAAGGGTTTTCCTGACCCGTCACTAACCCCGGATCGTGAGTCTGTTTCGCAGCGTCAGGGCGGTGGCGAACGCGTCCGGCGAGGGGGTCGTGGACTGGGACGCCGTCCTGGAGGCGGCCAAGGCCAGCACCGACCCCGGATCGCTGGACCTCGACCCGGAGGAACGCGAAGGGTACGCGACCGACGTCCGGGACGCACGCGAACGGGTGCGGACCGTCTCGGGGGTCACGTTCGATCTCCCGCGGACGGTCGAGATCCAGGACCGCCACCACTGGATCGACGCCAACGTCGAGACGTTTCGCCAGGTGATGGCACCCCTGGAGGACCGGACGGGGGTCTTTCCGGGTGCCGCCCGCGTGATCAACACCGGAACGATGAGCTTCGCCCTCGGTTTTCTCGCTCGCCACGTCATGGGCCAGTACGACCCGCTGCTGCTGGCCGACGGTGACGAGCACGGCCTGTACTTCGTGCGCCCGAACATCGTCCGCGCCGCGGGCGAACTCGACGTCGAGTACGAGCGGTTCCGGCGGTGGATCGCCTTCCACGAGGTCACCCACGCCGCCGAGTTCGGCGCGGCCCCGTGGCTCTCCGAGCACCTCGAAACCCAGATGCAGCGCGGCATCGACGAACTCGCCGATGGCCGGTTCGACCGGGCGGCGTTCGACGAACTCGACACCGCCATGACGGTCGTCGAAGGCTACGCCGAGTTGCTGATGGACCAGGCGTTCGACGAGGAGTACGAGGACCTCCGGCGCAAACTCGACGAACGTCGCTCCGGCGGCGGCCCCGTCACGCGGGTCGTCCGTCGGATGCTCGGCCTCGGCCTGAAGCGACGCCAGTACGAACGCGGGAGAGCCTTCTTCGAGACCGTCGCCGAGGAGCGCGGTATCGAAGCCGCGGGCGGGGTCTGGACCGACCCCTCGAACCTCCCGACCGACGACGAACTCGATCACCCCTTGCGGTGGATTCGACGGGTCGATCCGGGTCGGTAGGGGTTCCCCGGCTCAGACGAGACCGCGTTCACCACGGCGAAAGCCGCGACAGGTACCACACCAGCCCCATCCCGACAACCAGGCCGCCGACGACCGAGGCGGCGATCAGTTCGGGCGAGGCGTTCCCCGAGAGTGCGATCAGGCCGCCGGAGAAACCGACGACCAGGACGACCCCCGTTTTGATGGCCCGACGTCGTCGGTCCCGATCCTCCGCAGAGAGCGACGGGCCGACCATCAGCCCTCGTGGGGTGCGCTGACGTGAAGCTGAACGAAGGCCCACTCACCCTCGTCGCCGACCGGTTCCAGCACGCCACTCCATCGGGTGTCGTATTCGATCCGTTCGCCGTCGTCGGTCCGGGCCCACCCCAGGCGAACGCGGTCGGTGAACCGGGCGTCGTCGTCGCGTTCGACGACCGACAGCCCCCGGCTCTCGACGGTCCAGTCCTCGGTGACCCGGGTCTGCTCTCGCAGGGCCTCCGCGACGGCGTCGTACCCCTCGTACTCGGCGGTGATGGCCGCCTTCCACGTTTCGGGGCGCTCGGCGAAGTACGGATAGAGCGGTTCCCCCCGGCGAAGCGCCTCGTAGTAATCCCGAACGAACTCCTCGGCAGTCATGCGTTACCGGTCCGAAAGCGCCGGAGTGGCTTGTGTCTGATGGAGGATGGCAAAGAATGACACGGCGGGGAAAAGATCGGCTTCACTGGAAACCGCGATCGATCTCGTCGTCCTGGATCAGGTCCTCGAACTCGGCTTCCAGGGCTTCTTCGGCGTCCTCGAAGGTGGCCGTGAGTTCGTCGACGTCCTCGGGACGTTCGCGGTGGTCGCCGTCGATGGGCCCGAACGCCGGGCTTTCGAGGGCGTCCATGACGTCGTCGAAGAGGTGCCCCGGTTCGGTCGGCGCGTCGGCGTGGGCCTCGATGACCTCCTCGACGCGCTTTGCCCGCTGTTTGGCGGTGTCCTCGTCCTCGGGGGCCTCCTGCACGGCGAAGCGCCCCGTGCCATCCTCGTCCGGGAAGAACTGGCCGACGTCCTCGTCGAACCCCCGGTCGATCCGGGCACCGACGCCCTTGACCTGGAACGGGTTCTTGGCGTAGGTCTTGACCTGGAACAGGCCGACGCCCGGATTGCCCAGGTACAGGTCCTCGCCGGGCCCCGACGCGCGATTCCCAACGATCGCGCGCCAGTCGTCGGGATCGGCCTTGCTCTCCGTCACGTCCTCGAGGATGTCCTGCCAGTCTCTGACCCGCATGGTCGGTTCTTTTCGGGCGACGATAATGACCGTGTCGGTGACGGAGAGTGAGCGTAACAGTTTCTCGGCTTCGATATCGATGAACCATTCGATTGTAAAACTATGGCCTTCACAAATATAGCCCCTCAAGGGTAAAATTTGCCCCCCCTCAATCTCTCATAATCTACTGGAATCGGTAGTCAAAATACAATATTTAAAATAGTTTTTAATGAGTCTATCTTCAAGAGATTTATCGGTAATCCGCGTCCCGTATTTCCATGTATGTCGGAGAAAAACCGACGCGATGTACTGAAATTAGGTACCGCCGCTGCAGGAACAGCCCTGATCCCCACCGTCGGAGCCGCCCATCCCAACAGCAACGGCTCCCGCGATGGTTCGGAAATCGAAATAATCGAGGTTACGACGATCTCGGAATCTAACGGAGAAAACATCAGTGGGATCGTGATCGAACGGGATGATTCAAGGGAGTACTACATCGGAAAACTAAGCGAGGAGAAACAACAGGTCTCGATCAATCAAGTTTCCCGATCAACCTATCAGTCAATGACGACCGAGGTCGGGACGTTATCCCATGAATCGGCAAAGAAACGATTCTCCACGCTGGACGGTGGAAAGGACGTCGTCAAACGATGGGAGACTTGGACCGGAACGAACGGAAGCTGTGACGCCTACGATTACACCCACAGGAAGGGGCGGATCGCTGTAGAACTTCATGACGAAGTGGACGAGATCGGTGCATCGGTGGTAGTGTCTGCACTTTCACAGATAATCAGTGCTTCATCTTTGGGAGGGCCATATGCAGCCCTTCTTACTGCCGCGGTTTCGACCGTAGTGTTGGGCGCAGCATTCTTGACAGATGTGACTGAATTCACGGTCGGTGCTATCGAATTCGACAAAAGTGCGTTCGGCTGGAATCAAACGTTCAGCATGACGAAAGGCGGGACGGGCTACGGAGTCAGTATGGTCAACCTCATTCCCGTGGAGGCCAATCCTGGACATCCTGGTCGCCTATAACTCATCGACAGACTGAATACAAACACATCTTTGAAAATAATGGCTTCCTATAGACGTCGATCCGCTCACTATTGGCGACTGATCGGTCTGCAGCTCCTGAGCATCGTCATTGTTTGGGGTATTGGACTCCTGATACTATCAGAATCCCATACGATGGTCGCAACGGTTCCGATCTCGTCCCTTGTCATAGGTATACTCATCGGGTCTGTGATTGCATCCATTGGTTACGTCGAAAAAATCGAAATCATGTATGACAAGATACCTAGCTTTTTGATTGGACTCCTCGCAGGAATGAGTACATACGTAGTTCTTCGAATGGCGACAGCCGAATTCTTCGCTGGAATCGCTTTCGGATTCGGTGCTGGTGTTCTTGTCACGATGGTAGTGGCTGAGATCTCGATCAGAATGTGATCGGGACGGAAGGGCGTTCCAATCACGAACGAACCCCAGGTGCCGACCGACAGCGTTTTTCGCCCGGCCTCGCATCCTTCGGGAGTGAACGTTCGGGGCCACGTCACCGACGTCGGGGAGGTTCGAACCGTTTCGACTGGCGGCGGCGACCGGAACCTGGTGGAGATCCGGGTTCGCGAGGGGAGCGAAGCGGATCCGACCACGGCGACGGACTCGACCACGGTCACGCTCTGGGGGTCGTGGACCGAGACCGCCGAGTACCTCGAACCGGGGATGGAACTGCTCGTCACCGACGCCGTCGAGGACGACTACGGCGACGACGAGCGCTACGCGACGACCGGCGAGTCCTTCGTCGTCGTCGAACCGGACTTCCTGGTGGACGTGACCGACGTCCGCGGGTGGGTGCAGTGCCCCCGGATGTACTACCTGAACAAACTGACGGGGGTTCCCCTCGCCTACCCCGTCGTCCTCGGGACCGTCGTCCACGAGGTGTTCGGCGACCTGCTCAGGGGGCACGATCTGGCGGCCGCCGTGGACGACCGGGTGGCCGAGGCCGGCCTCGACCTCGGGTTGCTCGGCGAAAACGCCGACGCAGTCCGAGAGGACGTCCGCCAGCACGCCTCGGCGATCCAGGGCTGGCTCCAGCAGGGCACGCTGACCGGCGACGACCAGTGGCGTTCGGAGCGAACCCTCATCAGCGAAACCTTCGGGATCAAGGGCCGGGCCGACGCCGTCCGCCGCGGGATGCCGGTCGAACTCAAGACCGGCAAGAACGTGAAGCGGGAACCGCGCTTCCAGGACAAGATCCAGGCGGCCGCCTACGCCCTCCTGCTCCGCGAGCACGACGCCACGGTCGAGGACGGCGCGATCCGGGCCGCCGACGGCGGCGCGAACACCGG
>Ga0102925_1002338_pt1 | contig 10440 bp, 10 predicted proteins | sample SalPonR1_A_D1_MG_FD_78216 | JGI IMG/M metagenome (GOLD analysis project Ga0102925, IMG submission 78216) | Salt pond soil microbial communities from South San Francisco under conditions of wetland restoration - Salt Pond MetaG R1_A_D1_MG | ecosystem: Environmental > Aquatic > Marine > Intertidal... | reverse complement strand
GCGAGGAGGTCCAAGACCTGGCCGAGGCAGGGATCGCCGCCATCCAGGTGGACGAACCGGCCTTCCGCGAGGGGCTGCCGCTGCGCCGGCGCGACTGGCCGGGATATCTCGACTGGGCGGTGCGTGCCTTCCGTCACGCCACGGCCGTGGCGCCGGACGACTGCCAGGTGCACACCCACATGTGCTACAGCGAGTTCAACGACATCATCGAGTCCATCGCCGCGCTGGACGCGGATGTCATCACCATCGAGACCACCCGTTCGAACATGCAGCTGCTGGATGCCTTCGCCGACTTCGACTACCCCAACGAGATCGGCCCCGGCATCTGGGACATCCACTCGCCGCTGGTGCCGGAGGTCGAGGAGATGGTCGAGCGGCTGCGGCTGGCCCTGGCGAAGGTGCCCGCCGAGCGGCTCTGGGTGAACCCCGACTGCGGCCTGAAGACCCGCGGCTGGCCGGAAGTGGAGGCCTCGCTGCGCCATCTGGTCGAGGCGGCGCGGCGCCTGCGCAGCGAGATCGGCAGTCAGTCCTGACAGCCGCCGGTCTCGGCCTTGAGCCGCGTGACCGAGCGGATGCGTTCCTGGCGCAGGCGCTGTCCGATCTCCGCGCCCCGGTAGCCCTGTTCGACCAGGGGGCGGGGCGAGATGTCGGCCATCGTCTCCCGGACCGTCTCGAGCCATTCGGCCTCGGGGAAGGGGTCGTCCTCCCGTCCGGGGCGGCCGCGCGAGTCCGCCTTGGTGACCAGCAGTACCTCGCGGAACCGCTCGGGGCGGCGCAGGCCGTCGAGCCGGTCGACCAGGTCGACTAGCGTGGCCGGACGCATTTCGCAGGCCTGGTGGACCCGGCCGTGCATTTCGGTGGCGACCAGGACCAGCTCGCGGACCCCCCGGGGCGTGCGCAGGCGTTCGCACAGGGCCCTTGCCGGGGCGACGCCGCGTTCCTCGTGACCGATGTGCGACGGCCACTCCGCCCGGGGGGTGAGTGCCTTGCCCAGGTCGTGGCAGACCGCGGCGAAGCGTACGGCCACCGAATCGGACAGTTCTGCGGCGGCTGCGAGCACCAGCAGGGTGTGGATGCCGCTGTCCACCTCCGGGTGGTACTCGGCCGGCTGGGGCACGCCGAAGAGCGCGTCCACCTCGGGGAAGACCGCGGCCAGCGCGCCCACCTCGCGCAGGACCTCGAAGTAGCGTGCCGGCTGCGCGGTCGAGAGAGCCTTCGCCGTTTCCGTCCAGACCCGCTCGGCGGTCAGGTCGGCCAGCTCGCCATTTTCGCTCATGCGGCGCATCAGCGTCCGGGTCTCCTCGGCGAGCGTGAAGCCGTGCTCGGCGAGCTGGGCGGCGAAGCGTGCGACCCGCAGCACCCGCAGCGGGTCCTCGACGAAGGCCGGACCGACGTGCCGCAGGCGACGGGCCGTCAGGTCGTCCTTTCCGCCGAAGGGGTCGACCAGCCTGCCGTCCTCGGTCATCGCCATGGCGTTGATGGTCAGGTCACGCCGCTCGAGGTCCTGCTCCAGCGTGACGTCGGGAGCGGCGTGAACGGCGAAACCGTGGTAGCCCCGCCCCTGCTTGCGTTCCGTGCGGGCCAGTGCGTACTCCTCGCCGCTCTCGGGATGCAGGAAGACCGGGAAGTCGGCACCGACCTGGCGAAAGCCGCGTTCGAGCATGGCCTCGGGGGTGGCGCCGACCACCACCCAGTCCCGGTCGCTTACCGGGCGGCCGAGCAGCCGGTCGCGCACGGCGCCGCCGACGATGTAGCAGTCGAGATCCCGGGTCGATGTGGTCATGGTGCGTGAATCATGGGTGGTTGAAATTCCGAGTGGCGGTCACCGGCCAGCTTTCCCCGCACGGGAGGGGGCGGTAGACTGTTCCCACCGTAGCGAAACAGGCTTTTTCAGGGACATGAACCAGAATCCTTATCTTGAGGCAATCTACACCCGGTCGCCCCGCTTCGAGTCCACGCTGCGCAGCATCAGCCTCGTGGCGGGCACGGAGGCGACGGTGCTGATTACCGGCGAGACCGGCACGGGCAAGGAGCTGGCCGCCCGGGCGATCCACGAGGGTTCGCCACGTCGGTGCGGGCCGATGGTCACGGTCAATTGCGCCACGATACCGGAGGAACTGGCCGAGTCCACCCTGTTCGGTCATCGCCGCGGGGCGTTCACCGGGGCCTTGCAGGACCAGCAGGGCCTGGTCGACCAGGCCCACGGAGGTACGCTTTTCCTCGACGAGCTGGGCGAACTGCCGTTATCGATGCAGGCCAAGCTTCTGCGCCTGCTCGAGAACGGCGAGACGCGCGCGGTGGGCGAGACCGGCACGCGCCGCGTCGATCTGCGCGTCGTCGCGGCAACACATCGGGATCTCGAGGCGATGGCGGTAGAGGGCCGGTTCCGTGCGGATCTCTACTATCGCTTGAGCGGTGTCCCCATCGAACTGCTACCCCTGCGCGACCGCCAGGGCGACGCCGAATGGCTGTTCCGGTATTTTCTCGAAGAGAACGCCCGGAAGCAGGGTGTGGTCGAGCCGCGGCTGACCGCCCGCGCCCTGGGTATTTTGCGTCGCTACCGCTGGCCGGGCAACGTTCGAGAGCTGTGCCAGCTGGCCGAGCGGCTGGTGATCTTCCACGCCGGCAGCGTGGTGGACGTGGAGGCATTGCCCCCGCCCATGCGCTCGGCGGAGCAGAGCCAGCGGGGCGGCCCGATCGCGCCGGGATTCGTGCTGCCCGAGGGCGGTGTGGATCTCGAGGCAGTGGAGAGTGACCTCCTGCGCCAGGCCCTCGTCCAGACCGGTGGCAACAAGTCGCGTGCCGCCCGCCTGCTCAACCTGTCCCGCGACACCTTCCTCTATCGCCTGAAGAAGTTCGCCATCGAGTAGCTTCGGATCCTCGAAAAACCTGCCCCGCCACCCGAGTGTCGCAGTGTGTGCGGACTCGGGGCATGCCTCTTTAGGGAAGGTCTGCACGAATCCGATGCCGTTCTGGCCCGGCGAGTCGTTCGTGATCAAGGCGCGACGTCGCCCGCGAGGCCGGACGACTCGCCAGGTCCCGCAGGGCGCGCCTTGAGCCGGGCATCTGCTGCGTCGCGAGGTCCGTGTCCATGGACCTCGCCCTTCGGGCCGGCAAAAGCCGGCCGAATCGGCATCCTGCCGATTCGGTTTCGTCCTTGGAAAGAGAATGCTCTTCCGCAGCGGACGAACGCCTTGCATCTGCCCGGCTCAAGGCGCGCAGAGCAGTGTCGGATTCGTGCAGATCTTCCCTAAGTTGAGCGCAAGCCAGTGGACACCCGTAGCCGGGCGGGGTACTCCCGTCATTTCGAGGCCGCTTCGGGATCGATCCGCGAGCGGCGCGCCCTGGCGGGACCGACATGCGTGCAGTAATTTCCCTTGTATAAAGAAAAACGGCGACCCCGGGGAGGGTCGCCGCAAGGGCCACGATGTCGCGTGGCAGTCTGGAGAGAGGAATGTCGGCCGGGCACGAGGCCCGGCGAATCTCGTCTCTAGTAATATGCAATCGGCGTGCCACTTCCAAGTGATTGATCTTACGAAAACCAAGCCCTGACCACTGCGGCATATCCCGCAGTCGTTAAGGCAGATGACCGACGACCCCGATGCCGACTGCAACCGCCCGGTCTCGCTCCACGGTTCCGTTCGGGGTGCATGATGCCTGGAACCCGGCAGGCGGGCGGTGATCGGATGGTCGGGCCGGCCACGAAAAACGGCAGCCGAGGGCTGCCGTGAGAGGACCACGCTGCCACGCGGCGTTCCGGAGGCGGAAGGCGGAGCTTAGAAGCGTGCGGTCACCCGGGCCCAGACAGTCCGTCCGGGCTCGTTGATGCGTGCGTCGGGATCACCGAATGCGCTGGTGTAGACGCGGTTGACGTGTTCGGCATAGGTCTTGTCGAACAGGTTTTCCACCCCGGCCTGGATGCGCCAGTTGGAGGTGATGTCCCAGGCAGCGTGCAGGTCGACCACGCCGTAGCCGGCCGTCTCGCGGGTGTCCAGGCCGCTGGCGGTGTCCAGGTCCGTGGCGCGATCGGCCCAGCGCAGGTCCACCCCGCCGCTGAAGGCCGCGTACTGTGCCGCCAGCCCCAAACGGCCGGAGAGCGGCGGGATCTGCGGCAGGTTGCGGGAGTCGTCCGTGTTTCGACCGCGGGTGTAGGCGACCTGGCCACGGGCCTCCAGCCAGTCGGTTACCGCGTAGCGCAGGTCGACCTCGCCGCCGTAGAGGCGGGCATCCACGTTTCGATAGGTCGGCACCGCCTGGTCCTGGAGGATGAAGTCTTCCACCTGGTCGAGATACAGCGTACCGGTGGCCTCGATCTGTTCGGTTCGCCAGGACAGCCCGGTGGCGAGCTGGTTGTGGATCTCGGGGTTCAGGTCCGGGTTGCCCACCTTGTTCAGATCGCCGCCCTTGACGATGAGCGCGTACTTCTGGGTCAGGTTGGGAGCCACCGCCGTGCGACTGACACCCACATGCCCGGCGACCTCGTCCGAGAAGCGATGCTCGTAGCGCAACAGGGCGCTGACCTCGGTGTCGCTCTTGTCCCGGGCCGCCGACTCGGCCACGTCGGCCGGTATGCCCGGATGCGGGTGCGTGGCCAGGCTCTTGTCCAGCGAGGAGTCGATCTCGCTCTCGAAGCGGTCGATCCGCGCGCCGGCGACGAATCGCCCGTCGGCACTCGCCGACCAGCCGGCCTCGACGAATCCGCCGAACTGGTCGGCCTGCGCGTCCGGCCACTGCCGGAACATGACCATGCCGCTGTCGGCGTTCTGCCCGGCGGCGTCCTGCTCGACCCGCTCGAAGTCCAGTCCGTATTCCAGGTCGATCGCGGCGACGCGAGAGGAAAGGCCCAGGCGGGCGGTGGTGGCGTGCGATTCGCTCAGCGACTCCATGGGCATGGGCGCGGCCAGCTCGCGCAGGCTGAAGTTGTCCATCAGGTGATCGACGTTCGCCCGCGAGACTTCCAGGCGGACGGCGTCCACGGGCCCGTCGAGCTCGCCGAGGCGGCCGTCGAGACGGTAGATCGTGGCGTTGTCGTAGACCGAGTCCATGCCCGCGCCCGCATAGCGGGTGTCGAGCATTCGGTTGCGGTCCACCGATACCTCGATGCCGGTGTGATCGCTGACGCGATACCCGCCGACGATGGCGCCGCTGCGTTGCTTGTAGGAGGAGGGCACCTCGTCCCCGCTGCCGTCCTCGTAGTTGTCGCCGTTGGCGATGGTGCCGATGGCGCGGGCGTAGGCGTGGCCGTTGCTCAGCAGCACGTCGGCACTGCTCTGGTCGGACAGGCCGTTGTCACTGGCGCCGAATCCGAAGCGGGACTGGATGCCGGTTCGTGCGGCACGCTCGAAGGTGTTTCGGTTGAGCTCGATGCGTCCGCCACTGCCGCCGGCTCCCTGCGTGAGCGTGGTCACGCCCCGGGTGACGACCACCTCGTCGTACCCGGCCAGGTTGCCGAAGCTCGTCGGCGGGTCCATGCGGTTGGGACAGGCATTGGCGATCGCTGCGCCGTCGAGGGAGACATCCAGCTGGTGCTCGCGCTGGCCACGGATGATCGGATCGAGCCCGTGGCCGGACATGCGCCCGGCGCTCACGCCGCTGATCTCGCGCAGCAATTCCGAGAGATCGGCACGCGGGATGGTGGTTTCCTCCTCCGACACGGAGGCCTCGTCCGGAACGGGAAGCGGGGCGTCCGCGGAGATCACGATGGTGTCGAGCGCCGTCTCGGCCATGGCGGTAGCCGGGAGACACAGGGCGGGCAGCAGGGCCGCCGCGAGCGGGCTGAGTCGCAGGGTGGGCACGCGGGTCCGTGTTGTCATCATTTCGTGATTCATTCTCTGTTGTGATGGGTACGGCAACCGAGCTGATCGGTTATAGCAAAAACTGATGAGCACTAATTGTGCCAACGACAAGTCGCTGATTCGCCGAGCACGGGATCACCGCGTCTGCGCGAAATCACCCAGCCGGTGTGGCAAAGGCCGCAGCCGCCTTCGTGGCCGTCCCTGCTCCGCGGCGATCTGTGCCAGAATCGGGGCCTGATTCACATTGCGGCCTTCTGGGGAGACAACGATGAGCATTCGGCAGGATCGACGCTACGGACAGACACACGAGTGGTATGCCGTGGATGATGACGTGGTCACGGTGGGCGTGACCGAGCAGGGCCAGGAAATGCTGGGCGACGTGGTCTTCGCCGACCTGCCGGATGTCGGCCAGGCCGTCTCGGAAGGCGCGCCCTGTGCGACGCTGGAGTCGGTCAAGGCCGCCTCGGACGTGCTCTGCCCCGTGGACGGCGAGGTGATCGAGGTGAATGCGGCGCTGGAAGACAGCCCGGAGCTGATCAACGACGATCCCTTCGACGAGGGCTGGATCGTGCGTATCCGCCCCACTGCGAACCCGGCTGAATGGATGAGCCCCGAGAACTACCGGCAGATGCTGGAAGGTGCCGACTGAGTCGGCCGGGAGACACGTCATGCCGTCGGATCGACACGGACTGCGCCGGGTACTGTTGGCGACACGCTATTCCTGGCAGGGCCTGCGAGCGACCTGGCGTAAGGAGGAGGCTTTTCGCCAGGAGGTGGTCGTCGTCCTGGTCGCCCTGCCGGTCGCCTGGCTGGTGGGCGAGTCCGCTGTGGAGCGTGCGCTGCTCGTCGCCGTTGTTCTCAACGTGCTCGTGCTCGAACTGGTCAACACCGCGATCGAGAACGTGGTCGATCGGGTGGGTACCGACCCGCACAAGCTCTCCGGGCGGGCGAAGGATGTGGGTTCGGCGGCCGTCCTCATGGGGATCGTGCTCGCCGCGGTGGTCTGGGGGCTGATCCTCTTCGGCTGAGGCGTCCCGCGTCAGTGCGCGGGGCGTCGCTCCAGCCGGCTGAGCAGGAAGTAGAGCACCGGCCATGCCGCCAGGTTGCTGATGGCCCGTGACAGATGGGACGCCATCGAGAGGAGATCGGAGGCCATGCCCTGCACCCAGAGTGCGATCAGCAGATAGAGCAGGCTGATACCCGCGATCAGCAGGGCCTGGGAGAGCAGGGCGGCCACGGCGAATCGCTGGCGCAACGAGAGCACGCCGAAGACCGTCAGCGTGAACAGCAGGGCATGCAGGCCCAGCAGGCCATTGGTGGCCACGTCCATCAGCAGGCCGGCGATCCAGGCATAGACGAGGCCGGCCTGGGCGGGCCGGTAGAGCGCCCAGAAGATCACCGTCAGGAGCAGCCACTGCGGCGCGTGGGCCTGAATGGCCGGGGGGAGCGGCAGCAGCGAGAGGGCGAGCGCCGCCAGCGTCGTCAGCACGATGGCGATCCAGCTACTCGACATCGGGTCGCTCCTCTACCGGGGATGATTCCGACGCCCCTTCGGCCTGCGGCGCCTCGACCCGGTCGGGCGGTTCGGTGATCACCAGGACGTGATCGAGTCGTTCCAGGTCGGCGACCGGCTCGGCGTGGAGGCGGATGAACCCCTGTGCCCGGTCGGTGGTGATGCGGGTGACCCGGGCGACCGGGTAGCCACGCGGGAAAACGCCGTCGATGCCGGAAGTGGTCAGGGTGTCTCCCGGCTTGATGCGGATCCGTTCCGGCACCCGCTCGACCACCAGTTCCGCGGTGCCGGTCCCGCGCATCAGCGCGCTGCGTCCGCTGTCGCCCAGCAGGACCGAGGCCATGTGATCGCGTGAGGTGATCTCGATGACCGTCGCGCCCAGACGGGTGCTGCGCAAGACCTGGCCCACCAGGCCGTTGGCGTCGATGACGGGGTCGCCGGGACGGACATCGTCTCCCAGTCCGCGGTTGATGGTGAACAGATGATCGTCCGAGCGGGGCGGGTGGCCGATGCGTCGAGCCAGGAGAACCGGCGGCACCTCGATGGGGCGACCGTTGAGGAGTTCGCGCAGTTCGTCGATGTCCCGGGTCAGGCTGGTGTGCTGCTGCATCTGCCCGCGAAGCAGGAGGTTTTCTTCCCGCAGGCGCCGGCGTTCCTCGATCAGCCGTTCACGCTCGGTGAACCACTCGCCGACCCCCCGGGCGAGTTCCACCGGCTTGTTGACCAACCCGGCCATCCCGTCGGTGAAGCCGCCGACGTTGCTGTCCATCTGGTCCACCCAGCGGGTGCCGATCCGGTCGAGGCTCATCAGGGCGATGGAAAGCACCACCAGCACCAGCAGCCGGTTGAAGCCGGGGCGATGGGAGTCGAACAGCGCCATCGCCGGCGCCGTTACTCGTCAGCGAACAGCGTGGTGTTGCGCTGGTCGATGAGGTCGAGCACCTTGCCGCCGCCGCGGGCGACGCAGGTCAGCGGGTTCTCGGCGATGACCACCGGCAGCCCGGTCTCTTCCATGATCAGCTTGTCCAGGTCGCGGAGGAGGGCGCCGCCGCCAGTGAGCACGATCCCCCGTTCGGCGATATCCGAGCCGAGTTCCGGGGGCGTCTGCTCCAGGGCGGCCCGCACGGCCTGGACGATGCCGAACAGCGGTTCCTGCAGCGCCTCGAGGATCTCGTTGGAGTTGAGCGTGAAGCTGCGCGGCACGCCCTCGGCCAGATTGCGGCCCTTGACGTCGATCTCGCGCAGTTCCTTGCCCGGATAGGCGCTGCCGATCTCCTTCTTGATGCGCTCGGCGGTCGCCTCGCCGATCAGGATGCCGTAGTGGCGACGGACGAAGGCGATGATGCCCTCGTCGAACTTGTCGCCGCCGATGCGTACCGAGGAGGAGTAGACGATGCCGTCGAGCGAGATCACGCCCACCTCGGAGGTCCCGCCGCCGATGTCGACCACCATCGACCCGCGCGGCTCGTCGACGTCCACGCCCGCGCCGATGGCCGCCGCCATCGGTTCCTCGATGATGAACGCGCGCCGTGCGCCGGCGGAGAGTACCGACTCGCGGATCGCGCGGCGCTCCACCTGGGTCGCGCCTACCGGCACGCAGACCAGCACTCGCGGGCTGGGCCGGAACCAGTGCGAGGAGTGCACTTTCTTGATGAAGTACTGCAGCATCTTCTCGGTGACGTGGAAGTCGGCGATCACGCCGTCACGCAGTGGCCGGACGGCCTGGATGGACTTGGGCGTACGGCCGACCATCTGCTTGGCCTCGTTGCCGTAGGCCTGGATGACGGTCTGGCCGCCCTCGTTCCGCAGGGCGACGACGGAGGGTTCGTCGAGCACGATGCCCCGCCCGGAGACGTAGATGAGCGTGTTCGCCGTGCCGAGGTCGATGGAGAGGTCGGTCGAGAAGATGCCGCGGAAGCCTTTGAACATGGGGTGTGTAACCGGTAGTCGATGTAAGTAGTGGTATGTGGTGCTGGTTTCTTGATATGTTCCTGGCGCCCGGTCGGATGGCGCCGACCCGCCGCTGGTGGCGAGCCCGTCGAGTCCTTTCCCGTTGGATCGTCGGAGCACTGGAACACCGGTCGCGTGGCGGGTATCCCGCATCGCCGACGATCGCAACCGCGGGCAGCGTAAAACAAGCGGCTAAGGTAGCAACATGCGCCTGCCCAAGCAAGCGCGCCTGTGGTAGGCTTCGCGCCTGAATCTCTTCAAGTTCCCGGATGGTCGGCGATGTCTCCCCCGGGGTGACGTCGACGACCGTCCGTTCGCCGGCGGCGAGCGATGCGAGACCGCTGGCCGGATTGACACTCATTCCTGACAGGGGTTCCGACCATGTCGCTGACGAACGACCAGTTGCAGGCGGTGGCGCACCTGGCACGCATCGCCGTCGAGCCCGAATGGCGCGATGCACTGCGCTCCGATCTCAATGCGATCCTCGACCAGGCGTCCATGCTCGACGATCCGCGGCTGAACGATCTCGAACCGATGGCGCACCCGCTCGACCAGACCCAGCCCATGCGGGCCGACGAGGTGACCGAGACGGACCGGCGCGAGGAGTTGCTCGTCGGTGCCCCGGCCAGCGAGCGGGGCCTGTTCCTCGTCCCCAAGGTGATCGAATAAATCGGACCGCCGGGCGCCCGGGATCGGGCCCTGACCGTTTCGCACGCGCATTCGCCAACACGAACTTCCGGGAACCAACTCGTGTCCAGCAATCAGCATTCTCGCCCCGAAGGGGACGCCAGCCTCGTCAACGCCTCGATCGCCGAACTGCGCCGCCGCCTCGATGCCGGCGAACTTGGCGCAGCGGAACTGGCGAACCAGTTCGCCGACCGCATCGAGGCGCTCGATCCGAAGCTCAACAGCCTTATCAGCCGGGTCGACGCCGTCGACCCCGCGGCCGACGGGCCGCTCGCGGGCATTCCCTTCGTGCACAAGGACATCTTCTGCGCGCAGGGCACCCGCACCACCTGCGGTTCGCGCATGCTCGCCGACTGGGTGGCCCCCTACGACGCGACCCTCCACGAGCGCCTGAGCGCCAGCGGTGCGGTGCTGCTGGGCAAGGCCAACATGGACGAGTTCGCCATGGGCTCCTCCAACGAGAATAGTCACTTCGGCGCGGTGGCCAACCCCTGG
>Ga0102925_1002336_pt1 | contig 10443 bp, 10 predicted proteins | sample SalPonR1_A_D1_MG_FD_78216 | JGI IMG/M metagenome (GOLD analysis project Ga0102925, IMG submission 78216) | Salt pond soil microbial communities from South San Francisco under conditions of wetland restoration - Salt Pond MetaG R1_A_D1_MG | ecosystem: Environmental > Aquatic > Marine > Intertidal... | reverse complement strand
CTCGATCATGACATCCTCGAGGATGCGCTCGGGCGCGTCGATGCCGTCGGGATGGACCTTACCCGGTAGGTCCCGAGGCCGATCAGGCCGGCGCGCGCGTCTGCCGGCAGCTCCGCGACGAGGTCGCTCATGACTTCGCGCGCGACCGCGATCTTCGGCTGGCCGTCGATGCGTCCCCACATGCTGCCGGAGGCATCCATGACGAAGAGCAGGTTCTGCGCGGCCTGCGCCGGTACGACCGTCAGCAGCAGGACGAGGCTGGCGAGTAGACGGATCCCTGTCATCGGACGGCCCTCGGGTTGATGGAGGTCTCGGGCGGGTTACGGCTGCATGCCGCGCATCATCTGCTGCATGTCCATCGGTTCGGCGGGGAGGGTGAAATCCTCGGCCGGCCGGGTGTCGGCGCTGATCTCCTCGAGCACGAAGTCCTGCTTGACCCTCAGGGTCGCCAGTCCTTCCTCGCGCAGTCGGGTGCCGATCTTCTCGTCCTGTTGGCTCACGGCCTGGCTGAACGCCCAGAAGGCCTCCTGCATTTCACGCACGAGTGAGTCGTCCGTGAGTACCGCGTCGCCTTCGTGGGCATTGCCCTGGCCGTCGATCCAGGCCATCTCGTAGACCTCGCCCTCGATGCCGGCGATGGTCTCCTCCTTGCCGGTGTTTTCCAGCCGGGTGATGCGGGCGACCGTTTCGGGTGCCGGGCTCTGACCCTGTCCACGATGCTGGGGTAACGAGGAAAGATCCATGACTATCAGCCGGCCTCCGGCATTGGAGACGGAATACCCCTTGCCGTCGAGCACGAGCATGTAGGCCTCCTGATCCGGCATGTCGAGCCGGACCCGGTCGCCGTCCCAGGCGATATTCATTTGTTGCTGGACGTCCGCGCCGCCGGCGCGGATGACGGCCTGACCGCCGGCAAGAGCCGGACCGGCGAGAAAGAGCAGGGAAAGCAGGGTGAGCAGGCGCATGTTTCGTTCCTTTGAAGACGATGGCGACACGGACATCGGTATGCCGACATCCGCCATGCAACAGAAGTTCGTCCAGGTGGACGCGCAAGTCAACTCGCCCAAACGGGGGATTGTCATGCCCCGAGGAACAGGGCGGGCGACGGGGGTTACCGCAGGATGTGGTGAGAGAAGTGAATCGCATCATCCCGCTCGACCGGCAGCCGATGCGGTTCAGACTTCGCCGCATCAGGCGGGAAAGTCCTTCGATGCCTTTGGGGTTCGTTCGCTTGTCCCGGCGCCGGATCGGTGGGCTAAGCCTTCTTCAGCCGCCCGATGATCGCGGCGCTCCCCGCGACGAACATTTAGATCACGCTGGCGGTGGCGATGATGGCCGGTCCCGAACCGATGTCGAACCGGTAGCTCACCCACAGCCCGGAGAGGCTGAACAGCAGGGCAAACAGGCCGGAGGCGATCATCATGCCGCCGAGCGTGCGCGTGAATCGCTGAGCGAGGTAGGGCGGCAGGGTAAGCAGGGCGATCACCAGCAGCAGACCGACGACCTGGATCATCATCACCACGGTCTCGGCCACGAGGATCAGCAGCATCAGGTACAGCCCTGTTACCGGGATGCCCCGCGTCCGGGCGAACACCGGGTCGAAGGAGAACGAGAGGATGTCGCGGTAGTAGTACATGGCGGCGGCCACGATCACCACGTCGATCACCGCCATGATCCAGAGATCCTGACTGGAGACCGCCAGAATGCTGCCGAACAGGTAGGTCATCAGGCCGGCCTGGTAGCCGGGAGCCAAGTCCACCATGATCAGGCCGAAGGCCATGCCCGCCGCCCAGATCACCCCGATGAGCGTATCGGTGCGTTCCCGGCGGCGCAGGCTCAGCAGCCCGAGCAACAGCGCCGCGGCGGCGGTGAACACGCCGGTGACGGGCAGCACCGGCCAGCCGGTGTAGATGGCCGTGCCCACGCCCCCGTAGGCCGTGTGCGCGATGCCGCCGGTCATGAATACCAGCCGGTTGACCACCACCAGCGCCCCGACGATACCGGCGGCGATACTGATAAGTACGGCGGCGATCAACGCCCGCTGGACGAAGCCGTGGGAAAACAGCTCGAGATCGATCATCCGCCGCGTCCCCCGTAGCCGACCATCAGGTGCTCGTGCATGGGGCACTGCTCACCGTGGCGGCCGTACATAAGCTCCAGCATCTCGTCGGTGATGTGCGGGCCGTCGCCGGAGAGCACCAGCCGGTTGACGGCCAGCACCTGGGTCACCGACTGCCGCGTGATCCCGAGGTCGTGGCTTACCATCACCCGGGTCAGACCCTCGCCGAGGTCCTCGAGGGTCTCGTGGATGCAGGCGCGGCCGTAGGGGTCGATGTTGGAGAAGGGCTCGTCGAGCAGCAGCAGCTCGGGTTCCGTGATCAGGGCGCGGGCGATGAGCACTCGCTGGCGCTGTCCGCCCGAGAGGGCCCCGTAGGACCGCTGGGCCAGTTCACCCACCCCCGCACGACGCATGGCCTCCTGGGCGCGATCGCGCTCGTCTCGCCAGAACCCCGGCCCATGCCGACGTCCATGCGGCAGGCCCATCAGGACCACCTGTTCGACGGTCGCCGGGAATCCCGGCGCGAGATTGCCGTGCTGGGGCACGTAGCCGATGCGCTCCGGATAGCGACCGGGCTTCTCGCCGAAGACCCGGATACGCCCCCGGTCGGCGTGATAGAGACCCAGCACCAGGTGAATCAGGGTGGTCTTGCCGCCGCCATTAGGCCCGACGATGACCGTGAACGCCCCTTGTCGAATGCGAAAGTCCACCGAGTCGAGAACCGGCTCCCGGCCGAAGCCGAACTCGAGGTGCTCGACCTCGATCACTGCCGCGTCGTGGTGCCACGTATCCGTCATGGCCGCTCCGGGTCGGCCACGCCCAGGCTCTTCTCCAGGGTGGTGGCGATGGCGCGCATGCCGGCCGGCCAGTCGCGTTCCAGCGGGTCGAGGGTGCCTACGCGCGCGCCGATCTCGTCGGCGAGGGTGCGCGCCGCGCGTTGCGGGAACTGCGGCTCGACGAATACCACCTCCACGTTCTGCGCGCGGGCGGATTCGATCACGCCGCGCAGCTCCCGCGGTCCCGGCTCCTTGCCCTCGATCTCGATGGTCATCTGCTCGAGCCCGTAGGCCTCGGCGAAATAGCCGAACGCCGGGTGGAAGACCATGAATCGCCGTCGTTCCACCGGCACGTCGGCGAGCACCTCGAGGATTTCGCCGTCCACGGCGTTGATCGCCGCTGCGGCCCGGTGGAACCCGGCCTGGTAGGCCGCGGCGTTTGCCGGGTCGGCCTGGATCAATGCATCCCGCACCGTCTGCGCCTGCAACCGGACCAGCGGCGGGGCCAGCCAGACATGCGGATCGATGCCGGCGTTCATGGCCTCACCGTCGTGATCGTGGTCATGGTCGTGCCGGATCATCGGACGCCGGGCGATGCGCTCGACGCTGTCGACCACGCGCATCTCCGTGTTCGTCGAGCGAAAGCGCGGCAGCCAGCCCTTCTCGAACGGTGCGCCCACGGAGAAATAGATCGCGGCGCGCCCCAGGCTTTCCATCTGACGCGGACGCGGTTCGTAGGTGGCCGGGGCGGCGCCGGGCGGGAGCATGACCTCCACGTCGACATGATCACCGCCGATGGTCTCCACGATCCAGGCCTGCGGGGGGATGGATACCGCCACCGTCATCGGTTCGCCCGCCCGCGCCGTCGACATCGCCGCGACCAGCATCAAGGCCAGCAAGGCGGCCGTCCGCAAGGCGACCAGACGGCGGTTCAGGCGGATGGGGAAAAGCGATACGGACATGGGCAACTCCCTGATGGACCGGTGAGGGCGCGGGCTGGACGAGCCGCTGGCGCCAGTCGTTAGTGTTACTTTATAACACGAGTCAACACGGTCGCCGAGGGTTTCAGCGGCGTCGGCGCCGCAGCCAGAGTCGACGCAGCAGTGTTTTCAGCCGGATCCGCAAGAGCTCGTCCTGACGGGCCGTCGGGTGTCGACTGTAGCGGCCTGCCTGCAGCAGCGTGGCCACCCGGCGCAGGTCCCCGGCCTCGCCGGGCAGGGCGTCGGCGGCGCGGCGCAGATAGGCCTGTTCGCTCTCCCGCGGCGCTCGGGCGATGCCAAGCCGGTCCAGACGGGCCTGCAGACGATTCCACAGATAGTCGGTGGCCGACCCGGCCGCGCGTCGGTCGGCCCGCCGACCCAGCCACCAGAGTACGCCCAGCCAGGCGAGCACCGCCACCACCGGCGCGAGCAGCGCCAGGGCGACGGTCGAGAGGCCGGAGAGCCCCAGGTGCCCGAACAGGTTGAGCTGGATGCGGCTGTCGTAGCCCAGCACATACTGGTTCCAGCGATTGTCGAGCTGTTCCATGAACAGCCGGGTCTGGCGGCTCCAGTCGTCTTCGTCACGGCGGATCACCCCGGGAAGCGTGGGATCGTTGGCCATGCTCTCCGCCACGCCGCTCTCGATGCGTTCCGGGGCGACCGCGTTGGTCGGGTCGACGCGTCGCCAGCCTTCGTCTTCCAGCCAGACTTCGGTCCAGGCGTGGGCATCCGACTGGCGCACGACCAGGAATTCGTCGTTCATCTCGCCGCCCTGGTAGCCGGTGACAATGCGGGCGGGAACCCCGGCGGCGCGCATCAGGCGGGCAAAGGCGTCGGCGTAATCGGTGCAGTAGCCCTGGCGCGTGTCGAACAGGAACTGGTCGGCGCGATCGGCGCCCTCGCGGCGGCCCGGGCTGAGCGTGTAGCGAAAGCCGTTGTCGCGGAAGTAGGCCAGCGCCGCTTCGATCCGGTCGGCCGGCGGTAGGTCGAGCCAGTCGGCGGCCAGGTCGGCCAGCAGGGGGTTGAGGGCGGCCGTGCGCAGGTTGTGTTCCCTGACGGCGGGCGCGAGTCCAGCGGCGTCCAGCCGGTAATCCAGTGCCGATTCGACGGTGTAGCGGTAGCGATTGTCTACCGGTGCGGCGCGATGCAGCAGGAGCTTGCCGTCGACGCGAGTGTGGGCCGGGGTATCCTCCGGGGCCGGCACTGTCGGCAGCGAGTGCGTGCCGGTGGGCTCCAGGGTGACCTCGTACCGGATCATGGATTCCTCGCCCCGGTCCAGTCGCGGGCTGCCGGCGCGCGCATCGGCGATCCAGCCCTCGGGGCCGTCGGGATCCAGGCGGCTCATCACGTACACGCGCCAGTAGCGCTGGTCCGGGGGCAGCACATCGTCCTCGAAACGCACCCGGAACGCGGGCGCGGGGTTGCGACTCAGGCGATCGAAATCCCCCGGACGCAGTTGCTCCGACAGGCCCGACTGGGCGGTGCCGCTGGGCTGCTGCGCCCCCCAGAGCCCCCCGGGTGGACGCGGAAACAGCGCGAACAGGATCAGGGCGAAGGGCAGGCCGGCCGCCAGCAGCGTCCCGCCGTTGCGCAACCGCACCCCGACGGCCGGGGCGACCGGTTGGCTCACTCCGATCCAGGCACCCACCAGCAGCCAGAAGAGGGCCGCCACGAGGAGGAAAATGCCGACCGCCTGGTCGAAGAGCAGCACCGAGACCAGCAGGAAGAACGACAGCAGCAGCACACCGAACTCGTCGCGTGCATCACGCGTCTCCAGGAGCTTCAGGCCCGCGGCGATCACCAGCAGGCTCACGCCGGCATCGCGTCCCCAGAGGGCGTGGTAGTGAAGCAGAACGAAGGTCCCGCCGGCGAAGGCGAGCGGGATCAGGATGAGACGGTGCGGCAGCGGCCAGTCGCGGACCTCGTGCAGTCGACGCCAGCCGAGCGCGGCGACCACCATGGCGATCGCGGGGATGGGCAGATGCGGCAACAGCAGCCCGATGGCACCCACCAGCACCAGCCAGAGCAGCGGATCGAGGCGAACGACGGCGAGGCTCATTCGTCACCCCGAAGACTGGCGTCCCAGTCGGGCACCGCGTCGTAGCCGTCGGCATCCGGCTGCCGACCGAAGCGCGCCAGCTTCTTGAGGGCCTGCCGACGGGCGCTGTCGCCTCCCTGTGCCCTGGTTGCGCCGGTCACCGGGGGTTCGCCGGGCAGCAGCAACCGCCAGGGACGGCCCTCGCGGGCGTGCCGGAACAGCAGGGCCGTCATGCCGGCCAGTCGCTGCTCGCGCGGGCCACGAAACCGCTCGTAGTCGATCACCACGGGCTCCGCCTCCGACTGCTCGCCCTCCGTGCGGCGGCTGACCAGCCGGCCGGTCTTGGCGTAATGGCGGAACACGATATGCCGCACCGGGTCACCCGGCTGGTAGGGGCGCAGGCGGGTCGGGTCACCTTCCTCGGTGACCCGGGTGCCGCTTTCGGGTTCTTTCTCGACCGCGGCGGAGGCGTTTCCCTCGATGGCGGCGGGGTGGACCCACTGGCCGATGCCCGGTTCGATCTTCCGCTCGGCCAGCCAGAGGCCCAGGGGGTAGTGCGTGCGCAGGACCAGCGTGGGCAGGGGAAGGTAGCCGCGCGGCGAGGGCGGCAGGGTCAGCTCGACGTGGACGACCTGTCCCGCCTCCAGGGAGACGAGTACCGGCTCGGTCTCGTCATCGGCCGTGGAGAGTTGCAGGGCCGGCACCGACACGGACGATGCCAGCTCCACCGTCCATTGCCCGGGCTCCCCGGCCGCCCGCATCGATGGCCCCGGCGTGGAGAGGCGAACCGGGCGGAGCAGGCGTCGGGCCTGCCAGATACTGTTCACCATCAATGCCATGAGCATGAAGGCGAGAAAGAAGATGAGGTTGTTGCCGTAATTGGAGGCCACACCGACCATGACCACCGCGACCAGACCCATGCCCAGTCCGCGGCGCAACGGCACCAGGCGGACGCGGGCGGGCGAGACGTGGCGATCCGCGGCCATGGTCTGTGGGCGACTCAGGGTGCCGGGACGCGTTCGAGCAGGATCTCGGCGGCATCCCGGCCGTCGTGGTCGTCGAGTCCCACGCGGTGGTTGACCAGATCCGGCAGCACCGCCTGCACGTCATCCGGCAGGACGTGATCGCGCTGCTCGATCAGGGCCCAGGCCCGGGCGAGCGACAGCAGCGTCAGCCCGGCGCGCGGGGAAAGGCCCACGCTGAATTCCGGTGTCTGCCGGCTGGCCGCCAGCAGGCGCTGGACGTAGTCGGCCAGCCGGTCGGAGACGTGAATCCCGGCGGCCTGGCGCCGCAGGCCCATCAGCCCGACGGCATCCACCACCTGTACCGCCTCGCCCAGGTGGGCTCGGCCGCCGCCGGAGAGCAGCATCCGGCGTTCGGTCTCGGCGTCCGGATAGCCCAGCCGGATGACCATGGCGAAGCGGTCGAGCTGCGATTCGGGCAGGGGGTAGGTGCCCGCCTGATCCAGCGGGTTCTGCGTGGCGATGACGAAGAACACCTCGGGCAGCGCGTAGCGCTTGCCGTCCACGGACACCTGGCGCTCTTCCATGGCCTCCAGAAGCGCACTCTGCACTTTTGGTGGCGCCCGGTTGATCTCGTCGGCCAGCAGCATCTGCGCGAACACTGGGCCGGGAATGAAGCGAAAGCCGCCGCCTTCGCCCTGGGTGGGGCTGTAGATGGAGCTGCCCACCACGTCCGCCGGGAGCATGTCCGCGGTGAACTGCAGCCGCTTGAAGGTCAGGCCGAGCACCGAGGCGAGCGTGTGCGCCAGGGTGGTCTTGCCCAGCCCGGGCAGGTCCTCGATCAGCAGGTGCCCCCCGGCGAGGATGCACGCCAGCGCGCGCCGGATGGCGGGACGCTGACCCACCACCACCTTGGAGGTCTCGTCGATGATCCGTTGCGGGGTGTCGGCTGTGATGGGGGTCATTTCGGTCCGTCGAGCTTGAGCTGGTAGGCACGCCGGTAGGCATCGATCATGGCCGCGTGACGCGGCTCACTGGCGAATCCCGGCGGCAGGGGCGTGAGCGGAGCATAGCCGCTCTGGCCCCGGATCAGGGCTCGGGCCTCCGCCAGGTGTTGCGGGTCATGCAACGCGGCCAGCGCGCGCCACACGGACTGATCCGCGAGCCCCGCTTCCCGCTCGATCTGCCAGAGCGTGCGGGCGGCGCGATAGCGCTGGCGACGGTCGGCCGGCAGGGGCGGCACGTCCGCCAGCCAGTCGAGATCCATGCCGGTCTCTTCCGGATCACGGGAGGCGCCGCCGGCATGCAGGCGGGCCAGGCATTCCAGCTCGCCGATCCGCGCGCCGGACCAGACCGACTCGGGCCCGGCACAGAGACCGATCACGTCGGTGACGGGCGTGAGCGGATCCAGAGACAGGTCCGCGATGATTGCGGCGAGTTCGGCGCTTTCCTCCGCGCTCACCTGGTCGAGTCGCTCGAGCCAGGGGAGCAGGACCAGCCCCTGGTTGTTGTTGCGCTCGATCAGTTCCTCGACCGGATAGATCTCGGAAACACCCGGCACCAGGACCCGGCAGGCCGGCAGGCCCAGATGGGTGAAGTCCGCGATGTAGACGTCGTGACCCAGCGCGTGGACGGCATCGACGAGCTCGCGCTCGTAATCGAGGTTGCGCTGGTGCCAGTCGACCGCCTCGCCGAGGGGCTCCATGCCCCAGGGCGTGAAGGGATAGTCGGGTGTGTCGCGCAGCATCGTCCACGGCAGGATGCCCGAGGAGTCGATGAAGTGCAGTTCGATGTTGTCCGGGTCGGCGGCCAGATCCGCATCGGTGGTCGGCGGCGGGAAGGCGTGCAGGTCGTCGAGGTCGCGGCCCTGTACCAGCTCGGTGAGGGTGCGCTCCAGGGCGATCTCGAAACGCGGATGCGCGCCGAACGAGGCGAACACGCCGCCGGTCTCCGGGTCGTAGAGGAGCACGCAGATCACCGGGTGCCGCCCGCCGAGCGAGGCGTCGAAGGCGCGGGCCGAGAAGCCCTCGCGGTTGAGGGCCTCCAGCGCGGCGGTGCTCTGCGGGAAGCGACTCATCACCTCCTCGGGGATCTCGGGCAGGGCGATTCCTTCCGTGATCACCCGTTCCTTGACGTGCCTTTCAAATACCTCGGCGAGCCCCTGCGTGTGGGTCTCGGCGAGCGTGTTGCCGGCCGAGAGGCCGTTGGAGACGTAGAGATTGCCCACCACGTTGACCGGGAAGTAGACGGTCGCGCCGTCGCGCCGCCGCTCGAATGGCAACGCGCAGATGCCCTCTGGGTCACCGCTGTTGATGTCGCTCCACTGCGACGTGTCCTCCAGCTCGTCGCCCTGGTAGAAGCACCAGAGCCGGTCGTCGAGCAGGCCCTCCGGGCGCTGCCCCGGGGCCTCCAGGCAGAACCAGCGCTCGGCCGGGTCGTGGAGGCTGCGCCCGTCGACGCTTGCCACCTTGCGGTTCCAGTGGAAGTCGGCAAAGAAATACTGCGAGGCCAGCCGCTCGACGAACTCGCCCAGGGCCGAGGCCAGCGCCGCCCGTCGGGTCGCGCCCTTGCCGTTGGTGAACAGCGCCGGGCAGCCGCGGTCCTTGATGTGCACGGACCAGCAGTTGGGCAGCGGATTGCGCCAGCCGCTGGCCTCGATGTGGAATCCGGCCTCGCGCAGGCGCGACTCGACGCGTTCGATGGTGTCTTCCAGCGGCGCGTCCTTGCCGGGGATCAGGGTGTCGGTCATGTTGGAGAAGGGCGTGAAGTGGTTGAGGGGGGTCAGAACAGCACCAGCAGGCTGACGCGGCGCAGTTCCGAGGCGAGCACGGTGTAGGTGCGCAGGGCCGCGGCGGTGTCCATGTACTCGATGCCCACGCCCCGACGCATCAGCGCGGCGGAGAGGGCGGCCGGCCCCATGCGGGTGCGCGCGCCGGTGCCGACGATCAGTACCTCGGGGTCGTCGCGCATGAGCAGTGTTTCGCCGTGTTCGGCCAGCGTGGCCAGGTCGTCGACCTGCACCTCGGCATGCAACGTGTCCGGGGTGAGCAGGAAGGTCGCCTCGAGGCGCTGGTCGTTGACCACGACGTGGTCTTCATCGAAGCCGCGGATGACGAAGTTCTGCCCGCGGTCGTCCTGGGTCAAGCGCATGATGCTTCGGTCCGTAGCCTGTAGGGGAAAGTCGGGGGTCTAAGCGTAATCGCTAGCGCGGTCTGACGCCAACGATCTGACGTCATCGCTCGCTTGCCGCCCGCACGGTTCGGCGGCGCAGATGGCCGCTGCGCCGGGTGGTCGTGGCGATTGCCCGCTCCAGCACCTCGCCCGGACCGGGGGCGCGCGCGTCGCCGGGGGGAGAGACCAGGGTAAAGCGGGCCCGCGCCCGGGTGATCCCCGTGTAGACCAGCTCGCGGGTGAGGATGGGGTTGGGGCGGTCGGGCAGCACCAGGGCGACGTGATCGAACTCGGAGCCCTGTGACTTGTGCACCGTCAGGGCGTAGGCGGTCTCGGCATCGCCCAGCCGCGCCGGGCTGACCCAGTGCCAGGCCCGGCCCTGCGCATCGTCCGCCGTCGCCGGGAAGACCACCCGCAGCGTCGGACTCTCGTCCGCTGTACGTACCGGGACGGTGAT
>Ga0102925_1002334_pt1 | contig 10445 bp, 6 predicted proteins | sample SalPonR1_A_D1_MG_FD_78216 | JGI IMG/M metagenome (GOLD analysis project Ga0102925, IMG submission 78216) | Salt pond soil microbial communities from South San Francisco under conditions of wetland restoration - Salt Pond MetaG R1_A_D1_MG | ecosystem: Environmental > Aquatic > Marine > Intertidal... | reverse complement strand
GCCCGTCTCCCATATCGGAGGGCGATTCGACGACAGGGACAGCCGGCAAGGGCGCCCCTGTCATCTCCGGCGGATGCCAGTCGGCCGGAAGACGCCTGAGCGGAACATGGAATTCCCTTCGGCCGACATCTTCGGGAGCAACCGCATTTTCGACAAAGGAAGATTCGACCACCGGCCAAAGGGTTTCAAGCAACGAGCCGGGGGAAGGCGACAGCTCGGAGCGGCTGTTCTCAGCGGCATGACCGAGCAGATGCAGCCGCTTTCGGGCGCGGGTGGCGGCGACATAGAGCAGTCGCGATGTTTCCAGATCGTGCTTCTCTTTTTCCAGTCGCCCGATCAGTTGGTAAATGGGATCCTGATCGCTGCCGTCCCTGGCGGCGATGGGGGCCAGCAGCAAACCGAATTGCGGATGCTCCAGCCAGCGCAACAGGGTTGAATCGTCCCGGCGGGGCTGGCGCCCCAGGCCGGGAAGGATGACCCGGTCGAACTCCAGCCCCTTGGCCTTGTGAATTGTCATCACCTGCAACGAACCGTCGGCCAGGTTGTCCGGCGCAGCGAACAGGCGGACCAGTCGCTGCTCGAGAAGCTCAAGCGAGGGAAGATCGCCGCCTTCCTCGAGCGCTTCGAGCAGGTCGAACGCCAGGGCTGCATCCTCAGTCCCTTGGGCGTCGTAACAAACAGGACCGCCGAGTGCCATCCAGCATCCCTCCACCAGGGACCGCAGACCGACCCGGCCGCGCCTCTCCAGGGCGCTTCGCAAAATAGTCCACACCCTCCGCAGACGTACCCCGGCATCGGCATCCATCCTGTCAATACACTTCTCGTCCTCGAGCAGAGCGGGGACGGTCGTCCTGTCCGCCCCCTCAACCAGTGCATGCAGGTCCGCCAGGCGCAGGGCGCACCAGGGGGCGCGCAGCACGCTCAGCCAGGAGAGACGGTCTGCGCGATGGAGCAGGGCACGGGTCAGGCACAGGATGTCGCTGACTGCCGGTCTCTCGCCGAGCAGGTCGATATCCTGCGCCTGATAACGGATGCCGTGACGGAGCAGCAACGGAAGGATATCTGTCAGATGGGATCTGCTGCGCACGAGAATGGCGATACTCTGCCCGGGGTCTTCGTCCCGAGCCTGCCGGACGATATCGAGGACCGTCTGCGCTTCGGCCGAATCGTCCCGCCCTGATTGGGGATAGACGTGGCAGGCGGATCCCTCGAGATTTGGAAGGACGGACTCGGCCCTGCTCAGCGGCACAGCCCCGCTGGCCTCATCGACCTGGACAGGGAATATGGAGGAGAAGCTCTCGTTGACCCAATCGACCACGCCCTGCTGGGAGCGGAAATTGGTGCGCAGCTGCAACGGCTCGAGAATCGGGCCGTCATCACCCAGCCGTCCCCGAAAGGTACGCAGGAAAAGGCCGACCTCGGCTTCCCGGAAACGATAGATCGACTGCATCGGGTCGCCGACCAGAAACAGTGTGCGCCCGTCTCCCTGCTGCCACCCGGAAGTCAGGGTTTGAAGCAGTTCATACTGCAACCAGGAGGTATCCTGGAACTCATCGACGAGGATATGGTCGATTACCGCGTCGAGTCTGAGCAAGAGATCGGAAGGATCGTCGCTTGCGCCTAACGCCTGGCGGGCATTCAGGGCAACCTGCGCATAGTCGGCCTGTCCCTCGCTGCGGAAGATCAGCCACAATTCTCCCACCAGAATCGGCAGCAGTTCGACCAGGGCCTGCAGGATACGCCATTGTTCGTCGGGATAACGGGCGTCGGGCAGATCCCGAACGCGGACGAGCTGGCGGATAAAATCAGGGTGCTCTTCGAGCTCGAGAAGCAGGGACTGCATCCGCTCCTTGTCCGATTTGCCTTCTCCTCCGGCCGGAAAACCGCAGGCCTTGTTGACCCCCTTCGGCTTGCGCAGCTCGTTCCTGCCCGTCAGCAGCAGATCTGCGATTCCTTTCCAGCAAGGAAGATCTTCGATCTTGTCGCCCGGAAGCTCGTCAGCCCCTCCGAGTTCAAGAAGCGGACGGGGTTTATCCTCCCGGAGATTTTCAGCCGCCCGGCAGGCGCAAAAAAGTATGTCGTCCCGCAGTGACGCCGGCAGAAGACAATTCACACGGGAGAGGCAGTCTACGACCAGCTCGGATAGCCCCCCTTCGAGAAGGCGACGCGGCTCGGCGGACTCCATCCCGACCAGGTGGCGCAGCCACTGGTCGCGTTTGCCGAGCATCGCCACCAGCATGTCCTGAAGCCGATCGACGCGGTTGTCGAGATGGCCCAGAAGCATCTCCACCTGTACGCTTCCAGGCAGATCTTTTCCCAGGCGGGAAACGAGCTTTTCTGCCGCCAGACGATAAAGACGGTCCGCATCCTCGGCCATCTCGGGCATGCTTCCGAAACGGCTCACCCAGGGCATGCGGCGAACCAGGGACGCATTGAAACTGTCGATCGTCTGAATGGCCAGCAAAGCGGGATTCTGAAGCAACTCCCAGCCGTGAAGCCGATCCTGGGACAGCGCCTGTGAAGCCAGATCCCATGTCCGCCTCTTGTGCGGTTCCTGCGGCGGTTCTCCCCTGGCGCCTTCGAGAGCTTCGAGCAGGCGGTTGCGCATCTCGGCTGCAGCCTTGCGGGTGAAGGTGATGGCCAGAATTCTTCCGGGCTCCTCGACCTGTCCGAGCAGGGCGAGGAATCTCTGGATCAGAAGCTCGGTCTTGCCCGAGCCGGCCGGCGCCTGAACGATGAAGGAGCGGTCCGGATCGACCGCCGCGGTCCGCTCGGCCGCATCAACTGTCAGTGTGGTCATCATCGTTCCCTTTATATCGACCTTCCGCGATGCGGCAGAAGGCGGTCAGATCGCAGTATCGGCAGGCATCCTCGAAACTGACCGGATCGACGGCCGCCGCGCCGGAAGCAAAATCGGCGGCCAGCGCCTCGAGCTGGGTATGCCAGTGAATGAGAAGCTGCGGCCAGTCGACGATTCCGAGCGATTGCGCCGTGGAGGATTCGCCAACGGCAGCGACCTTCGGAAGAAGGCCGGCGCCGGCAGCAACGCCTACAAATCTGCATTCGCCGCGCCGTACCCTGGCAAAGGCAACGGCTTCTGCCCCGCCCTGCCCGGCTTCGGCGGCGTAAATGGGCAACTGAGGTTCGAGCAGGCGCTCACCAAGCAGCTTATCCGGCTTGACCTGTCCCGTCTTGTAATCGAGGATCACCCGTGTGCCGTCGGTCAGGCGATCGATGCGATCCACCACTGTCCTGATCTTCATCGGACCGATCTGCTCGAGACGATGCTCTTCAATCTTTTCGACGCGAAACGCCGGGCGCTGCATCTCCACCTCGGCCAGCCATTCCACGATCAATGCACAGAGGCGTTGACCCTCAAGATCCAGCAATCGGGGATCGGGCGAGGGACGGTCTTTAAAGCAGTCGTTCACTGCGGCTGCGACATGTTGCTCAACCAGGCCTCGTAGAGCCGCATCGTCCCTTGTCATCAGGCGATCGGAACTTTGCAGATCGTTCCAGAACGTCTCCAGGGCTTTGTGCAAAAGAGTCCCGCGGGTCATGGCATCGATACCCGCTTCGGGACGATCGAGAGCCTGGCACTTCAGGCGGTAATGGGCAAAGGCGCGGAAGGGGCACAGGGATTGATCCTTCAGGGTCCCGGTGCCGCCTTCGGCGAGATCGAGGGTCAATTCCGGTCCCTGGGTATCGACGACTTCGGACAATGTCGGGAGCTGATCCGCCATCTGTCGCTTCGGATCCCGGGAGCGGGCTGCCGGAGCCTCAATTTCCTCGAAGTCCTCAAGCAAGGGGGTCGGCCGCAGTTCGCAGTCTCCCCGCCGGACAGCGTAACTGAATACGATATCGGGGCTTGCCGCCAGCAGCCGCTGCAGGATCCGACGGGCGAACAAGAGCTCGCGGGCAGCGCTGGAATGGGGCATCTGCTTTTCAACCTGCATCGTCAGTGGAATAAAGGGGTTCGGCCTGGAGGGAGCAGGAAAAGCATCTTCGTTCATCCCTGCGACCCAAAGATGGTCGAATTCAAGGCCGGCCGATTCGAGCAATCCGAGCACCTGGACCGGTCCGGTCTCCGATTCGACCTGAAACTCGATCTCGCCGGCCAGACGTCGCATCAGAGCCACCGCTTCTCCTTCCCCCATCGGACTTGAGACGGGATCGAGGGAGGCCATCGCGGGGAGAAGTTTTTCGCGCCAGGCTTTGACCACCTGGTATTCCCGACTCGATACGATACGCTCGCCCGGCCAGCCGATATCTTCGAGCATCCGATCGAAACGACCGGCCCACTCCCCCGGCAGACAGCGTGAAGTCTTCCGGCGAGCCAGCTTTACAAGGACCGACGCGAATACCGGCGTGGCGTTTTCAGCCATCCGGACAAGCTTTTCCCGGCTCAGGTTCTGCTGACGAGAACGGCGCAGCGTCCTGTCGAACAGGGATCGTCGGTCGCTTTCCGATTGGGAACCGGCCAGGTAAGGAGTCCGCAACAGAAAGGAGACCTGCTCCAGAGAGGGGCGATGACTGAGGGACAGCAGTTCCAGCGCAGCATAAACCGGTCCCTGATCCGACAAGGGTTCCCCCAGTGAAAGGCTGAAAACTTCTTCTTCACCTCCGGGCGCCAAAGCAGCGCCGGGATCGATCTGGTCTCGGAAAATTCGCTCTATTTTGCTGCGCCGGGCATGAAGATCGAGAACCACTATTCCGATGGACCCGGCCCCCTCCTCCAGCAGACGTCGAGCCCATCGTGCTGCCATTTCGATTTCATTTTCGGCATCGACGCAGGGCGCTTTGCCAACCCTCGCAGCCGGATCAGGTTCCGGCAGCACCTCGTAAAATCCCACGCCCCTGAGGCCGAAGGCCTCTTTCAGTTCGTCGAACTCGGGACTCCACTGATCGAAACCGGCAAGGAACACTTCCGGAGGCAATGTCCCGCCGCCATCGGAAAATATATCGAGAGCATGGCGAGGCAAATCCGATCGATCGATCCAGTTTTTGTCGTGACAGACCTGACGGAAGCGCTCCTGCCACTGCTGGAAAATACAGTGATCTTCCGTCAGGTTCGCTCCGGCGAGGCTGCAGCGATACTCGCCAAGCAGGCGATGAGCCTCGAGGGCCTTGCGGGCTGTAGCGGGGACCTGAAGCAATTCCAGTTCGCTGCCGGCCGAACTTTCCTCGATCAGTTCCTCCCAGAGGCGCAAGGCAGCCGATCCGTTCAGAAGTCGCCATCCTTCTCCCGCATCATTCAGGCAACGATGCAGCCACGCCTCGTAACTGATGATCTGCGGACTCTGCCAGACCGTGCGCTCTTCGCTCTGCATCCTGAGATCATAACTTCTGCGCAGATGACGGGCCAGCCTCTTGTTCGCAGTCAGCACCAGGGCTCCTCGAGCGGATGCATCGACAATCTGGGTCACGAAACCGGTCACAACAAGCCCCTCAATTCAGTGCAAGATAAGGAAGTAAAATACAGTGCGCTTCATATTAGCGGAAAACAGATCGCTTGACAATTTTCACTTGAAATCCCTCAGCCCCTGAAAGCCCCCTCTCGAGGCCCCTTAATGAGAGGCGGATTTGACTTGTTTGAGATGGGCATGGAAAAGAGGGTTGAAATTTTTCGATAATGTTTTATTAATTTAAGAACAGACGACATGTATTAGAAGGAGGTTATATTATGTCCGGACAAGTCGCGCGACAGCCAACGGATCAGGAGTCCGCGGTCCAAAAAGGCATGGCGTTCTTCGATCAGGTTTTCGACGGCGCGCCTGTCAAACCTTTTGCTGTTCGATTCTGGGATGGATCGGAATGGCAGCACGGCAATGAACCGCCACGTTTCACCCTTGAGCTCAAACATCCTGCCTCCATGCAGAAGATCTTCTGGAAACCGACAGAGGTCTCCCTGGGGGAAGCTTATATCTTCGGTGACTTCGATGTTCATGGGGATCTGGAAAGCAGCTTCGAACTTGGCGACTACCTTCTCAATCGAGACTGGCGGCTCGCCGAAAAGCTGCGTCTGGGCCTGAAACTGCTGAGCGTCCCCAGTCCCCCACAGGAAAGGAAGAAAAAAGGAGCCGCAGATCTTCGAGGACGTGCGCATTCAAAAAAACGGGATGCAGAAGCCGTTCAGTACCACTACGATGTCTCCAATGACTTCTATCGTCTCTGGCTGGACAAGCACATGATTTATTCCTGTGCGCTCTTCCACAGCCAGGAAGATACCATTGACGAGGCACAGTACCGGAAGCTCGATTACCTCTGCAGGAAGCTGCGCCTCCAGCCGGGCGAAAAACTTCTCGATATCGGCTGCGGGTGGGGCGGACTGATCATGCACGCCTGCCAGAATTACGGCGTCGATGCGACGGGCATTACCCTCAGCCAGCCCCAGGCCGACCTGGCCAATGAAAGAATCCACGAAGCAGGACTCTCCGACCGCTGTCGCGTCGAGGTCCTCGATTACCGCGACATCCCTTCGGATCTGCAATTCGACAAGGCCGTCAGCGTCGGCATGTTCGAGCATGTCGGCGAAGGGAAGTTACCGGATTATTTCGCCAAGGCCTACCACCTACTCAAACCCGGGGGGGTCTTTCTCAATCACGGCATCACAGAGTCGAAACAGAACACCCGCAACAAAGCAGGGGAGTCCTTTATCGACAAGTATGTCTTTCCCGACGGCGAATTGCTGCCGATCAGTACATCGCTGCGCGTTGCGGAGGAAAACGGGTTCGAGATTCGGGATGTGGAGGGACTTCGAGAGCATTACGCCATGACATTGCGGCAGTGGGTCAAGCGTCTCGAAGATAATCTGGACGAGGCCATCGAATTGACCAATTCTGTGACCAGCCGCATCTGGCGCATTTATATGGCCGGATCAGCGTACAGCTTCCATACCGGTCGTATAGGCCTGTACCAGAGTCTTCTGGTCAAATCAGGGCAAAAACCCACCGGACTTCCCCTCACACGGTGCGACTGGTATCGTCCCTGCCCGAGCGGGCATTATTGAAACAGGGAAGCGATCCTGCAGTTTGACAGGTTTGTCACGAATAGAAAAACGGCCCACCCTGGACAAGGGGGGCCGTTTTTCTATGAAACATGATTATTTTTGTACGATAAAAGTGATCTTTGCATTGATTCGATAACCGGTCACCTTATTGTTTTCCACCAATGCCTGGATGTCCTTGACGTAGACACCCTTAATGTTGTTGACTGTTTCGCTGGCTTCGTCGACAGCGCCTTGTACGGCATCTTCAACAGTTTTTCCTTCGGCCAACACCTCGATAACCTTTGCTAACGACATAGTTTTCTCCTTTTCTTTAATGAGGAGCAAGCTGCTTCAAAACATTACCCCTGACTAACTCTTAGCAACATGATAGAAAAGAATAGTCGCTTTGCAACCGGTTTCTTTTTTTCTATTTTTTAAAGCACTAACAAAGCCTCACATTACACGCACAAAAAAGGGCTCAGCCGATTGGCTAAGCCCTTGATTTAACTGGCGCCCCCGACACGATTCGAACGTGTGACCTACCGCTTAGGAGGCGGTTGCTCTATCCTGCTGAGCTACGGGGGCATAAGGTGTGGTTTATACCGTATGAAAATATGGGGTGCAAGTTTTTTTCGCTCCGCCAATTTGATGGGAAACGGAGATCAGAATTCGAGAAGGCTGAAAACCTTGTCTGTGGGCAATTTTTCACGTCCGGATAAGAATTTGAGCTCGGCCAGGAAAGTACATTCGACAACTTCGGCTTCGAGTTGCTCAACTAACGACACAACTGCGGCCATGGTCCCGCCGGTCGCGAGAAGATCGTCTGCGACGATGACCTGGTCACCCGGCTTGAAAGCATCAGCATGGATTTCCAGTGTATCTGAACCGTATTCGAGTTCATAGGTCTTGTGGACTTTCCTGAAAGGGAGCTTACCGGGCTTTCGAACAAGTGTGATGCCGGTGCCGAGTTTGTAGGCCAGGGCAGAGCCCAAAATGAATCCGCGAGCCTCGACTCCGACGACCTGATCGATCTTCATGCCGACATAGCGATGGGCCAGCAGATCGATCATTCGATGAAAACTTTTCGCATCGGAAAGCAGCGTGGTAATGTCCTTGAAAATGACGCCCTTCTGTGGGAAGTCGGGGATGTCACGAATGATTTTTTTCAGATCGTCCACTTCTCAATCTCCATTTATTCCAGGATAATCGGCCGACATATCTTCTTCCGATTAATCATTGTCATCCGGACTGTTTTCGGTTTGCTCCATGAGGCGGCGGAGTTTTTCGAGGCTTTTCGCCTCTATCTGTCGAATCCGTTCACGAGTGACATTGAATTTCCTGCCGATGGTATCCAGCGTCTGGGGATCGCGGTCCTCAAGGCCGAACCGAAGGGTCAGTATCTCCCGTTCGCTTTCGCTCAAGCCCTCGAGCCACTCGCTGATATGGTTGTACTTGTCCAGACCCTCGATGAGTGTCGACGGATTGATCGTGTTTCCGTCCTCGATTGTGTCGATCAGACTGTAGTCGCTGTTTTCGCCCATCGGATGTTCGATTGAATAGGTCTTTCTCAGCAAGGTCATCAACCGTCTGACATAGGAAACATCGACCCCCATTGCCTCGGCCACTTCTTCAACCTTTGGTTCCCTGTTGAGGTTGTGAACCAATTCGCGGGAAATTTTGCTTAACTTGTTGATATCGTCGGATACATGAACCGGAAGGCGAATAGTCCGGCTCTGGTTGACCAGGGCCCGTTCGATCGACTGACGAATCCACCAGGTTGCATAGGTGGAAAAACGGCACCCCTTGCTGAGTTTGAACCTCTCAACCGCCTTGATCAGGCCCATGTTCCCTTCTTCGATCAGATCAAGAAACGGCAATCCGCGATTCATGTAACGTTTGGCGATTTTGACAACCAGCCGCAGGTTGGATTCGATCATCTTGTCGCGCGCAGCCATGTCGCCGACAGATATTTTACGAGCCAGATCACGCTCCTGCTCAGCAGTCAACAGGGTCGTTCTTTGAATCTCCCGCAGATAATGCTTGATGGCGTCGTCCGAGTGAGTGTCATATTCATCGGCATTGCGCGTCTTCTTTTTTGCCTTTACCGGTTTGGATGCGATCTTTTCCTCAACCTCTTCCTCGCTTTCGTCATTTTCAGTCTGACTTTCTTCTACAACAGAAAAGCCGAGAGAATCCAGATCTTCTGACATATAAGACTGCCTCCCTTTAGGTCAGTTAAATATTGTTTGAGTCAAAACAATTACTTAGGCCTATACACTAACATACCCTAGGGTAAGTATAAAGCCGGATCAACTGATTCCTTGCCATGGCGTATCTCGAAATGCAGTCTCGAGGCTCCACCGCCGGGAGGGGTTCCGCTAAGGGCGATTTGTTGACCCTTGCTGACAAAAACTCCCGAGTCTACGAGGTTTTTTTTGTTGAATCCGTAAACGGAGAAGAACTCGCTGTCGTGTTTGATGATAAGAAGGTTGCCGTAACCCCGGATACCGTTGCCGCTGTAAATGACCTTGCCCGCAGAAGAAGCCAAAACGGGGGTCCCGGCTTGAGCCGCAATTTCGACCCCCTTGCATGGCTCCTTGCCTGTCTTGCAGAATTCTCTGAGGATTTTACCCCGTATAGGCCATATAAATTGTTCCCGTTCAGGACTGGGAGGTTTTTTCGCCGTCGTTTCTTTTGACGATTGACCAGACAGCTCTCCGGTCGCGCGTTTCTCCTTAGGAGCAGAGGATTTTATTTTATCGGGTAGCGACGATGTCTGGGAAGGCTTTTCCCGGGACAGCCTGGAGACGGTGGCAGGGACATCGACGACTTTTTTCGCACCGGGGACGAAAAGGCGTTTCCCGACTGGTAAGGCCTTCGGGTTATCAACCCCGTTGATTCGTGCCAGATAGTGTTCGTTGAGATCGTAAGCATTGCTGATGCGGTAAAGCGTCTGCCCTTTTTTAACGGTGTGATAGACGCCTGTGGATGGCTGGCATCCCGGAACCATGATCAGCAAGACGATTATCAACAGGCTCAGACGCATCGCCATCCCCGGAACCATTCAGGCGAAAAAGCAACAAAATCGATTAAAAGGAAACTAACCCGGTTTCAAGGTAACGAATAATGAGGGCATTCGTCAACAAGAACAGGCACCGGCAACCAAGTTTCAGTACAGAGCATTACATAATCTTCTTGAGAAGGAGAAATCCACCGACCAGCAGCACCATGAAAAGGATAGACAGCAGATTAAAGTATTTCTCGATATACAAACGGATGGGCGGCCCGAAATAACGGATCAGGCCTGCAACCAGGAAGAATCGCAAACTGCGACTCAAGGCGGATGCAATTAGAAAAACGAAAAAATTGATCTGAAATACGCCGGCGCCGATAGTGGAAATCTTGTAGGGTATCGGCGTGAACCCTGCTGTGAAAACGACCCAGAAATTATAGGTTT
>Ga0102925_1002333_pt1 | contig 10446 bp, 10 predicted proteins | sample SalPonR1_A_D1_MG_FD_78216 | JGI IMG/M metagenome (GOLD analysis project Ga0102925, IMG submission 78216) | Salt pond soil microbial communities from South San Francisco under conditions of wetland restoration - Salt Pond MetaG R1_A_D1_MG | ecosystem: Environmental > Aquatic > Marine > Intertidal... | reverse complement strand
GGCGACGGCTCCACCGCGACCGGCCAGACGACGAGTCACAGCTACGGTTCCGCGGGCGATTACACGGTGTCCCTGACGGTCACCGACGACGCGGGTGCCACCGATACCGTCTCCAAGACGATTTCGGTCACGTCCACCGACGACGACGGCCAGTGTGGCGACGAGAAGACCACCGCCAGCGCCAGCGGCTCCCTGTACGGCTACTGGGACGACGCGAGCTACACCTACACGTCCTCGCTGGACGATCCGTGCCAGGTCACCATCTCGCTTGACGGGCCGTACTACGCCGACTTCGACCTCTTCGTGACGACGGACGGAAGCACGCCGTCGACCTGGAACTACGACAAGCGGTCGGTCACCCAGGACAGCCAGGAACAGATCGTCATCGACGACGTCTCTACTGGCCAGTCGTTCGGCATCCTCGTCGACTCCTACGAGGGTGACGGGGACTTCACCGTCTCCGTCGAGGAACTCGGCAAGTAAGGGACTCCATCACCGATCTCCCTCGCTTCCATCACTTTTCTCTTCAGGCTCCGGTTTTCTCCGCCGTTCTTTTCAACGATCGTCTCCGTTCCAGCCCTCAGAGAACTCTCGATTCCTGGGCAGCGTTTCCCAGTGCGTCCGAGCGACCGAACTCGCCTGGCGCGATGGCGAGCGTCTCGACCCCGCGTGCGTTCGCCGTTTCCAGGACCGGTTTGAAGTCAGTGTCACGCGAGACGATCGCGAGTCGGTCGATCGATCCGTCGGTGACGCATTCCGTCGCGTCGACCGCGAGTTTCACGTCCACGTCGCCGCTGGTGATGACGACCTCGAAGCCCCGGGCTTCGACCGCCTGTATCAATCCGGGGGTTGCGTGTTCGTCGAGATAGGTGCGGGCCACGACGATCCGGGCGTCTTCCTCGACGACCGCGCGGACGTCGTCGAGGTCGACGTCGAACTCGTCGCGAAAAACGTTCGGACCGTCGACGAACACGCCGATCCGGTCGTCGGCGGGTCGACCGGAGAGGAACTCTCGAACCCGACTCGCCGTTCGTTCGAGCATGGAAGAGGGTTTTCCGCTTCGCCCGATAGGCCTGTCGATCGGGCGCGTGAAGCCGATCGATCGGTCGCCCGCGTAACGGAAGGGATTTCATGTCGGCGCGTGAGGGTCCCAATATGTCACTCAGGAAATCGCCACTGTACGAGGTCCACGAGGAGCGTGGCGCCGAGTTCACCGACTTCGGCGGCTGGGACATGCCCGTCGAGTTCGATTCGATCCAGGTCGAACACGACTCCGTCCGGGAGGAAGTCGGGATCTTCGACGTCTCGCACATGAGCCAGATCGAGGTGACCGGCCAGGATTCGACCGAACTGATGGAGCGGCTGGTCTGTGGCAACGTCGGCGCGATGGACGTCGGCGACGCCAAGTACACCGCGATCCTCAACGAGGACGGTCACATCATCGACGACATGATCGTCAACCGCCAGCCCGACGCCGAGGGCGATCCGCACTTCGTGTTCGTCCCGAACGCGGGCAACGACGAACTCATGTACGAACGGTGGGTCGGCCACCGCGACGAGTGGGGCCTCGACGCCGCGGTCGAGAACCGGACCGACGACTTCGCGATGTTCGCGATTCAGGGCCCAGACGCGGAGGACCTGGTCGATTCCGTGACGGACGAACCCGTCGCCGATCTCGGGTTCTTCGGGGCCCAGTACGCCGACATCGCCGGCGTGGAGACGTGGGTCTCCCGCACCGGTTACACCGGGGAGGACGGCTTCGAGGTCATGATCCCGTGGGACGAGGCCGAAACCGTCTGGGAGGAATTCGAGTGCCAGCCCTGCGGCCTGGGCTGTCGTGACACGCTCCGCCTGGAAGCCGGTCTGCTGCTCTCCGGCAACGACTTCCACGTCGAGGAGAACCCCCGCACGCCCTTCGAAGCGGGCATTAGCTTCGCGGTCGACCTCGACACCGAGTTCGTCGGTCGCGACGCGCTCACCAAGCAGGACGAAGAGGGCCTCGATGAGAAACTCGTCGGCTTCAAGCTAACCGAACGCGGTATCCCCCGCCACGGCTACGAGATCGCCAACCTGGACGACGAGGTCATCGGGGAGGTCTCCAGCGGGACGATGAGCCCGACGTTCGACGAACCGATCGGTATGGGCTACGTGCCGGTCGAATACGCGGATCCCGGGACCGAGGTGCAGGTCGTCATCCGGGGTCGGAACAAAATGGCAAGAATTGAAACGTTGCCCTTCCTTGGTGAGAACGAATGAGCCTGGAAGTACCCGACGACTGCCGGTACCTGGAATCGCACGAATGGGCACGACGCGACGGCGACAGCGTCCGCGTGGGTCTCGACGACTTCGCGCAGGACGAACTCGGCGACATCGTGTTCGTCGAACTCCCCCAGGAGGGGGACGACGTCTCGAAGGGTGACTCCTTCGGCGTCGTCGAGTCCGTCAAGGCCGTCTCGGACGTGTACGCGCCCGTCAGCGGCGAGGTCACGGCCGTCAACGAGGACCTGATCGACGCGCCCGAACTCATCAACGACGATCCCTACGGCGACGGCTGGCTGATCGAGGTCGCACTCGCGGACGAGAGCGAGTACGACGCCCTCGTCGGCCCCGACGAGTGGGAAGAGGACATGGAATAGCGCGACGGTCTCGACCGTCACAGCCTGCGGCACAAGATTCATTTTTGACCTTCACGCAGAGCGTGACGTGAAGCCATCCAACGTCATCGGTGCGGTCGTCGTTGCCGTTCTCGTCCTCGTCGCCGCGCTCTACCTGACCGGCGTCGTTCGCCCGCCGTCGGTCACGATCGAGGACGAGGGGGACTGGGGGACGGTGACCGAGGAACGCACGGAGGTCGTCACGACGCTCCGCGTGTCGAACCCGAACCCGGTCGGCGTTTCGCTCGGAAAGGGAATGAGCGCCTCGTATCGGGTTTATCTCAACGACGTCCGGGTCGCACAGGGCGAGCGGACGGGGATCGACGTTCCGCGGGGGACCTCCCGGCTGGAACTGTCGAGTTACATCGAAAACGACCGGATCGCCCCCTGGTGGGTGGCGTTCGTCAGGGCCAACGAAACCCTCACCGTTCGCGTCGACGGTCGCGTTCGGGCCAGGGCGTTCGGTCTCACGACGTCGGCGAATTTCCCCAGCCAGACCCGGACCATGCTGGCGAACGAGACCCCGATCATCGACTCGATGAGCGGGGCCATGTCCTCGCTCGAAGGGACGTACACGAAGGAGGCGACGATCGGGACGGGGTCGGTAAGCGAAACCGTCACGGTCGGCTACGAGGTCGATCGCGCGTGGGCAACCTGGGGCTCGGTCAACCGCTCAACGACGGTCATGCTGTTCCACGTCCGCCTCCACAATCCGGGTCAGCGAATCCCGATGCCGGCCGCCCCGGACGGTCTCGCGCTCGGCATCGAGATGAACGACGTGTCGATCATCGACGTTCGGGGCGACGCCTTCGGCGTGCGGAGCGTGGACCGTGACGCGCTCCTCGCGCCCGGCGAGACCCGGGAAATCGTCTACGTCGCGACGATGGACAACGACCGCGTGGACGACTGGTTCAGGAGTCACGTCGAGCGCGGCGAACGATCGACCATCGAGGTTCGAACGTCGCTCGCTTTCGAGAGCCCACGGACCGGAACCACGATCCGGGTGCCCGGTGACGGCCCGGTGACGTACACTTGCGAGTTCCAGACGGCGATGCTGGTCGACGACCGGACTGCCGGAACGACGTGTGGGTCCGTCGGTGGCTGAGAGTCCGAAACGGGGGTCGTCGGTTGCCGGGGAATCGAACCGAAACCGGGGCTATCATAACCTCGCCTTCCTAACGGCTCACCTGTGACGGGGATCGCCGTCCGTTAGCCGCTGACGGACCGAGCAACCTTCACGAGCACACACGACCATTCATGACCGGACACCACACCACATCTGGCAGCCCGTTCACTCCGCACTCCGCGGAGGAGACGGAAGCGATGCTCGAATCGATCGGCGTCGACGACGTCGAAGCACTGTTCGACATCCCCGAGAAGGTCCGATACGACGGGGAGCTCGGCATCGAAGCGCGCGACGAGCCGACGATCAAGGCCGAAATCGCGTCGATGCTCGGCCGGAACGAGGACATGGTCGAACTTCTCGGCCGGGGCCACTACGACCACTACGTCCCGTCGGTCGTCGATCAGCTTTCGGGTCGATCGGAGTTCCTCACCTCCTACACCCAGTACCAGGCCGAGGTGACCCAGGGGTTCCTCCAGGCCCTCTTCGAGTTCCAGTCGATGCTCCGGGAACTGACCGGGCTGGGCGTCGTCAACTGTTCGATGTACGACGCCCCCAGTGCGATCGGCGAGGCGGCCACGCTCGCCAGTCGCGTTCGCGAAACGAGCGGTAACCGCGTCCTCGTTCCGGACATCCTCCAGGACAAGCGCCGCGACGTGATCGAGAACTACGTCGCCGGCCCCGAGATGCCGGTGGACACCTACCCGACCGAGGACGGGAACGTGGACCTCGACGGTCTGCGATCCGCGATGGACGAGGACGTCGTCATGGTCTACGTCGAGAGTCCCACCGCCCGCGGGACCATCGAGGAGCACGTGGCCGAAGTCGGCGAACTGACCGACGAGTTCGACGCCATGTTCACCCTCGGCAGCGATCCCATCGCGCTCGCGATGCTCGAGGAACCGGCCGCCCACGGCGTCGATACCGTCGTCGGCGAGGCCGACGTCCTCGGACTGCCCACCAGCTACGGGATGGGGACCGGCCTCTTCGCCACGAAGAAGGACTACGTCCGGCAGGTTCCCGGGCGCCTGGTCGGGGTCTCGGAGGACTCCAACGAGAAGCGAAGCTTCACCCTGACGCTCCAGACCCGCGAACAGCACATCCGCCGCGAGCGAGCCACGTCCAACATCTGTACGAACCAGGCGTGGGTCGCGCTCCGCATCGCGATGCACATGGCGCTGCTCGGTCCGTCGGGCATGCTCGAACTCGCGACCGAGAGCGTCGAGCGCGCCGCCGACCTCGCCGAACGCGTCGACGAGATCGACGGCATCGAGGCGCCGGTTCACGACCGTCATCACTTCCGCGAGTTCGTCGCCCGGACGGAGGCGCCCGCCGGTCAGATCGCCGACGACCTCGGCGAGGAGGGCTTTGCGGTCCACGTTCTCGGTGAGAACGAACTTCAGTTCTGCGTGACCGGCGTTTCGGACGACGAACTCGACGAGTTCGTCTCCACCCTCTCGGAGGTGACAGCATGACTCGCTTCGAACAGGCCCGGTACATCCAGGACGAGGAACGCTACGAACCGCTGCTCTCGGAGAAGGACTCGACCACCGTCGACGTGGACGGGCCGCTGCCGGACGACCTCACTCGGGACGACCTGACGATGCCCGAAATCTCCGAGCCGGAACTGGCGCGCCACTACACGCGCCTCTCGGAGATGACCTACGGCGTCGACAACGGCCCCTACCCGCTCGGGTCCTGTACGATGAAGTACAACCCGTCGTTCACCGAGGACGTCGCCGCGGATCCGTCGGGGTTCGTCCACCCCGACCGCCCGGACGAGACCGTCCAGGGCAACCTCGAGTTGATGTACACGCTCCAGCGGTATCTCGCCAAGATCGGCGGCATGGAGGCCGTCACCCTGCAGCCGCCGGCCGGGGCAGCCGGCGAGTTCACCGGGATCATGATCACCCGGGCCTACCACGAGTACCACGGCGAGGACCAGCGCGACGAGGTGATCGTGCCGGACACCGCGCACGGGACCAACTTCGCGAGTGCCGCGATGGGCGGCTACGAGGTCATCGAGATTCCCAGCAGTGACGACGGTCGCGTCCACCTCGACGCGCTCGAGGACGCCCTGAGCGAGAACACGGCCGCGCTGATGTTGACCAACCCCAACACGCTCGGCCTGTTCGAGAAGGACATCGTCGAGGTCGCGGACATGATCCACGACGCCGGCGCGCTGCTGTACTACGACGGCGCGAACCTCAACGCGCTGCTCGGTCGCGCCCGGCCGGGCGACATGGGCTTCGACATCATGCACTACAACGTCCACAAGACCTTCGCCACGCCGCACGGTGGCGGCGGTCCGGGTGCTGGCCCGGTGGGCGTCTGTTCTGACCTCGCCGAGTTCCTCCCGAACCCCCAGGTCTGCAAGGACGGCGACGAGTACACGACCTGCGAACCCGAGCACACCATCGGGAAGGTCCACGGCTTCCAGGGCAACTGGCTCGTGTTGATCAAGGCCTTCGCCTACATCGCGCGCCTGGGCGACGAAGGGCTGCGCGACACCGGTGCGAAGGCGGTCCTCAACGCCAACTATCTCGGCGAGCAACTCGACATCGACATTCCCTTCCGGCCGTTCCATCACGAGTTCGTCGCGAGCGGGGACCGTGACGCGACGGACTTCGCCAAGCGGATGCTCGACTACGGCGTCCACCCGCCGACGACCAAGTTCCCCCACATCGTCAAGGACGCCCTGATGACCGAACCGACCGAGTCAGAGAACCGACACAGCCTGGATCGACTCGCGAGTGCGTTCAACGACGTCATGGGTGACTCCGACGAGGAACTGGCTGGCGCGCCAAACTACGCGAGCGCCGGTCGGGTGGACCAGACCAAGGCAGCGAAGGATCTGATCCTTTCCTGGCAGGACCTCGACGCAGAGTAACCCCCTCGTTTTCGCTCCGGGTTTCCAGTTTCGCTTTTCGAGAGAGCGGCAGCGGCGCACGTATTTCGCATCGAGCGGTCGCACTCGCCAGTCTTGCGCTTTTTCGTGGATTTGTTATAGCGAAATGCAGTTTACTCGTCCGGTACGAGCGGGGGTCCGGGGTAGCGATGGCGGAATTAGGCGGGAAAAGCGGGTCGTTCGGGGGATCAGGCCTCGGCGCGGCCCGCGGTACTGTCGATGTCGCCGTCGATCGTCACGATCTTGTAGTCACACTCCTCACAGAGCCACTTCGTCTTCCGGCCCAGGTGGAGTTCGGTCGATGCAACGAGATAGAAGGTTCGTTCGGTTCCACACCGCGGACACTCGCGGGTCGTCTGCATCGGCATGACACGAACATACGCGCGCGTAACCGTTTACTTTTGGGTCGAAACGGCGCGGTGTTGGGAATCGATACCGAATCGGCCATCGTGACGGAGGTCGCCGTGTCGTTTCTGGCGCGGGACGGCCGACCCGCTTCGCTCGACTTCGAGGATGTGGTATGCTGGTCCCCGTTCAATCATTCGGCTCCCGACCGGTTCGGGGGCACGATGGCTTTCCGAGGTGGACGTATCCGAACAGTGTCGGGGACGGCAGCAGTCGTCCGGATCGCGGGGTTCTCGAACGCGCCGTGACCGATGCCGGTCACCAACCCCCGCTTGGAGGGCGGCGGACCTGCCAATCCGGCCCTCGGGCGTCTCCCTCGTGAGCGCCGGCATTCTGTCCGTGGCTGTCGTTCACCTGCCGATCGGTCGAGGTCGGTCCTCGAGATGCAAGCAGTTCGCCGGTCCCCCCTGTCGAGACCTGGTTCTCGGTTCGGCCCGGTTTCGGGTGACCGGTAGAGAGTGACGTCGATCGAGGTAGAGAGTGGGGAGATCGATCGGGCCCCCACGAATCTCCGTGCCAGGGTCTGATGGTCACCGTTTCGGGGAGTCCTCTCAGTCTAGCTTCCTACTTTCCCGGGTCCCGGGGCCGATCCGTTCGATTTCGCGTTTCGGTTCGGCCGTCTTGGCTGGACGATCCGACCGCGAACGTCCCTCCTTCTGCCAGTCGTGATTCGACTCGTCCTCCCGGGTTGGGAGCCTTCGCGGGCCACGAACGGGCCATTCCGGCGAATGCGGCCAGTGATAAATCAATAATCGCGATACGAATTCCGTTCCGGCCCGCAAGTGACGCACGATGACTCTTCCGGGCCGTCCAGTCGGCCGCCTTGCGACGATTCTCGCGAAGCCTTCGACCCGACAGGGTTCGTGCCCGACTCCGTTTGCCTCCGAACTCGGTCGTTAAGTGGACGGGGTGCGATCCCTCGAATATGAAGATCTACACCGGACGCGGTGACGAGGGACAGACCGATCTGCACGACATGTCCCGAGTATCCAAGGCCAGCCCGCGAATCGAGGCCTACGGAACGGTCGACGAACTCAACGCGCTGATCGGCACGCTCCGGCCGACCGGCTACGACGACGTCGACGAGAAACTCGCGGGCGTCCAGAACCACCTGCACGTCGTGCAGGCCGATCTCGCCAACCCGGATCCTGACGACGACTCGCCCGTCGTTCGGCAGGACCACACCGAGGCGATCGAGGCGTGGATCGACGAGTACGACGACGAACTCGACCCGCTGGAGAGTTTCGTGCTCCCGACCGGGAGCGAGGTCGGCGCTGCGTTACATCACGCGCGGACCGTCGCCCGGCGCGCCGAGCGGCGAGCGGTTGCGCTGGCCGCGGACGAGGAGATCAACGAGGAGGTTGTCCAGTACCTCAACCGCCTCTCGGACGGCCTCTTCGTCTGGGCCCGGGTCGTAAACCAGCGCGACGGGGTTCCGGAAGAGACGCCGTCGTACTGAGGCGCAACGGACGGATCGATCGACGGCGGACTGGTCGATCGCGGCCCCGACTGTTTTGTCCGTCGCCCCCCAACCGAGGATCGAAACAATGAGCGATCGCGTTCGCGCACACGTGTTCGTGTCGGGACGAGTCCAGGGCGTGTTCTACCGGGCGACCACCCGCGATACCGCCCGGGATCGGGACGTCGACGGGTGGGTGCAGAACCTCGACGACGGCCGCGTCGAGGCGGTCTTCGAGGGCTCGGAGCCCCGCGTCGAGGAGATGGTCGACTGGTGTCACGAGGGGTCGCCGTCCGCCCGCGTCGAGGGCGTCGAGGTGGAGTACGAGGACCCGCAGGGTCAGGACGGGTTCCACATCCGGCGGTAGTTGCTGAACTTCGGGGACGACCGGTGTGACCCCCGCATCGTTTTCTCGCTGGCGGGCAAAGGCCCGCACATGATCACCAGCGACAGGATGGCCGCCATCGACGCGAACACGGCGGCGCTCGGGGTGTCCCAGAAACAGTTGATGGAGTCGGCCGGAAACGCGGTCGCCCGCGAGGTTCGCGAGGTGGCCGATCCCGGTGCACGGGTTGTCGTCGTGGCGGGGACCGGCAACAACGGGGGCGACGCCCTCGTGGCGGCGCGGTTCCTCGACGAGTACGCGGTGACCGTCTTCCTCCTCGGGCGTGCCGGATCGATCGCGACCGACATCGCGCGGGAGAACTGGGATGCGTTGCAGGCCGCCGAGATCGACGCTCGCGAGGTCACCGACTCGACGAGCCTCGACCTCCCAAACGCGGACGTGGTCGTGGACGCGATGCTCGGCACGGGCGTCACGGGGGCGCTTCGCGAACCGGCGGCGACGGGTGCGCGAGCGATCAACGGGGCCGACGCGACCGTCGTCGCGGTCGACGTGCCGTCGGGCGTCGACGCGGACACCGGCGAAGCCTCCGGCGTTGCGGTCGAGGCCGATCGGATCGTGACGTTCCACGACACGAAGCCCGGCCTGGCGGACCTCGACGGGGAGGTGACCGTCGCGGACATCGGGATTCCCGGGGCGGCCGAGACCTTCGTCGGCCCTGGCGACCTGCTCCATCTCGGTCGGGACCCGGACAGTCACAAGGGCGACCACGGGGAGGTACTCGTGATCGGCGGTGGGCCGTACACGGGTGCGCCGGCCCTCGCCGCCCAGTCGGCGTATCGGGCCGGTGCCGACCTGGTGCGGGTCGCCTGTCCCGACGCCATCGCGGACGCCGTCGCGAGTTTCGACGAGAACGTCATCACCCGACCGGTCCCGGGCGATCGAATACGACCGGGGCACGTGAATCGGTTGCTCGACCTGGCCGCCGAACACGACGCGGTCGTCATCGGTCCGGGGCTGGGTGATGCCGACGGGACGCTGGCGGCCGTCGAGTCGTTCCTCGAATCCTTCGACGGCCGGGCGGTCGTGGACGCCGACGCGCTGTCGGTCGTCCCCGAGGTCGACACCGACGCGACGCTGATCTGTACGCCCCACCGGGGCGAACTTCGAGGAATGGGCGGTGACACCCCCGACGACTGGCGAGAGCGGGCCGACGCCGTCGAGGCGTTCGCTGCCGACTTCGGTCACACGCTACTGGTCAAGGCCCCCTACGACGTGATCTCCGACGGCGAGCGAACGCGGGTGAACCGCACGGGGAACCCGGGAATGACCGTCGGCGGGACGGGCGACGTGCTCGCCGGCGCGACGGCCGCCCTCGCGACCGTCCATGATCCGGTCGCTGCGGCCTCCATCGCCGCCTACGCCACCGGGGCGGCCGGCGACGCGGTCGTCGAGGAGGGCGGGTACGGCCTCCTGCCGTCCGACCTCTTGCCGGCGCTTCGCGATGTGCTGTGGGGGGATGGCGCGTGAGCGAGGACCTGTCAGGGGACGAGG
>Ga0102925_1002329_pt1 | contig 10456 bp, 5 predicted proteins | sample SalPonR1_A_D1_MG_FD_78216 | JGI IMG/M metagenome (GOLD analysis project Ga0102925, IMG submission 78216) | Salt pond soil microbial communities from South San Francisco under conditions of wetland restoration - Salt Pond MetaG R1_A_D1_MG | ecosystem: Environmental > Aquatic > Marine > Intertidal... | reverse complement strand
GAGGACGAGATCATCGGCGGTGAGGCCGGCGTCGATATCTACAACCTGACCAAGTACCTGCGCTCCAACCAGAACACCTGCATGAACCAGCAGCCCATCGTGCGCCCCGGCGACCGAGTGAGCCGCGGTGACATCCTGGCCGATGGTCCCTCGGTGGACATGGGTGACCTGGCGCTGGGCCAGAACATGCGCATCGCCTTCATGCCCTGGAACGGCTACAACTTCGAGGACTCCATCCTGCTCTCCGAGCGGGCGGTCCAGGAAGATCGCTTCACCACCATCCATATCCAGGAGCTGACCTGCGTCTCCCGCGACACCAAGCTGGGGCCGGAGGAGATCACCTCCGATATTCCCAACGTCGGCGAGTCGGCGCTGGGCAAGCTGGATGAAGCCGGTGTGGTCTACATCGGTGCCGAGGTCGGCGCTGGCGACATCCTGGTCGGCAAGGTGACGCCCAAGGGCGAGACCCAGTTGACGCCGGAAGAGAAGCTGCTGCGTGCGATCTTCGGCGAGAAGGCCTCCGACGTGAAGGACACCTCGCTGCGCGCGCCGACCGGCATGAAGGGTACCGTGATCGACGTCCAGGTGTTTACCCGCGACGGCGTGGAGAAGGACTCGCGGGCGCTCTCCATCGAGCAGATGCAGCTCGACGAGGTGCGCAAGGACCTGCAGGAGACCTACCGCATCGCCGAGGACGCCACCTTCGAGCGTCTCAAGCGCACCCTGTCCGGCCAGGTCGTCAACGGCGGTCCGAAACTGAAGAAGGGCGACGTGCTCTCCGACAGCTACCTCGAGGAGCTGCCGCGTCAGCAGTGGTTCAAGCTGCGCCTGCAGGACGAGACCTTCAACGAGCTTCTGGCCCAGGCCGACGAGCAGCTCGAGCAGCGTCGCAAGGAGATGGACGAGCGCTTCGAGGACAAGAAGCGCAAGCTCACTCAGGGCGACGACCTGGCGCCGGGCGTGCTGAAGATCGTCAAGGTCTACCTGGCGATCAAGCGCCGCCTGCAGCCGGGCGACAAGATGGCCGGCCGTCACGGCAACAAGGGTGTCATCTCGGCGATCATGCCGATCGAGGACATGCCCTTCGACGACAACGGCGAGCCGATCGACGTGGTGCTCAACCCGCTGGGCGTGCCGTCGCGGATGAATGTGGGCCAGATCCTCGAGACACACCTGGGGATGGCAGCACGCGGCCTCGGGGTCAAGATCGAGGGGCTGCTGCGCGATGCGCGCGAGCAGCAGGTGGGCGAGATCCGCGATTTCCTTGGTCAGGTCTACAACACCACCCAGGGAACCCGCGTCGAGGATCTCGACTCGCTCTCCGACGACGAGGTCATCGCGCTGGCGAAGAACCTCAAGGGCGGTGTGCCGATGTCAACGCCGGTGTTCGACGGGGCCCAGGAGCACGAGATCAAGCACCTGCTGCGCCTGGCGGATCTGCCGGACTCGGGCCAGATGACGCTCTATGACGGCCGTACCGGCGATGCCTTCGACCGTCCGGTGACCGTGGGCTACATGTACATGCTGAAGCTCAACCACCTGGTGGACGACAAGATGCACGCGCGCTCCACCGGCTCCTACTCGCTGGTCACCCAGCAGCCGCTGGGCGGCAAGGCGCAGTTCGGTGGCCAGCGCTTCGGCGAGATGGAGGTCTGGGCCCTGGAGGCCTACGGCGCGGCCTACACGCTCCAGGAGATGCTCACCGTCAAGTCCGACGACGTGGAGGGTCGCACCAAGATGTACAAGAGCATCGTGGACGGCGACCACACCATGCAGGCGGGCATGCCGGAGTCCTTCAACGTGCTGGTGAAGGAAATCCGCTCGCTGGGTATCGATATCGAACTGGAGAGCTGAGGCTGCACCGCCTGCGCTTCACAGAATGACGGTCCGCGGGGGTGGCAACGCCCCCGCCCATGACAACTCCGCAACGGAGCCGACCCCATGAAAGATTTGGTGAAAGTCCTCAAATCGCAGTCTCAGTCCGACGAGTTCGACGCGATCAAGATCACGCTGGCGTCGCCGGACATGATTCGCTCCTGGTCCTACGGCGAGGTCAAGAAGCCGGAGACCATCAACTACCGCACCTTCAAGCCGGAGCGGGATGGCCTGTTCTGTGCCAAGATCTTCGGCCCGGTGAAGGATTACGAGTGCCTGTGCGGCAAGTACAAGCGCATGAAGCACCGCGGCATCATCTGCGAGAAGTGCGGCGTCGAAGTCACCAAGGCGGCGGTGCGCCGTGAGCGCATGGGCCACATCGAGCTGGCAAGCCCGGTCGCGCACATCTGGTTCCTCAAGTCGCTGCCGTCGCGCATCGGCATGTTCCTCGACATGACCCTGCGCGACATCGAGCGCGTGCTCTACTTCGAGAGCTTCATGGTCATCGATCCGGGCATGACCACCCTGGAGCGCGGCCAGCTGCTCAACGACGAGCAGTACTTCGAGGCCCTCGAGGAGTTCGGTGACGACTTCGACGCCCGCATGGGTGCCGAGGCCGTCCAGGCGCTGCTCAAGGATATCGACCTCGACGAGGAGATCGGTCGCCTGCGCGAGGAGATCCCGCAGACCAACTCCGAGACCAAGATCAAGAAACTCTCCAAGCGCCTCAAGCTGCTGGAGGCCTTCCAGGGCTCCGGCAACGATCCGGCGTGGATGGTGATGGAGGTGCTGCCGGTACTGCCGCCGGACCTGCGCCCGCTGGTGCCGCTGGACGGTGGCCGCTTCGCGACCTCCGACCTCAACGATCTGTACCGTCGCGTGATCAACCGCAACAACCGCCTCAAGCGGCTGCTCGACCTCAATGCGCCCGACATCATCGTGCGCAACGAGAAGCGCATGCTGCAGGAGTCGGTGGACGCGCTGCTCGACAATGGACGTCGCGGTCGGGCCATCACCGGTTCCAACAAGCGCCCGCTCAAGTCGCTCGCCGACATGATCAAGGGCAAGCAGGGGCGCTTCCGCCAGAACCTGCTGGGCAAGCGCGTCGACTACTCCGGCCGCTCGGTGATTACAGTCGGCCCGACCCTGCGCCTGCACCAGTGCGGCCTGCCCAAGAAGATGGCGCTGGAGCTGTTCAAGCCGTTCATCTACTCCAAGCTGCAGTCGCTGGGCCACGCCTCCACCATCAAGGCCGCCAAGAAGATGGTCGAGCGCGAGACGGCGGAGGTGTGGGACATCCTCGCCGACGTCATCCGCGAGCACCCGGTACTGCTCAACCGCGCCCCGACCCTGCACCGTCTCGGCATTCAGGCCTTCGAGCCGCTGCTGATCGAGGGCAAGGCCATCCAGCTGCACCCGCTGGTGTGTGCCGCCTACAACGCCGACTTCGATGGCGACCAGATGGCAGTGCACGTGCCGCTGACCCTGGAAGCCCAGCTCGAGGCGCGGGCGCTGATGATGGCCACCAACAACGTGCTGTCACCGGCCAACGGCGAGCCGATCATCGTGCCGTCCCAGGACGTGGTGCTGGGTCTGTACTACATGACCCGTGAGCGTATCAACGACAAGGGCGAGGGCATGGTGTTCTCCGGCCTGGACGAGGTGGAGCGCGCCTTCGGCACCCAGAGCGTGTCGATGCATGCTCGCGTCAAGGTGCGCCTCGACGAGGTGGACATCGACGAGGAGACCGGCGAGAAGAGCCACCATCGTCGCCTCTACGACACCACCGTGGGCCGTGCGCTGCTGTTCCGCATCCTGCCCGAGGGCGTGCCCTTCGAGCTGGTCGACCAGCCGATGAAGAAGAAGGCGATCTCCCGGCTGATCAACGAGGTCTATCGCCGCGCCGGTCTCAAGCCGACGGTAATCTTCGCCGACCAGCTGATGTATACCGGCTTCCGCCTGGCCACCTGGTCCGGCGCCTCCATCGGCGTCAACGACTTCGTCATCCCGGACGCCAAGGCCGAGATCGTCGAGGCCGCCGAGGACGAGGTGAAGGAGATCGAGGACCAGTTCTCTTCCGGTCTCGTTACCGCCGGCGAGAAGTACAACAAGGTCATCGACATCTGGGCGCGCGCCAACGACCAGGTGGCCAAGGCGATGATGACCGGGATCTCCAAGGAGACCGTGGTGGACCGCGAGGGCAAGGAGGTCGAGCAGGACTCCTTCAACAGTGTCTTCATCATGGCTGACTCCGGTGCCCGCGGTAGTGCCGCCCAGATCCGCCAGCTGGCGGGCATGCGCGGCCTGATGGCCAAGCCGGATGGCTCGATCATCGAGACGCCGATCGTCGCCAACTTCCGTGAGGGCCTTAACGTCCTGCAGTACTTCATCTCGACCCACGGCGCGCGGAAGGGCCTGGCGGACACCGCACTCAAGACCGCCAACTCCGGTTACCTGACTCGCCGCCTGGTCGACGTGGCCCAGGACATGGTGATCACCGAACCGGACTGCGGTACCGAGCGCGGCCTGACGCTGCACCCGGTCATCGAGGGCGGCGACATCATCGTCTCGCTGGCTCAGCGTGTACTGGGTCGCGTGGTCGCGGTGGACGTCATCGACCCGGCCAGCGAGGAAGTGCTGATCCCGCGCGACACGCTGCTCGACGAGAAGTGGTGCGCCGAGCTCGACACCATGGGTGTCGACGAGATCGTGGTGCGCTCGACCATCACCTGCGAGACACCGCACGGCGTCTGCTCGGCCTGTTACGGCCGTGACCTGGCGCGCGGCCACCAGGTGAACATCGGCGAGTCGGTGGGCGTCATCGCCGCCCAGTCGATCGGCGAGCCGGGCACCCAGCTGACCATGCGGACCTTCCACATCGGTGGCGCGGCCTCCCGGGCCTCCGCCGTGGACAGCGTTCAGGTCAAGCACGGTGGCAAGGTGCGCCTGCACAACATCAAGCACGTCGAGCGCGGCGACGGCAAGCTGGTGGTGGTCTCCCGTTCCAGCGCCCTGGCGGTGGCCGATGACCATGGCCGCGAGCGTGAGTACTACAAGCTGCCCTATGGCGCCGAGCTGGACGTGCGCGATGGCGACAGCGTCGAGGCCGGCCAGGCCGTGGCCAAGTGGGACCCGCACACCCACCCGATCATCGCCGAGGCCGAGGGCCAGGTGCAGTACAGCGACCTCGACGAGGGCGTCACCATGCACCGCAGCGTGGACGAGATGACCGGTCTCTCCTCCATCGAGGTCATCGAGTCGGCCGCGCGGCCCATGGCCGGCCGTGACAAGCGCCCGATGATCCTGCTGACCGACGCCGCCGGCCGTCCGGTCACCGTCTCCGGCTCCGACACGCCGGTGCAGTACCCGCTGCCCGGCAAGGCGATCATCACCGTCGACAACGGTTCGTCGATCGGCGTCGGCGAGGTGGTGGCGCGTATTCCGGTGGAAGCCACCGGTAACAAGGACATCACCGGCGGTCTGCCACGTGTTGCCGATCTGTTCGAGGCGCGCAAGCCGAAGGAGCCGGCGATCCTCGCCGAGGTCAGCGGCGTGATCAGCTTCGGCAAGGAGACCAAGGGCAAACGGCGTCTGACCATCACCCCGGAAGACGGCGACCCCTTCGAGATGCTGATCCCGAAATGGCGTCAGATCGCGGTCTTCGAGGGCGAGTCGGTCGAGAAGGGCGAAGTGATCTCGGATGGCCCGAGCAACCCGCACGATATCCTGCGGCTGTTGGGCATCGCCGAGCTGGCCAAGTACATCACCACCGAGGTGCAGGACGTCTATCGCCTGCAGGGCGTGGGCATCAACGACAAGCACATCGAAGTGATCGTGCGTCAGATGCTGCGCAAGGTGGAGATCACCGACGCCGGCGACAGTGACTTCATCCCCGGCGACCAGGCCGAACTGGTCCGCGTGCTCGAGCAGAACGCACGCCTGGAGAAGGAAGACAAGTTCCCGGCCAAGTACCAGCGGCTGCTGCTGGGGATCACCAAGGCCAGCCTGGCCACCGAATCGTTCATCTCCGCGGCCTCCTTCCAGGAGACCACGCGGGTGCTGACCGAGGCCGCGGTGACCGGCAAGCGCGACTATCTGCGTGGCCTGAAGGAGAACGTGGTGGTGGGACGTCTGATCCCGGCCGGTACCGGTCTGACCCACCATGCGGAGCGTCGTCGCAAGCGGGAAGACGCCGAGCGTCTGCTGCACCCGTCGGCCTACGAAGTCGAGCAGGAGCTGGGCGCCCAGCTGACCGCGCTGGACTCGGACGACGACGACATCTGATGCCCACGTCCAGGCACTGCGCCGCCCCCGGCGGCGCAGTGCTTGACGGCGCGAGGTGTCAGCCATTAGAATGCGCAGCCTTTAACAGTGGGGCGGGTACGCCCGCACCCGCTGAGTAAGGCAAGGCAACCCATTGGAGTCAGCTACACACCATGGCAACGATCAATCAGCTCGTGCGCAAGCCGCGCAAGCGTCAGGCCGCCAAGAGCGACGTGCCTGCGCTGCAGGCCTGCCCGCAGAAGCGCGGCGTCTGCACCCGCGTCTACACCACCACCCCGAAGAAGCCGAACTCCGCACTGCGTAAGGTGTGCCGTGTTCGCCTGACCAACGGCTACGAGGTCTCCTCGTACATCGGTGGTGAAGGCCACAACCTCCAGGAGCACTCCGTGGTCCTGATCCGTGGCGGTCGCGTCAAGGACCTTCCCGGTGTGCGCTATCACACCGTGCGTGGCGCCCTGGACACCTCCGGCGTGCAGAACCGCAAGCAGGGCCGTTCCAAGTACGGCACCAAGCGTCCCAAGGCCTGACCGGCCGCGGTTCGCAGCAGTCACCCCATTTTGACCACGGTCTGATAAGAGTAAGGTCGAGCGCTGCCATCGGCAGGAGTCTCGGGTTTACCTGAAGGATCCTTTGATGAGGGCTTATCATGCCTAGAAGAAGAGTTGCGGCCAAGCGCGAGATCCTGCCGGATCCCAAGTTCGGAAGCGAGCGCCTGGCGAAGTTCATGAACCACCTGATGATCGGCGGCAAGAAGTCCGTAGCTGAGCGCATCGTCTATGGTGCGCTGGACAGGGTTGCCGAGCGCAGCAAGGAAGAGCCGCTGGAGATCTTCGACAAGGCGCTGGAAGCCATCCAGCCCATGGTCGAGGTCAAGTCACGCCGCGTCGGCGGCGCGACCTATCAGGTGCCCGTTGAAGTTCGCCCCTCGCGCCGTCATGCGCTGGCCATGCGCTGGCTGGTTGATGCGGCCCGTCGCCGTGGCGAGAAGACCATGGTGCTGCGCCTCGCCGGCGAGATGCTCGATGCCGCCGAAGGCAAGGGCTCGGCCGTCAAGAAGCGGGAAGACGTGCATCGCATGGCAGAAGCCAACAAGGCCTTCTCTCATTACCGGTTCTAAGTGCACCGCTTCTGAGCGTAGCGCTCCGCTACGCATCGCCAACCAACGGGGAGTTCCAACGTGGCTCGCAAGACTCCGCTAAAGCGCTACCGCAACATCGGTATCGTTGCGCACGTAGACGCCGGCAAGACCACCACCACCGAGCGCGTCCTGTTCTACACCGGCCTGTCCCACAAGGTCGGCGAGGTCCATGAGGGCGCCGCCACCATGGACTGGATGGAGCAGGAGCAGGAGCGTGGTATCACCATCACCTCCGCGGCGACCACCTGCTTCTGGCAGGGCATGAACAAGCAGTTCGATGAGCACCGCATCAACATCATCGACACCCCGGGGCACGTCGACTTCACCATCGAGGTGGAGCGTTCGCTGCGCGTGCTCGACGGTGCCGTCGTGGTGCTGTGCGGCTCGTCCGGCGTCCAGCCGCAGACCGAGACCGTCTGGCGCCAGGCCAACAAGTACGAAGTGCCGCGCATGGTGTTCGTCAACAAGATGGACCGCACCGGCGCCGACTTCTTCATGGTGGTCGACCAGCTCAAGGAGCGTCTCGGCGCCAATGCCGTGCCGATCCAGATCAACTGGGGCACCGAGGAAGAGTTCAAGGGCGTCATCGACCTGATCCAGATGAAGGCCATCCTCTGGGATGAAGCCAATTTCGGGATGAACTACGATCTGGTCGATATCCCTGCCGAGCTCCTCGGACGCCTCGGCCGCGGAGCTGATGGACAAGTACCTCGAGGAAGGCGAGCTCTCCGTCGAGGAGATCAAGGCCGGCCTGCGTCGTCGTACTCTGGACAACGAGATCGTGCTGGTCACCTGCGGCTCCGCGTTCAAGAACAAGGGCGTTCAGGCGGTGCTGGATGGCGTCATCGAGTACATGCCGTCACCCACCGAGGTCAAGGCCATCGAGGGTGAGCTGGACGACAAGGACGGCACCATCGCCACGCGCGAGGCGGACGACAGCGCCCCCTTCGCCGCGCTGGCGTTCAAGATCGCCACCGACCCCTTCGTGGGCACCCTGACCTTCATTCGCGTCTACTCGGGCGTGCTGAAGTCGGGCGACAGCATCTACAACTCCGTGAAGGAGAAGAAGGAGCGCGTCGGGCGTATCGTCCAGATGCACGCCAACTCCCGCGAGGAGATCAAGGAAGTGCTGGCGGGCGACATCGCCGCCTGTATCGGCCTGAAGGACGTCACCACCGGTGACACCCTGTGCGACCTGAACGACAAGATCGTTCTCGAGCGCATGGAATTCCCGGATCCGGTCATCTCCGTGGCCGTCGAGCCGAAGTCCAAGGCCGACCAGGAGAAGATGGGCGTGGCGCTGGGCAAGCTGGCCCAGGAAGACCCCTCCTTCCAGGTGCGTACCGATGAGGAGACTGGCCAGACCATCATCTCCGGCATGGGTGAGCTTCACCTCGACATCCTCGTCGACCGCATGCGTCGCGAGTTCAAGGTCGAGGCCAATATCGGCAAGCCGCAGGTGGCCTATCGCGAGACCATCCGCGCCAAGGTCGAGCAGGAAGGCAAGTTCGTTCGCCAGTCCGGCGGTCGCGGTCAGTACGGTCATGTGCATCTGCGCATCGAGCCGCTCACCGCAGAGGACAAGGGCGAAGACGAGGACATGCACTTCAAGTTCGCCTCGGAGATCGTCGGCGGCGTGGTTCCCAAGGAATACGTGCCGGCTGTCGAGAAGGGGGCCTACGAGCAGCTGCAGAACGGTGTCATCGCGGGCTACCCGATGATTGACGTCAAGGTCACGCTGTTCGACGGTTCCTACCATGACGTGGACTCGAACGAGACCGCGTTCAAGGTTGCTTCTTCCATGGCCGTCAAGGAAGGTGCCAAGAAGGCCAAGGCCGTGCTCCTCGAGCCGGTGATGAAGGTCGAGGTCGTGACCCCCGAGGATTTCATGGGTGACGTCATGGGCGATCTCAACCGCCGTCGTGGCCTCGTCCAGGGCATGGATGACTCCTCCATGGGCAAGGTCATTCGTGCCACGGTACCTCTGGCTGAGATGTTCGGTTATGCAACCGATCTGCGCTCTCAGACCCAGGGCCGCGCAAGCTACGTGATGGAGTTTGCGGACTACGAAGAGGCGCCGTCCAGCGTCGTTGAAGCCGTCATCAACCAGAACGGTTAACCGTTAGCTAACGTAAAGAGGTTATAGCAGTGGCTAAGGCAAAATTTGAACGTTCCAAACCGCACGTCAACGTCGGCACCATCGGTCACGTCGACCACGGCAAGACCACGCTGACTGCGGCCCTGACTCGCGTTTCCGCCGAGGTGTTCGGCGGCGACTGGAGCGAGTTCGACGCCATCGATAATGCGCCGGAAGAGCGTGAGCGCGGTATCACCATCGCCACCTCTCACGTCGAGTACCAGTCCGAGACGCGTCACTACGCGCACGTGGACTGCCCGGGGCACGCCGACTACGTCAAGAACATGATCACCGGTGCCGCCCAGATGGACGGCGCGATCCTGGTCGTGTCCGCTGCCGACGGCCCCATGCCGCAGACCCGCGAGCACATCCTGCTGTCTCGTCAGGTCGGCGTGCCGTACATCGTCGTGTTCCTGAACAAGGCCGACATGGTCGATGACGAGGAGCTGCTCGAGCTGGTCGAGATGGAAGTGCGCGAACTCCTCGACGAGTACGACTTCCCGGGTGACGACACCCCGATCATCACCGGTTCCGCCCTGATGGCTCTGGAAGGCAAGGACGACAACGGCATGGGTACCACCGCCGTTGCCAACCTGATCAAGGCCCTGGACGAGTACATCCCGGAGCCGGAGCGTGCCATCGACCAGCCGTTCCTGATGCCGATCGAGGACGTGTTCTCCATCTCCGGCCGCGGCACCGTGGTCACTGGCCGCGTCGAGCGTGGCGTGGTCAAGGCCGGCGAGGAAGTCGAGATCGTCGGTATCAAGGACACCGTCAAGACCGTCGTGACCGGCGTCGAGATGTTCCGCAAGCTGCTCGACGAAGGTCGTGCCGGTGAGAACGTCGGCGCCCTGCTGCGCGGCACCAAGCGTGACGACGTCGAGCGTGGTCAGGTCCTGGCCAAGCCGGGCACCATCACCCCGCACACCGAGTTCGAGGCCGAGGTGTACGTGCTGTCCAAGGACGAGGGTGGTCGTCACACGCCGTTCTTCAAGGGCTATCGTCCGCAGTTCTACTTCCGG
>Ga0102925_1002328_pt1 | contig 10457 bp, 11 predicted proteins | sample SalPonR1_A_D1_MG_FD_78216 | JGI IMG/M metagenome (GOLD analysis project Ga0102925, IMG submission 78216) | Salt pond soil microbial communities from South San Francisco under conditions of wetland restoration - Salt Pond MetaG R1_A_D1_MG | ecosystem: Environmental > Aquatic > Marine > Intertidal... | reverse complement strand
TCCCGCCCCTGGCGACACCTCGCCCAAACACCCTCCGATGAGCCCAGTGGTGGCCACCCCCGACGTGGTAAGGAACGTTCGTCGATTCATGGGCAGTCCAGTTCCGCTTGGTAATAAGAGACGACGGTTGGACGAAAAGCTTCTGGAGACTACAAGAGCTGACTCACTGATGAATACGCGCTATGAGTTCATCACGGGCTTGAATGAGTGTTCATAATTTTATAAATTGTCTGGTTCTCAAACGCCCGAATTCAGCCGCCTCACGCCTGAAAGGTCGATTCGTTCGACAGTCGAAGCCAAGCCTGCAGCGCCCATATTTTTGAGAGTATAATCGCTTAACAGCGGCGGGGTTGCCCCTGATCGAACGCAGCGTCGTTGCTTTCGTTCGATAGTTGAACGCTGGGGAGTTCATCGGTGAGATTCGCGTACAGCCAAACTGGTCTATAGGGAGAAAATCAATTGTACATTGAGCTAGAACGTATCGAACGAGTCAATCACATCACTCGTCGAGTACGTCTCGACCACTTTCTGTTCGTCGAAGTCGGAATCATCACTCCAGACGGCCGCATCGTTGGCAATCGCACATGCCAGATAGAGCACATCGTCGGGGTCAGTATCGCCGATTGCTTCGTCTGCCTTCTCGATAGCCGGATAGAAGTCGTCGGCAGGGACGACTTCGATGTACTGGAATAGGAGGTCGATGAACTGTGCCACTCGATCTGGATCCATCCCGGCCTTCTCCACGATTAACTCCTCGTAGTTTCCGAGTTCATCGTAGACGAACGCAGGTGTCAGGAGGTCAGGTTTGAGCGTGACGATGAGTTCCCGCGTTTTCGAATCAGCGACGAGTGCGGAGATGACGATGTTCGCGTCGATGACCAGTTTCATTCGTCGTGCCTATTCCGATTCCTCATCAGCACGTTTGCGTCCGCTCTCGTTGATTTTATCTGCGATTTCCTGCACGTCGTTTTCGGTGAGGTCGCTCTCGCTTGTGAGTTCGTCCATCACTTCCAGCGCCTCGATTTTCTTCTGGATGGCCTGCCGCGTGACCTCACTCCAGTTGATTTCCGGGTGTTTCTCCATGCGTTCTTTGAGGTCGTCGTCCACGTTGACCGTGATCGTTGGCATACAGAAATATATGGGATTACAGGATACTGTGTCTTTCGGTGTATTTCATACCTTCCGAATTCGACCGCCTCACGCCCGAGAGGACGATTCGTTCGACGGTCGAACGAGACCCCCTCGCGCCCGTCGCATTTTGGGGCGAGCAACTCGCGAGCCCCAAATGCGCGTCATGCGACGGATTTGAACCACGCAAGACCGAGTGTTAGCGAGCGTTTGCTCGGTCCCGTCGCATGGTGGGGCGAGCAATTCGCGGGCCAGTTCATAAGCAGTAATCACAAATATGAATTCATCACAACAGCCCTTATTATCATCGCGCCAATGAGGATCCACTGGACAAGGCATCGCAAGAGGCACCCCCTGTTTCACGAACTCCCCCACTCCCCCCCGATTCCCGACGTGGACCAGGCTACTTCACCTTGTCCGGTTTTTGCGCTCCCGAACGGTCGTCACGATATCACTGCGCACGCCGAGTGGCTTCGTTCTCCCCCGACGACAAATCGATAAGGATCGGGGGTGTCGGTGAGGGTATGCGGGAATTCGACAAAGCCATCGGAACCGTCGCCAGTTGCTGTTCCGTGTTGAAGGATCCGTATCAGGCCGTCTGGACCCGACAGGGACAACGCATCACGATCCAGCACCGGGGCGGAGTGGTAACCCTCATCGCCAATCCGACGGCGGGTGCCTTCCAGGCCCATTCGGTCCGGAAACTCACGAATCTCGACTGGTTCGATATTTCACAGAGCAATGCCGTCGTTGATCTCGAAGCGGAGTTGTCGGAGCTTTCGGACGAACTCGCGCCGTCGAACATCAAGCTCACGGCGCTGACGGAGACCGAGGAGTCGACGGGACAGGAGTTTTTCGACGGGTTCCGGGCCGAGCGGCCGCTGTTCGTGTACGACGACGGGTTCGGGCCCCAGCGGTTCGACGAAACCCTCTCGGAACTCGACCAGACGTGCCGGATCGCCGTCAACGAAATCGTCGACACGCTCGACCTCGACATCGACGAAATCGACGATACGGCCGGCGAGGACGAGGATGCCGAGGAGCCGGAGAGTATCGCGTTCCAGTAACCCCTGATCGATCGGATCGAATCGGAAAACTGCGGGGGTGAAAGCAGGCCATAAACCCCCACGGAAGAGAGTCCCGCAAACGCATTCACCGATGGGCATTCGAACGGCGCTCGGACGGGAAGTGAGCGGATTGGTCGGTGGCGGGCGGGAACGGTGTCTGGTCGTGGTCGCGACCGGCTGGGGCCTGCTGGTCGGCGGGCGAATGATCCTCCCGGTCGTCCTCCCCGACCTCCAGGCGACGTACGGCCTGAGCCTGTCGGTCGCCGGGCTGCTGGTGACGACGCTCTGGCTGTTCGCCTCGATCGGCCAGTTGCCCAGCGGGATGCTCGCGGACCGGTACAGCGAGCGAGCGCTCATGGCCGCGAGTGCTGGGATCGTGGCGGTGGCGATCGGCCTGTTCGTCACCGCGGTCACGCCGATCGTGCTGTTCGTCGCGACCGCCCTCTGGGGGCTGGCGCTGTCGCTCTACCCGATCGCCAGGATCACGTTCCTCTCGAAGCTCTATCCCGACCGACTCGGGAGCGCCCTCGGCGTGACGATGGCGACGGGGGACGTCGGCCAGACGATCCTGCCACCGATCGCGGCGGCCGTCGCCGGGGCGATCGCCTGGCAGGCGGGGCTCGGGTTCGTCGCCCCACTGTTGCTCGTGAGCGGGGTGCTCGTCCTCGTCACGCTCCCCACCGAGACCCGGGCCGACGGGCAGAGCGAGGCCCAGTCGCTCCGGGAGACGCTGGCCGTGTTCGGCCAGTTGCGCGACCCCGCGCTGGGGACGATGGCGATCATCCTGTTTCTCTACATGTTCGTCTGGCAGTCGTTCACGGCGTTCTATCCGACCTACCTGACGACCGCCAAGAGTCTGTCGTCGGCGACGGCGAGTCTCCTGTTCGGGTTCTTCTTCGCCGTGGGCGTGGTCGTCAAACCAGTCGGTGGCGCCGCCTACGACCGGATCGGCATGCGGGGATCGCTGCTTGGCATCCTCCTCCCGCCGGTCGCGGGCTTTCTCCTGCTCCCGATGGCCGACGGCGTGGTGGTGCTCGCCGTGCTCACCGCACTCGTCAGCACGATGCTCGGGTCCGGGGCGATCACGCAATCGTACCTGGCGGACTCCTTTTCCGACGAGATGCAAGGAACGGGCCTGGGAGTGATCCGGACCACGTCGGCGACGCTCGGTGCCAGTGGCCCGGTCATGTTCGGCGTGATCGCGGACTACGGCTACCTGGACGAGGGGTACCTCGGCCTGGCGGCGGTCATGGTCGTCGTCATCCTGCTCACCCTCCGAATGCCCCGTGCCTAGGGCGGTCGTCGATTCGTCGTGCGTCACGAGCCCACGTCGGAACGATGCGTCGCCAGTGTCGAGGCTCTCCGAGCGTTCGGCCCCAGGACACCTACGCGTTCGGGTCGTTCCCGTCGAAGGTCGCGTACCGCGCAGCGATCGGGTCCTGTCCGATCAGGTCGCCCTCGTCGTACGCACCCAGATTTGCCCGCAACCGATCGACGTCGAACGGTTCGCCGTGTGCGGGATACACGGTGTGGGCACCGCTGTCGATGATCGTTCGCCAGCTCTCGTAATACCGCCCGAGGTCGGCGATGTAGATGGTGTGAAACCTCGTCCCGGCCCAGCGGAACCGGTTCATCGCGGCGTCGCCACAGAGGAGGCGCCCGTCGTCGAGCAATAGCGAAATCGAATCGGGCGTGTGGCCTGGCGTGTGGCGGATCGATCCGTCGATGCCCAGTTCGCGCAACGCGGCATCGTCGTCGCCGGTCACCAGGACGTCGTCCTCCCGGAGGGTCACGGGGCTGAAGGTCAGGTCCCATTCAGGCCGAACCCACGACCGTAGCATCGCCAGGTAGTACACTCGCCTGTTCAGCAGGCCGCCACCGAGGCGAGCGTTTTCGCCGGCCCGTAAGAGAGGCGCTGCAGCTTCGTGTGCGATCACGGTCACCCCGTCGAGGAGGTCGTTCGCGAAGCCGACGTGATCGTCGTGATGGTGGGTCAGCAGGAGGTATTCGATCTCCCTCACGTCGACGCCGGCGGCGTCGAGTTCCGCCCGGAACGCGTCGTAGTCCTCCTCGTAACCCGTGTCGATCAGGAGATACCCGCCGTCCGCTTCGAGCAGGTAGGCGTTCGTCGTCCCCGTGTCGAGGGCGGTCACGGTCATCTCGTTCGATCGAGCGAGGGGTCGATCCATGTCAGGTCATCTCGTCGCTCGGGGCGGTCGTGGACGTCCGGCCGGACGTGGTCGACGTGGCGGTATCCACTTGCGGCCCGAAGTACTTCGTCCACACCACCAGGAAACTGGGCAGGACCAGGACGCTCGCGAGGAACGCGTAGACGATGGTGAGCGCGGTGATGACGCCGAACTGCTGGAGGCCGGGCAGGAGGGCGAACCCGAGGACGCCGAACCCGCTGGCGGTCGTCGCCGCGCTGCCGAGTAGCGCGCCGCCGGTCCCCGTGACGGCGGCCTGGAGTGCCGCCCCGACCTCACCGGTCCGCTCCAGTTCGAGGGTGTAGCGCTCGCTGACGTGGATGCTGTAGTCGATCCCCAGGCCGACAGTGAGGCTCGTGATCATCCCGGTGAGCCCGTTGAAGTCGTAACCCAGCAGGTGCATGGTGCCCAGGATCCAGGTCACGTTCAACAGGACGGGCACCAGCGTCAGGACTCCCAGCGTCGCGCTCCCGCTGGTCAGGCGGTAGGCGATCGCGAGGAACGCGAACACGGCCACGAGGGTGACGAGCAGGGTCGTCTCGACCGTTTCCAGGAGCCGTTCGGAGATGATCTCGTAGAGGACCGGACGGCCCGTCGCGGTCGCGGTGACGCCGTCGCCGTCGATCGAAGCCGCGACCGCCCGGGTTTCGTCCGTCACTTTCCCGTCCGGGACGGCCCCGTGGGTCATGATCGTCGTGCGGAGCGCCCGGACCTCGCCGTCGTCGGTACGGTGGACGACCTCGGCGGCCTGGTCCGGGGCGACGGCGAACAGCGCGTCGTAGACCCTCGCCAGGTTCCGGTCCGGCACGCCGTCGGCGTCCGCGTCCGCCGCGGCGAACGTCGCCCCGAAGGTCTCGTTCCGGGCCGCCACCTGGCGCATGACCGCGAGCGGGCTCTGGATCCGTGGCTCGCCGTTCGGCAGGGTCTGGGTGATCTCGCTCCTCGCGGCCCGGTGCTCCGCCCGGTCGAGGCGGTCCAGGGTCGCCGGATCGGTCAGGTCACCCCTGACGAGGACGTGGACCTGCAGGTCCTGGCGCGGGAAGTGCTCGTTGAGATACGCCAGATTGCGCTTGACCGTATAGTCGCTCGGCGCGAAGGGTTCGGGGGCCTCGTCCATCCAGTCCGGCGGGTCCTCGGCCAGGAAGTCGGCCGTGTTGAAGGAGGTCTCGACCTGGGTCGCACCGTACGCCCCGGCACCACTCACCAGGACAGCCAGCAGGACGACCAGGAGCGGGGCCTTCCGCGCGGCCGTCGAGCCCACGGACAGCGCCCGACTCAGTCGGGTGCCGCCGGTGCCGAACGCGGGGCGGGTTCGATCGACGCCGCGGCGTTCGAGGAACGCGTCGATCTCGACCTTCAGCGCGGGCGTCAGCAGGCCGAACACCAGGAGGGTGGAGGCGATGCCGATCGCGCTCGCGATCCCGAAGGCCTGGATCTGCCCCACCCGACTCGCCAGGTTCGCGAGGAACCCGATGGTCGTCGTCACGGTTACCATCCCGAGGGCGACGCCGACGTGGGCGAGCGACGCGCCCATCGACTCGCGGACGCTCTCGCCCGAGGCACCCTCGGCCGCCCGTCGCTCGCGGTATCGCATGACGATGTGGAGCGCGTAGTCGATCGACAGGCCGATAAGCAACACCGGCACCGCGATCATGACCTGGTTGAACTCGATGCCGATCCAGCCCATGATCCCGAAGGTCCAGGCGAGCACGGCCCCGATGCCGACCAGGCCGAGGAGGACGTCGACCGTGTCCCGGTAGGCGACGATCAGGGCGACCAGGACGAACAGCAGGGCCAGCGGACCGACGACGGCCATGCTGTCCGCCATCGACCAGTTGATCTCCTCGCCCATCAGCCCGATCCCGTAGACGAGAAAGTCGACGTCGCCGCGTTCGGCCTGCCGGTTCGCGATTTCCCGCATGGCGAGTTGCGAGTCGACGATCTCACGGGGTGCCCGGTCGGCGTCGAGGATGACGCCCTGGTCGGACTGCTGGACGATGACGACCATCGTCGCGTTCGCGGTCGTCGATCCCGGTTCGTAACTCCCCGGCATGAACGCCAGCACCTCCTCGGAACCGGGGGTTTCCGGGTCGAACACCGTTCGGACGGTCCGATCGACCTCGGTGGCGTTCATCGACTCGAGTCGATCGATCTGTTCCTGGAGCGTCGGCGGGGAGGGGTCCGCGTCCGGCGGCCGGGTTTGCAGGACCGCCCGTGTGGCGACGACGTTGGCGACGCCGATCGTCGCCTGCTCCCCGGTCGCGTCGTTCCCGCCGGCCAGGGTCGGACCGACCGTCCGGTTCTCCCGGAAGGCCTGCTGGAGGCGCAGGGTTTCGAGGAGCGCGTCCCTCGAGAGGACGTTCGCCCCGCGCACCACCACCTGGGCGTACGTCGCGTTCTCGGCCCCGGTCGAGAAGTTCCGGTTGACGTAATCGAACGCCTGCGACGCCTCGGAGTCGCCGACGTACTGGTCGATCGATGTATTTTCTTCGACCATCCCCGCTCCCGATCCGACGAGGAGGGTGAGCACGAGCATGACGGTGATCACGATCCGACTGTGGCTCGTCACCGCGTTCGTGAGGCGACCGATTCGGCTCATACTCGTCACTAGTGAGTTGATGAGCTAATAAGTTTTCCATTCATGAGCTCATGAACGATGAGCGTAATCCTCATAGCTTGCAGATCCGAACGGTCGGTATGCGCGGCTTCAGCGACGAGGAACGGGACGAGATCGAGGCGGAACTCCTCGAGACCGCCCGCGACCTGTTCACCAAGTTCGGGTACAAGAAGACGAGCGTCAAGGACGTCACCGAGCCGGTCGGCATCGCCGAGGGGACGTTCTACCGCTTTTTCGACACCAAATCGGAGCTATACGCCCGCGTGCTGCTCCTCGAACAGGAGGAACTGGTGTCGGCCGTCGAGGCGGAAGTGAGAGCAGTTGACGCGCCCGACGAGAAACTCGAACGCTTGCTCCGGACCTGGGCCCGGGAGTTCGAGAAACGCCCGCTCCTGCGACGGAGCCACCAGGAGCCACAGCGACTGCTCCGGAACGTCGATCCCGACGCCCTCGAGACGGCCCTCGAAGACGGGCGACGGCAGTTCGCCGAGCGGTTGCTGCCCATCGTTCGAGACGTCCAGGAACGCTCGGACGGGTACATCACGGAACTGGATCCCCGATTCGTGCTGGAACTCCTCTCCGCAATCGAGTTGACCGTCGCCCAGAAGGACCTGTTCGAGGAGTACAGCTGGTCCGAGTTCTCCGCGTTCCAGGACACCTTCGCCACGATCCTGGTGCGCGGATTGCTCGGCGACGCGTCGCCCGACTGACCGTTTCCAGCCTCGACGACGTCCCGCAATCGAGAGGGAGTATAAATACCGAAAAACCGCACTACTGCGGCGTTCTGTCGTCTTCGATCGGAGAGAAACACGTATCTTCCACGATCGACTAGAGCACGTGATGCAACGACGACCGATCGAGGGTCGAACTGGCCTTCACGACGTCGTTATCGGCGTATACGAGGTGGTCTTCGAGAAGGACCTGCGCCCGGACGACGTCGCGTTGTACGCCATCGAGTCCCCCCACGTCGAGGCCGAGATCGAGTTCCCCAACATCGGCATCAACCGCCGCCAGTGGACCGAGGAGTGGTCCCCCGAGCGAAAGCTGGAGGTGCTCCTCCACGAGTTCGCCCACGTCGAGGAGGCCCCGGACGAACTGGACCACGACCCCGCCTTCTACGAGCGACTGATGGCCCTGGCGGAGAACGCGGCAGCCAACAGCGACGCGGTCGAGACCCTGTTCGACGCCCCGATCGACTTCCGGGCCGTCAAGCGGCACATCGTCGATTCGGTGAACGAGTACACGATCGAATCGCACCTCGACACCGTGGCCGAACGGCGTGACGTCCTTCGCGACGAACTCGCCCTGCCCGAGGAACCGGCGAGCGACTGAGGCGTCGACCCACCCCCCCGACGCACCCATACTCCTTCGGCCCGTAACCGGGACGAACAGAGCGATGGCCGACGACATCCCCGACCACGCGTTCGCCGACTGGGAGCCGGAACCGGAGCGATGCGAGGTTTGCGGGCGGGACGTTCCGACCGAGACCCACCACCTCCACCCCCAGAACCGGAAGGAGTCCCCGACGGCGGATGTCTGCACGCCCTGTCACAAACAGCTTCACGCCGTCTTCACCAACCACGAGTTGCGCCAGGAGTACGACACGCCGGAAGCCATCCGAGAGGCCGACCGAATGCGGGACTTCGTGGCGTGGATCCGGAAGACGAACAAGACGAACGTCCGGGTGAGCGAGTCGGAGCGCGTTCGCGAGTGGCGGCGCTGAAGGCTCTTTTCGAGCCGGGATCGGTGGGATGCGCCGATCCTCGCATACGGTTAAGCTCTCGGACGGCGTATAGGACAGGCGATACATGACTTCCATTCTCATAACCTACGGTACCGGCCAGGGACAGACGGCGACGGTCGCCGGGTGCATCGAGTCCGTCCTTTCGGACCGGGGGTTCGACGTCCGGACGGCCCACGTCGGCGAGATGCCCAGCGTCTCGATCGAGGACTTCGACGCGATCCTGGTCGGTGGATCGATCAACAACCGCCAGCACCGCCCCGAGGTGCTCGAATTCGTCCGAGAGCACCGCGATGCCATCACGGCCAGGCCGAACGGGTTCTTCCAGGTCTCGATGGCGTCGGCGGTCGGCTCGGAATGGGCCGAGGAGGGCGTGCAGCTGTTCGTCGACCAGTTGACCGAGGAGACCGGCTGGGAACCCGACCGGATCGGTCGCTTTGCCGGCGCGATCAAGTACCCACGATACAGCCGCTTCCTCCGACTCGGGTTCCTGGCGTACTCCGCACTCTCGACCGGCGACACGGACACCTCGCGCGAGTACGAGTACACCGACTGGGGCGAGGTCGAACGCTTCGCCGTCGAGTTCGGCGAGTACGTGGAGGGCGAACTGACGGGAGCGACCGCCCGAAAGCGAGGTCGCAGGCTGATGGCCGGCGGACTGGCCCTGCTCGGTGCGGGGCTCGCGGGGATGGCGTTCTGGGTGGCCCGGCGTCGGCGCTCCCGTCCGTCCGAACCGTCGGTCGTGCCGTCGAGTCGCCCCGAGCCCGCAGTGATCGAAATCGAGTCCCGCGACGACGACTTCGACCTCGAGTACGACGCGCTCGAACCGGCGGTCGAACGGGTCGACCCGCCAGAGCGGTCCGAGGAGACCGACGCGGAATCGGATTCGGCCGCGACGGACGAGGACGACCGTTCGATTCGCTGAGGAGTCGCCCGTTACCTGGGGCAACGAATGCCGATTCCCCCGACGACCGCGATGGGATGGGGTCCGCGCTATCGGGCGAACCGCGCGGTTGACGTGATACCAGCCCGTAAGGAAGAGCGATGGCTCCGCCTCCGTCCCCACCGCGACTGGTCTACGACGACGATTGCGGGTTCTGCACCCGGAGCGCCGAGTGGGTCGCTCGCCGCGCCGACGTCGAACTCGTCGCCTTTTCCGACCTCATGCCCGACCAGCGCGCCCGCCTGCCCGAGAACTGGCGGCAATGCGCCCACCTCCTGACCGACGACGCCGTCTACTCCTGCGGCGAGGCGATGGAACGGGCGTTCGCGTTGACGGGTGCCGTCCCCAGGGACCTCGTCCGCGCCGCACGCCGGGTTCCGGGCCACGAGACGATCCGGGAACGCGGCTACCGGATCGTCGCCGACCACCGGGGGCTAATCGGGAAGCTCCTGCATCGGCGTCGCTGATCCGGGCGTTCGCGGACCGGACGATCGATCCGCTGACGGAGAGGAATTTTGGGGCTCTGGTCCATACGAGGGGCGATGACCCTCACGATCGGGTTCACCGGCGACGTCATGCTCGGCCGCCTGGTCGACGAGCACCAGCAGCGACGCCCGGTGACGGCGGTGTGGGGGGACTTCCTGGACCGCCTTCGGGCGCTCGACGCCCTGATCGTCAACCTCGAATGCTGTCTCTCGACGCGTGGCGAGCCCTGGCGCCGAACCTATCGCCCCTTCCACTTCCGGGCCGATCC
>Ga0102925_1002325_pt1 | contig 10464 bp, 10 predicted proteins | sample SalPonR1_A_D1_MG_FD_78216 | JGI IMG/M metagenome (GOLD analysis project Ga0102925, IMG submission 78216) | Salt pond soil microbial communities from South San Francisco under conditions of wetland restoration - Salt Pond MetaG R1_A_D1_MG | ecosystem: Environmental > Aquatic > Marine > Intertidal... | reverse complement strand
GAAGCGGAAGCCGAACGCCAGCGTCAGGCCGAGGCGGAAGCCGAGCGTCAGCGTCAGGCCGAAGCGGAAGCCGAACGCCAACGTCAGGCCGAGGCAGAAGCCCGACGCGCAAGAGAGGAGGCCGAGGCCGAGATGCAGCGGCTGATCGAGGGGGCCGAAGAGCGTGCCGCCAACGCCCGACAGGCCAGCGAGGCGGCCAACAGCTTCATCAGCCTGGTGCGCCGGGCGGTGGAGCAGGCCTGGGTGATTCCGCCCAACGTGCCCGACGGGGCCAGTGCCATGATCTCGGTACGCTTGGGGCCCTCGGGGGAGCTGTTCGCGGCTACCATTGATCAGAGCAGTGGCAACAGTGCCTTCGACCGCTCTGCGGTCCAGGCCGTGGAGGCTGCCGCGCCCTTCGCCGAACTGCGCCAGTTGCCAGCGTCGGTCCAGCGCGACTACCGTCAATTCAACCTGCGATTCCGACCGGGGGATATCCGCTGATGAACCTACTCAAGACCACCTGGCTGGCCGCAATACTGATGCTCGTGACCAGCCTGGTGCAGGCCGCCGACCTGACCATCGAGATCACCCGTGGCAGCGATCGTGCCACGCCCATCGCGATCGTGCCCTTCGCCGACGGCGATGAGCTGCCACAGGACATTGCCCGGATTGTCTCCGATGATCTGGAACGCAGCGGCTACTTTGAACCGCTGGAGCGGAGCGCCATGTTCGAGCGTCCCACCTCCGGCGATGACGTCCGCTACGGTGACTGGCGTGCCCTCGACGTACGCTACCTGGTGGCGGGGCGGGTCAGCCGCGAGGGCGAGGGGTATCGCATCCGTTACGAGCTGATGGATATCAGCGGTGAGCGTCGCCTGCTCGGCGAGACAGTGACCGCCGGTCGTCAGGGCCTGCGTGACGCCGCGCACTACATCAGCGACCAGGTCTTCGAGGAGATCACCGACATTCGCGGGGCCTTCTCGACCCGAATCGCCTACGTGACGTCCAGCGGTGTGGGTAACAACACCCAGTATGCGCTCCACGTCGCCGATGCCGACGGCCGCAACAGCCAGCAGATCCTCTCGTCCGACGAGCCGATCATGTCGCCGGCCTGGTCGCCGGATGGCGACAAGCTAGCCTATGTTTCCTTCGAGACCGAGCGCCCGGCGATCTATATCCAGGAGATTGCCTCCGGTCGGCGTGTGCGCGCCACCTCCTTCGAGGGACTGAACAGCGCCCCGACCTGGTCACCGGATGGCCGCCGCCTGGCAATGGCGCTGTCCAAGGATGGCCAGCCAGAGATCTATGTGATGGACATCGGCTCGCGGGACATCCGCCGCATCACCAACAACTCCAGCATCGATACCGAACCGGCCTGGTCGCCGGAGGGTCGCAGCCTGCTGTTCACCTCGGATCGCAGCGGTGGCCCACAGATCTATCGCCATGACCTGCGCAGCGGCGAGCAGGAACGCCTCACCTTCACCGGCAACTACAATGCCCGAGCACGCTTCGCGCCGGACGGCGAGGCCATCTTCCTGATTCACCGCGGCGGCAACGGCTATCAGGTGGCTCGCCAGGACCTGGAAAGTGGCCGCCTGGTGACGCTAAGCGATACGGGGCATGCCGAATCCCCCAGTGTCGCGCCCAATGGCACCATGGTAATCTTCGCCACCCAGCAGGGCGGCAACGGCGTGCTGGGTGGGGTTTCCGCCGATGGCCGTGCCTCCTTCCGGCTGCCGGCAGCACAGGGTGATGTCCGCGAGCCTGCGTGGTCACCGTTTCTTAACTGATGTATTCCTCAAGGAGTCTCACGATGCAGCTCAAGCCCCTTGCCAGAACCCTGGTCATTGCCTTTTCCCTGGCCTTCGTGGCCGGCTGTTCCAGCACGGGAGGTGGCCAGGATGGCGACCTGTCGCGAGGTGCCGGCACTGGCACTGGAACTGATCGCGGCGGCGTCTCCACGGGCGGCACCGATGGCCGTGGCGTCAGCGGCCAGCGCGCCGGTCAGATGGCCGCTGCCGAGGATCGCATTCCGGAGACCCGCACGATCTACTTCGAGTACGACAGCGACACCATCCGCAGCGAGTTCGAGCCGATGCTGACCGCCCATGTGCGTTTCCTGCGTGCCAACCCTGGGGCCAGCGTGGTCCTGCAAGGCCACACCGACGAGCGCGGCACCCGTGAGTACAATCTTGCGCTCGGCGAACGCCGCGCCGGTGCCGTTGAGCGCTATCTCAACGTGCAGGGGGTCTCCCCCTCCCAGGTCGAGGTGGTCAGCTACGGCGAGGAGCGGCCGGCGGCACGCGGCCAGAACGAGCAAGCCTATGCCCAGAACCGTCGAGTGGTCTTCGCCTACTGAGCCGGGCCGACACGACGAGGGAGACAACGATGAGAGACGGTCTGAAGAGGCTGTGCGGCACGGGAGTCTTCGTGCTCCCGCTGGCCGTCGCGACACCGCTGATGGCCCAGCAGCCGGTCGTCGAAGACCTCACCGGGCGAACCGGCAGCGGGAGTTTCTATGATCAGGCGGCCACCCGCGAGGAAGCCGGGGGCAGCCTGGTCATGTTCAATCAGGTGCAAAAGCATCAGGAAGAGATTCGTCAACTGCGTGGACAGGTCGAGGAACTGCGCCACCAGCTGGAGCAGCTACGCCGCCAGACCCGCCAGCAGTATCTGGATATCGAGGAGCGCCTGATGGCGGCGGACAGCGGTATCGACCAGAGTCCCTCGAACGAGGACGAGGAAAGCCCCCGCCAGGTCGCCGAGCCCCCCGCGGCAGCACCCGACGACCCTGCCGCGCAGTCGGCCTATCAGGCTGCCTTCTCGCACGTTCAGGCTCGCGAGTTCGGCCAGGCCATCTCGGCCTTCGAGTCTTTCATTACCCAGCATCCCGATAGTCGCCTGACCGCCAACGCCCACTACTGGCTCGGCGAACTCTACTCGGCCGAGGGTGATCTGGATGCCGCCGACGCGTCCTTTCGACGGGTACTGGAAGACTTCCCCGAGAGCAGCAAGGTGCCCGACGCGCTCTATAAGTTGGGACTGCTGGAGGCACGCCGGGGGCGTTCCGAGGAGAGCCGTGTGTTGCTCGAACGCGTCCGTGAGGCGCATCCCGACAGCAGCGCCGCCGGACTTGCCGACGACTTCCTGCGCCAGGCAGGTAACTAAGGGACAGAGGAGACGTGATGACCTGCAAGATCGACTACCAGCCTGCGGCCGACCTGCTTGATGGCCGCATCATTCTGGTGACCGGTGCCGGCGATGGCATCGGTCGGGCGGCGGCGCTGGCCTTCGCCGGCCATGGGGCCACCGTGATCCTGCTGGGACGCACCATTGCCAAGCTGGAGACGGTCTACGACGAGATAGAGGCTGCCGGGGGGCCCCAGCCGGCCATTTTCCCGCTCAACTTCGAGGGCGCCACGCTCAAGGACTACCACGACATGGCCGAGACTCTGGACAAGGAGTTCGGTCGCCTCGACGGCATCCTGCATAATGCCGGTCTGCTGGGCCGTATCACGCCCTTCGAGCAGTACAATCCCGAACTCTGGGATCAGGTCATGCAGGTCAACATCAACGGGCCGATCTGGATGACTCAGGCGCTGTTGCCGCTGTTGAAGCGCTCACCCGATGCGTCGGTGGTGTTCACCTCGTCGAGCGTGGGGCGCCGGGGCCGGGCCTACTGGGGCGCCTATGCGGTGTCCAAGTTTGCCACCGAAGGCTTCGTCGAGGTGCTGGCCGACGAGGTCGAGCACCTGGGCACCCTGCGCGTCAACAGCCTGAACCCCGGGGCAACGCGCACGGCCATGCGCAAGGCCGCCTATCCCGGCGAGAACGAGATGGCGCTGCGCGCCCCGGAGGAGATCATGCCCACCTACCTGTGGCTGATGGGGCCCGACAGCGGCAGCCACAACGGCGAGAAGTTCGACGCCCAGCCTCCGAAACGCGGCTGAGGACGGTGCCCCGGTAACGCCCGGGGCATCATCGCTCAGTTGTGCTGATGCGGTCCGCACAAGGCGGCCGTCAGCGCCTCTGCGGTATCGAACCACAGATCGGCCGGCCATCCTCGATAATCATCGCCTTCCTCGATATAGCCATAGCCGACCGCCACCGCGGCCATGCCGGCGGCGCGTGCTGCCTGCATGTCGCGCCGATGATCGCCGATATACCAGCAGTCGTCAGGCGTCGCCCTCAAGCGGCGCGCGGCCTCCCGCAGAGGCTCGGGATCGGGTTTCTTGACCGGCAGGTCGTCGGCGCAGAGCAGGGCATCGGGGGCCAGCCCCAGTGCCTCGACCAGCGGCGCGGCATAGGCGCGGGGCTTGTTGGTGACGATGCCCCAGGGGCGATGGCTGGCCTCCCACTCGGCCAGCAAGTGCTCTAGCGGGGTAAAGACTCGGCTCTCTTCGGCCACTGCCCGCCCATAGGCTTCGAGCAGGAAGGTGCGCGCTTCGCCATGGCCGTCGGCTTCCTTGGCGAGCCCCAGTGCCAGGGTCACCAGGGCGCTGCCGCCGTTGGAGACCTGGGCACGGATCACCGCATAGGGCAGGGCGGGAAGTCCATGGTGGTGACGCAGGGCATTGGTGGCGCGCGCCAGGTCAGGCGCGGTATCCACCAGGGTGCCATCCAGGTCGAAGAGCAGAGCTCGGGGGTGTGGTCCGGGCATCAGGCCGCCTCGCGGCGACAGTGCATCAGATAGTTGACCGAGACGTCATGTGCCGACAGGGCATAGCGACGGCTCAGCGGATGGAAGACCAGGCCATTCTGCTCGCGCACCTCGAGGCCCGCGTCACGGCACCAGCTGGCCAGCTCCGACGGACGAATGAAGCGGCGGTAGTCGTGGGTGCCACGGGGCAACATGCCTAACACGTATTCGGCACCCACCACTGCCAGGGCATAGGCCTTGGGGTTTCGGTTCAGCGTCGAGAAGAACACCTGGCCACCGGGCTTGACCAGGGTGGCACAGGCATGCACCACCGAGGCGGGATTCGGCACATGCTCGAGCATCTCGAGGCAGGTCACCACGTCGAACTCGCCGGGGTGCGTCGTGGCCATCTCCTCGACGCTGAGGTGGCGGTAGCTGATCGCCACGCCGTTCTCCTTGGCGTGCTGCCGGGCCACCGCCAGCGGAGCCTCACCCAGGTCGATGCCGGTGACCTCGGCGCCGCGGTGGGCCATCGCCTCGGCCAGGATGCCCCCGCCGCAGCCCACGTCCAGCACCCGCCGCGCGGCCAATCCCGCTCGCGCATCGATGAAGTCAAGGCGCAACGGGTTGATGTCGTGGAGCGGCTTGAATTCGCCCTGCGGATCCCACCAGCGCTCGGCCAGGGCCTCGAACTTGGCGATCTCCGCCTGGTCGACGTTCCCCGCTTCCGGTTGGCTTGCACTCATCGGCTTTCTCCATGTCTGGCAGGTCAGGCTAGGTCCGGTATCATGGCGCATTGTACCCGCTCCCGGGAGGGCATTCCCACGCTTTCCCCGGCGCTATCTCGTCAACAGTGACAGGGACCGCACCATGATCAACAAGGCCGTTCTTCCCGTCGCCGGCTTCGGCACCCGCTGTCTCCCGGCCTCCAAGGCCATTCCCAAGGAGATGATCACCATCGTCGACCGACCGGTGATCCAGTATGTGGTCCAGGAGGCCGTGGCCGCCGGCATTCGCGACATCGTGCTGGTCACCCATGGCACCAAGAGTGCCATCGAGAACCACTTCGACAAGCATTTCGAGCTCGAGGCGAGTCTCGAGGCCAAGGGCAAGACGCAGCTGCTGGAGGAGCTTCGCTCCATCGTGCCCGCCGACGTCAATATCATCAGCGTGCGCCAGCCCGAGCCGCTGGGCCTGGGCCATGCCGTGCTCTGCGCGCGTCCGGTGGTGGGCGACGACGCGCCCTTCGCGGTGCTGCTGCCCGACGTGCTGGTCGACGACGAGGGCCTCGCGCGCAACGATCTGGCCGGCATGATTGCCTCCTTCGAGGCCAGCCATCACAGCCAGCTGATGGTCGAGGAGGTGCCCCATGACATGGTCCACAAGTACGGCATCGTCGACACCGGCGGTGAGCTCCCCGGACCTGGCGAATCGCGCCCGATCGCCGGCGTGGTGGAGAAGCCGCCCGTCGATGAGGCGCCCTCCAACCTGGCGGTGATCGGCCGCTATGTGTTGCCGGGCCGGATCTTTGCGCTGCTCGCCAATACCCCGCCGGGAGCCGGCAATGAGATCCAGCTCACCGACGCCATCGAGACCCTGCGTCGCGAGGAGGGCGTGGACGCCTGGCGGATGCGGGGCAAGACCTACGACTGCGGCCACCAGCTGGGCTACCTGGAGGCGATCCTCGCCTATGGACGCCGCCACACGCGTTACGGCGAAGGGTTCCGCGAGTTGCTGACGCGCTACGCCGGAGAGGAGTGACGCCCATGCGGGTCCTGATCCACGGCAGCGAACTGGCCGCTGCCACCGCCGCGGCAGCACTCTCCTGGGTCGGCCACCGGGTGACCTGGCTGCCCCACGCCTCGGCCGGCTGGTCGGCGCTTTCCACCAGCGGCTGGTTGACCAGCGAACCGGCATTGATGGAGCGGCTCGAAGAGGGGCTGGGCCAGGGCAGCCTGCACGTCGTGGCCGATGAGCGGAACGCTGTCGACAGTGAGCTCTTCGACGTGCTCTGGCTTGCCGTTTCCCCGGACCAGCGACAGAGCGCGGCCGACAGCGTCGAGCGCCTGATGGCAGGCCTCTGCCCCGGGGCGGTATTGGTCAACAATTCCACTTTCCCGGTGGGGGAGACCGAGCAGTTGGAGTCGCGTCTCGACGGCTGCCAGGCAGTGGCCCTGGCCGACCTGCTCGAGGAGGGACGCGCCTGGGATACCTTCACCCGACCCTCGCGCTGGCTGCTGGGCTGCGACGACGATGCGGCGGAGCGCCAGGTGCGCGAACTGCTGCGCGCCTTCAATCGTCGTCGCGAGGTGTTCCAGCGCATGCCACGGCGTGCCGCGGAGCTCACCAAACTGGCTATCAACGGCATGCTCGCCACGCGCATCAGCTACATGAACGATATCGCCGGCCTGGCCGACAGCCTGGGCGTCGACGTGGAGCATGTTCGCCAGGGGATGGGCGCCGACTCGCGGATCGGCTACGAGTATCTCTACCCCGGCTGTGGCTTCGGCGGCCCCAACTTCTCCCGCGACCTGATGCGGCTGGCCGACGTGCAGTCGGCGAGCGGGCGCCACTCGGCGCTGCTCGACCAGGTGCTCGATATCAACGAGCACAAGAAGGAGACGCTTTTCCGCAAGCTCTGGGCGCATTTCCACGGTCGCCTGGAAGGTCGTTGCGTGGCGATCTGGGGGGCGGCCTTCAAGCCTGGAACGGCGCGTATCGACCAGGCCCCGGTGCTCACGCTGCTGCGGGCGCTATGGGCTCAGGGCGTGCGGGTTCGGCTGCATGATCCCGCGGCGATTCCGGCCGTGCTGGCCGAGGTGGGAGAACACCCCCTGCTCGAGGTGTTTCGCGACGATCCCCTGGAGGCCTGCCAGGGCGCCGAGGCACTGATGCTGGTCACCGAGTGGAAGGCGTACTGGAACCCCGACTGGCCGCGGCTGGCCGAGCAGCTCGGCGAGAAGCTGCTGCTCGACGGGCGCAATATCTATGACCCCGCCCATGTCGCTGCCTGCGGGATGCACTACCGGGGCATCGGGCGCCGTGCCGACCCCTAGCTCACACAAGCGTCCCCGCCGATGGGCGGGGACGCTTGCGTTCAGCGGGCCGGCGCCAGGCGCCGGGCGATCAGCTGAAGTTCTGGGCGACAAAATCCCAGTTGAGCACGTTCCAGACGTTCTCGAGGTACTTGGGACGCGCATTGCGGTAATCGATGTAGTAGGCGTGTTCCCACACATCGATGGTCAGCAGCGGGGTCTGGCCATGAGCGATGGGCGTATCGGCGTTGCTGGTGTTGACGATGTCGACGCCGTCGTCGGTCTTGATCAGCCAGGTCCAGCCGGAACCGAAGTTGCCTGCGGCCTGGGCGTTGAAGGTCTCCTTGAATTTGTCGAAGGAGCCAAACTTGGCATTGATGGCCTCGGCCAGCGCGCCGCTCGGCTCACCGCCACCCTGGGGTGACAGGCAGTGCCAGTAGAAGGTGTGATTCCAGACCTGGGCGGCCTGATTGAACAGGCCGCCTGAGGAGGATTCGATGATCTCCTCGAGGGACTTGTCGGCGTCAGCGGTGCCGTCGATCAGCTCGTTGAGCTTGTTCACATAGGTCTGGTGGTGCTTGCCGTAATGATACTCGAGGGTCTCGGCGGAGATATGCGGTTCCAGCGCGTTCTTCTCGTAAGGCAGTGCGGGCAGTTCGAATGCCATCCAGTCTCTCCCTGGTCGTCAACGGTGTCCATACAGCAAACCACGGTGTGCCATCGGAACGTACGGTTACCCGGCCCGTCGCCTGAGGTTGACGCGCCCCGTGCTTTCCGATGACAAAAAACCTTACACTATCAGGATGATGTGCCGGTGCTGTGGCGGCATCATAGCAGTCGGCTTGAGGGGCGCCAATCGAGCGCGCCACGGCCGGCACCACCGGCCACCCCCGTTTTACTGAGTAAGGAGCCCATCATGGCAGAGCGCCCGGATGCCCCCCGGTATAGCCGGCCGATCGTACCGGACCCGGATGCCAGCCTGTCGGCGCCCCGCTGGCGTCAGCCTCCACCGCCGCGGTTATGGCCGCTGTGGCTGCTGGTGGTGGTGCTCCTTGCGGCCGGCGCCGCGCTCGCCTGGGCCGGTTGGCAAGAGCGTGCACGATTGCAGGCCGAGCTCGCCCGAGTCAGCGGTGAGCTTTCCAACGTGCATGCCCGCTTCGATGCGAATGAGGGCCAGGGGGAGGCCTTCGCCACCTTGCAGTCGCGCCTGGATGAACTGGCCAATCTGGAGGCCGAGCTCGACGCGGTCATCGACCAGCGTCTGGCCACGCTCGAGACACAGCGTGAGCAGCGGCTGGCCCCACTGGAGGAGGCGATTGAAGCCCTGGAGTCCCGCCTGGCCAGCCTGGCGGATGAGGACGACAATCTGGCGGCGATTGTCGATGCGACCCGCAACTCGCTGGATTCACTGGAGCGGGCAGGTCAGCAAGGGCGCGCCGCGCTGCGCGAACGCCTGGCGGCCCTTGAGGCGGCCCGCGAGGCGGAGAGCCAACGTCGCGAAATCCTGGACACGGCGCTGACGGAACTGGAACAGCGCCTTGATGACCAAGGTGAGGCGCTGCAGTCGCAAGGGACCGCGCTGGAAGAGCAGCTGTCGGCGTTGCAGGCGGACGTTGAAGCCCTGGAGGTATCACGCGATGATGAGCAGCAACGAATAGAGTCGCTGGGCAATCGGCTGCGAGAGGTCGAGTCCGGGCTGCGTGAGCTGCGCCAGGCGCAGCTCGCCATGAGTGCCCAGCTCGAGGTCCTGCGCCAGTGACATGTCGCCAGTCAGGAAACGCTATCGATGGATAATCGTGTGTTCACACGCCTGGGTACGGCGGCATTCTGCCTGGGCCTGGTGCCCAATGCCCTGGCCCTGGAAGCCACTATCGAGGGCATCGAGGACCCGCTGGCGAATAATGTTCGCCTCTATCTCGATGGGCTGGAAGCCGAGCAGTACAGCCCGGCGCGTCTGGAAAGCGAGGTGCTGCGCCGCAGCAGTGAAGCGTTGCGGGTCTTCGGCTACTACTCGCCGACGATCGAGCCGCGCTTCGATGATCCCGAGGCGCCGTCCAGTGTCACGCTGTCGATCAGCCCCGGCGAGCCGGTGCGCATCGAGGTCCTGTCGCTTTCCGTGACCGGCGATGCCGCCGACGACGCCCCCTTTCGCGAGGCCATCGAGGACTTTCCGCTGTCCGAAGGGGATCGCCTGCGGCACGCGCCCTTCGACAGCCTGCGCAGTCGGCTGGCGAACCTCGCCCTCGAGCGTGGCTATTTCGATTGGCGCTTTGCCGATCGCCGCATGGAGGTCAGGCCCTACGCCAACAGCGCGCGGCTCTACCTGGCAATGGACAGCGGCAGGCGTCACCGTTTCGGTGACGTGACTTTCCAGGGCGAGCATATCGAGGCCTCGCGGCTGGAGGCCCTGGCGCCCTTCGCCAGCGGAGAACCGTATCTGGCGAGTGAGGTCGCCCGGTTCAACCAGCGCCTGGGACAGACCGAGTGGTTTGCCTCGGTGAACGTGCGCCCGCGCCTCAATCGCGAACTGGCCCGACTCGCCTTGCCGGACGCCGCGTCGGGCTGGTGGCAGTCACTGGATGTCGAGGGCCTGACGCCCGTCGAGCGCGAACCGCGCATCGCCGCCGAGGCGCTGGTAGCCGCCGCCGACCTGCAGCGCCCCGCTGCCCCGGAGGTGCCGATCGATGTGAGCGTGACCCCTGCCGACCGCCACCAGTTCGAGGTCGGGGTCGGCTATGCCACCGACGTCGGGCCGCGGCTGCATCTCGCCTGGCACCAGCCGTGGATCAACCGCTATGGCCATAGTCT